>Ga0070707_100005576_pt1 | contig 11757 bp, 9 predicted proteins | sample KBSK5502metaG_FD_65468 | JGI IMG/M metagenome (GOLD analysis project Ga0070707, IMG submission 65468) | Corn, switchgrass and miscanthus rhizosphere microbial communities from Kellogg Biological Station, Michigan, USA - KBS K5-50-2 metaG | ecosystem: Host-associated > Plants > Roots >... | reverse complement strand
CACCTGGTCCGGCGGCGTCGGCGAGCGCGCGGGTGACGACGATCGGCACCGGTCGTCCATCGGTCGGCTGGCGCGCCCGGAAGCGCGCGACCGCCTCACCCGTGACGACGTAACGAAGGCGTCGCGCGCCGACCGGCGTGATGCCGCCCGTGCCCGTCCACGCGGCGAAGTCGAACGGGAGCGCGCGGCCGTCGACCCGCGGCGCGCCGATCCGCATCGTTCCCTGGGCCACGGCTGCGGCGTTCGCGCCCCCGTTCGGCACGCCGTGCAGCCCGGTGTTCGTGAGGTCGAACGTGAAGGAAACGAGCAGGCCGCCGCGGGCAGCGGGGGGAATCCGCGCTGCGAGCCGGCGCGACGCCGTCGTCCCCAGTCCGATCCCGTGCGCGTGCCCGAGCCTCAGGATCACGGCGCGCACGGCGAGCTCGTTGCCGCGCACGCGAAGCGGCAGCACGAGCTCGTGCGCGCCCTCGGGGATGCGGACGCCTCGGAGCGCAACGGATGTGGTCGGCCGCAGGAGTCGCTGGAGCTTGTTGGGTGAGTCGAACACGTCGTCGCTCCGCCACCGCAACCGCGTCAGCTCCGAAGCAGGCAGGCCGAGCACGCTCACGCTCTGCGTTCCCTCGAGCCCGCGCACGTTCCCCGACTGTCTCAAGACGGTGAACGCGCGCGTGCCGGGCACCGCAGCGGCGAATCGCTCGAGCGATGCTGCTTGGAAGACCGGCACGAGCTTCGTCAGGTCCTCGCTGACGATGTCGTCGACCGGCGCGGCGAACGAGGCCTGATCGTCCTGGCCGCGCACCAGCGTTGCGCGGTACGCCTCCGCGAAGAGCGCGAGCCCGAGGCTGACGACGAGGAACGCGACGGCAACCGCTGCGCGTCCGGGATTGCGGGCCAGCGACAACGCTGCGAGGCGAAGCGGCGCAGGGGCGCGTCGTCCCCATCGCTCGAGCAGGGCGAGGCCCGGGGCGAGCGCTCGCGCCGAGGCGACGGCGGCAACGAACGCGATCAGTGCCGGGAGCACGAGCAGGACGACGCCGGTCCCCCGCTCGTTCGCAAGCGTGCTCGTGTCGGCTGCGCCGCGGGCGAGCGCGATCACGACCGCGATCAGCGCTCCGGCCGCAGCTGCGTCCACGGGTGTCACCGTGAGTGCGCCGAGCCGCGCGGAGCCGGCACGCAGAGAGAGGAGAACGACGAGCGCGGCTGCGACGGCGACCGCGCCGGCGAGCACGAAGCCACGACCGGCAAGAACCGAGTGGCGGAGGATTGCGCCCGCGGGAACGCCCGCCCGACTCGCGACGAGCGCACCGATCGCCGGCCCCGCCGCCCAGCCGGCGGCCGCGCCCAGGACCGCGACGGCCGTCACCTCCGCCGCCGACACGAGCCCGAGCTGCCATCGGCGCGCGCCGTACCAGGTCAACCTGCGCCATTCGGCCTCCGCGTCGCGACGCAGTCCTGTGGCTGCGAGCACGGCGAACGCGAGGAGCAGCGCCGCCGCCTCGCCGCCGATCAGGAGCAACCGTCGTCCGGAGACCTTTCCCGTCGCGTCCGCGGCGCGCAGCTCGTCGACGGGAGCAGTGAGGTCGAACGCGAGCGACTGCGCCACCACCTCCGATCGCGTGCGCTGCACGCGGTTCGCGAACCGGTCGATCGTCCACGGATGCACCTCGTGTGCGCCGAGCGGCGCCGTCCACGCGTAGCTGCGGTAGGTCGGCGCGAGGACATCCGCCGACGCCAGACCGGCGACGCCCTCCGCGAGCAGCAGCGGCGGCGTCGCGGCGGTGTGGTACCGCAGCGACGAGCTCAGGATCGACGCGTACGTCTCGCGCGTGATGAGATCGCCGAGCGGCAGCGCGGACGCAAGGGTCGCGCGACCGACGCGAACGAGCCTCAGGCCGCCGACCTGGGGAATCGGTCCGCTGCCGCCGAGCTGCAGCACCTCGCACCGGTCCGGCCGGCACGCATTGGGCAGTCGTCCGGACTGAACGTGGACGAAGCGCGCGACCCCGTCGATCGCGCCGAGGTCGAACAGGTGGCCGCCGGCTTGACTCTGGCGGAACAGCATCGCGCGGACGGGCGGGCCTGTGAGCGGCACGACGGCAGCACGTGCGAATCGGTCGAGCTTCGCCGGGTCGTTGCCGGTGCCGCTTCCGATCCCGCCCCAGACCAGCCGGACGGCCCGGTCGGCCTGCGGGAGGCGGGCCGTCGCTCGGGCGAGGCTCTTGTCCCGGGCGACGAGGCTTCCCGCCAGCACCGATGCGAGGAGCCCAGCCCCGGCTGCGATTCCCACTGCGACGAGCACGACGCGCTCGCCGCGACGCGCGAGCCGGATCCACGCCAGGCGGAGCGGATAGCCGACGCGTCGGAGGGCAGCCGTCACATCCCAATCATCGCCGTCCCCTGATCACGCAAGCGGCGGTTGCGCCGTAGAGCGTGTCGCCGCAGCATCGAGCAAGCCACTCTCGGACAGGCCTGCGTCCTAGGAGGGACGGTTCGCCAGCGTCACATTGGTCGTATGGCTCTTGCCGCCGCGGACGTAGGTGATCGAGACGGTCTGGCCCGGCTGCTTCCGGTTGACCGCGGAGATCAACGCCTTCACCGACGCAATCTTCTTCCCGTCGATCGCCGTGATCACGTCACCGCCGGTCGGATAGCTTTGCCCGTTGACGGTACGCGACCCGGTGGCGGCGCGGAGGCCCGCCTTCGCAGCCGGCGTCCCGCTCCTCACCGTGGCGACTTCCGCGCCCGCGGCCAGCTTGAGGTCGGCCGCGACGGAGCTCGGGATCGTCACCGCCGAGACGCCCAGGAACGCGTGCTCGACCTTACCGCTCGCAAGCAGCTGCGACACGATCGACTTGACGGTGTCGGAGGGAACGGCGAAGCCGACACCGTCGTTCCCGCCCGAATCGCTCTCGATCTGCGAGGTGACGCCGATCACCTTGCCCTGCAGGTCGAGCAGCGGCCCGCCCGAGTTGCCGTGGTTGATCGCCGCGTCCGTCTGGATCGAGTCATCGATCGTGAAGTTGTTCGGCGACGTCATCTGCCGGTGCAGCGCGCTGACGATTCCGCTCGTGACCGTTTCCTCGAGACCGAAGGGGCTGCCGATCGCGACGACGCCGTCGCCGACGGCGAGCTTGCTCGAATCGCCGAGCGTGAGCGGCACGAGCTGCGAGCTCGCGACGTCTACCTTGATCACGGCGAGATCGGTCGAGGCGTCGGTGCCGACGACGTGCGCCTTCGCGGTCGCGCCGTCCCAGAACTTGACGGAAATCGACGTGGCCCCGTCGACGACGTGCTGATTCGTGATGATGTCGCCCTTCGTGTCGTAGACGAAGCCCGAGCCCTGTGCCCGCTGCGTCTGCGAGTCGCCGAACGGAGACGGACCTGCGCCGCTCGACGTGACGGTGATCTCGACAACGCCCTTGTAGGTACGCCGGTAGATCTCGCTCACGCTGAGCGAGCTCGTGCTGGCCGCAGGGCTCGAATCCTGGACGGTGACTTGGCGGACGACCGTCTTCGTGTCTCCGGAGGTCACGGCGGCGTAGACCGCGGCGCCGCCGCCCGCGCCGAGGGCGAGGGCGGCGGGGACGACGGCGAGGGCCGACGTGCGGGGGAGGCGTTGCATGACCGCAATGGGAGCAGTCCTCCCTAAGACCCGCGTGAGACGGGCCTAAGAACTCGATGAGAAGCCGCAGATCTCAGAAATCTCTTACATCCGTCTTAGCGCGCTCTTAGGTGGCGGTGCCAGCCTTTCGGGCGTGTCATCTGCCTCCCGCCTACGCCTCCGGTATGCCGCTGCCGTCGCCGTCCCTCCGGCGGCGGCGGCGGCTGTGGCGGGGATTCCCGCGTAGCGGCGCACGTCGGCGCACAATGAGGCGGATGAAGATCCTCGTCGTGGACGACGAGCGGGCCGTTCGCGACTCGCTCCGGCGCGCGCTCGAGCTCGAGGGGTACGAGATCGAGCTCGCCGGCGACGGGCCCGAGGCGCTGTACCGGATCGAGAGCGACTCCCAGCCGGACGCGGTCATCCTCGACGTCCTGATGCCAGGTGTGGACGGGGTCGAGGTGTGCAGGCGCCTCCGGGCCGCCGGCAATCCGGTTCCCGTGCTGATGCTGACCGCGCGGGACGCCGTCGAGAATCGCGTCGAGGGGCTCGATGCCGGCGCCGACGACTACGTCACAAAGCCGTTTGCGCTCGAGGAGCTGCTCGCACGTGTGCGCGCGCTCCTCCGCCGGGCGACGGACGGCTCGGATGAGAAGCTCCGCTTCGCCGACCTCGAGCTCGACCCCGGTACGCGCGAAGTTCGGCGTGCGGGCGACCGGATCGAGCTCACGCGTACCGAGTTCTCGCTGCTGGAGCTGTTCATGCGCAATCCGAAGCAAGTGCTGACGCGGACGATCATCTTCGAGCGCGTGTGGGGATACGACTTCGGTTTCGCGTCGAACTCTCTCGACGTGTACATCGGGTATCTGCGGCGAAAGACCGAGGCGGGGGGCAGGCCGCGCCTCATCCACACCGTGCGCGGCGTGGGGTACGCCCTGCGCGTGCCGTGAGCTTCCGTGTCCGACTCACCCTCGTCGCCGCCGCGGCGGTGGCAGTGGCGATCGCGGTTGCCTCCGTGGTGATCTACTTCGTTGTCCGCAGCCAGCTGCGCGCGCCGGTGGACACGGCCCTGCGCGAACGCGCCGCGACCATCTCGCACCTCCACTTTCCCATCCGTCTCTTTGAAACCGGCAAGCCCGGACAGTTCTTCGCGGACCTCCCGGGTCCCCAGTTCGGCGAGGCGGCGGGAATCGTGCAGCTCGCCAAGAACACCGGACAGGTCGCGCGGCAGACGGATCTGACACTGCCGATCACAGATCGCGTTCGGGCCGTTGGCGGCGGAACGAGAGCTCCGTTCTTCTCGGACGTGCACGTTGCAGGGACGCACTTTCGCGTCTACACCGTCCAGCTGAGCAACGAGGGCTGGGCGCTGCAAGTCGCACGCCCCTTGACCGAGGTCGACCGCTCACTCTCCCGGATCAAGACCTGGTTGATAGGTGTCACGCTTGGTGGAATCGGGATCGCCGCCGCACTCGGCCTGCTCGTCTCTCGTGCGGCCCTCGCGCCCGTGCGGCGTCTGACTCGAGCGACCGAGAAGGTGACGGAGACCGGCGATCTCTCGGAGCGGATCGACGCGCACGGCGCCGACGAGCTGAGCCGGCTCGCGGGGAGCTTCAACGCGATGCTCGGAGCACTCGAGGACTCGACCCGCAAGCAGCGGCAACTCGTCGCGGACGCGTCGCACGAGCTCCGCACGCCGCTGACGAGTCTGCGGACGAACATCGAGGTCCTGGTCGGAGAGCGGAAGCTTCCGGCGGGCGAACGCGAGCGGCTGCTGACGGACGTCGTCGAGCAGCTCGGCGAGATGACGACGCTGATCGCCGAGCTGATCGAGCTCGCGCGCGCCGAGCAGCAGCCCGACGAGCCCGAGGACGTCCGTCTCGATCTTGTCGCGGCGGATGCCGTCGAGCGGGCGCGGCGCAACAGGCCGGGCGTGACGTTCACCACCGACCTCGAGGAGTCGCTCGTGCACGGCGTCCCCGTGAATATCGAGCGGGCGGTCGCGAACCTGCTCGACAACGCGGCGAAGTTCACTCCTCCCGGCGGCGCGGTGGAGGTCGGCGTGCGCGGCGGCGCCGTCACGGTCCGCGATCACGGACCCGGCATCGACGAAGAGGATCTGCCGTACGTCTTCGACCGCTTCTACCGGGCGCGCTCCGCACGCGGCAGGCCCGGATCTGGGCTCGGGCTCGCGATCGTGCGTCAGGTCGCAGAGGCTCACGGCGGTGAGGTTCGCGCCGAGCGCGCCGACGGCGGCGGAACCCGGATGACGTTGCGGCTCGACGGACGAACGTCGCCCGTCGAGGCCGACGAAGACGAAGGCGCCGGGTCTTAGCTCCCTCTTAGGAACCGATGGTCTCATGAGCGGAGACGGAACCGAAAGGAGCACGGCCATGGAACGGAACCGGACGGTGATCGTGGGCGCCGCAGCGGCGCTCGCCGCTGCGGGGGGCGGCGTTGCGATCGGAGCAACGCAGCTGGGATCCTCGAGTGACGAGAGCCAGGCTGTCGTCAGCGACGCGGCGAAACAGCTCGGCGTGACGCCGAGCGCCTTGACGGACGCGCTGCAGAAGGCGCTCGAGAACCGTGTCGATGCGGCCGTCGCGGCGGGCCGGCTGACGAAAGCCGAGGGCGACGCGCTCAAGGCACGAATCGAGTCCGGGATGCTCCCGTTCTTCGGCTTCCGCGATTTCGGCCATGGACCGTTCGGTCACGTGGGCGACGATCTGGCCGCCGCGGCCTCGTACCTCGGCGTCACGGCCGAGCAACTCCACACCCAGCTCGAGGTCGGGAAGACGCTCGCGCAGATCGCGCAGGACAAGGGGAAGTCAGTGGACGGACTGGTCAACGCGCTCTACGACGCGGAAAAGAAGGAGCTCGATCAGGCAGTGGCCGACGGCCGGTTGACGAAGGACCAGGAACAGTCGATCCTCGACGGGCTGAAGCAGCGGATCACGAACAAGGTGAACGGGATGTTCGGTCCGCACGCCGGCTTCCGCGGGTTCCGCTTCCGCGGCGGCTTCCACGGCCCTCCCCCGCCGTTCGACGGCTGAACAACCTGACTGCTCCGAGGGCTTACGAAGTCCTTACCGGCGCCTTAGGGTGGTCTTATGCGCGGCGGCGAACCTAGACGCGTGTCGAGGAGGGAAGGCATCCGAGCCCGCCTGCGGCCGGTGCACGGGGGTCTCCCCGTGGTCGCCGCCGCCGCCTTCCTCACCTGCCCCGCGGCGGCGGCAACGCGGCAGCTCGAAACGCCTCGGCTCTCCCGGATCGCGCTCGCCCGCGTTCCGATCTCGGATTCCGTCCTGTCCTCGGGAGCGACGCGTCGGCTGGCGGCGGCCGCGTCGTGGGGAGGGACGTACACCGCGCCCACGGGTGAGCAGGTCTCGATCACGGTCTCGGACAGCTACGCGCAGGATCCGGCGATTCCGCAGCGCTGGGCCAACTTCCTCGGCAGCCTCGTCCACGGGTCCGAGATCTCGACCGTGCGCGTCTACCTTGCACCGTTGGGGGAGGTGCAGACGTTCTGCGGTCAGGACGCACTTGCCTGTTACAACTCTGTCAGTCGACAGCTTGTCGTTCCCGGCGACGCTCCGAGCTCCGAGCTCTCCGCGGAGGCGGTCGTCACGCACGAGTACGGACACCATGTTGCGAACTCGCGCAGCGATGCGCCCTGGACCGCGATCGACTATGGCACGAAGCGGTGGGCGTCGTACGAGCAGGTTTGCGCGAAGGCGCGGGCCGGTCAGCTGTTCCCCGGCGCCGAAACAGACTCGCGCTACCGGCTGAACCCCGGCGAGGGTTTTGCGGAGAGCTACCGCGTGCTGAACGAGCGCAAGGCGGGTATCCCGGAGAGCCCGTGGAACGTCGTGTCGCGAGCGCTCTATCCCGACAGCACCGCGCTTTCGTTGATCGAGCAGGACGTGACGAGCCCCTGGACGGGCAACACGCAGTCATCGCTTTCTGCAGCGCTCACGCGAACGGCGGGGACGCGAACGTTCCGCGTCGCGACGCCGCTCGATGGAAGGTTCAGCCTGAGTGTGCGCGCGGCGAAGGGCGAGCGCGTCGCGCTCGCCCTCTACACGGCTACGGGCACGCCGGTGGGTTCCACGGTCGTGACGGGAACCGCCGCGCGGGCCGTCACGACGACGACCTGCGGCTCGCGCACGTACAGCGTCAAGCTGAGCCTGAAGAAGGGCTCCGGCCGGGCGCGCGTCACGGTTTCAAAGGCGTAGGCGCCGGTTTCCGGCCGGCAGGTCTCTCTCCCGCATTAGCTTTGGAAGCCGTATCGCCCCGGCGCGAAAGGCACAAACGCCGGGGCGGAGCGTCGGGCCCTTGTGCCCGGGTTGCGGCGGGGAGCGGCCCGGGAATCAATGAAAGGCCGGCGGCGAGGCCATCGTCCCCGCCCCGTCGCCGGCCTTGCATCTCAGTAGACATCGCGGGCGCGCGAAAACCTGCACGCAGCGAGAGGTAGCCGATCGGATTCAAAGGAAGCGACGAGGAAGCAGAGAAAGCGGGCGCACGCCCAGGAGTTCCGGCCGCCACATGCTCTCCCCGGTGGCGGTCGGCTGCGGCGCGAGCCTCAGGCGCCGACTCCTGGGCGCCAGCCTGCCGTCGCCCCAGCCTCGTCCGGTGCGACTACACCGCCGAAGCCAGGGCGTCGAGCAGGCGGTCGACGTCTGCTTGGTTGTTGTGGAGGTGGGGTGAGATGCGCAGGGATGATCCGCGCATGCTGGCGACGACCTTTGCCTCTGCAAGAGCTGCGGCCGCTTCTCGGACACTCTGTGGCGGGAGCTCGAGGCCGACCATGTGCGCTGCCCGGGCATCCGAGGGAGGCGCCGCAAGGCCCAACTCCTCGGCCCGGGTCGCGATCTCGTCCGTTCGAGCCTGCAGAGTCGCCGCGATCTTGGGGACGGTCCAGTCGAGGAGCTGTTGGATCGCCGCCAGCGCCATCGGTGTGAGCAGGAAGTTCGTGCGCTGGCCGACATCGAAGCGCCGTGCGCCCGGCAGATACTCGTCGTGATAGTCGACCAGTTGGCTGAAGTCCTCGGAGCCGACGCGCAAGATCCAGTTCTCCTCCAGCGGCTCGCCGTCGTGGAGAGCGGGGTCGAGATAGAGATAGCCGAGGCTGGACGGTCCGAGCAGCCACTTGTAGCCGACCGTTACTAGTGCATCGGGGCGGAGCGCGGCGACATCGAGCTGTAGAGCGCCCAGCGATTGGCTTGCGTCGATGATGAACGCCGACCCGGCCTCGCGGAGAGCGCGCGCCACGCGCTGCAGATCGACGAGGGCGCCGTTCGTCCAGTGCACGTTCGGGACCGACGCGATCGCCACCCGCTCGTCGACGGTATCCACGATCGCCTCCGTCCAGCTCTGCCCGGGCTCCCGCTCGACCACGAGCAGTTCCGCGCCCGTTCGCCGAGCGAACCGCTGCCAGGTGTAGTAGTTCGACGGGAACTCCTGGTCGAGCACGAGAACGCGATCGCCGCGGCCGGCCGTCAGATTGCGCGCAACGACCGAGAGCCCGTAGCTGGTCGCGGGCACCAGCGCCACGTCGTCAGCTGTTCCGCCGATCAGCCGCGCAAACCGCGAGCGGAGCTCCTCGACGGCGGAGAACCAGTCCGCAGCCGAGATCGTCCAGGGCTTGGCGCGCCGAGCAAGCGCCTCCTCCCCGGCTGCGCGGACGCTGCGCAGAAGCGGCGACATGTTGGCGGTGTTGAAGTAGGCGACCCCGTCGTCGACCTCGAACCTCCCCCGCTGGTCGGAGAGGGGCTGGGCCGCCTCGACCGTCTCTGCCATCGCCGCACTATCCCATCGAGATCGCTGCGGCGCCCAAGCAATCGGTCGGCCTTCAGCCGTCTGTCATCGAAGCCGGTGCAGCCTAGCGCCCGAGCCTCGTCCTCCGGCGGATGCCGAGCCGGGCCTGCAAGGCCCTGTCGGCCTGACCATCCTTCCGCGCTGCCCAGACGAACAGACCACCGAGGAAAACGGCGGGCAGGAGGACGAAGAGGACAAGAACGATCGCAACCACGATGTCCATGCAGGCAGAGTTCCCTCCCAAGCGGATCTCCAGTCCCACCAACGCTCCCTGCGCGATGCGCTTCCCGCCGCATTGAAGGGGAGCAGGAAAAGGTCTATAAGGCACGCGTGGAGGTGGGGGCCATGGCAGGCGCTGTCGCCGCATCCGAGGGCGCGGCGCTTCCGGTCGTGCGTCTCGAAGCCGTCCGCAAGAGCTTCGGCGACAACGTCGTCCTGGACGGGATCGACCTCACCGTCGAGTCACGCGAGGTGCTCGTCGTCATCGGCCCGAGCGGCAGCGGCAAGAGCACGCTCCTCCGTTGCATCAACCTGCTCGAGCCGGTGGACAGCGGCCGGATCTTCCTCGAGGGCGAGGAGCTCACACGCAAAGGCGTCAAGGTCGACCGGATCCGGCAGCGGATCGGAATCGTCTTCCAGCAGTTCAACCTCTTCCCACATCTGCGGGCGATTGACAACCTGACGATCGCCGCGCGTCGCGTCGCCGGGGTCCCGCGGCGCGAGGCGGAGGCGCGGGCGAAGGAGCTGCTCGAGCGAGTCGGCCTCGCGGACAAGGCGCGGAGCTATCCGCAGCAGCTTTCGGGCGGGCAGCAGCAGCGGGTTGCGATCGCGCGTGCGCTGATGATGCGTCCGCATGTGATGCTGTTCGACGAAGTCACCTCGGCGCTCGATCCCGAGCTGGTGGGGGAGGTGCTCGTCGTCATGCGCGACCTCGCGCGGGACGGGATGACGATGATCGTCGTCACCCACGAGATGCAGTTCGCGCGCGAGGCCGGCGATCGGGTCGTGTTCATGGACGAGGCACGCATCGTCGAGCAGGGCGAGCCCGCCGACATCCTCGATCGCCCGAAGGCAGATCGGACACGGCGATTCCTTCGTCGCACGTTGCAGCTCGCAGACTCCCTGGAGGAACTCACCATCGAAGAACAAGGAGGGGCCGAATGAAGCGTCTCTGGATCGCGATCGCCTTGGGCGCGGTCGTGGGTGCGGCGTTCACCGCTTGGAGCGTCGCCGCCACCGAAGGGCCGACGGCCGCGAAGTCAGTGGCTGCCAGGCCGAAGCTGCCGCCTCTGCCGTCGGCTGTGAAGAGCCGTAAGAGGTGGGAGATCGGCGTCAAGTGCGACTTCCCACCGTTCGGGTACATCGACGTGCGCGGCAACAACGACGGCTATGACGTCCAGGTCGCGCGGCGCTTCGCGCAGCTTGCCTTCGGGAGCAAGAAGAAGGTCGCCTTCACCTGTGTGACGACCCCCAGTCGGATCCCGACGCTGCAGTCGAAGCGCGTCGACATCATCATCTCCACCCTCACGTGGACCGCGGCCCGGGCTGACGTGATCGACTACTCGATTCCGTATTACTCGGCGACGGGACGGTTGCTCGTCCCGAACAACTCGAACATCCACTCCGTCCGCGATCTCGGTGGGAAGACGATCGTCACGACGCGTGGCGCGCTCTACGCGACGTGGACGCGAAACTGCTTCAAGGACTCGAAGCTCTCTGAGGTCGACTCTCCGAGCGCGGCCGTCCTGGCGGTCAAGAACGGGCAGGCGGACACGTTTATGTTCGACGACGCCTTCCTGCTCGGTGTCGCGACGCAAGACCGTGATCTGAAGCTCACGAACGACAAGTTCCTGAACATCCCCTGGGGCATCGGGATCCGAAAAGGCGAGACGTCGATGAGCCGCTGGGTGAACGCCGCCATCCGGTACATGAAGAAGCGGGACGAGTTCGTCAAGATTCTCAGGGCGAACGCGCCGGCGCGGCTCGTGCCGAGTTTCCTCGGCAACGTCCCGCGGCCCAAGAACGGCTTCTCGTATCCAATCGGCAAAGACCCGACTTCGGACTGCAGCTCGAAGTAGCAGTCGACGGAGCGGCCGCGTCCCGCGCGGCCGCTCCGTCGCTCCGCGGCCGATGACGCTTCTCGCAAGCTTCGACTGGCACTTCATCGGGGAGCACTTCCCGGACTTCGCGCACGGCCTCGAGCGAACGCTGAAGGTGGCCGCGATCGGGATCGGCGGAGCCTTCGGTATCGGCCTCGTGCTCGGCGCGATCCGGGCGCACCGGATCCCGGTCCTGAGCCAGTTGGCCGCGGTCTACGTCGAGCTGATCCGGAACACGCC
>Ga0070707_100005575_pt1 | contig 11757 bp, 10 predicted proteins | sample KBSK5502metaG_FD_65468 | JGI IMG/M metagenome (GOLD analysis project Ga0070707, IMG submission 65468) | Corn, switchgrass and miscanthus rhizosphere microbial communities from Kellogg Biological Station, Michigan, USA - KBS K5-50-2 metaG | ecosystem: Host-associated > Plants > Roots >... | reverse complement strand
GTGGCCGAGCTCGCCGGGCGCGGCGTGGTGGTACGCGCGCAGTCGCTCCGCGGCGTGGCCGAGGAGATGCCCTGGGCCTACAAGGACGTGGCCGACGTGGTCGACGTCGTCGACCGGGCGGGCATCGCGCGCCGGGTGGCTCGCCTGCGGCCCCTGGTGGTGGTGAAGGGCTGACGTGGGGCCTCGAGCACTGCCCTCTGGTACGAGGCCGACTCCCGGCGGTCGGATCGATTTCTCACGTCAAGGAGTGATCGTTTTTTCCTTGCCGGCCGCGCCCACCATCAGCGATGATTGCCACCGGGTCTCGGCACGGTCGCCGAGCGCGAAAGGAGACCACTAGATGCGAGGATTGACGCGAGTGCTGATCGTGTCGGGGCTGATCCTGGGCGCCGCCCAGCTCGCCGTCGCCAACTGCGACAGCGACGACCCCGGTGGCTCGAAGCGCGCCCAGGCGCGGTCCGATATCGCCATGTCCTGCAACTGCTCGACCGCGACCAACCACGGCGATTACGTGAGCTGCGTTGCGGACCACACGAACACCGAGGTCACCAACGGGGTGATCCCCAAGAGCTGCAAGGGCGCGGTCAAGAAGTGCGCCGCACGCTCGACCTGCGGCAAGCCGGGCGCCGTCACCTGCTGCGTCACCAAGAAGGGCAGCACCAAGTGCAAGATCAAGAAGGCCGCGTCGAAGTGCGCCGACGCTGGCGAATGCGTCGGCAACTACTCGAGCTGCTGTGACGCGTGCAGCGCGTCGGGGTGCGTCCCGACGACCACCACCACCACCTTCCTGCCGCCGACCACGCTCCCCGGTCCGTGATCCCGCACCGCCGCCACGAGGGGCCCCGCAAGGGGCCCTTTTTTTCCTGCTTGCTATTGACGCCCCGGTGCGAGGATACTGGCCGGTGACTCGGCCCCGGTCCGGGGCCGGCCACGAAGGAGGGCTGCAGATGAAATTCGTCGTTCGGGGGCTCGTGATCGCGGGGCTGATCCTCGGCATCGCCCGGCTCGGCTTCGCCAGCTGCGCCGATGACGACCCTACCGGCTCCAAGCGCGCCCAGGCGCGCTCCGACATCGCCATGTCCTGCGACTGCGCGGCCGCGACCAACCACGGCGAGTACGTGAGTTGCGTCGCGCAGCACGCGAACACCGAGGTCATGAACAACGTGCTGCCCAAGAGCTGCAAGGGCGCGGTGAGGAAGTGCGCGGCGCGCTCGACCTGCGGCAAGCCGGGCTTCGTGACCTGCTGCCTCGCCAACCAGAGCGGCCACGGCCACAGCAAGTGCGCCATCCGGAAGGACGCTGCGTCGTGCGTGGCGAAGGGGGGCTGCCCCGGGAACTTCAGCAGCTGCTGCGACGCCTGCGCGGCGGACGGGAGCTGCAACACCACCACGACCACGACCAGCCCCCTGCTGACCACGACCACGCTCTGAGCGCGTCCACAGGCCGCTAGAGCGCCGGAGGGGCCCCGCGAGGGGCCCCTTTTTTTTCGCCGTCCAGATGATAGGGGCTCGCTCCATGGGCGACACTCGCGTCGAGCGCGACAGCATGGGGGAAATGATGGTGCCCGCGAACGCCTACTACGGCGCGCAGACGGCCCGGGCGGTGGAGAACTTCCCCATCTCCGGGCTCCGCTTCCCGCGCGGCTTCATCGCCGCTCTGGGCACGATCAAGGGCGCCTGCGCGCGCGTCAACGCCGGGCTCGGCCTGCTGGACGGGCGGCTCGCCGACGCCGTCGCCCGCGCGGCCGCCGAGGTGGCCGAGGGGAAGCTCGACGGCGAGTTCGTGGTCGATGTCTTCCAGACCGGCTCCGGCACCTCGACCAACATGAACGCCAACGAGGTGATCGCCAACCGCGCCCTCGAGCTGCTCGGCGCCCGGCGCGGCGACAAGGCCGTCGTCCACCCGAACGACCACGTGAACATGGGGCAGAGCACCAACGACGTCTTCCCGACCGCCATCCACGTGGCCGCCTACGGCGAGATCACGCGCGCCCTGCTGCCCGCGCTGCAAGAGCTGGCGGCCGCCTTCGAGGAGCGCACGCGTGCCTTCGCCGACGTGGTGAAGGCGGGCCGCACGCACCTCCAGGACGCCGTCCCGATGACCCTCGGGCAGGAGTTCGGCGGCTATGCCAGCGTCGTCCGCCACGGCATCGCGCGCGTCGCGGCGACGCTGCCGCATCTCGCCGAGCTGCCGATCGGCGGCACCGCCCTCGGCACCGGGATCAACGCGCCGCCCGGCTTCGGCGAGCAGGTCGCGGCCGAGCTGGCGCGCGTGACGGGGCTCCCCTTCGTGGTGGCGCCGGACCGCTTCGAGGCGATGCAGAACCGCGACGCGGCGGTCGAGACCTCGGGCGCGCTCCGCACCCTGGCCGTCGGCCTCATGAAGATCGCCAACGACCTCCGCCTCCTCACCTCGGGCGGGCGCACGGGACTCAACGAGATCGAGCTGCCGGCGACGCAGCCCGGCTCGAGCATCATGCCGGGCAAGGTGAACCCGGTGATCCCCGAGGCGGTGAACCAGGTCGCCGCGCTGGTCATCGGCCACGACGCGACCATCGCCATCGCGGGCATGAACGGCAACCTCGACCTGAACGTCATGATGCCGGTGATCGCCCACGCGCTCCTCGAGTCGATCGCGGTCACGGCGGCGGCCGCGCGCGTCTTCGCGCGGAAGTGCGTGACCGGCATCCGCGCCAACGTCGAGCGCTGCCGGCAGTACGCGGAGCTGACCGGTCAGCTGGTGACGGCCATCGCGCCCGTGGTCGGCTACGACCGCGCCGCCGAGCTGTTCAAGAAGGCGGTGGCGCGCGACGTGCCCATCCGCCAGATCCTCGAGGAGGAGAAGGTCCTGCCCAAGGAGGAGATCGCGCGCCTCCTCGACCTGCACCAGCTCGCCCGCGGCGGCCGGGCGGGCGGGCCGCGATGAGGCGCACGCTCGCGCTCGCCGTGCTGGCCGTCGGCGCGAGCGGCTGCCTCGTCTCGCTCGGCGACCTCGGCCTCAAGCGCGGCGAGCGGCCGCTCGAGGAGACGAAGCTCGAGGGCGAGGGGCGCGCGAAGATCCTCCTCGTCGAGGTGTCGAACGTCATCACCGACCTGCCGACCAAGCATGCCTTCGGCCTGGTCGAGGAGGAGAGCACCGTCGCGCGCGTCCACGCCGAGCTCGCGAAGGCCGCGGAGGACGAGCGCGTGAAGGCGGTCGTGCTGCGCGTCAACAGCCCGGGCGGCGGTGTCACCGCGAGCGACGAGGTGTACGGCGACATCGTGCGCTTCAAGAAGGAGCGACACGTGCCGGTGGTGGCGGCGCTCGGCGACCTGGCCGCCTCGGGCGGCTACTACGTCGCGTGCGCCGCGGACCGGATCGTCGCGCACCCGACCACGGTGACGGGCTCGATCGGCGTCATCCTGACCGGGTTCAACCTCGAGGGCCTGCTCGCCAAGGTCGGCGTGCGGAACCAGACCTTCAAGGCGGGCGAGCACAAGGACCTGCTGTCGCCCTTCCGCGGCGCGACGCCCGAGGAACGGCGCATCGTGCAGGGGATCCTGGACGGCCTCCACGCGCGCTTCGTCTCGGTCGTGCGGGAAGGGCGTCCGACGCTGGACGCGAGCCGCCTCGGCGAGCTGACCGACGGGCGCATCTTCGACGCGCCGCAGGCGCTCGCGGCGGGCCTGGTCGACCAGATCGGCGACCTGCGCGCGGCGATCGAGGCGGCGAGGGCGGCGGCGGGCGTGGACAAGGCGCGCGTGGTCACCTACCGGCGGTCGGACGAGAGCCGCGAGAACATCTACTCCGCGGCGCGCGGGCTGCCGGCGCAGGTGAACGTGCTGCCGGTGGACCTGGGGGTGCTGGCGGCGAGCGGGCCGCGCTTCATGTACCTGTGGGCGCCGGGGCCGGGGGAGTAGGCTGCCCGCGACGGACCATGGTCCGTGTTCTTGCCGCGGCCCCGCCGGTGTCCGGGACGCCTGATGAGACTCGATGATCCTGCACTCGACGGCACCCCTTCGAAGGCCCGCGATGCGCTTCTGCTCGAGGCGTTACGCCGCCAGATCGCCTTCATGCGTGCCAAGGTTCCCTTTTGGCGCGAGCGACTCGCGAAGGTAGCCGTCGATGAGGATAGCATCGAAAGCAACGCCGATCTCGCTCACTTCCCGATCCTCTCGAAGGAGGAACTCCGAGCCATACGACCGGCCGTGCTGCTACCGGACGAACGCCTCTCCCTGGCATTGGCGCGCGCGCAGGGGGCTGAGTCCGTCAGCAATCTCTACGGTGCCTCGGAATTTGGTCTTTTCGCCATTTCCTGTACGAAGATCCCGGGGGATTGCCATGTTGCCCAAGGTCACGTTCTGACCTGCACGGCGCGATCGGCGCTCACCGGCCCCGCGTCACCCGGAACCCGAAGCGCGGGAAGTGCACGACGATCTCGCCCAGTGCCGGATCCCGCCGCCGCACCGCGATCTCGTGCGCCGTCGAGAACACCAGCTCGCCCGCGACCGGATCGAGCCCGTAGTCGTCGGGCGTGACCGACACGGCATCCCCCGGCGCGAGGCCGTTCGGCTCGTGAGGATCCGCGGCGGCCTCCGCCTTGGGACGGCTCTCCTTGGCGATCGCCAGCGCCTCGGCGGGCGCCATCTCCACGCGCTCGCCGTGGCCCAGGGCATCGACCCGATCCCGCCACGCACACACCCGGCGGAACTCGTCGGCCATCGCGTTCGCCTGCGGCGCAACGCGCAGGAACCACACCTGCTGGAAGCAGGTGGCGTCGGCCAGGCTCGGCTCGGCGCCGACCAGGTACGGCCGGCCGTCGGCCAGCTGGGTCTCGACGACGGCGAGGAGCGCGCGCACCTGCTCGCGCGCGTGGGGCCCCAGCTTCGGCAGCTCGCCGAAGTCCCGTCCCGGAATCATCCTGGATCGGTCGGCGATGAACGCGGGAGGGAGGAACTGCCAGGTCTCGGCGAACACGGTCGCGACCAGGGGCAGGAAGAGCAGGCGATCGGCCCACAGGTTCCAGGCCTGGCAGGTGCCCTCGCTGCCGCCGGGGTAGAGCGTCGGTGTCGGATGGAGCCGCTCGAGGAGCGGCACGATCACCTGCGTGTCACAGTACACGTCGGCGCCGATCTGCAGCACGGGGATGCGCCGGTAGCCGCCGGTCAGCGGCACCAGGTCCGGCTTCGGCATGATGCTCGGCTGCTCGACCGCGCGCCACTTGAGGTGCTTCATGCCGAAGATCTTCCGGATCTTCTCCGAGAACGGCGAGGCATCGTAGTGGTGGAGGATCAGCGTCTCGGCCATGGCATCTCCTATCGCCCGGTCTCGACCGGGAGCCCGGCGTCGCGCCAGCCCGGTACGACGACGCGGCCCGTCTGATCGCGCGCGCCGCCGAAGCCGCCGCGCACGTTGGTCACGCCGGTGAAGCCGGCCTGCGCGAGCAGCTCGCAGGCGTGCTGCGAGCGCCCGCCGGCCTGGCAGCCGATCAGGAGCTTCGTTGCGCGCGGGATGGTGCGCTCGACGGCGGCGACGAAGTCCGGGTTGGGCGTCGGCCGGTGCGTGGCGGGCTCGAAGAACACCACCGGCACGTTGCGCGCGCCGGCCGGGTGCCCGGCCTCGAACTCCGCCTCGGTGCGCACGTCGAGGTAGACGGCCGCCGGGTCCGCGGCGAGCGCCGCGTGGGCTTCGGGGGGCGTGGTCTGCGGGATGTCCATGGCCCGGAGCCCTAGCAGAGGTGAGGCGGGCCGCGCCATGGGCGGCCCGCCTCCACCGTCGCCGTCGCGCTGCCGGAGAGCAGTCGGCGCGCTATGGGCCCAGGAACTTGAAGCTGTCGCCGTCGCGCTTGGTGAGACCGCCGACCGTGCCGCTCACCTTGAGGCTCAGCTTGTTGATCCGCCGGGTCGGGTCGAGGGTGATGCTCACCTTGCGCGAGCAGCCCCGCGTCAGCGGCGTGAAGCTCGTGAGCGTCGTCCGTCCCAGGCGGGACCTGAGCAGGGTCAGGTTCGGCACGTTGGCGAAGTTCACCAGCACGCGGCACGTGTTGGGGGGCTGGGTGCAGTCGGCGTCGGTCGCGCAGGGATCGCCGACCGGCCCGGCGCTGCAGAACCCGATCGGCCCGCAGGTGCCCGCGGTCGCGCACGCAGGATCGCTCGCCGCCACGGGTTTCGCAAGGGTCGGCGACACGTAGGTGAAGAGGACCTCGCCGGTGCCCTTGGCGGGATAGCCGGGGAATTTGGCGGGCTGAGGGGGGATCTCGTTCGGGTCGTTGGGGTTGCAGCCGGCGGTGTTCTCCACCCGGTCGCAGTAGCCGTCGCCGTCGGTGTCGGCCTCGGTGAGCGCGCCGCGGCAGACGCCGTTGTTGCAGGTGTCCTGCATGGTGCAGGGGTTCAGGTCGTCGCAGACGAAGCCGTTCCGGGCCGCGGCGTCGTGGGTGCAGCCGCCCTGCGGGTCGCAGCCGTCGACGGTGCAGGGATTCCCGTCGTCGCAGCTCTGCGGCAGCGAGGTCCCCGCGCACGTCCCACCGCTACAGGTGTCGTTGTCGGTGCACGTGTTCCCGTCGTCGCACGAGGCGCCGTCGAGCGGGGCGCTATCGTGCACGCAGCCGCTCGAAGGATTGCAGGAATCCTGCGTGCAGGCGTTGTGGTCGTCGCAGTCGAGGGTCGCGCCACCGCAGGAGCCGTCCGCGCAATGATCGTTCAGGGTGCACGCGTCGTTGTCGTTGCAGGGGGCGGTATTGTCGGGGTGGATGCAGGCGCCGGCGCCGTTGCAGTGGTCGTCGGTGCACACGTTGCCGTCGTCCATGCACGAGGTGGTGGCCGGGTTGAAGCAGTTCCCCGCCGTCTCGTTGCAGCTGGTGTTGCACTGCGGCCCGCCGGTGCACGGGTTCCCCGCGTGCACGACGCAGCTCCCGCCGCTGCACGTGTCGGCGCCGTTGCAGAACGTGCCGTCGTTGCACGGGGCGGCGTTGTTCGGATGGGTGCAGGTGCCGGTCGCGTTGCACTTGTCGTCGGTGCACACGTTGCCGTCGTCGGTGCAGGGCGTGTTGGCGGGCGCGAAGCAGGTATGGGCGCCCTCGTTGCACGTGGCGTTGCAGTCGGGGCCGCCGGCGCACGGGTTGCCGGCGTGCACGCTGCAGCTTCCCGCACCGCAGGTGTCGGCGCCGTTGCAGAAGGTGCCGTCGTCGCAGCTCGCGCTGTTCGCCGTGTGGACGCAGCCGTTACCATCAGCGCCCGGCGCGTCCGGATCGCAGGAGTCGTCGGTGCAGCCGTTGCCGTCGTTGCAGTCGCCGGGACAGAACTTCAGGTTGTCCATGATCGCGGTATGGCTCTGGTCCTGGTCCGTGCTCGGCGTTTCCCACTTGAAGTACGCGATGCCGGTGAAGCCGGCGGCCGGGAAGGTGACGAGCCCGGTCGCGCCCGGCGTGATGCTGGCGCCGGTGGACGAGGTGAACGTGTGTATCCCGCCGTTCAGCACGAAGTCGAACTTGGCGACGCTGAAGACCGCGTTGCCGTTGTACGTGAAGCGGTAGGGCGTCGAGCAGCAGGCCGGGTGGTTCTCCAGGTCGGGCGAGCTGTTCCCGTCGTGGTCGCCGAGCATGACATAGAAACCGGAGACGTCGGGGGCAACGGTCATGCCGGCCTCGGTGTAGCTGGTGGCGATGCTCGGCGTGTTTCCCGGCGCGTCGAACGTGATCGTGACCGCCGAGGCCGGGAGGGGTCGACCGGCGACGCCGAGGAAGACGAGTATTGCTGCCCCGAGGGTCCACCGCAGCGACTTCATTTTGAGTTCCTCCCTTCGTGGAGAGTCGATTGTGCCTGCTAGTCCCGGGATCGAACGCTAGTCAAATGAAAAAATGGCACACCCTGGTCCGCTAGATTCCCTAGACTCTAGGACCGACGGCACGGCCGAGCCCGTTCCAGGCCGCTCTGGATTGGTGGGCATCCAGCCTGGGCGGGTGGAGGACGCCGAGCGTGCGGAACACCCCGCATCCGACCGACAGGTCGATACCAACTTGACAGCGCCGCCGCCGGCGCATAGGAAGGCCGGGACCCCGACAGCCTTTTAACTTGACCCAGCGAGGTCAGGAAAGGTCAGCGATGCCGTACGCCGCCCGCGCGCCGCGGGATGCCGCCAACGACGCCTCCCGGCCGAGCCGCGGAGGCGTTTTTGTGTCGCGGGGGCGCCGGTGACCGCCAACGGCACCCGGCAGGTGATGGACGCGGTCGCCATCCAGCGCGCGCTGGTGCGCATCGCGCACGAGATCCTCGAGCGCAACAAGGGCAGCGACGAGCTGGCGCTGATCGGCATCCGCTCGCGCGGCGTCCACCTGGCCGAGCGCATCCGCGCGAAGATCGGCGAGATCGAGGGCGGCGCGCTGCCGCCCTTCGGCGTGGTCGACATCACGCTCTACCGCGACGACCTGGACCGCGGCGTGCAGAACCCCATGGTGCAGGGGACCGACATCCCCTTCCCGGTGGACGGCCGCCGCATCCTGCTCGTCGACGATGTGCTCTTCACCGGCCGGACGGTGCGCGCCGCGATGGACGCGCTCGTCGATTTCGGCCGGCCGCAGTCGATCCAGCTCGCGGTGCTCGTCGACCGGGGACACCGCGAGCTTCCCATCCGCGCCGACTACGTGGGCAAGAACCTCCCCACCTCCCGCCGCGAGCAGGTGCAGGTCCGGCTCGCCGAGGCGGACGGTGCGGACGAGGTCGTGATCGAGAGCTGAGGAGGGCGGCCATGGGGTTCACGCAGCGTCACCTGCTCGGGCTGGAGGGCATCCCCGCGGAGGAGATCACGACCATCCTCGACACGGCGGGCTCCTTCAAGGAGATCTCGGAGCGCGACATCAAGAAGGTGCCGACGCTGCGCGGGAAGACGGTCATCAACCTCTTCTACGAGTCGAGCACGCGCACGCGGACCTCGTTCGAGATCGCGGCCAAGCGGCTCTCGGCCGACACCATCAACATCAGCGCCTCCACCTCGAGCGTGTCCAAGGGCGAGACGCTGGCCGACACGGCGCGCAACCTGGAGGCCATGCGGCCCGACGCGATCGTCGTCCGCCACCCGAACTCGGGGGCCTGCCACCTGCTCGCGCGCCACGTCTCGTGCCCGATCTTGAACGCCGGCGACGGCTGCCACGAGCACCCGACCCAGGCGCTGCTCGACCTGCTGACGATCCGGGAGCGTCACGGCCGCATCGCCGGGCTGACCGTCGCCATCGTGGGCGACGTCCTGCACAGCCGCGTCGCGCGCTCGAACCTGCACGCGCTCCGCACGCTCGGCGCGACGGTCCGCCTGGTTGGCCCGCCGACGCTCCTCCCGCGCGAGCTGGCTGCCCTCGGCGCCGAGCTGCACACCAACCTGGCCGACGGGGTGCGCGACGCCGACGTCGTCATGATGCTCCGCATCCAGCGCGAGCGGCAGGGGGCCAATTTCTTCCCCACCCTGGACGAGTACTCGCACTACTTCTGCCTGACGGAGGACGCCGTCCGCCTGGCGAAGCCCCACGTCATCATCCTCCATCCCGGGCCGCTCAACCGCGGGCTCGAGATCGCGAGCGAGGTGGCGGACGGACCCTACTCGGTCATCATGGACCAGGTGACCAACGGGGTCGCGGTACGCATGGCGCTCCTCTACCTCCTGGTCGCACGCAGCAAGGCCGAGGAGGCCGGCGCGGCCGACTCCCTCCCCGAGCCGGCGCTCCGGCGGACCGGGGGGCGCGCGTGAGCCGGCTCCTCCTCTCCGGCGGCACGGTGGTCGATCCGCTCGCGGGCCGGGCGGCGGCCGGCGACGTGCTGATCGACGGCGAGAGGATCGTCGCGACCGGCGCCCCGGGGACGCTCGCCGCGGGCGACGCGGAGGTGCTCGACGCGCGCGGCCTCCTCGTCCTCCCCGGCCTGGTCGACATGCACGTCCACCTCCGCGAGCCCGGCTTCGAGTACAAGGAGACGATCCAGACGGGCGTGGCGGCCGCGCTCGCGGGCGGCTTCACCTCGCTCGCCTGCATGGCGAACACCGAGCCGGTGAACGACAGCGCGGCGGTGACCCAGTACATCCTCGATCGGGCCCGCATCGCGCAGGGTGCGCGCGTGTACGCGATCGGCGCGCTCTCGCAGGGCATGAAGGGCGAGCGCCTGGCCGAGATCGGCGAGATGCGGCGCGCGGGCATCGTTGCCGTCTCCGACGACGGCCGCCCGGTGATGGACGCCGCCCTCATGCGCCGCGCGCTCGAGTATGCCTCGATGTTCCGCCTCCCCGTCATCGTGCACGAGGAGGACCGCCACCTGGCCGAGGGCGGCGCCATGAACGAGGGCGTGACCGCGCTGCGCCTCGGGCTCGGCGGCATCCCGGCCGCCGCCGAGGAGGTCATGATCGCGCGCGACGTCGCGCTCGCACGGGTGACCGGCGGCCGGCTGCACGTGGCGCACGTGAGCACCCGGGGTGCCGTGGCGCTCGTCCGCCAGGCGAAGGCCGAGGGACTGCCGGTCACGGCCGAGGCGACGCCCCATCATCTCTTCCTCACCGAGGAGGCGGTCGAGGGCTACGGCACGAACGCCAAGATGGCGCCGCCGCTGCGCACGCGCGAGGACGTGGCGGCGCTGCGCGCGGCCCTCGCCGACGGCACGATCGACGCGATCGCGACCGACCACGCCCCGCATCACACCGACGAGAAGGACGTCGAGTTCGACCACGCCGCGAACGGCGTCGTCGGCCTGGAGACGGCGCTCCCGCTGGCGCTCCGCCTGGTCGCCGAGGGCGTCCTCGACCTGCCGACGCTGGTGGCGCGCCTGACGACCGGGCCGGCGCGCATCCTGGGCCTTCCGGCCGGCACGCTCGCGCCGGGCGTGGCGGCGGACGTGACGCTGGTCGATCCCGAGCGCCGCTGGCGGGTCGAGGCGCGTGCCTTCCGCTCCAAGGGGCGCAACACGCCCTTCGAGGGCTGGGACATGATGGGACGCGCGGTCGCGGTCCTGGTGGGCGGCCGGCTGGTGCACGACGAGCGGCCCGCGACCGCGCCCGCGCTGCGGAGCGCCTCGTGAAGGAGCGCCCCGCACTGCTGGCGCTCGCGGACGGCACCATCTTCCGCGGGCGCGCCTTCGGCGCCACCGGCGAGGCCGTCGGCGAGCTGGTCTTCAACACCAGCATGACGGGCTACCAGGAGATCCTGACCGACCCCTCGTACGAGGGGCAGCTGGTCGCCATGACGTATCCCGAGATCGGGAACGTCGGCGTGAACCGCGAGGACGTCGAGTCGCGCCGCCCCTTCGTGCGCGGCTTCGTGGTGCGCGAATACCGCGAGGCGCCGTCCTCCTGGCGCGCCGAGGAGAGCCTGGGCGCGTACCTCGCGCGCCACGGCATCCCCGCGATCGAGGGCATCGACACGCGCGCATTGGTGCGACATCTGCGCGACCACGGCTCGCAGGAGGCCGTGCTCTCGACGAGCGTCGATCTGAACCCCGTGCGCCTCGTCCGCCGCGCGAAGGACTCGCCCGGGCTCGTCGGCCGCGACCTGGTGCGCGAGGTGACGTGCCAGGAGCCCTACGAGTGGACGCAGGGCCCATGGCGGCTCGGCCAGGGCTACATGACCGCGGAGCACGCGGCCGAGCGCCGCGGCGGCAAGGTGTACGACGTCGTCGCCTACGATTTCGGCATCAAGTACAACATCCTGCGGAACCTGGTCGGGACGGGCTGCCGGGTGCGCGTCGTGCCCGCCTACACCGGCGCCGCCGAGGTGCTGGCCATGCGCCCCGACGGCGTCTTCCTCTCCAACGG
>Ga0070707_100005574_pt1 | contig 11759 bp, 5 predicted proteins | sample KBSK5502metaG_FD_65468 | JGI IMG/M metagenome (GOLD analysis project Ga0070707, IMG submission 65468) | Corn, switchgrass and miscanthus rhizosphere microbial communities from Kellogg Biological Station, Michigan, USA - KBS K5-50-2 metaG | ecosystem: Host-associated > Plants > Roots >... | reverse complement strand
CGGAGGGGAGATGACGTGGGGCGCCGCCGCGTCGTAGGCGAGGGACCAAAGCGCCTGGAACAGTCCCTGGTCGAACAAGTGCACGCCCGGCAGGGCTGATTCGCTCCACATCAGCTCGAGCAGGTAGAGCAAGTTCATCGTCTCGACCCAGCTTCCTGCGAACGCTCGCTGGTGGGATCCGAACACCGTCTGGGCCCAGCGGGCACCTTCCCACGGGCGGCGGATTGCCCGACGCAGCGAATACCAGAACTTGAGCGCGTGGCGCGTGTGATCGGAAACCAGGTGGTCCAAGCGATAGGTAGGCTCGGTGACGGGAATCCGGCGCTCTCGGAGCACGGCGCCCAGCGCTCCGGAGACCGTCGACTTCCCGGCACCGGCCAGCCCGAGGAACTCGACGTGCACGGCGGGCCACGTGGTTCGCGTCAAATCTGGTCCCACGCGATCTGGTACAGGTCCCGGCACACCACGCCCAGCGGACGGGCGGCATCCACGTCCACCACCTCCGTAGGGAACGGATACACCAGCTTCCCAAGGGCTGCCAGCCGCCGTTCGACCTCCAGGACGGTGGTGTCTGGCTTGCGGTGCACGGCCGTGTGGGCCGCGACATGCAGCTTCACGACTAGATCAGGCGGGTACCGTTCCGCCGCCAAGTAGGGCGCGGCCTCCAGGCGCGCCATCCAGCGGAGCACGGCGTTCCGATGGTGGGCGAAGTGTCCCAGGAGCGGGCCATCGTTGAAGCCGAGCACCTGCGCTTGAGGGTAGTGATCGGCGAGGACGACGATCCCGGCGTCGCGAGCCCTCCAGGCAGTCCGGAGCTTGCGTCGCTTTTCCCACGCGAGCGTGAGCGCCCAGACGATCAACGCGAAGCCGCGGAGGAGCCCCGGTCGGGGGCGCAGCGTGCCGTCGAGCTGGTCGCCGGCGGGCCGCAGGCCCTGCCCTACCGGCAACCGGCCGAGGCGGGCCGCGGTGGCTCGGGCGAGGTTAAGCGGCCAGCGCACCAGCGAGCCCCGGCCGTGACCCCTCCCGAAGTAGATCAGCAGCACGTCGAGCTTCTCCGCGAGCAGCGAAGCCGCGGCCCGGGCCAGAGTGGACTTGCCCGACCCATCAGTTCCCATGAACGCGATCAGCACGCCGCCCGTGGGCACGACGCGTCGCAAGGGGCGGGTGATGTGCAGCCGCTTCCGGCCGAGGGCAGCCTGGAGCGCGACGACTTGCCGGTGCCACCACTTGAACGTGCGCGCAACGAGGCCGTGAGGCCGGATCGGCGGTAATCGCCTGGTCACGACCAGCCGAAAGCGAATCAGCTGCCACATGGTGAGCGGCCGGTGCAGCAGCTTGGCGAACGTCGCTGCCGCCTCGTCCCCCAGGAGCTCCCTACACAGACGCACCGACGCGGCCGGATCGATGCGCCGGTGCAGCCACTCGTACTCGCGACCGAGCTCGGCCAACCAGTTGAGTCCCGCGAAATAGCCCGCCACATTGCGCGCGCGCAGCTTGATCGCGAACCGGACGAGCAGCACCAGCATCTCGAGGTCGGGCTCAGGCACGTACACATTGGTGCCCGCGTCGAACCGTCGCGACTTGAGCAGCCGCTCCTCCCAGGGCAGCCGGTAGCTCTTGATGTTCGGTTGTCCGAAGATGAGGCGATAATGCACATGACAATGGATGATTCGCCCGGCCTCGACGTCGATCCCCAAATAGTCTTCTACGCCGGGGTAGCCGGCCGCCTCGGTGGCGACGAACCGCTTGAACCCGCACCGGTGCAGCGTCTCCTGCATCTCGCGCGATTGCCTGCGGTCCACGAGCAGGTCGAGATCAGTGTCACCGGCGAGCGACCGCTCGAGCGCCCAGACGCTCTTCCAGTGGCAGTAGCGGATCCCGGCGCGGTCGAATGCGGCGAGCACGGCGACCGCTGCTCCGAGTCGCGTCCCCGCGCGAGCCGCGGGGACCGGCGCCCCATCCACCACGGGCTTGCTTTCGAGCCCTGCCACCAGCGGCGTGTCGACCCTCCTGCGGCGCCGAGGGGTCGGGACCTGGGGTTCGCGAACGGTCGAGCCGTCCCCGCTCGGGGGAGCGTTTTGTAAACGGCCACGGCTATCTTCGGCGCGCACCTGCGGGGACGCGACCGTCGGCCGTGCCTCCGCGTAGTCTCCCGGAGGACGCTCGAAATCGCCGACGATCATCCGGCGCATGGCTTGCAGGAGCGGAGTGCTGTTCACGGCTCGCTCGTATGCCCAGTCGATGAGGAGCGTCGGCACCGAGAAATCGAGATACCCGCGACCGCTCCCCCATTGGTGGAACGTCAGCGTGCGCTCATGAAAGCCGACGGCGCGCAGCTGGTCACGCAGCCGTGCCCGGGTGTTCGCGGCGTAGACGGTGGGGTACACGTCGCTCTCGCGACGCCCGGTCAACCAGTGCACCACAATCGGATGGGCGCGGTTGGGAATCACGCGCGCGGCGATCGACGCGTAATACCAGGCGTTCGGCGTTACGAACACCAAGCGTCCTGCGGGCCGTAACACGCGATACGCCTCCTCGAATGCTCGGCGCGGGTGCCGCAGATGCTCGATCACATATCGCATGCAGCAGACATCGAAGGATTGGTCGGCAAACGGCAGTCGCTCCCCATCGCACTGGACGCCCCGGTCAATGGTCGGGTGCTCCGACACCGCGTTCGTGGCATCGCAGCCGACGAGCAAGACACTTCCCGGTATGAAGCGCGGCCGGATGCTGCCCCGTCCGGCGCCGATATCGAGCACACGCCCGACGGACTGCCTGGTCGCGTCGGCGAGCAGCATGTCGAACGGGTCCGGCCGGAGCGGCGTGGGATAAAGACGGTGGCGGACTCGCGCAACGAGGCTGGCTCGCTCCCCCTGACGCCGGACCATGCGCCGCCGCGGTTCCAGTGTTCTCCCGTGTCCCATGCGGCGCTCGGGGACGGGACTCGTCCTCAGCGCCGACCGTCGTCGGTCGGCGATCCGGCGGTCGAACCCGGTGCGGTGATCGGTCAGTACGCGCCGGTTGGTGTCCGCGACCATGTGCGCGTCCTCGAGCCTAGTATACGATGCCGCGGGAAGTCGCAGAGGGCGAGGCGTCGGTCCGGCGTCGCACCGTCGGGGAGGTCAGCATGGCAAGACGCGGGCTCAGCCCGCGCGCAGCGTGCAGAGCGGCAAATCCAGAAACTCGACGTGCACCCCGTGCGTCGTACGCATCAGATCTGCTCCCACACGAGTCGGTACACGTGCTCGCGCACGACCGCGAGCGGACGATCGGCATCGACGTTCACGACCTCCGCGGGGAACGGGTACCGGAACGTCGTGAGCGCTGCGAGCCGGCGTTCGACCTCCCGGACGTTGGTGTCCGGCTTGCGGCGCACGGCGGTCTCCGGCGTGACGTGCAGCTTCATCACGAGGTCGGGGGCGTAGCGGTCCGCCGCCACGTACGGTGCCGCCTCGAGGCGCGCCAGCCAGCGGAGCACTCGACTTCGATGGTTCGCGAAGTGTCCCAGGAGCGGGCCGTCGTTGAACCCCGGCACTTGCGCCTGGGGATATCGGTCCGCGATAACGACGATCCCCGCATCGCGTGCCTTCCAGGCCGTCTTGAGCTTGCGTCGTTTCTCCCACGCGAGCGTGAGCGCCCATACGATGAGCGCACCGGTCAGGATCGGCCCGCGTGCCGCGCGGGACCGGGAGGTGAGATCGGAGGGATCGCTGCCGGTCCGCAGGCCTTGGCCCGCAGGCAGCATGCCCAGGCGGGCCGCGGCGGCTCGGGCCAAGTCGAGGGGCCAGCGCATCACGGAGCCTGGGCCCTGACCGCTGCCGAAGTAGATCAGCAGCACGTCGAGCTTTTCGGCGAGCAGCAAGGCGGCGGCCCGGGCCATCGTGGACTTGCCGGACCCGTCCGGTCCCATGAACGCGATGAGCACCCCGCCCGTGGGCACGGTACGCCGCACCGGGCGCGTCGTGCGGAGCCGCTTCCGACCGATGGCGGCCTCGATCGCGACCACTTCGCGGCGCCACCGGTTGAACGTGCGTGCCACGAGACCGTGACGGCGGAACTGCCCCAACCGCTGCGTGACGACCCGCCGGAAGCGGATCAGTCGCCAGAGAGTGAGTGGCGCACGCAACAGCGTGAGGTACCGCGCGGCCGCTTCGTCGCCCAGCAGCTCCCGGCACAGCCGCGCAGACGCGTCCGGATCAACGCGGTGGCGCAGCCACCGATACTCCGGCACCAGCTCCGACGCCAGCCAGTTCTGTCCCACGAGATATCCCGCGAGGTTTCGGAGGCGCAGCTTGATCGCGAACCGGACCAGCAGCACCAGCATCTCGAGATCGGGCTCCGGCACGTACACACCCGTGCTCCGGTCGTGCCGGCGCGACCTGAGCAGTCGCTCCTCCCAGGGCAGCCGGTAGCTCTTGATGTTCGGCTGTCCGAAGATGAGACGATAATGCACGTGGCAGTGGATGATCCGTCCGGCCTCGACGTCGATCCCCAAATAGTCTTCGACGCCGGGGTAGCCGGCCGCCTCGGTGGCGAGAAACCGTTTGTAGCCGCAGCGGTGCAGCGTCTCTTGTGTCTCGCGCGACTGCCGGCGGTCCACCAGCAGGTCGAGATCCGTGTCACCGGCCAGCGATCGGTCGAGCGCCCAGACGCTCTTCCAATGGCAGTAACGGATTGTGGCGCGGTCGAAGGCGGCGAGCACGGCGACCGCCGCTGGCAGGCGCCTCGGGGCCCGGGGTTGGGGGAGCGGCGCGGGCGAGGCCATCGGTTCGGCGTCGACATTCCAGGCCGTAGCCACCGCGGCCGCTGGCACCTCGTGCCCGTCGCTATTCATGGAGCGTCCCCATCTGGTCGTGCTCCCCGTGATCCCGTCGATCGATGCCGCGGACGCTCACTCTCGTGGCAAGGGGCGTGCGAGAGACGGAGCCGGGCGCTAATTGCGTAAGATGCTGTGCAACAATGGCTTGAGCTGCGTATCAGAGCGCGACTTTCGGGTTAGTGTCGCACCCTACGGGCTGCCTTGTAAGCGATCCGTGACACAGGCCGTCGAACAGGTGCGCGCCATCCCGGCGTCGGGGTGGGTCACCCGCGGGCAGTGCAGTGGCGGAGTTGTAACGGCTCTGCTACAGGGGACCGGTCCGGGCGCGGCCGAGTGGCGGGGTATTGCGCTATGTGCGGATGGCCGCGAGCGATACACCGGGGCAGGGGCGCGGCGCTCGCGGTACCGGGCTTGCACGATGGTTGCCAGTCTGGCCACTATAGCGCCCAGCGGTACGCGCCGCCGGATATTCATTCCCCCGACCTGCCCAGCCCGGGCCTATTGCGGAGGGTTTCCCTGACGACGTCGAACGAGCTCCCCGATCAGTCACGCGTTTTCCCTGCCAAGCCCAACCGCCTGCCAGGTCCTTTGGCCCGCGCGTCTCGGCCGTCGGCGAGGCCGCCGGACGCGCCGCCGGACGTCGATTGGGGACGCTACCGGACCGCGATCCGCCGCTTCAAATGGCCGGTAATCGCCGCGACGCTGATCGGGACGCTCGGCGGCATCGTCGCCAGTCGCTTCATCAACCCCGTTTACGCGGCACGCGCCTCGATCTGGATTGAAGGGGCGAACCAAAAGCCGCCGGCCCCCCGGGGGACGGCGGGGTCCGGCGACCTCTTGGCGACGACGGGATGGATGGACCTGTCCCGGTCCTACGTGGTGCTGGAGCCGGTGGTCAACCAGTTACGGCTCTACCTGAGCTGGCTCCCTGGTGACTCGGCTGTGTTCGCGTCCTTTAGTACCCAGCGGCACGTTCGCCCCGGCGCCTACCGGCTGCAGGTGGATAGTACCGGTCGGAGCTTCACGCTGGTCACGAAACGCGGGATCGTGCTCCAGCGTGGAGTGGTGGGCGACTCGGTAGGTGCTGCGTTGGGTTTGCTGTGGGTGCCGCCGGCGGCGGAGCTCACTTCCCGGCGGCGCATCGATTTCGCGGTTGAGTCCTCGAATCAGGCGGCATTCCGGCTGACTGAGAGGCTGCGCGTCAAGACAGATCTCGATGGCAACTTCTTGCGCCTCGAGCTGCGGGGCGGGGATCCGGTTCGGATCGCTGCCATCGTGAACGCCGTCGCGGAGCGCATCGTCACGGTGGCCGGAGACCTCAAGCGTCAGCAGCTCACGGAACTAGCACTTATCTTGGGTGAACAGCTCAAGCGTGCGCAGGGCAATCTCCAAGCCGCCGAGGCGGCACTCCGGAGTTTCTTAGGGAAGACCGTGAACTTCGTCACGGAAGGGTCGGCCCCGGTGGCGCCCGGTCTTCAATTTGCACACGATCCGGCGCTGAACAGCTACTTCGAGACAAAGGTCAGCCTGGAGCAGGTGCGCCGGGACCGGGCGGCGATCGGGCAGCTGCTCGCGCAGGTGCCGGAGGCCGGGCTGTCCGTCGACGCGCTCGGCGCCATTGGAGCGGTCGATCGCTCGACGGAGCTCGCCGCCGCGCTGAAAGACCTCACCGCCAAGCGGGCAGAGCTGCGCGCGCTCCAGTACCGCTACACGGACGCGCATCTCCCCGTCCAGCGAGTGGCCGCGCAGGTGCAGGTTCTCGAGCACCGTACGGTGCCGTCCCTCGCGCAGGCGCTGCTGGCAGAAATGGCGGTGAAAGAGGCCCAGCTGACGGAGCGGGTGAACGCGGCGTCCAGCGATTTGCGTCAGATCCCACCGCTCGCCATCGAGGAGGCGCGGCTACAGCGGGAGGTAGCGAACGCGGAGCGGCTGTTCACCAGTGTGCAGCAGCGCCATGACGAGGTCCTCCTTGCGGAAGCCACGAGTATTCCGGACGTGCGCGTGCTCGATCCCGCGACGGAGCCCGAGCGCCCCGTGCTCGAAACGGTGCCCTTTGTGGTGCTTGCCTCGTTGCTCGGCAGCCTGGGCTTGGCCGTGCTCGGCGCGGTTATTGGGGATCGTGCCGACCCCAAGGTCCGCTACCCCGACCAGGTGACTGAGGCGATGGGGCTCACGATCCTAGGCGCGGTGCCCCACGTGAGCCGCAACGGTCAGGGGCAAAGCGACCGGATCGCAATGGTCATCGAGGCGCTGCGCGGTGTCCGGCTCAACCTCGTGCACGCCCATGGGGCCGGCCCCGTGATGGTCACGGTGAGCAGTCCAGGCAGGAGCGACGGCAAATCGTTCGTCGCGTCCAACCTCGCCCTGGCGTTCGCCGAGGTCGGCTATCGCACGCTGTTGATTGACGGGGACGTCCGGCGCGGGGCACTCCACCGGGCGCTGAAGGTAGCCCGCAAGCCCGGCCTCACCGATGTGCTCGCCGGAAGGATTCCGGAGGCGCAGGTCCTCCAGCCGACGACCTACCCCGCGCTGTCGTTCATTGGCTGCGGCTCGCGGACCACCAGCGGCCCGGAGCTGTTGAGCACGGCCGCCATGTCGGGTCTGGTCGGCGGGCTGCGCTCACAGTACGATGTGATTCTCATCGACAGCCCCCCCTTGAGCGCTGGGGTCGACGCCTATGTGCTCGGCACGTTGAGCGGCAGCCTCGTCCTGGTGCTCCGCACCGGCGTGTCCGATCGCGAGCTCGCGGAGGCCAAGCTCGATGTGCTGGATCGCTTGCCGATCCGCGTGCTGGGGGCCGTGTTGAACGATGTGCGGCCCGGCGGTGCTTACCGCGACTACTCGTACTATCTGGAAGGCTACGAGGTGCAGGAAGAGCAGGACGGGGGCGCCCGCAAGCACATCCTGCGCGCCACCGAGTGAAGGTGTACGGCGTCAGGCCACCAAGGCTTCGATCTGATCGGCCAGATGGGCGCAGAACGGCATCGCGCACGTGAACGCCGGCGACACCGCGTTCAGCACATGGAAGGATCGTTCGTCGCCCTCGTAGCGAAAGTCCATCTCGAGCTTTCCGGTCCGGATATCGAGCAGCTGCGCCCGGATGCCGGCGCGCCCCCAGCGCTGGAAGTCTTCGATTCGGATTCCCTCAGCCAGCCCCGCGGCGTGCGTCACCAACGTGCGCTTGCCATATTTTCGCAGCTCGCGGATCGCGAGACCGCGGAAATCGAAGTCATCCCGGAGGAACAGCTTCACCTGACGCGCGAGGATCTCGACGCACTCGGCGAAGCGGAGGTTACGCAGACCCTGGTACTGCTCGCGCCACAGCGCCGGCATCGCGGTCGGCCCGATGTGCGCCTCGCCATCCACACCCACGGTGACGTGTACACCGAGGAACGGGGCGCGCAGGTCCGGAACCGGATAGATGTGCGTGTTGAACCTGGGGCCGCTCGGCTCAGCGCGGAGGTACAGTCCCTTGAACGGCAGGATGCGGTGCCGCTCGGAGAAGCAAAAGTCTCGGGCGATACGGTCCGCGTAAAGACCCGCGGCATTCACGACGTAACCGGCGGCGATCGACCCAGCCGACGTGCGCACCTCGGCTCCAGCGACCCTCAGGTAGGCCGTGCCGGTGGCCACCCGAATCCCGGCCCTGTGCATGTCGCGGCACAGGGAGTCGAGCACCTCTCCCGGGTCGACAGAGGAAGTCGTCGGGGAGAACAGCGCTCGCCCACAGGTTTTCACGCGCGGCTCGATGCGCCGCGCTTCCTCCAGGGATAGGTCCTCCAAGGGCACGCCGCTCGCGCGCCCGCGACGAAGCAGCTCACTCAGCCCGGCGAGGTCGGTCGCTTGCCGCGCGACGACTAGCTTCCCACAGTAGTTGACGCGCAGCCCGCGCTCCTGGCAGTACTCGGTGAGCTGGCGGTTGCCTTCGCGCGTGAAGCGCGCCTTCAGGCTGTCCGCCGTGTAGTAGAAGCCCGCGTGCAGCACGCCGCTGTTTCGGCCGCTGGCGTGCGTACCGCAGGACGATTCCTTTTCCAGGAGAGTCACATCGGCGTCGGCATACCGACGCTTGAGCTCGAGCGCCAAGTTGATGCCGATGATACCGCCGCCGACGACCAGGAAATCCGTGCAGCGCGGCAGTGGGGCGGGGGCGGCTCCCCGACCATATGCCAACGCCCGGTCGTGCGTGGAACGCGCTGACGCTCCAGCACCACCGAGCACAGCGTTCACACGGCCGCCAGCGTGGCGCCGTGCGGCTGTCGCTTCAGGCGCCGTTCGAGCGCCTCAACGTTGTGATACACCGACTCCTTGTACTGCTGCAGGGCGGGCTCGCCGCGCACCGCGGCCGCGACCTCGCGGATGCCGTCCGCGACCGACAACTCGGGCTCGAACCCTAAGATGCGACGAGTCTTCTCGAAGCTCACGCGGTAGTCCCGCGGATCGGTCGCCTCGCCGGTGGAACGGACCTCAACACCACCTACGATTTCGGCGACCATCCTGCCGAGATCGCGAATGCGGTGGTTCAGGCGGTCACCCCCCACGTTGAACACCTCGCCGCCCACGGCGGTGGCGGGTGCTTCCAGCGCGACGATGAAGGCGCGCGCGGCGTCCCGGCAGTGGACGTTTGGCCGCCACTGGCTGCCGCCGAAGATGGAGATGTGGTGATCGATGACCGCTTGGGCCGTCAGCGTGTTCACCACGAGGTCGAAGCGCATGCGTGGTGACAGGCCGAACACCGTGGACAGGCGCAACACGACCGTCTCGACATCACCGCAGCGATCGAACAGGACGTTCTCGCTCAGCACGCGGGTGCGGGCGTACAGGGACACGGGGTTGAGACGCGACTGCTCGGTCAACAGGGCATGCCCGTTCGCCCCGTAGACGCTGCAACTCGATGCGAATACGAGGCGCCGCACGCTGTGCAGATTGCACGCGTCGATCAGCATCTTCGTCGCGGTGTAGTTCAGGTTGATCGTTTCTTCGGGGTCTAGATTGCACGCTGGATCCCCGACTATCGCGGCGAGGGCCACGACGGCGTCGACGCCGCGCACGGCCTGGCCCAGATCCCGACTGTTGCAGATGTCCCCGTGGACCACCTCGAGGCCGGGATGCTGCACGCCCGTAAGGCCCGCGCCACCGTAGTCAAACCGATCCAGGACGCGGACGTGATAGCCACGGTCGAGCAGCATGCGGGTTAGATGTGACCCGATATAGCCCGCGCCTCCGGTGACGAGGACTCGACGCGCTCGCCGTGCGCTGTCGGTCGGCTCCCGCTTCAATCCCGCGCTATCCAGCAGCTCGGACAACGTCGCACTGCCGGGGCGGTGCAGGTCCTGCCCCTTCACAAACCGCTCGACTCCCCCGACGGCCCGCACCCGGATGCCGGAGCCTTCCACCTGGCGGACGAGGGAGCGAACCACTTCAGGGTCCGAGGACGGCATCGCGACCAGGACCTCAGTGACGTGGTACCGCTCGGCGATGGCCAGCACCTCGGAGAGGGGACCGAGAACGGGTAATCCGTTCAGAAACGCGCCGCTCTTGGCGGAATCATCGTCCACGAAGCCCACCAACTCTAGGCCCTGGTGGCCCGATTGGGCGAGGTCGCGGCCGATCGACAGCCCATGCTCGCCGGCGCCGGCGATCAATACCCGATGGGTGGTGCGGGCGAACCGACCTGCCGCATGCATGGGCGGAAGCCCTTGGCGGTGGCTCGCTCGTCGCTTGACTTCGGTCACCTGCCACCGTCGCAAGGCCCGCACGCCGATGCTGGAAAACAGCATGAGCAGCGCCATCAGGAGAATGGTCGACGGGGAGATGGCAACCTGTCCGACCCACCGTGCGACCAGCAACCCGACGAGGATGATCAGGCTACAGGTCGTGACTACGACCGCTTCGTGGAAGCTGACATACCGCCACATGGTACGGTAACTGCCGCCCAGAGCTTCCGCCGCGACCAGGAAACAGCCCGCGGCCAGCGCAAGGAACGCGGTTTCGGCCACTCCGATCGCCGCCAGGCCTTCGGCGACGGCGATCGCGGCCACCACAGAAAGCGCAGCGCACGCGAAGTCCACGATCGCTTTCAACGCGCGCCGCAGACTGGGATCGCTCAGGTACTTGCATTCCAGTTTGCGGCTCCATTCCGCGACGCGGCGGAACAGCCATTGGAGCCTGTCGAACGGCACTCGACCAACCGCAATCCGAAGCAAGGGCATGCGACACTCCTCTGGGGGATCCCTACTGGCTCCTGCGACCCGACCGCTACACCTCATCTTCTGTGCCGAACGAGGCAGCCGTGGCGAGCCGTGGCCCATGCCCCAAGTCGTCGATACCGCAACGGGTTACCCCGCGTGCCGGGAGGAAGTGTGGTGCGCGATCGGGCCGTCCGTCGAGCCGCTCGCGATCGGTGACACGCCTCGGTTACAAAGTCGATGCAGAGTTGTGACAGGAACAGGCGCGCGCGCGCACCGCCGGTATCGTCGGCCTCGCAGCCCGTCTACACGTTCGCCGGAGGGCTGACACGGTCGCGAGCGCGGTGTGAAAGTAGGGCTCGGGCGTCCGCCATTTCGGGGGGATCGGGGAACGTCCGCCGCCCCACGAGCGATGCGGCGATCACCATGAGCGCGCGCCCGACAACGGTCGCGTCGTAGCGCAGGGATGCCCGGCGCACGTATACGAGGTCGAGCGCCAGCACGGTGGGTAGCAGGCGCTCGACATAGGTCCGCTCGGGGTCGACGCTGCCCACCAGCGGCTCGCCGTGCGTCGAATCGTACAGGCTGCCCGGGCTCGCGAGGCCGGGCCGCACGCGGAGCGTCTCCCAGTGCTCGGGTGCGTAGTAGCGCCGCACGATATCGGGGTGTTGGGGGCGCGGGCCCACGACCGACATCTCGCCGCGCAGCACGTTCAGGAGCTGCGGCAGCTCGTCGATCTTCAGCCGGCGCAGCGG
>Ga0070707_100005573_pt1 | contig 11759 bp, 6 predicted proteins | sample KBSK5502metaG_FD_65468 | JGI IMG/M metagenome (GOLD analysis project Ga0070707, IMG submission 65468) | Corn, switchgrass and miscanthus rhizosphere microbial communities from Kellogg Biological Station, Michigan, USA - KBS K5-50-2 metaG | ecosystem: Host-associated > Plants > Roots >... | reverse complement strand
ATCCGTCGCTTCTCCGCAACGACGGCGGCAACGCCAATCACTGGCTGGAAGTCCTGCTGATTGGAACCAAGTCGAATCGCGACGGCGTCGGCTCGTCCTTAAAATTAACTTCCGGCGATTTCGTCCACGTCGAACAAGCCAAAGGCGGCATGAGCTACATGTCCGCGAACGATCCGCGCATCCATTTCGGCCTGGCCAAGCGCGCAAAAATCGATTCGCTCGAAATCACCTGGCCCAGTGGCCAAGTCGATCGCCTCCAAGACGTCCCCGTGGATAAAATCATCGCCGTGAAAGAAGGCGCAGGCATCGTCCCGCGCCCCTTCCCCAAGGTCCCCAGCAAATGATCCTGAGTTCGCATTCCAGTTTTGTTCGTCATTCCGAGCGAGGCGAGGAATCTCTCTTCGATTGCTCACCCAAGGCCGGCCGCTCGTGACCCTACCCCGCCGCCGTTTCCTCGGTTCCTCTTTCACCATGCTCGGCAGTTCCCTGCTCGACGCTCTCGCCACTCCGCTCTGGAAGTGGAAACCCGGCACCCTTCTTCAAGCCACAACCGTCCCTCAAACAAACGCCAAGTCTCCCGTGCAATTTGTTGACGTCGCCCGTGAAGCCGGCCTCAACTCTCCCAACGTCTGGGGCGATCCCGATCACAAGCGCTACATCATCGAAGCCAAAGGCAGCGGGCTCGCTTTCTTCGATTACGACAACGATGGCTGGCTCGACATCTACCTCACCAACGGCACGCGCCTCGACGCGCATTGGCCCGCAGGACAAGCGCCCACTTCGCATCTCTATAAAAACAATCGCGACGGCACGTTCACCGACGTCACGGAAAAATCAGGCCTCGCGCGCACTGGATGGCAAACCGGCGTTTGCGTCGGCGATTACGATAACGACGGCTTCGACGATCTCTTCTGCTGTTTCTGGGGACACAACATTCTGTTTCACAACAATGGCGACGGCACATTCACCGACGCCACGAAGAAAGCCGGCGTCTATAACGAAGAAATCCGCTGGGGCGCTGGCTGCACTTTCCTCGACTACAACCGCGACGGCCACCTCGATCTCTTCGTCTGCAATTACATCAGACTCGATCCAGCGAAGAATCCCGATCCGAATGGCCCCGCACAGTGCCAGTGGAAAGGCATTCCTGTCATGTGCGGCCCGCGCGGCCTCACCGGCGACACCAACGTCCTCTACAAGAATAATGGTGACGGTACTTTCACGGACGTCACCGAAAAGGCCGGCATTCTAAAACCCGGCCCACGCTACTCCATCACGGCTGTCTCTTATGATTTCGATAACGATGGCTGGCCAGATATCTACGTTGCCGTCGATTCGCAGCCCAGCATTCTTTTTCGCAACAATCACGACGGCACGTTCACCGACCTCGCCGTCCTCGCCGGTGTGGCCTACAGCGACAACGGACACGAACAGGCCGGCATGGGCGTCGCCGTCGCAGACTATGACTGCGACGGCTCATTCGACATTTTCAAAACCAATTTTGCCGACGATACTTGCAATCTCTATCGCAACAACGGCGACGGCACTTTTACCGACGTCACCTTCTCTTCCGGCATCGGAATCAACAACGGCTACGTCGCCTGGGGCTGCGCTTTTCTCGACTACGACAACGACGGCTGGGCCGATCTCATGCAGATCAACGGCCACGTTTATCCGGAAATCGAAGGTCACGCCGTCGGGCAAACCTACAAAAATCCGCGCATCGTCTATCGCAACATGGGCAACGGACACTTCACCGACGTCTCCGCGCAGATGGGCCCCGGCATCACAGAAAAATATTCAAGCCGCGGCGCGGCATTCGGTGACTACGACAACGATGGCGACATTGACGCCCTGGTGCTGAATCTCGGTGACCTGCCTTCTCTTCTCCGCAACGATGGCGGCACCGCGCAAAACTGGATCAAACTCAAACTCATTGGCACGGTCTGCAATCGCACAGCGATCGGCGCTCGCGTTCGCGTCGTCACTGGCACGCACTCTCAAATCGACGAAGTCCACAGCGGCTCGAGCGTTATGTCTCAATCCGATCTCCGCCTCCATTTCGGCCTCGGCAAATCCCAAATCATCGACCTCATCGAAGTAAAATGGCCCACCACGCAAAAAATCGAGCGTTTCACCAAAGTTCCTGCTAACCAAATCCTAACCATCCGCGAAGCGCACGGCATCACCTCCAGCTTCAAGCCAAAATCGAAATAACCTCGGTTTAAACTTGATGTAGGAGCCTAAGGATGAATGCGCGCCGCGAAGCCCCCGCCCGGCGCAAGATGGATCTTCAGCTTCTTACCCTTGTTGACCTGCGTCGTCGTTTTTTTGTAGTCGCTCGCCATACGCTCCGCGTTCGCTCCATCCTGGTACGCTTCCATCGTGAAATTTCCTTCGGGCAGGAACGACAAATCAATCTCCAGATCCCGCGCCGTCCAGTCCGTCATCGCCCCAACGTACCAATCGCTTCCACTCCGTCTCGCCACCGCCACGTACTCCGAAATCTTCCCGTCCAGCGCCTTTGTCTCATCCCAAGTACTCGGCACCGGCGCAAGGAACTCCATCGCTTCCGGCTCACGCATGTAATTCGACGGGCTGTCGGAAAGCATCTGCAACGGGCTCTCGAAAACCACGTACATCGCCAGTTGGTGGCATCGCGTCCCCAACGCCATTGGCCGCTTGAAAATCGGAGCGAACATGTCCTTCTGCGCATTTAGCATCGCGCCAGGCGTGTAGTCCATCGGGCCAAGGAACATTCGCGTGAACGGTAGCGTCACGTTGTGCTTCGGCTCCGCGTCCGCGCTCCACTTGCTCCACTCCATCCCTCGCACCCCCTCCGTGCTGATCAGGTTCGGCCATGTGCGCGTCAGTGATGCCGGCCGTTGCGCTCCGTGAAAATCCACCAACATTTTTCGTTTCGCGCACTCGCGACTCACCTTGTAGTAGTAGTTCATCAGCAGCTGGTCGTTTCGCTGCATGAAATCAACTTTGATTCCTTGTACTCCCCATTTCGCATACTGATCCAGAGCCGGAATCAACTGGTCGTCCAGCGACTTCCACACCACCCAAAGAATGACGCCCACGTTTTTTTGTTTTGCGTAGGCGGTCAGCTCTTCCATGTTGATTTCCGGCGCCACGTCCAGCACGTTGCCGAGTTTGTACCAGCCTTCATCCAGAATGATGTACTGCAAATGATATTTCGCCGCGAAGTCGATGTAGTACTTGTAGGTTTGCGTGTTCACGCCGGCCGGAAAATCCACGCCGTAAATGTTGTTGAAGTTCCACCAGTCCCACGCGACTTTGCCCGGCTTGATCCAGGAGGTGTCCTGTACCTGCGACGGTTTTTCCAGCAGCCACACCAATTGATTCGTCAAAAGATCTGCGTCGCGCTCCACGATTCCCAACAGCCGCCACGGAAATGTACGCGCCCCTTTCGTCACCGCGATGTAATCCGCCGCTTCGATAACTTTGAAATCGCGATCCTTCTCGAGTTGTTCTTTCAACGGATACGGTTCAAACGTGGCCGATAAACCGTTCTCGCCCGTGCCGCGCAGCCACAATCCCGGATAGTCTTCAACGCCAGACTCCGCGACCACGATTTTCACGCCGCCGCCGGCGTCCACAACCGCGGGCAACGTCGCAAACTTCGTCGCCGCAATTTCTTTCAGCGGATGCGGCAGATATTTCCGTTCGTTGTGAGAGAAGAAACTCTCTTCTTCTGGATAAAACGCGGTGTAGTCGCCGGCAAAGCGAAAACTCGCCTCTTCTTTGTAAACCTTTACATTTTCGCCGCCAAGATTCGTTTCAATCCGGTACGCAATCCCCTCCGGATACGCTCGAAATGTGACGGCATACCCGCCATCCAGGTCAAGCCGCAATTCGTTGTACCGTTCGCGAACCTTGGCGAACTTTTGCCGCACTGCAGGCTCTAAAACGCGGTCCGCGCTGTCCTTCTTTGTTGATTTCACTTGCGGATTTTCACCGAGCGTTTTTCCATCGATGTTGATGGACAAGGTCGAGTCTTTCAGGAGCAGCTTGTCCTTCAGCAAAACGTCGTAGGCAATGCGGCTCGTCACATGAATTTGCACTTCGATCCGGTTGTCCGGCGATTTCAGGCTATAACTTGATTCCGCCGCGGCCCCGCTTCCAACTAACAACATGCAAAGCACCGCAAATAGTATTCTGCTCGCTCTATCAGACGTTGCCCTCATGAAATGACCTTTCCCTTACTTTTATGATTCACGTTCCGGAATTTTTAGCGTGGATTTGAAGCCGCCGGTGCATCTTTCAAAATCGTCACGAACTGCCGCAACTCTCGCCGTTCACTTTCTGCTTCAGCGGCCTCGGCGCGCTCAATCTCTTTGTACACTCGCAGTTCGCGCTCCGCTTTTGCGATTTCTCCCGCTCTGCGGTAGGCGAGACTGAGTTGATAGTGTGCGACGCCAAGCTTCGGTGTCGCTTGAATTGCCTGCTCATAGGTGCGAAGAGCTTCTTCTACGTCTCCACGCGAGGCAATCATCAAACCGAGTTGCAGGTAAGCTTCCCCGAAAGCAGGATCAATTGTCACGGCTTTCTTGAACAGCGCTTCGGCTCGTTCGAGCATCGCACTGCTTTGCGATTTTCGCGCTTCCTTCCAAAGCACCAATCCGTAGTAATAGTTCGCTTGCGCGTTTCGCGGCTGCTCTTCCGCGAATCTTGCCAGTTTTTCCTCGCTGCAAGAAAACGGCTCTGCCGCAGACTTCTCCATCTTGCCAAGCAGCAGATACGGCTCCGTGTCGAGCGGTTGCAGATCCGACGCTTCACAAACCCGTCGCGCTGCCTCAACATACTGTCCGTTCGCATAATACGCCGCGCCTAATCCTGCAAGCATTCGTGCCGAGTTCGCGTGGTCTTTCGCTCCCTTGGAAAACACTTCGATCGCGGCTCCGCCCGCTCGATGCAACAACAGCTCGGTTCCCCACGCAAAATAGTTCTCTTCGCTGGGGTCCATCCGCGCAGCCATTTCATATTCGTTCACCGCGCCGATGGGATCGCCGTTTTTTTCCTTGCGGTCACCCAGTTCGCGGTGGGCGTCCGCATCGCCCGTGCCGGTGGATTTCGCCGCTGTCAGAGTGGACTTCAGAGCTGCTGTCTCTTTCGCCAGGTCTTGACTCGTTCGCGCATTCGCAGCCGATCCGTGCAATCCCGCGGCACTCCAGTCGGTCACTCCCGCAACAGCAAAGTTCGGCTCATCGGAAAATTTCAGATCCGCTCCCTCGGGATTCTCTTTGTTGCTGGAAGCAGTGGCGCTGCCGGTCAAGCTCTCGAGCACAATACTCACACTCCGCTTCTCGCCGGCGCTCAGGTGCAGGGAATCCACAACTGCCGGCTTCCATCCCGCCTTTTCCGCGTGCAGTGTGTAGGTTCCCTCAACCGATTCCCGCAGAACAAAAGTGCCGTCAACATTCGTCTTGGTCTCGATCTTTCGCTCATTGCCCTTCCCAAGCAATGTCACTAACGCTCCCGCGATAGGTTTACCCGAAACCGCACACACTTTTCCATCAACCCTGCCGGGTTCTTGGCCTTCCTGCGAATGAAGTAGTTTGGCCCCTGTCGAAGGGTTAAGGATAGTTACGAGCAGGACGAGCGCTCGCGCCGCAAATCCGAATCGAGAAAAACTCGACATGAAGAAGAACTCTCTGATTTAAGGTCAAATTCTGGGGCGCACGAAACCGCGACGCATTCTATCCCCGCTCATCTTCGCTCGCAAGGTGGCCGGATCAGCGCTTATCCAAGTTAAGTAATCATTTGTGGTACACAAACCTCCGTTTTGGCGCCCGAAATCGATTGTCCATTTTTTGCTCACCCAACGACTGTTTCGACTATTTGGTGTAGGAAGGGACCGCGATGGTTCAGGAGGACGTCATGAAGTATCTCTGCTTGGTTATTTACGACGAAAAGAAGCTCGAGGCCATGTCCAAGAGTGAGTTGGAAGCTCTGGATATTGAAAGTTTGGCGTTCGACGACTCACCCCGGAAGAGCGGTCACCTTGTAGCAGCTGCAGACCCGCTTCAACCCATCACTCCAATTTCTAACGATCCTTGTTAAGTTGAAAGCGGACAAGCACGTAAGGAAGGTGAGGACTCACGCCCCTTTTCCAGGGTTCTTAGCGGCACTCGTTTCCGTTTTGGCAGGCCAAGAAGCCGCAATGTAAGGGTTGCGGAGAGTTCGGGAAGGTTTGAACGGAACCGAACCTGGTTGCGGAACTTCGATAGAAACCGCCTTCAACAGCAGAATTGTAAACATTTTCATATACAGGATTTCCCTGATTGAAATGAGTCCGCCAGTATTCTAGAAACCCCAGCGACGGTTGCCAGGTATTCCGATAGTAAGGATCAAAAAGGCTCGCTGCCTCGGAGACCAAGTGATTGGGAACTCGCGCGACCGGTGTGGTGTCGGCATCACTCAGGTTTCCCTATACCTCCCAAACCGAACGAAAATTCCGATTCAACACAAGGAGTCCCCGATGAAGGATGCCTATCGTAAGGCTGTGTTGGTGCTTTTCATGATCCTGGCAGGTTCGGGAATCCTAATCGCGCAGTCGGACCTTGGCACGATTTCAGGCTTCATCAAGGACCCCTCGGGTGCCTCTGTTCCCAATGCCAAGATCACGGTCCGAAACAAGAGTGGCGTGGAGCGCCAAGCCACCACGAACGAATCAGGCTACTACGCCATGACCAATGTGCCGGCGGGGTTCTATACCATGGACGTTGAAGCCCCTGGCTTTCAACGGTACGAGTCCACGGGTAACAAGCTCGACCCGAGCGCCACGCTCGTCATTGATGCGACGCTGACCGTAGGTTCCACCAATCAGACCGTTGAAGTCTCGGCCTCTGCGGTGGTATTGCAGACCGAATCGGCATCGGTGCAAAAACTTGTGACCCGCGAGCAGATCGACTCGCTTGAGATCAACGGTCGAAATCCTATCTTCATGGCCAATCTCGTGCCCGGCACTCGAGGTGGCACGCTTGCCAACCTCAGCTTCAATTTCAGCCAGGGCCCGTCGAATATCAATGGCGCCCGGACACCTGAAAGTCTGATCACCTACGACGGCGCTCCTGCTGTTCGCACGCGCTCGAACGGTACCAGCATTGGCGCAGCCGACGTGGACTCTACGCAGGAAATTCAGATCCTAACCGCCGATTACGCGCCAGAATTCGGTCGCTCCTCTGGCGGGCAGATCCGCATTACTTCGAAAAGCGGATCCCAAGACTTCCATGGCGCAGCCTACGAATACGTCCGCAATACCATCTTCAATGCCAACCCGTGGCAGCGGAATGCGGTGCCGAGGACGACAGGCATTACCGCTCCGATTCACTACAATCAGTTCGGGTACAACATCGGCGGGCCGTTCTACATTCCGAACCATTTCAACACGAGTAAGAAGAAGGTTTTCTGGTATTGGGGAGAGGAATGGGTGAGGTACATCTTTACCGACACCAACAGCCTGACCGTTCCCACGGTCTTGATGCGGCAAGGCAATTTTAGCGAATTGCTGGATCCCAGCAATATTTTCTACCACAAAACCGTAGTCCTCGTGGACCCGAAGACAGGCCAGCCATTTCCAGGCAACATCATTCCGGCGCCCGGAACAGCCACCACCGGCTCGACCGCGAGTCCCAATGGTCTGGGGATACTGAATGCCTATCCGCTGCCGAATCTGACTACCCCTATCAACGGCAACCAAAACTGGTTTTTCTCGGCGCAGCATCCGCAGTACCAGCGGAAAGACACCTTGGCTATCGATCTCAACCTGACCGAAAATCAGCGGCTACGGTTCCGTCGCGTGTACTTCACTTTCTGGGAGTTTCAACCGCTGGATGGTGGAACCAATGAGACGCCGAAGTTTTTCGACCGCCCCAACCAGACCAACTCGATTGATCATGTGTGGACCATCAGCCCCACACTCGTGAACGAGGTTCTATTTTCCTTCAGCCTCGACCAGGTCCACATTCCGGTCGACCAGGCGCATTTCCTTGACCGCACCACGGTTGGTTTGAACTATCCCTACATTTTCCCAGAAGACAAGCTGATCCCGAATCGCATTCCGACGGTGAATATGTCCTCCTTCTCGGGACTGAGCGGCGGACCTTATCCATCGCACTCAGCGGGTCCTATCTTTGATCTATCCGACAGCTTTACGTGGGTCAAGGGCAACCACACGCTGAAATTCGGCGCGTTGTATGAGTATTCTGGTGAAAATGACAACGATGAGATTAACGTCCAGGCTTGTTCCACCTGCACAAACAACCAGAATGGCCAATTCCTCTTCAGCGACAATGGGGGGAAGTTCGTGCGGCCAGGATATGTCGTCGCCTCCAGCGGCGCCGCTGCTGGCAATGCCGCTCTAGGGCTCTTCGACAGCTACTCGGAGATTGGCCATCGGGCATACACGGTGTTTCGTGGAAGCATGTGGGAAGGTTTCGCACAGGATTCCTGGAAGGCCAAGCAGAACCTGACCATCAATTATGGCCTCCGATACACCGTCGTCATTCCCTATCATGCGATCTGGGGTAACATGGCGGTCTTTGACCCAAGCCGTTATAATCCAGCCAATGCCGTCACGATCGATCCCGCGAGCGGCCTCATTACTGGTTCACCCACGATCGATCAGCTTTACAACGGCATGGTCATTCCAGGTCCTGGCTTCCCGACTTCCGCTCTCGGCCGCGTTCCGGAAGCAGATTCGAGTACTTTTAATGGTCTGTTTCACGGAAGCGATCATTACTCAGACGTCCAGTGGGGTGCCGTCCAGCCACGTCTGGGCATCGCATATCAATTCAACAACAAAACAGTGCTACGTGTTGGCGGAGGCCGCTACTTCTCTCGTCTGGGCGTGAGCGACTCCATCTTCCTTGGTGGAAATCCACCTTTCCAGCCAAATGCCAGCGTTTCCTTCGGCACGGTCGACAACCCGGGAGGAACCGGGACAAACCCGAACCCGTTGGTAGTAACCACGCAGAGCAGGGCTTTCAAGAACCCGGAGGCGTGGGCGTGGAATGTCACGATCGAACGGGAACTATTCTGGAAGTCACTTCTGAGCGTAGGTTACGTCGCCCGCCGCGGGCTGCACCTGCAGCGAGAATCCGACATCAATCAGCCAACCCTCGCGGTCAAAGCTGCGAATCCCGGCGTTAATCTGAACGCCATCAGACCTTTTAAGGGTTTCGGCTCCATTCGGGAAACGGACAACGTGGCCAATTCCATCTATCACTCGCTGCAGATCGCCTGGAACCGTCGCTTCAGTAGCACCTTCCAATTCGGCGTGTCCTACACCCTCTCAAAAAGCATGGATAATGGCTCCAACCAGCGTGATGTTGTTCCCGATACCTATGACGTGAATATGTTATGGGGTCCGTCCGAGTTCGACGCCCGCCATATCGTGATCATCAACTATCTTTACCAATTCCCGTTTTTTCGCAAGCAATCCGGCTTCGCTGGCAGAGTCCTCGGTGGCTGGCAGATCAGCGGCATCACGCAATTCCAGACTGGCTTGCCTTGCAGCGTTGCAGCCGCCAACGACTACGCAGGCGTAGGCCTCGACTCCAACTTCGGATGCGGCGTGAACGGCCAGTATTGGGTCGTCAACGGGGATCCCAAGATCATCGGCACGTTTGGTCCAAGTGGGCAGTGGTTCGCTACGAGCAATCCGGATGGATCGCCGATCTTCACCGCGCCTGCTGCCGGTACGTTCAACACCCAGCGCGTTCGTAACCTTATCCATCAACCCGGATATCAGAACTGGAACATGGGCCTATTCAAGACCATTCCGGTCAACGAACGGTTCCGCTTCCAATTCCGCGCCGAGGCTTACAACGTTTGGAACCATCCGAATTGGTGCGGCAATAGCGGCTGCAGCGGCACGACCAATATCGGGCTCAATCCGACCAATACTCAGACCTTTGGCAAAGTACTCGCCAAAGGAAGTGGCTCTTCCGGACAAGGCGAGCGCAACTTGCAACTCTCGCTCCGCCTTGAGTTCTAACGCCACGTCTTTGGCGAAACGCGGCCGCGGCGAGATCGTGTGGCACGGAATTCTGGTCGGGTCTTACAACGATGTTGCCTGGAGACGGTGTTCGCTTCTATAGTAAAAGATACCCTCTTTTATGAGGCTCGGTCTCGGGCCCAAAAGGATTTGCCATGGCTACCACACCTCAACCATCACAATCGCCGCTAGAAAGACTCGATGATTGGGACGACTTTCTGGAAGGCCGGTACAAGGAAGGAAAAGCGGAGTCAGAGTTCCGCCAGTATGACGCGAAAGCGAACCCGTCGGTGGCGGAGTTCTACCGCGTCAACCACGAAAAACAAACCGTCGCATACGTCCTCGATAAAGAAAAACAATACTTTGGCCTCAATCGAGGCCAGAAGAGCATTTGGGAAGCTGCGGACTATCTCAATACCCTGGTTGATGACAGCGATCCCGATACCGATCTGACACAGACGGAACATTTGCTGCAGACGTCAGAAGCCATTCGCGCGGATGGTCATCCGCGCTGGATGGTGCTGACGGGATTTCTCCACGATTTAGGAAAGTGTCTCTGCCTGTACGGCGAACCGCAGTGGGGAGTTGTCGGGGACACATTCCCGGTGGGCTGTGCGTGGTCGGACGAGATCGTCTTCCCTGAATACTTCCGTGGCAATCCAGATGCGCATGTGCCGGAGTACCAGTCGAAGTACGGCATTTACGAGCCGAACTGCGGTTTGGAAAATGTTCATATGTCGTTCGGGCACGATGGCTACATCGCGAAAATCATGAAGCCGTACCTGCGCGACGAAGCACTCTACATGCTTCGCTTTCACTCGTTTTATGCGTGGCATCGGCACGGTGCTTACGCACACTTGATGAACGACAAAGATGCGGCGATGCTCGAATGGGTTCGGAAGTTCAACCCGTACGATCTATATTCGAAGGGCCATTCCAAGCCTGACGTAAAGCAGCTCAAGCCATACTACGACGAGCTGTTCGCCGAATTCTTCCCAGAGAAGATTGCCTGGTAGCTCCAACCCGCCAAAATCTTTCCGAATCTTCAGTGCAACTCTTGCGCTCGACCGGTGCGGACTGATTCGCGCGCAGCATCCAAAATTTCCACCACCTGCACATTTAGCCGCAATGAAAGCGGATCCTCAATCGGCTTGTCATCACGAATCGAACGGACGAAATACGAAATCGGATTATTGGCCTCGCGCGGCAGCGGGTCGAGACTCAACGGTTCTCCATACGGACCAGTGTTGCTTCCCCGATGATCTGAGGAATGGAAAAGCAAAGCGTCGCGATCGGCGATCAAACTTCCCTTCGGACCGAACACCTCCACTTGGCCCTTGCCGTAGGGCCAGCTCCATGAGGCCTGAACAATCGCCGTGGCGTCCGGATACTCGAGCACAATCGTGGCATCATCGTCCACCTTGTTGTGCTGTTCGATCTTAAGTTTCGTCGCAGTCGCATAGACTCGCGTGGGACGGCCCTTCAGCCACAGTGCCCACTCGGCGCCGTAACATCCAAAATCCATGATCGCTCCGCCGCCGTTCTTCACGGGATCGTAGAGCCAGTCAGCAAAGTACTTCGAGACTCCGATTTCCTTCGGGCCTCGGTGCCCGTACTGCACAATAATTTTCTGAATAGGCCCGACCTGATCCGATTTCAATGCGTGAACCAGTTCGTGACTCGGCGCCACCCAAGCATTCCAATAATTCACCATGAACTTGATGCCGGCTCC
>Ga0070707_100005572_pt1 | contig 11761 bp, 9 predicted proteins | sample KBSK5502metaG_FD_65468 | JGI IMG/M metagenome (GOLD analysis project Ga0070707, IMG submission 65468) | Corn, switchgrass and miscanthus rhizosphere microbial communities from Kellogg Biological Station, Michigan, USA - KBS K5-50-2 metaG | ecosystem: Host-associated > Plants > Roots >... | reverse complement strand
CGCTTCCAACAGGTCGGCTTCTCCTACTTCCGCCAGATCTCGGCCGTGCTCAGCTCGATCACGCTCTTCTTCGGCTTCCTGCTCATCACCGTGCTCCTCACCGTCTCCGTGAACCAGCGCTTCGCGGAGATCGCCGCCCTGCGCGCCCTGGGGTTCACGCGCCGGCGCGTCGTCCTCGACGTGCTCGCCCAGGCCGTCCTCCTCGTGGGCGTGGGGGGTGTCCTGTCCCTGCCCCTCGGCCTCGTCCTGGCCCGCTGGCTGGAATCGATCCTGCACGCCATGCCGGAGATTCCGGCCGCCATGCACTTCTTCGCCTTCGAGCCGCGCGCGCTGGCGACGCACGCGCTGCTGCTCGCCCTCACCGCCGTGCTGGCCGCCCTCTACCCGATGCGGCTGGTGTCGCGCCTGCCCATCGCGGCCACGCTGCGCAGCGAGATGGTCACGTGAGCCCGCCCGTCGTCGAGGCCCGCGGCGTGACCCGGACGTTCCCGATGCCCGCGGGGCCCGTCGTCGCCGTGCGCGACCTGAGCGTCACCATCGCCGCCGGCGAGTTCGTCTCGATCTGCGGGCCCTCCGGCTGCGGCAAGTCCACCCTCCTGCACATCCTGGGCTGCGTCGACGCGCCCAGCAGCGGCGCGCTGCTCGTCGACGGCCGCGATGTGAGCACGCTCGGCGACGCCGAGCGGAGCGCGCTCCGCCTCTCGAAGATCGGCTTCGTCTTCCAGCGGTTCTTCCTGCTCCCCATGCTGACGGCGGCGGAGAACGTGGAGCTGCCTCAGGCGGAGGCGGGGGTCACGCGGGGAGAGCGACGGCGCCGTACGAGCGCGCTGCTCGATTATGTGGGCCTCGCCCACCGCGCGCACCACCGGCCCTCGCAGCTTTCCGGAGGCGAGGCCCAGCGCGTGGCCATCGCGCGCGCCCTCGCCAACCGGCCGCGGCTGCTGCTGGCGGACGAGCCGACGGGCGAGCTCGACCAGGCCACGGGCCAGCAGATCGTCGGCCTCTTCGAGCGGGTGCACGCGGACGGCACCACGGTCGTGGTAGTCACTCACGATCCCGCGATCGCCGCGCGCACCCCGCGCATGCTGTCGATGCGCGACGGGCGGATCGACGACGGAGCCTCGCGATGATGCTGCTCCTCGCCCTGCGCTCGGTGCTCGCCCATCCCGTGCGCAGCGCGATGCTGGCCTGCGGCTTCGGGCTCGGCGTGTCCGTGATGGCCACCCTCCTCGGCGTCGGCGAGGTGATCCTGGAGCAGGCGCGCTCACCCGCCCTCGCGGGCGGGGGCGACGTGGTCATCAGCTCCGCCACCGGCCGCGTGGAATCCGCGCGGTTCCTCTTGTCGAGCGTGCTGGGCGTGCCTCCGCTGAGCGGACGCGTGGCCGCCGCCTCCCCGCGGGGGCGCGCCTCCCTCTACCTCGTCCGCGGCCAGCGGATCGTCCCCATCATGGCCACGGGCGGGATCCCCAGCCGGGAGCGCGCCCTGGGCGACCGCGAAACGGCCGACATCGCGTCCTGGGTGGATGCGCCGAGCGACGCGGCCTGGGCGGGCGACCCCGCGGGCGTGCTGCGCAGCATGGACCGCTTCCATCCCGTGCCGGACGTGCCCGCGCGCGCCTCATCGTGGGCGGAGTGGCTCTACTTCAATGGAGGGTCCGAAGGGGCGCGCTTCTACCTCACCTTCATGGTGGGGCCGCCGCGTGCGAGCGGCAATCGCTCGGCGGGCGTGCGCCTCCAGCTCGACGAGGGCGGACGCACGACGTCGTACGGAGAGTCCACCGAGGTCGACGAGGCAGCCGTGCTCGCCACCGCGCCCGACCTCGTCATCGGGAAGAGCCGGGTGCGGCTCGAGGGGCTGCGATACACCATCGCCGTCGACCTGCCGCGCATGGATCCGCCGGGCGGGCGGACGCCACCCACCGCGTCCGCCCGCGTGACCGGTGAGCTCACCCTCGACGCCGTCCCCGGCCGTTCGCTCCCTCCCCTGACCATCCGTGGCGGGCAAGGATGGCTCTCCGGCTACGTCGTCCCCGTGATGTCGGGGGCGCTGGGCGGCGCGCTCGCGGTCGGAGGTCACACGCTCGCCCTGGGCGGCAGCGGGTATCACGATCACAACTGGGGATTCTGGGACGGTGTCTCCTGGCAGTGGGGGCAGGTCCATCACGACTCGCTGTCCTTCGTGTACGGACGCGTGCGACCCCCACCCGATGCCGCGGACCCGGAGCGGATCCCCGGCTTCCTCGCCGCGCTGGGGCCGGACGGCCCGATCGGCTACGCGGCGGACGTCTCCATCGCGGAGACGAACGATCCGGCCACGGGCGGCCCGCGCCGCATCCTCGTTCGCGGCCACGGCCCCTCGCTCAACCTGACCATGGACCTCGCGGTGGAGGACGAGGTGGTCACCCGCATGGCTCCGGGTTTCATCGGTGGATCGCTGGACTTCCTGCAGCTCCGGGCGCGCTATCGCGTCGCGGGACGGGTCGGCGCTCGACGCTTCGACTTCGAGGCTCCGGGGGCGGCGGAGACGTTCCGCGGGCGGTGACGAAACGAGGATCGCCGCCACCGCGATCAGCCGATCGGAATCTTCGCCTCGATGTAGTCACCCTTGACCGAGAAGGCCGGCGTGGGCGCGTCGGACTCCTTGTCGCTGCGGGCCAGCTTCGACGTTCTCTTCGAGATCGCGGTCAAGAGCGCCGCCCGCGGGATGTTGGGCCACTGCTTGACGGGCCGGGTCGACACCATCGCCCAGAGATCCTTCGGCAGGAGCTTCTCCACGAACGAGATCGGCGTCGCGTTGTGGCTGCCGTGGTGGCCGGCTCATGCCGGCGCCCAAACCACCGGCTCGATGTTTCCTCGAACTCGGACACCAGGAGAACCGCGCAATCCCGGAGAAGAAACGGGCGAGGCCGAGGCATAACCTTGGTAAACCATGGATTCATCCGTTCTTGGTGGGGATAGGATCTCCGCTGTCGGCCGTTGACGTCACCCTGCTCACGACCTCGCTACGGGCTTGCTCAACCGTCTCTTGGCGCCCGTAGCCAAGAGTACGGACGGGCGCTCCTGAACGATGGTCCGACGTTCGCGACTGAGCACCCAAGCTGTGCTGGGAAATGGGATTGGGCCCAGCTCGAAGCATCTCCGGCGAGCGAAGTGAGTTTACCGTGCCGTCCTGACGCCCCCCGGATGACGGCTCGTTCACGCCTCGCACGCCTACGGGGGCGGCGAGAGGAGCCCAGACCATGTCTCCCAGCCGGGTCATCGAACGCTTCCACGATCCGAGGGTAAGGCACCTCCATCTACAATGCGCCGTCGGTGCCGTAGATCCTCGAGGGCCCGATCAGCCGAATGCCTCCTCCGCCGTCGGAATGCAGGGAGCCTTGGAAGCGATGCCGCTTCTCGTTGCGTCAGCGCAACGGCCGCACTACGGTCGAGACCGTCCCGGAGCGTGTGGCGGTGAAGTGGGCGCCGCGCCTGGGTCGCCGTCTGCGCGAACTCCTGCGGGAGTCCGGGCCCGTGCGCACCATCGGCTCGCTTGGAATCCTCCTGCTGGAGCTCGACGAGGCGAGTCGAAGGCCGGCCGCCTGGAAGCGCTTGAAGAAGCTGCAGAAAGAGGGGGTCGTAGCGTGGGCGAGCCCGCTCCTGCGTGACCTCGAGAGCGAGCTGCGGGAGATCCTGACCGATGAGGTCACGGTTCGCCTGCGACCTGGCGCCGACGCCGACCGGCGCCTCCAGGATCTCTTGCGGCGCACCGGTCTCGTCCTCGCGCGCCGTAACGAGTTCGTGCCCAATCAGTTCGTATTGCGCATCGATCATCCTTTCGGCTTGGAGGTTCTCGAGGTTGCCCGGTCTCTCGATACCCGTGCCGAGGTGGAGTTCGCGACGCCCAACTTCGTCTCGGAAGTTTCACGCTGAGGGAAAGGAGGAAAAGTGGCTTTCGTCTACTCCGTGAACCGCGAGAAGATCCCGCTGCGCCTCTCCAACGACGACGTCGCCGTGGGCTTCGTCGGGAAACAAGCCGACACCGTTGCCAAGAAGGCATTCCGGAAGCTTCACGCGACGACCAAGGCAGCTTCCCGCCCGGGCTTGCGCGTCTCCGGGAACGTGCTGCTCCTCCGGATCCCGGGCGCAGGCAAGGCTCAGGTCGCCACCGTGGCCAGCGTCCTCCCGAAGGCCCTCGTCGCGCGTGCCAACCGCACCTATCCCGTGTACGTCGATGACGATTCGGGACTGCGGCTCGTCGCCATCGACGAGATCAGCGTGCGCTTTCGTCCCGGTACGTCGACGTCGCGCCGGAACGCCCTGCTGAACGGACTGGACCTGGCCGTGGCCCGCTCCAGCAAGTTCGCCCCGAGGCAGGTAGTGGTGCGCCCCACGTCATTGCCAAGCGGTTCACGAGCCGTCGACCTCGCCAACCGGCTCAGCGAAGCCGACGACGTCGTGGAGTACGCCGCTCCGAACTTCCTGACCGAATACCGCAAACTGGCCAACCCGAACGACCCGTTGTTCCGGAAACAATGGCATCTTGACAACCAGGGAACCAACGGCGCCGTGGCCGGGGAGGACGTACGCGCCCTCCAGGCTTGGGCGGTCGTCCCGGGCGGCAGCTCGAAGGTGGTCATCGCCATCGTGGATGACGGCGTGCAGATTCGCCACCCGGACCTCAAGGCCAACATCTGGGCCAACCCGACACGCGGCGCCCCCGATCGGCACGGCCGGAATTTCGCTGACCTGAGCCGCGCTAACGATCCGAACCCGCGGGTTTTCGCGGCGCCCTACGACGACACCGGCACGAATGACATACACGGTACGTGCTGCGCCGGTGTCGCGGCCGCCGCCGGCAACAACAAGAAGGGGGGTCTCGGGATCGCGTACGGCTGCCGGATCCTGCCCGTCAAGATCTTCGCGGGGGCCGATCTGGCGCCCAACGACCGCATATCGGACGCCATTCGCTATGCCGGACTGCACGCGGACGTGATCTCGTGCAGCTGGGGCATCCCACGTAACGCCGACGTGGAGGCCGCGATCAGCGATGTCGTGAAGACGGGTCGGGGCGGTAAGGGGTGTCTCGTCTTCTGTGCCACCGGGAACGACGAGTCTTCCTCAGTCAGCTTCCCCGCGAGCCACCCGAAGGCCTTCGGAGTTGGAGCCACGAACGACCGTGGCAAACGGTCGAAATACAGCAACTACGGGAAAGGGATCGCCTTCACCGCGCCCAGTAGCGACGAGGATCGGGGTCGCCAGAGCATCACGACGACAGACATCTCGACCAGCAATCGCGGGTACGCGGCGAAAAGCGCGTATGCGACCGATTTCGGCGGAACCTCGTCCGCTACTCCGCTCGCGGCCGGAATCGCGGCCCTCGTACTGTCGCAAAAGGGTGGTCTCACCTGGAAGCAGGTCGGTGCCATCCTGAAGTCCACGGCGGACAAGGTCGATGCGAAAGCGGGCAAATACAAGAAGGGTTACAGCCGCCAATACGGCTTCGGCCGACTGAACGCTCACAAGGCAGTCCTCGCCGCCAAGTCCCGCTAGTCGCGGCCGGAAGACGAATACGTTTCACCATTGCCCGCTGAAACATGCACCTTCCTTGGGCGTCGGCACCGCTTCCGCGATCGGCGCCTCTCCTGCGACCGCGTCGGCCGCACTGATGGGGTGCCCCTCTTCGGGCGAGGGGCTCGCGCCAGTGGCATCTCTTCTCCAATCTCTCGTCGGTTTCATCGAACCGCCCGCGCACACACGCGTCCGCGCGGCGATCCGCAAGGTGGTGTCGCCGGACGTGGTCGAGCGCATGCGGCCACGCATCCAGGGGCTGGTCGAGACCCTTCTCGATCGAGTGCAGGGCGCCGGGGAAATGGAATTGATCGCCGATCTCGCCAGGCCGCTGCCAATGCTCGTGATCGGTGACCTGCTCGGCCTGCCGACAGAAGACAGCGTTTGCCTCAAGAACTGGACCGGAGCACTGGCCGCGTTCTTCGGCGGCGAGGCGACGATGGCGCGCAGTCGGGACGCGATGAGCGCGGCCGTCGACCTAGAGGCGTACTTCCGCCATCAGCTCGCCGACCGCCGCGCGCGACCGCGCGCGGATGCGTTGACCTGTCCGGCCGCCGCGCAGCAAGGAGGCTTCCTGAACGAGCAAGAGCTCGTTTCGAACTGTTCGGGCTGCTCTTCGCCGCCACCAGACTACGACGCACCTCATCGGAAACGGCGCGCTGGCCCTGCTGGAGAACCCGGAGCAGCTCGCCCTCCTGCGGCGCCATCCGCAGATGATCCCAAGCGCGATTGAAGAGCTGCTCCGGTACGACGCTCCGGGACAGCGTTTCTCGCGGATGGCACGCGAGGATCTCGACATCGCCGGTCATCGCATCCCGAGGGATACCTGGGTCTATCTCGTCATCGGCGCCGCGAACCGGGACCCGTCGCAGTTCCCGGGTCCGGACCGATTGGACGTGACGCGCACCGACGTACGGCATCTTTCCTTCGGCCTGGGCCGGCACAACCGCGTCTTCCGTGGCCTGGAATCGTTGCCCCTCGTCGTCAGCGCCTAGCCGCGCTCGGCGAGCCTCAGCTCGTGATGGCCGTCTCCAGGACCGACGTGAGCCGAGCCGAGAGCGTCCGGTCGCCGTTCGCCGGGGGCACTGGTTCCAGCAAGAGGGGCAGCGCGACAAGGATGGGGGGATCGAGAAGAGCCGCGGGACGCAGGGTGACCTCGGTCCGTCCGTGGGTGACGCCATTCGAGAGCCAGATCGCCTGTCCGCCTCCGCGCCAGGCCGCTTCGTACAGATAGAGATCCTTCGGGTCATTCCATGAAGCGAAGCACGCGGCGAAGAGCCAGTAGCGCCCGCTGGGGACGCCTGGGATCCGATAGGGCCCCGGAGCGCTCGTCACCGCACCAGCCACGGGCCGCCCTTGTGGTATCGGGCTCGGAAAGAGGCCGATGAAGACCGCTCTCCGGGGTTCCTCGGCCGTGACGAGCCCGACGACGGCCGGGACTCGGGAAGGCCGCGGGCCTTTGTGCCGCCGCGGGAGCCGCTCGACGACGCGGTCGAGCGGCGCCTTGGCGAGTGCCCGAAGTCGCTGGGGCGACACTCCGACCAGCTCCGTGAAGCGCCGGATGAAGGTTCCCAGGCTGTTGTACCCGACGTCGAAGCAGACGTCGGTCACGCTCCTTTCCGTCTCCACCAGGAGGCGCTTCGCCGTCTCGAGGCGCACCGCGCTCAGGAACCGACAGGGTGGGATACCCGTCAGCTCGCGGAAGGTGCGGTTGAAGTGATACGTGCTCATCCCGGCGAGGTCGGCCATGTCCGTGAGCGAGAACTCGTCGTCCAAGCACTCACGCATGGCGACAATGACCCTCTCCACCGCGCGGTGATGGAAGGTGGCGGTGTCCGCGCGCTGGCCGCGGGAGCTTCGCAGGCCCGTCGATGCGACCTCCTCTTGACCCAACGCCCTCTCCTTAACGCGCCGTCCCCGCCCGATCATCGGGGCCGGTCTTCCTACCGGATCGGCGTTCCAACGAACGGGGCCAGCGCCTCGCACAAGGACTCGGGCAACGGCACGGCCGTCGTTCGCGAACCTTCCCGACGCAAGCAAACGATCTCCTGCTCCCCCCGCGCCACGAGCTCCTCCTTGCCGTCGGGAAGGACGCGGAGGTAGTCGAACAGCATCGTGAGGCGGCTTGGCTGGACGGGGCCGGCGCTCATCCGGACAAGCACCTCGTCGAAGGCGGTCAACTCCCGGTAGTACGCGCAGGAGACCCGCGTGGTCGCGAGCGTCAGCCCTCGCGCCAGCTCGCTCAAGACCTTCGGGGCGTGATCGTGCAGGAACATCTCGCGGCAGCGTCCCTGCCAGCGGACGTGGTTGACGAAGTAGACGTTGCCGACCACGTTCGTGTCCTCGAGACTTACGCGGTGACGGTATTCGTAGCAGCGCATGTCACCTGACTCACGAGCACTCCCAGGACGAGCGGACCGTCGTGCTCCTGGAGCGTCGCCACGTAGGTGGCGACGATTCCGCCGGGAGTACCCAGGCAGACCCAGCCATCGGCGCGCACGGTGAGCACGAGCAGGGGCGCGTTCCAGGGAGCGTCGGCCTTCTTCACGCATTCCAGGCCGACCCACACGCGGGTGGCGGCCTGGTCCAGGTTCTCACCGGCCTGACGCGCGATCTCCTGGGCCAGACCCCAGCGATCGGAGCCGAGCAGTTCCTGCCATCGTGACGCTCCGCGTCCGCGCACCGGTTCGACGTCGCACGTGACGCCGGTGGCCGCGGCCACGGCCAGGGTGATCTCCTCGGCATGCGACGCGGACACCTCAAGTTGTCCGTCCACCCAGGGCCTGCCGTCGTGTCGCCTGAGTACGGTCCGCTCCGAGCCCAGGGCCTTCTGGATGACGCGGTCGCTCCGTACGCGGGGGGAGCTGACGGGGCTTCTCTCGAGCGCGACAAGCACGCGGGAACCCGGGACCAGGTCGCGGAGCTTCCACTCGACGAAGGGCCCCAGCAGGGCATCCGGCCACGCACGTGGGGTGGCGTCCGCGACTCGCCGCAGGTGCACTCCCTCCCAGCGCTCGAGCAAACGTCCGTCGCTCGCGCACAGCTCCAGGTCGTAGACGTAGCTGTCGCCCTCGCGCCAGCGTTCGCGCGCGTAGGCCACGTGAGCCTCGCCGTCCGAGAGCCGTACCGGTGACATGCGGTCGACGCCGACGGGAAGCAGAACCGCATGAGGCACACAGGCTTGGATGGAGTGGAGCGCGGCATCGCGGGCGGCCGGGTCGCCGAGGATGCGCGCGCCCGGGAGGTATTGGCTGAACCAGCCTTGCTCGGGAGCGGATGCGATCTCTGCGCACGAGTAGCTGGCGGTCAGATGCCGGTATCCAGCCACGCGCTGGAAACGCCCGCCCTGGAAGAGCAGAGGCCCGTAGAGGTCCTGCTGGGGATCGAGGGGAACGCGGCTGGGGCCGGGCAAGGCCGGCGGGCCAGCGTGAGCATCCGCCCGGGGCGCGAAGCGGCATTCGCAACTGAAGTGATCGACGTGGAAACCCGTCTTGGAGCTTCGCACCGTGACGTCCACTCGGCCAGGCTCGCGCACGAGGGCGGCCAAGCGGAGGGTGACGGCAGAGTCGGCGTCGACGACGATCGGGTGGTCGAAGCGCACGTGTTCGAGGGTGGGGATCGTCGTCTCCTCCAGGACGGCCATGGCCACTTGGACCATCGCCTCCAGACCGATGACCGCCGGCAGCAGGGGCTGGCCCTCGAAGACGTGCTCCATGAGGTAAGGATCCGTGGCCGTCGAAACCTCGGCTTCTATGACGAGTTCGATACCCGGGTAGTGGACACGTGGCTTCTCCAGGAAGCGAAACAGGGGTAGAGACGCGGCCGGGAGCGGGAGGGGCGAGGTCGCGCCGAGACGGCCGGCCACGATGACGGGCTGCGCACGATGCTCGCGGGCGATCAAACGCAGGAACAGCGACGTGCCCTCCTCGGGTGTGATGGCCGTGATGCCCTGATGACGGAGGGCATCGATGCGTCCCAGGCGCTCGCCCATCCCAACGTCCGCCCACACCGACGATTCCAGGGCCACGCAGCGACAGAGAGGATGGGAGGCCTGGTATTCGCGGCAGAGCAGCGTCAGGGCGGAGTTCGCGAGGGCGTAGTCCGCTTCCCCGTGCATGCCAATCCGTCCGATCACGGAGCCGAAGGTGACGAGCAGGCGGAGCCCCTCGGGATCCGCCGCCGCCACGAGGTTGCGGAATCCCTGAAGCTTGGGCGCCAGCGTACGCTCGAAATCGGCCTGGCTCAGGTTGCGAAGGAGGGCCGGGCGGTTGGATCCGGCGCCGTGGAGGATCGCCACGACCGGGCCCAACTCCGTCTCCACCGCAGAGACGGCCTCCCCGACTGCTTCGCCGTGTGTGACATCGACAGGGAAGTAGCGGAAGTGGACTCCTTCGTCCGACAGGCGTCGCAGGTTGCGCGAGAGCTCGTCGTCTTGTTCCGGGAGGGAGCGGCCCAGCAGCGCGAGGGTGACGCCGCGTTGCCTCGCCAGCTCGCGCGCGCACTCGGCCGAGATCCCCTTTCCCCCACCGCTCACGAGGACGACCTCACCCGGCTCGAGTGGGAAGCGCTCGCGCTCCTCGTCGCCAAGGCAGAGAAGCTCGATGCCCAATTCCTGACGGCGTCCCGCCTCGTCGTAGAAGCTTTCGGAATGCCCGCTGGCCCGGCGCACCTCCTCTTCCACCCAGTCGAGCGCGTGCGCCTCCATCGGTGCCTCGATGACACAAGTCGTGATCTCCGGGTTTTCCAGGTGCAGGGTTCTCGCAAAGGAGCCGGCCACTGCTTCCGGCTGGAATACCGACAGGCAACGGTCGGGGCCCTCTGCGCGGAGAATGGCGCCGGCACCTTCGAGCAGCAGGGGGACCTGATCCTCGACGCGGCCGGCGGAGAGGCACACGAGAACGCCTCGACCGGGCCAGTCGGAGGCGCGCTCGCGGAACGCTTCTGCCAACGGATGACCGGGAGCGCTGCAGACCCGCCAGGATCCAGGGCCCTGCCGCCGCGGACCGTGCCCCCGCGCCCGGGTCCGACGAGCGGCGAACGCCCGCACCCAACGATCGACCCCGGGGGGAGCGGCGTCCCCCCCGGAGTCCAAGCCCACGCCAGCGGCCTGCAGTCGCTCGAGCGACCGCGCAACCTCGGCGACCGTTGCATCGGCAAAGCTCAACGGAGCGGCGGGCGGCGGTACTCTCAGATGGCGGGCCGCGGCCGCAACCAATTCCGATGCCGCGAGCGAGTTGAGATGGAGGTCCTGGAGCAGGCGACTTTCATCCCTGACCGCAGCCAGGGGGAGCTCGACGCGTCGAGCGACTAATTCCCTGATCCACTCCAGAGGGTTCTCCACCGCGGACGTCGATGAGATCGACCCGGCGGGAGCGAGCTCGGGTCGGGGCTCCGCCTTGGGCACGTTGGCGGCGCCCGGTTCGAGTCGCGGCGCTCGCTCACAAGGATTGACCAGGAAGCGCGGCTGCCGATCGAGGTCGAACGGACGGCTGAAGCGGTCGTCGAACAAGGTCTCCACGCGGATCTGGCCACCAAGCGCGAAGACGGCGGCGGCGGCCTCGAGCACACCGCGCATCGATGCTCCTCCCACATCGAGTGAGATCACGGGCACGTCGGCTATTTCCGCGACCATGTGACTCAGGATCTCGCCGGAGCCCACCTCCAGGCATAGGTCCGTGGTCCCGAGCAGCTGGGCCACGCTTTCCTCGAAACGCACCGGCTCGGTGAGCTGGCGCGTCAGCAGGTCGGGCAGATCGATGGCGCCATCCAGCGGTCGCGCCGTTACGGTGGAAACCACTCTCCGGCCCAGGGTGCCGAAGGCGCGCGCGCGGAGCTCCCGGTGGAAAGGCTCCTGGGCGGGGAGCATGAGCGGAGAGTGGAAGGCGTGAGAGGTGGGGAGAACATGAACCGGCCATCCACGTGCTCGAGCCTTCGAGGCCACGCGAAGCACGCTCTCGCGTTCCCCGGAGACGACGGTCTGGCGGGGAGAGTTGAGGCACGCGATCGCCACCTCCTTGGCCTCGGCGACCAGTTCTCGGACCATCGCCGATCCCGCACCAAGGGTTGCCATGCCGCCCGGCGGGCCCGGGACATCAGACATCAGGCGGCCACGGACGGTCGCGAGTTCGAGAAGGGTCCCGTCGTCAAACGCACCGGACCAGGCGAGGGCGGCCAGCTCGCCGAGGCTATGGCCGAGGGCCTGCTCGGCGCG
>Ga0070707_100005571_pt1 | contig 11761 bp, 10 predicted proteins | sample KBSK5502metaG_FD_65468 | JGI IMG/M metagenome (GOLD analysis project Ga0070707, IMG submission 65468) | Corn, switchgrass and miscanthus rhizosphere microbial communities from Kellogg Biological Station, Michigan, USA - KBS K5-50-2 metaG | ecosystem: Host-associated > Plants > Roots >... | reverse complement strand
TGGGTCACGCCGTGCCCCTCCAGCCACTCGCGCAGCGCGAGCAGGTCTGCCACCATCGTCCCGAAGGTGCGCACCTCCTGAACCCGGCGGCCGCTGGGCCCGGGCACGCGCACGCACACCGTCACCGTCTGCTTGTGGACGTCCAACCCGGCCACGCGTTCCAGCATGATGTCCATCGGGCGCCTCCTCGGGAGAAAGTGGCGCCGCGCGCACGCCGGAGCATCCTCGACGCGACTTTGCTCAACGGGCTCATGAGGCCCCAGTGCGGGGTGCCGGAGGCTCCTGCGGCAATTTATCTGCGGACACCCGGTACCAAAGAGTTCCGCCGTCTGCGTGCGCGCGGCGCCCGGGCAGCATACCCGATTTCCATTCGCCGGGGTGGGCCGGCCCCGGCCCATGACGATGTTATCTTGCGACACCTCCCCCCTGCCTCCCCGCCGCTCTCCCCTCGATCGCATCCTCATCCCGTCATCGGTCCGCGGCCGGGCCCGTTCGGAGGCCGCCGACGCCCCGCTTGGAAATCACGGTGTCGGTCCAGGCCCGACTCGACCAACTCAATGCTCGGAGGTCAGGGCGAGACCGTGTGAGGGTCGCGTCGCGGTAGGAGATCGAGTTGCCATCATGGTCGTCAGAAGCTCGCCAGGAGGGCTTCCGCGGAACGTTGCCGATGAGTCGCTTGGGCCCCGGCTGAGCTTCCTGCACGCCCCGTATCGTAGGCCCCGCCGGTACGCCCGAAGCCCTGGGTCACCATGACACCGAACGCGTAGCCAGGACGGATCTCGAGGGTGGACTGACATTGTTGCCGCGGGGAGCAGGCGGCCGGCTCTGCTCAGCGCCTGGCCCGCAGTCGCTGACGCGGGCCCGGCGAAGCCATGGTCGAGGTCCAGGATCTGACGCAGCAGCAGGGTCCCACGGGTGACCGAGAGCACAGTGGTTCGCTGGCGGGAACGCAGCCTAACCACGGTCTCGGATGGTGGTGGCACGAGGCCCACGCCGGGCTCGGCGGAGCGCTGCAAGGCCGGAGGAACGGCTTCAACGTCGCGTTGTCTCCCAGGCGTCCTCGCGCTACGGGGAAGACCCAACGTGCCGTCGCTGCGGGCGCACGACGCGCGGTCATCGATGGCTCCGCTGCCGCGAGCCGCACTGCGTCCATGGGGCCGCCGTGACCATCGGCTCCGGGGTCTCACGACCAGAGTGGGCGCCAGTCCCGGAGGCGCTCCACCCCTCCGCTCCGGGTCGTCATCGGGCGCCCCTCGAAGGTCGCGAACGCTACGGGGCGCTATGCCGCCATGCGAAGGCGTTGTAACCGGGCAGACCTCGGCAGCACGTTGGGTGCCCCCGGTCCGCCCGCGTCGCGCTGAACCTCTCACCACCCGTGCCACCTTGACCTGGCTCTGCTCGCACCTTGAGCACCCTTCCATTCGATCGCCTCACTTCGCCGCAGAGCGTGGCGGTTTGCAACAGTCCGAATCCTCGGTGGCACTTCGCTCCCGGAAGCTCCCCTAGACGAGTCTCCGCTGATTCGACAAGAGCTTGCGGAGCTTGCGAACTCCTGTGGGTCCGACTGGCACGCCGATTGGAACCACGTGGTATGCCAACTGGGTGCCGAGCGGATCCCGTGACCCACCCGACCGACATGTCCCCTCGCCCCGTGTGCTTCGGCGTCCAAAACGGGAGGAACCGTGATGCAGCTCGTGACGGTAGAGGAAGCCGCGAGGCTCTTGGCTTGCACGCCAGCAGCCATCCGAAAATGGCTAGCCCAACGGAGGCTGTCGCGGGTGAAGGTCGGCCGACTGACCCGGCTGCGGCTAGAGGAGATCGAGCGGGTGGCGGCCGCGGGGTTGCCCAAGGTGCCTTTGGCCGGTCGTCCACGAGCCCTGGCAGGCGCGAGACGTTTTCTTCAAGACCGTCGGCCTGCTGCTTCTCCTCTCGGCTGAAGTTGGCCAGCCCCACGACGCCGACCCACTGAGGTGTCGCAGTCTATCTTCATATTGCTAACAGCAGCTGTGTCGCTATATTGATCAGAATGTGGCGGGGGCGCAGAGGCTACTCAGTCCGAGAGCTGGCCGCGCGAACTGGTGTGGGCTTCGGAACCCTCTCCCGCATCGAGAATGTCCTATGGGTCCGACCGTGCAGATGCTGGAAACTTTGGCCACGGCGTTCAAGCTCCATGTCACCGCCCGCTCTCCCCACCCCAACAACGGAGGTAGTTCATGGCCAAGATGGGTGAACCTAAGAAGCCGATGGAAAAGGAACGCGGCGTGTTCTGGCGAGACCATCCAGGAGGTAGCCAGACGCACTCCGACACGAAGCGACGGGGCGATTGGTGGGTGTGCTGGAAGTGTCGGCGTGGTCATCGACATAGGGAAAAGATTGGGCCCAGAGGCCTCGCCAAGGAGCGGTATCAGCAACGTCGCACCCAGTCCAGGTTGGACGGGTTCTGCCTAGAGGTTCAGCGGCGGGAGCAAGGCCCGGTCCTGTTCACAGACCTGACCGCTCGCTGGATGAAGGACCACGCCAAGGTTATGAAGCGATCCTGGACGACAGACAGACATCGCATTGAAACTCTCAAGAGCCTTTGCGCAGGCAAGAACGTTTCCGAGATTACCCCTGACTTGGTGGACCGCTACCGGGCAGACCGACTGAGAAGCCGTCGTTCCGGCTCCAAGTCCCTCATCTCCCCGACCACAGTGAACAAAGAGGTCGCGCTCCTCAAGGCAATGCTCAACAAGGCCATCACCTGGGGTTACCTGGACGTGAACCCGCTCCGCGCGGTCAAGCGCTTGCCTGAACCCGATGGCCGTCTCCGTTATCTTGACGTCGAGGAGATTGAACGCCTTCTGGCCGCTTGCCCGGCCCACCTGTCCCCCATCGTCATGTGTGCGCTCCATACGGGGATGCGTCGGGGGGAGATCTTGGGGCTCACCTGGGACCGTGTAGACATGAAACACCGAATTATCCAGGTCACGGGCACCAAGACCGGGAAGAATCGCACCATCCCGATCAATGACCCACTCCTGGAGGCCCTGCGCCATCTGCCCAGGCACTTGGGCACTGACTATGTGTTCTGGAATCATGAGACCGAAACCCGTTTCGTCAGCATCAAGCGAGCCTGGAGCACGGCACTCAAGAAAGCGGAGATCACCGGGTTCCGCTTCCACGACCTCCGGCATACCTTCGCCAGTCACGTCCAGATGGGCCTGGGCGACCTGAGAGCGACACAGGCGCTCCTGGGCCATGCCGACCCCCGCATGACCATGCGCTACGCCCACTTGTCGGATGCTCGGCTCATGGAGGCGGTGCGGAGTCTCGCGCATCTCCACGCAGGTGCCACTCCAGGTGCCACTAGCACGACGAGCGCCAAGAGCTAAAAAACCGGAGGGCCATGTAACCCTCCGGTTTCTAGACGTTTCAGATGGTGGACGATACTGGACTTGAACCAGTGACCCCCGGCATGTGAGGCCGGTGCTCTGCCAACTGAGCTAATCGTCCGTGCCCGGGATTCTAACGGGTTGCACGGCGGGTTTCAAGTGACCGGCCCCGACTGTAACCGTTTTTGTAACTGTTCAGGCGCCCGGCCGCGGCCTTGAGGTCCGCCGGGCTCACCATCGCGTAGCGACGGTAGACCGCCTCCGTCCGGTGCCCGGTCAGCTTCACCCCGTCCTCATTCCGGCGGGGCCCACATGACGGCCCAGGCCGTCGCCTCCGGCCTCGTCATGCACTGAGCCGCCGACTCATTCGATGCCGCGATACCAGCCGGCCGGAATGGGCGGCTGGTGCTGAGCCCGGATCCATCCTCTGCCTTTCAGACAGTCCCGATAACGGTCCCGGTCGAGGGCGCCGGACGTCGTCGACTCCTTCGCACAGGCCGCGCTCTCGCGATTGAACGTGTCCAGGCTCGCGTCCGCCCTCGACCAGTAGTGCAGACCGCAGCCACCGAGGGCGAGGGCCATGGTGACAACGGTGAGGATCCTGGCCATCACGGACGAAGCAGCGTCACGCGCACGTCGATCTGCGCGGGATCGAGGGCGAGCTTAGCCGCCACCTGCTCGACGACCTGCGTGACAACCTGGCGGAAGACTGTGTTCATCAGGCGGTCCACGTTCGTGGAATGGAGCACCCCCATGCCTTCACCGCGCCGGTCGGTCTCCGCCACCGTGGTGTCAAGGGCCAGCTCGCCGCTCCGGACCTGGAGCAGGTTGATCTCGAGGGTCACCGAGCGCCGGCTCGTGACCGTCCAGAACTTCTGCTCGTTCACGATCTCGAAGACGAGGATGCGACCGCCGAGGACGTAGGCGGCGCCGTTCTGCTCGCCCGCCGCGCGCATGGCGGCCGCGGTGTCCTTGGTCAGCTCCTGGGCGATGGCCTTGGCCTCGACGCCGGCGCGTCCGAATTCGTCGACGAAGAGCATCTGCACGAGGTCGGCGACGGGCACGAAGTCCCGGCCCTGATGGGTGAGGCCGAAGCGCCACGCTCCCATCTGCATCACGTAGCCGAGGCTCTGGGGCTCGGTGCGGTCGACCCACGAGCGACGGTCCTCGAACTTGCCGATGCCCAGCACGATTCCGCGGAGCTGGTCGGCTTGCGCGACGCGGTAGAGACTGGGGGAATACGTCATCTCCAGGGAGCGCGTGCAGCCGGTCGAGATGACGATCATCGAAACCACGATCAGCAGCACCTGCCAGGGGCGCTGTGGGCTCATCCGGTCCTCCCTCGGGACAGCGCGTTCACGGCGCGACAGCAGCGGCGCGACCAACCTCTAAGTCTGGATTAAGCGCCGTTTTGCAGTTCAATGCTGCGCCACGAACTGTAATAGCGCTTCGTTGAATGCCGCTGGATTCTGCATGGACATCCAGTGCGTGGCGTGGCGAATCCTCACCATGCGGCTGCCGGGCGTGCACCGCACGACTTCCTCGTTGATCAGAGAATAAAATCGCGCGGTCTGCTCCCCGCCCTCGACGAAGGTCGGCACCTTCACGCCGCCAAGGCTGGCGCAGGAGACCGCTGGCGTCGCAGGCGCGGCTATCATCAGTGGGGCTGTCCTGGCGTTATCCAGGATCATCCGACGTATAGCTTCTGGCTGCTTTTCGAGGGCGCCGGCGCCTTGGTTGTTCGCCGCCTCAAAGAACAGCTTGATGGCCTGTACAGAATCTCCAGCCTTGACTGCCCCGGCGACCGCGGCCACCGTTTTACCCTGGTCGGGCGGGGTTCCGCTAACGTGACGCTGCGCAGGAGTTCTGGGTGTTCCGACGCCACCAAGGTGGCAAGTAGCCCGCCATAGGAGAGCGCGACGAGGTGGGCCGTGCCGACTGACTGCGATGGCGTCTCCAGGCGAATGCCGCCAGCCCGGCCGCGCCCGCCCCCAAGAGCATGAGGGTCGCAGCCTCGGGAACCTGTGCGAGCATCGCGTCGCCAATGATCAGGTGTCCCGCCGAGGTCGGATGGATGCCATCCCAGAAAAGATACTTCGATGGATCACACAGGGTGAACTGGGCACAGGCGTCCGTCACGTTCGTAAGACCGAATGCCCCAGGATCCGTCACAATGTGGTCCACCAAGCCGAACAGATCGAACAGTTGGACGTCCAGATCGCTCGCGATAGCGGCCTGAAGCGCGGCGTTCATCGAGGCGGCGACCAGTGTCCCGAGCGCCGCGGCGCCCGCGGCACGGACCGCCGGAGCATCACCGATATCCGGCACATCCCACACAACGATCTTCTTCGCGCCAGCGAGTTCCAATTCGGCGTCGATAGCTCCAATGTCCCTGGCGAAGGCTCCAGCCGTGGACTGGATGATCGCATTGACGCAGGCAACTGTGGTGCAGCCGGCAATGGCGATGAGTGCGTCTCGCGCATTGTTCCCGCCACCGGCGACCACATAGAGTGCACTGCTCGGCGCGACGTTCGCGTGCTGGAACAGAAAGAACGCTGCCTGGGTCTCGAGGCTCGGAGGGAAAGGGTCGAACAGGCCGCCAGGAAAGGGATTGGGTGTAAGCGGCCCGGTCCGGGCTCCGCCAAAGGCGTAGTCCGTTCCTCCGGGGGCCAGCGAAGGGTTCGCGCTAAGGCCGAGGCCCGACGCGAAGGTTTGAGCCCACACCGGGCCATTGGTGTAGTGCCCCGACGCATAGGGAAAGGTGGGGATGAAACTGTTTCCGGAGATTGGGACCGGGGTCACACTGGGTGCTAGGACGACGGCGTTGTTCCCCGAATCCGACAGGCTATCCCCGAAGATGAATACGTTCGAGTAACCGGCATAGGCACTCGACGGTGAGACGAGGCAGACGAGCGCGAAGAACCAACCAAGAGGCCAATTTTTCATAACCCCTCCCTTTTTCATAACCCCCCCTTTGAGCTCGGGTGGATGGCATGGGCCCGTGGGATCCACGGGGCCCAGGTCTGGCTCGGCCAAGATGATCGCGGGAATGGAGATGTTGAAAGGAACGGTGTCCGACATTAGCCTCGTTCTCCCTGTTGTGTCGCTTTTGGAGTGAGCCACTGGCCGAGACGCTTGAGTCTTACTTGGGGCTCAGCGTCGGGAGGTTCGCTCGCCGGCTCCGCCGGCGTGGGCTCGGAGGTCGGGAACGGGCCGAGGAAGTCTGCCGAGATCTCCGCGCCGAGGTGCTGCAGGGCCGTGGCGCGCGCGTCGCGGAAGGCCTGGGCCCCATCGCGCGTCCATTCCATGAAGGTGTTCGAGTGGCTGCTGTAGTCGTAGCTGCGGCCGAAGAGCACCGAGCCATCGTTCACGCGGACGAGCCTGACGCGGGCTTCTACGGCGAGCTCGAGCGTCGGGTTCATCCAGCTCTCGAAGGAGAGGCTAGGCCCGTAGGTCTCCAGCTGCCCGGACCTTGCGACCCTCCGAAGTTGGACTTTGAGCACGCCTACCTCGAGCACCGTGTCCAGCTGCTCGGACGCCAAGTGGGCGTAGGTCAGCGCTTCCTTCGGGCCGCGGGGCCCGCCCGCGGGCACAGCAACGACCGAGCGTCCGGCCACCTGGCGCAGCGCGGTTCCCACCACGACGTCGCGCAGCGTATCCTGCACCTCGCCCTCGGCGGTGGCCTCTCGGAGCGCCTCGGTCCCCGCTTTGATCTCGGCAATGGTCACGCCCTTGTCGACCCCCTCGACGATGCCAGTGACCATCATGCCCGGCGTCCAGATGGCGATACCGCAAAAGGGCCACGCGTAGCCCCAGGACACGAAGCAGACCGCCCCGCTGCCAATACCCACCGCGAGGCCGCCTCCCATGCCAGCCAGAGCTGCCAAGGGCTTGCTCGGGATCGGGCGGGAGAAGTCAGTATCCGGTTCGTATCGGGCGCCGACGATCCCCACGGCGCCCATCTGCGACTTCATTTGCGCTGAAGGCAGCGGCGGCCGCACCACCTTGGGCGCGCATCCTGTCTGGGCCGCAAGGGCAATCGAAACGATCCAGAGTGTGAGCCCACCGCTCGACTTCGACTTCATGATCTACCTCCCCTGCCGCCGCCGGCGGCGCTTTATGCATGCGCACGCAAGCGCAATGCCACAGGCGAGGCCTTTCGAATCGAAGCGTTACGCGGGACGTACAAGGGTGGATGGGCTGGTGGTGGTGGTGGAAGGCTCATCAGTTGTGGGCGCTCTGGTACGTCCGGAAACACCTATCCCAGAAGTGGTCCCCGACCATGAAGTTCACGTCCAGGTCGTGATGATGTTCGTGTCTGGCTCTCGCCTCGAGAAACCACCGCGACTGCTCGAGCCTGGGGCCGAGCAAATGAAACTGGGTGTGAAGGTAGTTCAGCGCCACGACAATTGAGGTCGTCTCGAGGAGACAGATCACACACAGCCACAATGGGAGCACCGCGTACTCGATCAAGAGCTGCAAGACTAGCCAGGGCAGAAGCGCGTGGATGCTGGAGGTGGCTCCCGAGCCGTACTGAAATGTCCTCGAGCGCATAGCCCGCGAATGTGGATAGAAGGTGTGATGCCCCGACAGGTGGAACGCTCGCAGAGGGCTCCCGTCGAGGTGGGAGAACCAGTGGCCCACCCAGAGGGTTAACGTCGTCAGGTAATAGTTCGCAAGGGAGACGAGAGCGGGCATCGCGGCCCGACCGTACGCAAGGAGGAGGATGTCCATCGTCGTCGCCCTAGCGTTCCACGGCCTGATAAGTCCCGAAGACCTTGTCCCAGCAAAACTCGATCACGGCGTAGTTCTTCCCCATGTCCCTGTGGTGGAGCAGGTGCAGACGTCGCTTCTGCTGGAACCATCTGGCTCGTTTCAGGAGAGGGTCGCTCAGGTGGTACTGGATATGGAGATAGACGTGCGCGGAGAACGAAGTCGCGAGTGCCAGCACGTGGACGACGAAGATATCGAGCGGCAAGACCAGGTAGGCCAGCGACACGAGGAGGACCGCAGGGACGACGTAATACACGCTCGCGTCCTTCTCGTTGTCGCTGTAGGTCTCCGAAAGGACCGCGCTTCCGGAGTAAATGCCGTGGTGCTCGAAAACATGCCTCTTGTAGAGGGGGCCTCCGAGCGTTCGATGACCGACGAGATAGTGGAGGGAGATCTGGACAAAGGACGCGACGTAGTGACTGATGAGGGTCGTCGCCAGATACCATGAGAGTCTCAGTGCCATGTCGAGGCTCCTTCTCCGGTTTCCCGGTTTTTCGTTGGGTAGGCCGATGGCGATCCCACATCGCAACCTTGGTGCCAGCGGCGAGCGATCGAGATAACAAGGGGTTAGCGAAAGTCAGCGAGTGAAGACTTGAGGTGGTGGTGGTGCTGAACGGGCCGACGGAAAGCGGAGGCTACAGCGCGATAGCGAGTTCTCCGGCAAGTTGCTCGGTTCGACGGACGTACTCCGGCACGTTGAGTGACGTGAACAGCTCATGCGCCTCTCGGAGCGACGCCGTCGCTGCCTCCACGTTACCCTGGCCATGCGCGGCGATGGCAAGGCCCATCTGCGTTCGCCCCATCTCGGACCTGGACTGTGTAGAGGTGAAATTACTGAGAGCGGTGTTCAGATGCGCCTCGGCCTCCGCATAGGCGCCCGTGGCAATAGCGATCCGCCCCAGGGAGAGGCGCGCCCACCCGATCACGACCCGCAACCGCGAATCTGTCGCGATCTGCAAGGCCTTTGTCGCGACCTCCCGGGCCACATCGAGCTGCCCCCTGATGCGATGGGCCTCGGCAAGAAAGGCGGTGAACCAACTCTGAAGCGGGCGATATCCGAACCGGCCGAACTGCCCGGCAGCCAGCTCCAGCAAGAGGATCGCCTGAGCGGCGTCCCCCTTTTCCATGTGCGCGTAGCCCAGCCATCCCGTTGCGACAGCCCGATTGAGCGGGTCGGGGGCGCATTCGACGGCGCGACGGCAGGCCGCGATTCCCTCTTCGGTGTTCCCCATCACCGCATGGAGGGTCCCGGCACACCACGCCGCAACGCTCTGAAGCCGCGGATCTCCGGTTATCTCGGCGATGGCGTCGGCCTTGGCCAGAGCCTCGAGCGCGAGCTCGAACGATGAGATCTGCAGGTAGTTCAGCGCGACGACCCAGTGGGCGTGGCCGAGCCACGAGCGCTCCTCCGTGCCCTCCAGCAGCTCGACCGCCTGCCGACCCTGGGCGACACCTTCGATCGCCTGCCCGGCCAGCGCACCGTCCTGGGCCAGGAGGCAATAGGCCTTGCCCTTCGTTGTCGCATCACGACAGAGGTCGGCCTCGGCGATGGCTTGCTGGGCGCTCTGGGTCGCGCGCTCGTGATCGGCCAGGAAGCTGTACGTCCGACCGAGCAGGAAGTAGTAGTGTCCAGCCATGGCGGCATCCTGCAGCCGCTCGAGGGTCTCGCGTTGAGGGAGGAGAAGGTCCAGGATCTCCTGAAGCCGTCCCAGCGGGAACAGCGACGAGGCCTGACGAAGGACGAGATCCAGGCGTCGCCGGTCTCGTTCACCGACGGGCAGCCGCTGCGCGTGGAGCTGCGCTTCCTGGAGGGCGCGAACGGCCTCGTCGTGCGCGTACAGCGCGGCGGCCTGGCGGGCGAAGAGCGTCAGGTACTCGGTCGCCTTCTCGGCCTGATCGGTCCGGGAGTAGTGGTGCGCGAGACGCTCATAGAAGTCCGAAAGGCGAGCCGCGGCGATCGTCTCGAGCGCGCGACCGGCCGCGAGGTGCAGGACCTGGCGCCGGGGGGCCGGGAGGCTGGCGTAGGCCACCTCCTGCGTGAGCGCGTGCTTGAAGGAGTAGAGGGGCTCGGTGCCCTCGGTCTGTTCGTAGAGGAATTCCAGCCTTACCAGATCGCGCAGGTGCCCTTCCAGCGGGTCCGGCCCATCCCAGATCGAGCGCAGGAGAGGGAGTGAAGCTTCCCGGCCGAGCAAGGCGGCGGTCTGAAGCGCCTGCTTGGCCCCCTCGGGCAGCCGGTGAATGCGCGCCAGGAGCACCTCCTGGATGGTGTCCGGCACTGCCAGCGTCGGCTGGAGGGCGCCCTGGTCCCTGACGGAACGCGACAGCTCCTCGAGAAACAACGGATTGCCTTCAGCCTTGTCGAGGATAAGGCGCGCGACCGGATCGGGGACCGGCTCGCTGCGGAGCACGGAGTGGACGACGGTCAGGCTGTCCTCTTCGGACAGCGGCTGAAGCGCGATCTGGGTGGCGTAAGACTTGTCCATCCAACTCGGTCTGTAACCGGGACGGTAAGTCGCGAGGAAGAGAATCGGCGCCCCGGCCAGCCGTTGAACCATCGCCGCTACGCATTCCTCGGAGCTCTTGTCCATCCAGTGGAGGTCTTCTACGACGAGGACGATGGGCCGCCGCCTGCTCGCTTTGAGCGTGAGCTGGCGCATTGCCTCGATGGTTCGGGACTTGATCGCTTCCGGGCTCAACGTGGCCAGCGCTTCCGTTCCCTCTTTGACGCCGAGGAGCTGGAGGAAGTACGGAGTCGATTCTTCAGAGTCCATGTCCACCGTGGCGAGGCCTGAGCGGACCTTTTCGCGGACGGCGTCCGGCCCGTGCACTTCGGTGATGCCGAAGCTCTGCCGGAGGATCTCGAGTACCGGCAGGTACGGGACGCTGCCCCCGTAGGACAGGCAGCGCCCTTCGAGCCAGATGATGTCCTGGTGTCTCACACTCTGGCGGAACTCGAAGATCAGCCTGGACTTCCCGATACCTGCCTCGCCCACGGTGCCGACGACCTGGCCGTGTCCCGCGAGGGCCGACTCCAGGCGGCCTTCGAGGAGATCGAGATCGCGCCGGCGCCCCACGAACCGCGCCCTCGAGCGGCCCAACGCAAGCCCGCTTCGCTCGCGCCCCGCCAATTTGTAGGCCGACCCGGGGACACCCTTGAGAACGCCGAGCGGCGACAGGTCGAAACGCCGCTCGAGGAAGGCCGCCGCGTTCTCGCTGACCAGGATGCTATCCGGTTCGTCCCGCACCAGCAGCGCCTCCAGCACCATCCAGGCCTCGCGCTTGGCGTCCAGGTCGATCTGGGCGGCGCCGCCCGCCTCGCCGACCAGGAACTGGCCGACGTGGATCCCAATTCTGATGCCGAGGTCCACCCCTTGGCGACGGCCGCGTTCGGTCGCCTTCTGGATTGCCATGGCCGCGTTGGCGGCGTGTCTCGGTGCGTCCTCGATGGGCTCGAGACCGAACGCCGCGACGATGCCGGTGGGGCTCAGCTCTTCCACGCGCCCGCCGAAACTTTGCACCTTCTCGACGAGGACATCGGGGGCGCGAGTCGCATACGGGATCGAATCGTTTGCGGACGGCGAATAGACTGCCGCTCGGAGCAGGGTGATGCGCCGCCG
>Ga0070707_100005569_pt1 | contig 11764 bp, 13 predicted proteins | sample KBSK5502metaG_FD_65468 | JGI IMG/M metagenome (GOLD analysis project Ga0070707, IMG submission 65468) | Corn, switchgrass and miscanthus rhizosphere microbial communities from Kellogg Biological Station, Michigan, USA - KBS K5-50-2 metaG | ecosystem: Host-associated > Plants > Roots >... | reverse complement strand
TGTCGATGATGCCGGAGTCGTCGTCCGAGGGGCGCAGCACCACGGCACCCGCGGCGTCGGCCAGCAGGATGCACGTGCCCCGATCGGTGTAGTCGGTGAGGCGCGAGAGGCATTCGGCGCCGATGCAGAGCACGGTGCGGTACTTGCCCGTCTGCACGTACTGGGCGCCGATGGAGAGGCTGTAGACGGATCCGGCGCAGGCGGCATAGACATCCACCGAGCCGGCATTGCGGCAGCCGAGCTGATGCTGGACGAGGTTCGCCGTGGTGGGGAAGTTCATGTCGCCCATCGTGGTGCCGACGACGATGAAGTCGATTTCCGCGGGTTCGACGCCGGCCCGCTCCATTGCCTGCTGGGCGGCTTTGATGGCCAGGTCCGAGGTGGCTTCGCTCTCGTCGGCCACGTGGCGCTCGCGGATGCCCGTCCGCTGGACGATCCACTCGTCCGATGTCTCGACCATTTTCTCGAGATCGTGGTTCGTGAGGATCCGCTTCGGAGCGTAGGCGCCGACGCCGATGATTCGGGGGCGGATCATTCGCGGCCTCCCTCCCGCCCCTCGGCCAGCACGGCTTCGGCCTCGAGGGCGGTCTTGATGTGCTCGTTGACGTCGTTGCGAACCCAGTCGGCGGCGACACGCACCGCGTTCTTGATCGCCTTCACCGGCGAGGCGCCGTGACAGATGATCGACGCCCCGTTGATGCCGAGCAGCGGCGCGCCACCCATCTCGGTGTAATCCACCCGCTTCTTGATCCGGCCGAAGGCGCGCTTGGACAACGCGGCGCCGGCGATCGACAGCACGTCGCGCGTCAGCTCCTCGCGGATCATGGCCGTGAGCATCTCGGCCAGGCTCTCGGCCACCTTGAGGCAGACATTGCCGGTGAACCCGTCGGTCACCACCACGTCGCAGCGCCCGTTGAAGATGTCGCGCCCCTCGACGTTCCCGATGAAGTTCAGCGAGGAGCCGCGCAGCTCTCCGAAGGCTTCCTTGCTCAGCTCGTTGCCCTTGCCCTCTTCCTGGCCGACCGACAGCAGACCGACGCGCGGGTTGTCCCGGCCGATGATGTCGCGGGAATAGACGTGCCCCATCACGGCGAACTGGAAGAGATGGCGGGGCTTGGGATCCACGTTGGCGCCGGCGTCGATGAGAATGGTGTAGCCGCCGAGGCTCGGCATTGCGGCCGCGATGGCGGGACGGTCCACGCCCGGCAGCACTCCCAGCACGAACATGCCGAGCGCCATGGCGGCGCCGGTATTGCCGGCCGAGACGAGGGCATTGCACTCGCCCTCCTTGACCAGCTCGGCGGCCACGCGCAGCGAGGAGTCGCGCTTGCGCCTGAGCGCCTGGGACGGAGACTCGGCCATGCCGACCACCTGCGAGGCGTGGCGCACGCTGATCGGCAAGTCCTGGGCCTTGAGGCGGACGATCTCACGCTCGATGGCCGCGCGGTCGCCCACGAGCACCGAGGCGAGATTGAACTCGCGGCACGCGGACACGGCGCCCTCGACCACGACGGCGGGGCCGAAGTCGCCGCCCATGGCGTCGATCGCAATCTTCATGGCGCGATCTTCATGAGAGAGGGCCGCGAGAGGCGCCCGGAAGGAGACAGCTACGCGCCCTCGACTGCGATAACTTCGCGTCCTTTGTAGAACCCGCAGTGCGGGCACACCTGGTGGGGCTGCTTGATCTCACGGCACTGGGGGCAGACGGAGCGGGTGGGCGCCACCATCTTGTAATGGGTGCGGCGCTTTCGGCCTCGCGTCTTGGAGTGGCGTCGTTTGGGCAGCGGCATCGGTCACGGGCTCCTATCTAGACCGCTCGGCCCACGCCTTCAGCGCCGCCCACCGCGGATCGGGGGCCTTCGCCTCGCACGTACAAGCCGTCACGTTCCGGTTACTGCCGCAGATCGGGCACAGCCCTTTACACGCCTCGCGGCAGAGAGGCTTCATTGGCAGGCCGAGGGTCGTCTCGGTCTCCACCAGGGCTGTCAGGTCGAGGAGCCCATGTTGGTACACGTCGGTCTCCAAGTCCTCGCTTCCAAGCTCACGCTCTTCGCCGCGCCCCTGCGGCGCCGGGACGAAGCGCGCGTTCACCATCGGCTCGACGGCGACCGTGTAGGACTCCAGGCAGCGGCCGCAGTACTGGGGCACAGACGCCTCGAGCCGGCCTGTCACGAATACCGTGTCGCCGTCCTTCTCCACCTTTAGGGAGATATCCCGCAAAATCCAGGAGGGATCCAGGAAGGGGCGCGGGAACTCCGCCACGCCCTCGATCTGGAGCCCTTCCTCGGGAATCTCGGAGACCCGGATGACCATCCCGGAACCTTATCTAACCTCAAGTCAATTAAAGGCTTTTTCTAGAACCGGGCCAGTATATCCGCGGGGCCGGAAGCTTGTCAACCCAAAAGGCCGCCGGCAGGCCCCCTTGCTTGACGCTCTGGGGGGCGACTGCTAGCATTCGAGCGGGGAGAGGATAATCCAATGGGCAATATGTTCAAGACCGCCGTGCTGCTGGCGGCGCTCACCGCGCTCCTGCTGCTCATCGGGGATTTCCTCGGGGGCGCTCAGGGCATGGTCGTGGCTTTCGTGTTCGCCCTGCTCATCAACTTCGGCAGCTACTGGTTCTCCGACCGCATCGTCCTGGCGATGTACGGCGCCCAGCCCGTGGACGAAGCCGCCGCGCCAGAGATCTACCGCGTGATCCGCACTCTGACGAGCCGCGCCGGGCTGCCCATGCCGCGCGTGTACATCATCCCAGAGGACACCCCGAACGCCTTCGCGACGGGGCGCAACCCCGCCCATGCCGCGGTGGCGGTGACCCAGGGCATTCTCCGCGTCCTGAGCGAGGACGAGCTGGAGGGCGTGCTGGCCCATGAGCTGTCCCATGTCAAGAATCGGGACACGCTCACGATGACCCTGGCCGCCACGCTGGCCGGTGCCGTCACCATGGTGGCGCGCATGGCGGGCTACGCGGCCATGTTCGGCGGGCGCCGGAGCGACAACGACGACTCGGGCGGCAGCGCTTTCGGCGCGATCGTCATGATGATCGTGGCGCCCATCGCGGCCATCCTGATCCAGCTGGCGATCTCGCGCGCTCGGGAGTTCCAGGCCGACGCCAGCGGCGCGCGGATGGCCGGGCGTCCGTGGGGCCTGGCCAAGGCCCTCGAGAAACTGGACATCGCTTCCAAGTTGGCGCCCATGGACGCCACCCCCGCCACCGCCCATCTGTTCATCGTCAATCCGCTCCGGGGGGCAGGCGGGCTGAGCACCTTGTTCTCGACCCATCCCCCGATCGAAGAGCGGATCGCCCGGCTCCGCGCGATGAGCCTGTAGTCCGGACGGGCCGTTTGAACCGGCTCCGCGAGGGGAGACGCCATGTCGTCTCCCCTCTTTCGGTGATATGATCTCCGCGAGTCGCCTCCGAAAGTCCTTTGGGCGGACCGTCGTCCTCGAGGACCTCTCGCTCGACGTGGCTACCGGCCAGTGCGTGGCCCTCCTGGGCCCCAACGGCTCGGGTAAGACGACACTCTTGCGCATCCTGGCAACCGTGCTGCGCCCGAGCGGCGGCACGCTCAGCCTGGATGGGGTGGACGCGCTCAAGCGGCCCGAGGCCGCGCGCGCGATCGTCGGGGTGGTCGGCCATGGCTCGTGGGTTTACGAGGACCTGACGGCGCTGGAGAACCTCCGCTTCTGGACCGCGATGCGAGGGGGCAGCGCCTCGCCCACCCGGCTTCAAGCGGCGCTCCAGCAGCTGGATCTCGACGCCGTGAGCCACGACCGCGCGCGGACATTCTCCGCGGGCATGAAGCGGCGGCTGGCGCTGGCGCGCGTCGCCCTCAGCGACGCGCGGATCCTGCTGCTCGACGAGCCCTTCACGGGACTCGACCGGCAGGGGCGGAAGTGGCTCGGCGAGTTCCTGTACCAGTTCAAGGCGGGAGGGGGCACGGTGGTGCTGGCCACGCACAGTTTTTTGGGCGGCCTCGACGTCGCCGACCGGATCGCCATCCTGTACGGCGGCCGGTTCGCGCTGGACCGGCCGGCGGCCGAGCTGTCCTGGGACGCGCTCCGCCGCCTCTACGACGACATCACCGGAGGGTCCGCGTGACCGACTATGCGCGGCGCACGTGGTTTGTCCTCTGGAAGGACCTGCTCACCGAGCGCCGGTCCAAAGAGAACCTCAACGCCCTCTTCTTCTTCTCGCTGCTGCTGCTCTTCTTGTTCCAGTTCGCGCTGGGCCCCGACCGGCGAAGCCTGGAGGCCGCGCTTCCTGGATTGCTCTGGCTGGGCTTCATTCTGGCGGGCCTGCTGGGGCTCGGGCGCAGCTTCATCGCGGAGCGCGACAACGACTGCTGGGAGGGGCTGCTGCTCACGCCCGGCGACAAGTCGGCCATCTACCTGGGCAAGCTGGTGGGCAACTTCATCCTGATGGCGGTCGTAGAGCTGGTCCTGCTGGTCCTCTTCGGCTTCTTCTTCGGCGTGGCGCTCTGGCCGGTTGCAGCCCCGCTGGCATTGGTGCTGCTCCTGGGCACGACGGGGCTCGCTGCCGTCGGCACGCTCTTCGCCGCCATCACGGCGCAGCTGCGCGCGCGGGAGCTGCTTTTCCCGGTGCTCCTGCTGCCCGCCCAGGTGCCGATCCTGCTGGCCGCGGTGAGCGCCACCGACGCCGCGCTCAACGGGACGCCGCTCGCCGAGGCGGCGCACTGGCTCAAGCTCCTGGCGGGCGCCGATCTCGTCTACATCGTGATCGGACTGCTGACGTTCGAGTTCATCATTGAAGGATGAGGCGGGGGGCTTGAGATGAGGCGTGCGCTCGGCTGGCTGGCGCTGATCGGCGTCATCGCGGGGCTGGGCGCGGGGTTCGCCTACGCTCCGCGCGAGGTCGTGCAGGGCAATGTCCAGCGCATCATGTACCTGCACGTGCCGTCGGTGCTCACCGCCTATCTGGCCTTCGGCCTCGTGCTCGTGGGCAGCATCGTCTACCTCGCGACACGGCGCGCGGCATGGGACCGGCTGGCCGCCTCGGCGGCGGAGCTCGGCGTGCTCTTCACCGGCATCACCATCGTGTCGGGGTCCATCTGGGGTCGCCCTACCTGGGGCACGTGGTGGACGTGGGACGCGCGACTGACGTCCACCGCGGTGCTCTTCATCGTCTATGTCGGCTATCTGCTGCTGCGCGCCATGATCGAGGACCCCGACGCCCGCGCCCGCTCCGCGGCGGTCGTCGGCATCGTCGGCGCCGCCAACATGCCCATCGTCCACTTCTCGGTCAAATGGTGGCGCGCCCTCCATCAGCCGTCCACCATTCTGGGACCGGAGCCCTCACCGATCTCGCCGGAGATCCGGCTGGCGCTGCTGGTCAACTGGATCGCGCTCACGCTGGTCTTCGCCTACTTCCTTTCGCGCCGCGTGGAGATCGCGCGGCTCGAAGCGGAGGGCGCTCCGTGAGCGCTATGCCCGACAACTGGACCTACGTCTTTGCGGCCTATGGCCTCGCGGCGGCGGCGCTGCTCGTCTACTGGCGCTACTTGTGCTCCCGGGCACGGACGCTCGCAGAGCGGAAGCGAACGGGGAGCGGCGCGCCGTGAGCCGCCGAGTCAAATTCATCGCCGGCGGCCTGATCATCGTCGCGGCGCTGGGTTATCTCGTCTATGCCGGCGTGAGCCAATCCATGGTCTACTTCGTGACGCCGAGCGAGCTCCAGGCGGCCCCAGTCTCGGGCAAGGCGTACCGTCTCGGCGGGATGGTCGAGCGGGGTTCGCTCAAATGGGAGCCGAAGACCCTGAGCCTGGCATTCACGCTCTCCGACGGCAAGGCGTCGGTGCCCGTCCGCCACCGCGGAGCGCCGCCCGACCTTTTCGCCGAGGGCCGGGGCGCCGTGGTCGAAGGCACCTGGAGCGGCGAGGGCTTCTTCAAGGCCTCGCTGATCCTCGCGAAGCATTCGGAGGAATACAAGGCGCCGCACGACTCGAACCAGGCCGGCTACAAGGAATTGCTGAAGACCCTGAGAAAAGACTCGAGTGATGAGACCAAGACTCGATAATCGCCAGGAGGCCTCGTGTGAGGCAGTTCGGATGAGCGCTTGCGCGAAGGAGCCCAACCGCACAACTGGATGGTTTGACGTTCAAGCGAGATGGAAGACCGCTTGCGCGAAGGAGCCTAACCGCAACCTAATGTCCTCCACATTCAAGCGAGGCAGTTCGGATGAGCCCTTGGGCGAAGGAGCCCAACCGCAACCTAATGTCTTCTACATTCAAGCGAGATAAATGATACCGGAACTGGGATACGCGGCGACGGTGGCGGCGCTGGCGCTCGCGCTCTTCGGCTGCATCGCGGCGGCGGTGGGCGCGAGCACGGAGCGGCACGCCCTCGTCGTGTCCTCCGAGCGCGCGGCGATTGGCGTCTGGCTGCTGGTGACCGCCTGCATGCTCCTGCTGGTCTACGCCTTTCTCACCTTCGACTTCTCCGTCCGCTATGTGGCGAGCAACACCAACCGCGGGACGCCGTTCTACTACCGAATCACGGCGCTCTGGGGCTCGCTCGAGGGCTCCATCATCCTGTGGACCTGGATGCTGAGTCTCTACACGCTCATCGTGGTGGGCCAGTACCGGCGCCGCCAGCCGAAGTTCTACCCCTGGGTGCTGGCGGTGATGCTGGCCGTGGCGGGCTTCTTCCTGCTCGTGATGACCATCCCGGCGCCGCCGTTCGACCGGCTGACGCCTGTTCCGGCCGACGGCCGTGGCTTGAACCCGCTGCTCGAGGACTCGGGGATGATCACCCACCCCGTGGCGCTGTACCTCGGCTTCACCGGCTTCACGGTGCCCTTCGCCTTCGCGATGGCGGCGCTCATCATCGGGCGGACGGGGGATGAGTGGATCACGATCACGCGCCGCTGGACCATCGTCGCCTGGTACTTCCTCTCGCTCGGCCTGCTGATCGGCGGCTGGTGGAGCTATCACGTGCTCGGCTGGGGCGGCTACTGGGCCTGGGACCCGGTGGAGAACGCGGCCTTCATGCCCTGGCTGACCGGGACGGCGTTCCTCCATTCGGTCATGATCCAGGAGCGGCGGCACATGCTGAAGCTCTGGAACCTGACGCTCATCATCCTCACGTTCGGGCTCACCCTGTTCGGAACCTTTCTGACGCGATCGGGCATCATCGGCTCGGTCCACGCCTTCACCCAGGGCTCCGTCGGCCAGTTCTTCCTCGGCTTCCTAGCCCTGGGGATGCTGGGCGCCTTCTCGCTGCTGGCATGGCGACTGGATCGGCTGCGGGCGCATTCCGAGCTCGACTCCGTGCTCTCGCGCGAATCGGCGTTCCTGCTGAACAACCTCTTCCTCGTGGCCGCCGCCTTCACCGTGTTCTTCGGCACGGTGTTCCCGCTGATCTCGGAAGCCGTGAAGGGCGTCAAGGTCAGCGTCGGCGCGCCCTTCTTCAACCTCGTCAACATCCCGATCTTCCTGAGCCTGCTGTTCCTGATGGGCATCGGGCCGGCCATCGCCTGGCGACGGGCCTCGGCGGAGAACCTCAAGCGGAACTTCCTCATGCCGGTGGCCGCGGGCGTCGTCGCGGCGGCCGTGCTGCGCCTGCTCGGCGTGGCCAATACCGTTGTGCTCGTGTGCCTGGCGCTCGTGGTCTTCGTGACCGGCACGATCGTCCTCGACTTCTACCGCGCCTCGCGCGCGCGCCGGCGCACCGGCGACAGCTGGCTCGAGGCAACGTGGGGGCTCCTGCACCGCCAGAACCGCCGCTACGGCGGCTTCGTCATCCACCTGGGGATCCTGGTGATCGCCGTGGGCGTGGCGGGCTCGCAGGCCTGGTCGGTGCAGACCGAGACCTCGCTCGAGCGGGGCCAGAGCATGGAGCTGGCCGGTTACCACATCCGCTTCGACGGGCTCGAGCCCTCCGATGAGTCGAATCACTTCAAGGTCACCGGGGCCTTCACGGTCTCCAACGGCCGGCGGGCATCGGCCATGCTTTACCCGGCCAAGAAGTTCTACCCGCAGGAGCAGACGCCCATCGCGGCGGTGGACTACCGGCTGGGACTGATCGAGGATCTCTACCTCGTGCTGGGCGACTTCGCCCAAGACGGCTCCCACGCGACGATCAAGGTCCAGGTCAACCGCATGGTCTCCTGGCTCTGGATCGGCGGCCTCATCCTGACCTTGGGTGCGGCCCTCGCGATTCTGCCCGAATGGAAGAAGCCGGCATGAGCGCGCGCGGGCTCCGCTGGATCATCCCGCTGGCCGTCGTGCCCGTGCTCATCCTGCTCGGCTACGCCTTCAAATTGAATCCGCGCGAGGTCCCCTCGCCGCTCATCGGCAAGCCGGCGACGAAGTTCTCGCTCAAGACCTTCGACGGCAACCAGATCTCGCTGGAAGGGCTGCGCGGCAAGGTGGTGCTCGTGAACTTCTGGGCCTCGTGGTGCTATCCGGCCTGCTACGAGGAGGCGCCGGCGCTGGAGCGGGGCTGGCAGGCGTTCAAGGACCGCGGCCTGGTGGTCATCGGCATCAATATCCAGGACAAGGACGAGCCCGCGCGAAAGTTCCTGACGGAATTCGGCCACAGCTTCCCAAACGCCCCCGACCCTGCGGGGCGCGTCTCGGTGGACTACGGCGTCTACGGCGTGCCCGAAACGTTCTTCATCGACCGGGCCGGTAACGTGCGCTACAAACACGTCGGCGCGGTGACCGACGCCATTTTCAAGGAGCAGGCCGAGAGGCTCCTGGGAGAGCGCTCGTGAGGGCGCTGGCCGCGGTGGCGCTGTTGGTCTTCGCGGGATTCGGCGTCGCCGCCGGCGCCCCCGCCACGGGGACTGCGGTGGACGAGGAACAGGTGCGGGAGATCGGGTCGCAGCTCCGCTGCGTTGTCTGCCAGAGCATGTCCGTGGCCGACTCGCCCTCGGAGACGGCCCACCAGATGCGGGAGATCATCCGCGAGCGGCTCGCGGCCGGGGACACGCCGGAGCAGGTCAAGGCGTATTTCGTCGACAAGTACGGTCTCTGGATCCTGCTCGCGCCGCCCCGCCAGGGCTTCAACCTGCTCGTCTGGGTCGTGCCGTTCGCGGGGCTGGGGATCGGTCTCGTCCTGGTAGCCGTGCTCATGAGGCGCTGGAGCCGGCAGGCGCGGGCCTCCGCGCCACCGGCGGGGCCGGTTGATTCCGCCATGCACGAGCGGATCAAGCGCGAAATGTCAGAGCCCGACCGATGAGCGCTTGCGCGAAGAGGTCTCCGGGTGACGCGTTCGCCCCGATGAGCGCTTGCGCGAAGAGGCCAAGCCGCCCAACCGAACTCTTCCACATTCAAGCGAGCTAAATGACCACTCTTGGTTGGGTGGCGATCGCGGGAGTGACGCTGCCGGCGCTGGCTGTCGCGCTCTGGCCGGCGTTCAGGGCCGCCCGCGTCAAGCCACCGCCCGGCGCTGCGACCGCGGCCGATGATCCGGGCCTCGAGCTCGACGAGGAGAAGGCCGCGATTTATCGCGCGCTCAAGGAGCTCGAGTTCGACCACGAGGCCGGCCATCTTTCCGACGACGACTACCGCGCGCTCCGTGACCGCTACGAGAATCGCGCCGCCCAAATCCTCACCGCGCTCGACGCCCGCGGCCCGGCCCGCGCGCCGGCGGTGCGGCGCGCCGAGCCGGCGGCGGCGCCCGCCCGACGGTCCTGGACCCGGCATCCCGCGACGCTCACCGTGGGCGCCGTGGTTCTGCTGATCTTCGGCATCGTCATCGGCGCCGGCGTGTCGCGCTTTACCGAGCCGGACCGGACGGCGACGCCGACGGGAAGCGCGCTGCCGGCCCCGGGGCCCGGCTCGCCCGTGGGCCCGCCCACGATGAGCTTCGAGCCCGGCAAGCCCATCCCGCCGGAGATTCTGGCCGGGATGCTGCGGGCGGCGCGGCAGAGCCTCAACGAAGGACACTACTCCGAGGCCATCGCCGCCTACCAGGCCGTGCTCAAGCGCGATCCGAAGAATGTCGACGCCATGACCCACCTGGGCCTCATCGTGGCAATCGGCGGCCATGCCGACGCGGCGCTCGAGACGTTCAACAAGGTGATTGCCATCGATCCCGGCTATCCGCCGGTGTATCTCTACCGTGGCGAGGTGCCCTTCGAGGTCAAGCGAGATTACTCCACCGCCATCCAGTCCTGGGAGCGCTTCCTCGCCCTCGTCCCAAAGGGCGAGGACCATGATCGCGTCGTCGCGCTCGTCGCGCAGGCGCGGAGCAAGCAGGGCGCCCGCTAGCGCCGGCTCCCTCTGCAGTCCCCCGCCGGGCGATGCTATCCTGAGCGCATCCATGACCAAGCAGGCCGACGCCGCCGCCCGAATCGACGAGCTCCGCGAGGCGATCCACCGCCACAACTACCTCTATTACGTCGAGAGCCGTCCGGAGATCTCCGACGCCGAGTACGACCGGCTCTGGAAGGAGCTGGTTGCCCTCGAGCAGGCCCATCCGGAGATGGTCACACCGGACAGCCCCACGCAGGGCCCCGGCGGCCGTCGCGCCGAGGCCTTCGCGCCCGTCGAGCACCTTGTGGCCATGCTCTCGCTGGACAATGCGACGAGCCCGGACGACCTCCGCGAGTTCGAGACGCGCATCCGACGCGCCCTGCCCCAGGCCACGTTCGATTTTGTCTGCGAGCCCAAGGTCGACGGGCTCGGCGTGGCGCTGCTCTACGAGCGCGGCCGGTTCACCCGCGGCGCCACCCGTGGCGACGGGCGGATCGGCGAGGACATCACCCAGAACCTTCGCACCATCAAGACGATCCCCCAGACCCTTCACGGACCGCTCAAGGATGCCAAGCGCCTCGAGGTCCGCGGCGAGGTCTACATGCCGCGCGAGGCGTTCGCCAACCTCAATGCCGCGCTCGAAGAGGCGGGCGAGACCACATTCGCGAATCCCCGCAACGCGGCGGCCGGCGCCGTGAGGCAGAAAGACCCGAAGATCACCGCCACCCGGCCGCTCGACATCTTCCTCTACCACGTCAGCGTCCTCGAGCCGCCGCGCTTCGACTCGCACTGGGAGCGGCTCGACGCTCTCAAGAAGAGCGGGTTCCCGGTGAACCCGCGCTCGCGGCGCTGCCGCAACATCGACGCGGTGATCGCCTATTGCCAGCGCCTCGAGGCCGAGCGGGACGAGCTGGACTACGAGGCCGACGGCGCCGTCGTCAAGGTCAACGACCTCGAGCAGCAGCGGCGGCTGGGGGCCACGGCGCACCACCCGCGCTGGGCCATCGCCTACAAGTTCGCGGCGCGCCAGGCCACCACCCGGGTGTTGGGCATCACGATCAACGTGGGGAAGACGGGCGCGCTCACTCCCACGGCGCAGCTCGAGCCGGTCGAGCTGGCCGGCGTCACCGTGAGCAATGTGAGCCTCCACAACGAGGACGAGGTCCGGAAAAAGGACGTGCGCGTCGGCGACACGGTGCTGGTCGAGCGCGCCGGCGACGTCATCCCCTACCTCGTCCAGGTGGTCACCGCCAAGCGCCCGCGCGACGCCAAGCCCTTCCGCATGCCGACCCACTGCCCGGCCTGCGGCGGCGCCGCCTTCAGGCCCGAGGGCGAGGCCATCTGGCGCTGCACCAACAGCGCCTGCCCCGCCCAGCTCAAGGAGCGCCTCTTCCACTTTGGCTCCCGCCGCGCCATGGACATCGAGCACCTGGGCGAGATGGTGATCGGCCAGCTCGTGGACCGCGAGATGGTGAAAGACTTCGCCGACCTTTACGGGCTCACGGTCGAGGATCTGGCCGGGCTCGAGCGCCTGGCCAAGA
>Ga0070707_100005568_pt1 | contig 11764 bp, 5 predicted proteins | sample KBSK5502metaG_FD_65468 | JGI IMG/M metagenome (GOLD analysis project Ga0070707, IMG submission 65468) | Corn, switchgrass and miscanthus rhizosphere microbial communities from Kellogg Biological Station, Michigan, USA - KBS K5-50-2 metaG | ecosystem: Host-associated > Plants > Roots >... | reverse complement strand
GCTTCAAGGAATCTGGTGGACTGGAATAACGTCTCACCGCGAGTGGGATTGGCGATTGACGTGACGGGGAAGGGCACTTCGGTGCTGCGCTTCAGCTACGGGCGCTTCTACAAGATGGAAGGCACACAACTGGTAGAGCAGGTAAACCCAGTTGGTTTTGCCGGTCAGACTTACAAGTGGGTCGACGCCAACGGCGACGGCATACCTCAAGTAAATGAATGGAAGAGTCCGGCAAACTTCCTTGGAGGGTTCGGCGGTACCAGCACGCACATCGATCCGCATATGACCCGTCCCTACTCAGACGAGGTTAGCGCCAGCTACGAAAAACAGCTGTGGCGCGATCTGCGTGTGAGCGCAGCATACTACTACCGCACCAAGAAGAACCTGGTCGGTCTCAAAAACTTGGCCCAGCCGACCTCGGCCTACGTTGCCCAGACAACATTTACCAACGGCCTGACAGGGCAGCCGCTAACGCTGTTTAACCTTGCCACTGCGGCGCCCGCTCCTAACATCTTGCTGACCAACATTCCCGAGCTAAACGACAACGCCTATCACGGAGTGGAGTTCGATGCGGTCAAGCGTTTGTCAAACAAATGGCAGTTACTGACGGGATTCACCATCCAGCGCCAGAAGGGCGTGTTCTGCTGTCCCGGATTTACCGATGACGCGCTGCTCGACGACTTCAATGATCCCAATAAGGACATCAACCGCCGAAACAATTTCCTCAACCAGGATGCCACCTATGTATTCAAGATAGACAGCACCTATGAGCTGCCCTGGAAAATCGGAACCAGCATCAATTTCCAGCACTACACCGGTTTTCCATTTCAACCGACAGAAGTATTCACCGGCTTCAATCAGGGGCCGGAAACAGTCATTCTGCAACCGGCTGGTATTCAGCGCCTGCCCAGTGTCAATCTCTTGAACCTGCGCCTCACCCGCGAGTTCGTGATGAATGAACGTTGGCACATTCAGCCGATCGTTGACTTCTTCAACTTGACGAACGCGCAAACCGTTGTTTCCCAGGTGCAGACTTTCGGCCCCAGTTACAAGTTTCCGACCAACACGATTAATCCTTTCTTGGCTCGTTTTGGTGTGAAGTTCAATTTCTGAGGCAATCGTTTTTCACGGGGCAGGAACATCGGTCCGTTTGTGGCGGGTAAGGATGCGGACATCCTACCCGCCTTTTCTTCGATCCCGGAGGCGACATGTCTACGCGGAAGCTATTCTTGAGAATAATTGCATTCATGATAGCTGGGCTGCCGTTTATCGCGAAGTCTGCAGCCCAGCAAACCGCGCCGGCCAATCGGCTCAGCATCGAACAGTTGATCGACATCAAGCATCCGTCCAATCCGGTTTGGTCGCCGGACGGGAAACATGTTGCGTTCATCTGGGACCGCGCCAACGTAAACAATCTGTACCTCACGAACTCCGATGGCCGTGGCAAACCGGTTGCGCTGACTTCCTATTCCGGTGAGGGAGTTGCGGACCCGTTCTGGAGTCATGACGGACGCAGCATTTATTACTCCCATGGCGGCAGCCTTTGGCAAGTGGCCCCGGGAGACCAGCCGCGCGCCGCTTGGAGTTCTTCGGCGGTTGAGTCGGACTTCGCCCTTTCGCATGATGGAACGCGAATCGCTTTCGTCCGCCGCGCAGGCAAAATCGAGTCGCAGCACGGTGGAGACCTTGTCGTGCGCAGTGTTGCTGACAGCACCGAATCAAGTCTCGCTCACGACGATCGCAGCATCGAAGAACCGTTATGGTCTCCCGACGATGCGCACCTCGCCTACATCGCAGGCGCTAAGGTCATCCACCATGACGAATCGCCTTCGTACGCGGGTGAAAAACTGATTTTCGTCAATCTGGAGTACGCTCCAGGCCAGCTTTACAGCGTAGCCACGAACGGAGGCAAGCCCACCAGCATCGATACTCCCGGCGAATACAATGGCGTTGCATGGACGGGTGCCACCCACCTGACATACGACCGGCAGTCGAACAGTTACAAGATCCGGACCATCTACGTTTCTGATATCAACGGCGGGACACCGAAAGTGGTGCACGAAGATAAGGAAGACAAATTTTGGAGTCTTCCTGACTGGGAAGCGGACGCGAAACCCAACCCCTCTCCCGACGGCAAATGGATCGCATTTCTTACCGATCTGGATGGTTGGGACCATCTCTATGTCGTGCCAGCAGCTGGCGGGAAAGCGATTCAGATCACGAAAGGACAGTTCGAGGCCTGGCGGCCCGCCTGGTCACACGACAGCACTCGCATTGCCTTCGACGCCAATGAACCCGGCAAGCCCGGTGACCGCAGGGTTGGAATTGCAACCATCGGCAGCGATCCCACAAAAGCCAGCGTCGTTTACGTCACGTCTGACCGCGGAACCAACATCGAGCCGCATTGGTCTGCCGATGACAAGCGCCTTGTCTACGAGCACACGGACACGCACAACTCGGCCGATTTTTTCGTGATTGACGCCGCCAGCAGTTCCAAGCCAGTACGCCTTTCTGACTCCATGCCCCCTGCCATTGACCGATCGGCATTTGTCGAGCCCGAGGCCGTCCACTATCCAGGTCCGGACGGTCAGTCTGTGCCGGCATGGTTATTTGTTCCCAAAAATCTCGATCGCACGAAGAAGCATCCCGCGATTGTTTGGATCCATGGCGATGGAATCAACCAGAATTACGATGGCTGGCACGTGCAGCGGAATTACGCAGTTTATTACAGCTTCCATCAATACCTCTTGCAGCAAGGCTACGTCGTAATCGCGCCTGACTACCGCGGCAGCATCGGTTATGGCAGAGACTGGCGTAATGGCGTCTATATGGATGTCGGAGGCAAAGATGCCAAAGACGCGTGGATGGCAGCGAACTACCTCAAGACGCTCCCCTTCGTGGACAGCGAGAGAATAGGTGTTTGGGGCCTCAGTTACGGTGGTTTTTTCACCCTGATTGCCATGACAGATCAGCCGACACTGTTTCGCGCCGGGGTAGATGTGGCGGGAGTTGTGGATTACGTCATGTATTACAACGATCCCTACCACGGAGATTGGACCGAAGGCCGTATCGGCACGCCGGAACAAAACCCGCAGGTGTATGCAAATGCTTCACCCTTCTCCCACATTGATCGATTGGCAAGACCCTTATTAGTTCTCCACGGCACATCGGACATCAACGTCCCATTCCTTGAATCAGTGCGCCTGATCGACGAAGCACTGAAAACAAACAAAGGTCCTCTGACTTCTCTCATGATCTATCCAGGCGAATTCCATTACTTCAGCCGTGAGCACGTGCTGCGGGACGCATGGCGTCGGGTGGATGAATTTTTCGCTCTGCACCTGCGCGGTAACGATCGAGAACACGAGGCGGAACAGAGAGGGGATTCTGGAAATCACTAGTGACTTGGCTTGGCGAATTTCTGGACACGGGGTGGGATTAAGTACCGCTTATTCCCGCCAGTCGGTTCTCTTAGACTCTCCAATTCTGAGCAGAGCCAAACGCTAGAACTCAATGATCATGTCCTCGAGCCGGGTTGGATACGTGTTTAATACTTCTCCTTTATCTTTGCGCACGACCACAGTGTCAGAGTGGCGCACGCCGCCCCAATCGGGGTCATAGACACCGGGCTCGCAACTGAATGTCATTCTCGCTTTGAGGATGGTCTTGTCGCCTTCGGCGATCCATGGAGATTCGTGGCCTTGAAGGCCGATGCCATGCCCTGTGCGGTGTTTCAGGAACTTCTCGAAGCCCGCTCTCCGGATCTGGTCGAGACTCTTTTTATCAACTTCCTCGGCGATAGATCCTTCTTTAAGGTTCTCAACACCAGTGTCGTGCGCAGCCAGCATGGCCTCGAATAGGCGCTTGACGTAGTCATTGGGCTTCCCAATAATGAATGACCGTTCGCATTCAACCGCGTAGCCCCCGACCTGACAGGTGTAGCTGAGAATAAGTGCGTCGCCCCTCTTCAGACGGTCCTTGCTCGGCACCGCATGCGGGAATGCAGAGCGCTTTCCAAACGGCACTAGGCCGCCGAACGGCGGGTCAATGCTGATACCTACGACATCCTTTAGCTCGACGGCCATTTTGTCAGCGAGCGCATCAGCGGCAGCTTTTAAGATCTGATCTTCGGTTACGGCACCGTGGGCTTGCACGAAATCGCGGCCCGCCTGGATGGAAAAGTCATTGAAAAACATGCCACGTCGCATGATGTTGACTTCATCTTCGTCCTTCACCCAGCGCATCTGTTCCACCAGGTCTCCCGCTTCGACGATCTCAGCGCCAGGTGCTCCGAGCTTGATCTGCTGCATCCGACTTGGGGCCGCCTCTTCGATCCCGATGCGCGATTCGGCAAAACCGCGTTTGGCGACGCGCTCGAAGATCCACCTTACTCTGTTCACCGGACCCGGATAGTCGAAGTAGGACTCGAAGTCTTTTACCCACCAAAGCTTGACCTGGTCCGACTCCAGCGCAGGAATGAACAGAGCAGGGTCACCGGATTTCGGGAGGAGCGCGGCGAGCGGGCGCTCGGTGGATAGGTGGAAGTAGCCGGTTGAATAAATTATGTTCGAAGCATTAAGCAAGACCAGCGCGTCGAGATTGCGTTGCGCCATCACCTGCTGGATCTGTCCGATCTTGCGGCGGTACCAGTCGGGTGGCAGACGGTCGGGAAAATTCGGCGCAGCGTGCTTCAAGGCGGCAGAAACGCTCAAATTGTGAGTCCGGCCGAACATGGAAGTTTGCGAGGTAAAGGTCAGGGCAGCAGCTCCGAGGGCATTACAGAGGAATCCGCGTCGACCGCGATTGTCCATGGCACGCTCCGGGATGGCAGTTGAGTCGGATCATATTAGCGCATCGCGCCAGAGTTAGCGCGATGCAAAAAATAGGAGACGTATTCAAAGAGGAGTCGCTTCAGATGTCGCTCGTTCAGAGCAATGACGTGGTCGAGCAGGTCCCGTCGGCAGCTGCCGACCCAGCGCTCAGCAATACCGTTTTGCCACGGGCTCTGGATGGCAGTTTGCGCGGGGACGATCTTCATGGATCGAATCGCGGCTGGAACTTCCCATCCATACTTTGCATCGTGATCAAAGATGAGGAACTTGGGGGCAGACTGATAGGGGAAGGCCTCTCGCAATTGCTGGGCAATAACCATTACCAACAACCAGAGCGTGCAGACCAACCTCCTGAACGTTGTGGCCAGTGGAAACTCCTCTATCGAGCCAGGAAATACCACGCCCTGTGGGTCCAATCTCGCCGCCAAGGCGAAATGTACCTTCTCGGTGACCTTCACACCCACGAACAAGGGCACCATCAAGGGTGCCATCACCATTACCGACGATGCGCCCACCAGCCCGCAGACCGTTGGCTTGACTGGCACGGGTCAGTAATCGTGTTTGCCGCAAAGGGCGCCGGAGCAAGATCCGGCGGGCAGCACAACTCAGCGCTACCCAACCGAGATTGCCCTTCGAGACGTGAAGTTTCAACTTCCTGGAGAAGTCGGCTTTCGGAAGTTTGCGCTCGAAATCTCACAACGACTCCTCGGGACTTCGGACTGCTGTGATAAAAACGTGATAGTTGCATGTTCAGAACGGGTCAGAGTTGAACAAAACGGATCAGAACGCATTTCGGGTAAGCGGTTAAAGAATCATGTAGAGTAGAGAATTTTCACAACCGATCAAAATACTCCTGGTGATCTTCAAAACCGGCGGGCGGCAGGTGGGTTGAAGAAACCTGAGCATCTGTCTCAGACTGAGATCGTCAACTCCGCTTTTTCATCGCACGCCTTTTTTGTCCGTGGGATTGTGCCGAAAAGTAACTCTTTCCGCACCCCCCCGTCTCTTGGAGGCGACGCTCTTTGCGCACCTCCCTACGCCAGTAGCCGGGCCTCTAAACTCACCAGGTCCAGTACTTTCCGCCGCCAGCCAATGTCATTAAACCGGAGGCCTGGTCGATATCCGGTGTAATCCCGTCAAAGGGCACGCCTGCCCATGCCTTGCGTTCGTTCACGTTCGGATCATTGATTACCTCGCTCGTCAAACCAAATTCCATAGTGGCTCTACTATTGAGATCGTATTTCGGCCAAAAAGGAAGACCAGAATGGTTCGGGTCTCCCTCTCGTGCGAAATTGATCCAGGCTAGCTGCATTTGACTTGTGAGTTTTGCCAGTTGTTGCTCTGTGCCGGTGATATTGGCCTCGTCCGAGACGCCGAAAACAAAGGGCAGCTCCGCTGCGTGTTCGGCACCGTATTTCGCATGATACGTAAACAGATACATCCAAGTTGGTTGGCGAATACTATTAGACTCCGCGATCCGGATCGAAGGCATGCGGAATGTGAGGTCACCCAGCAAAGTCACTATGCCCTCCCCTTGCGTCCGATCCGGGTGACCTTTCGTGTACAAATTTATAGCCGCACATGCCTTGGTTCCGAGAAGAGGTTGGAGCTGCTTTTCGAGCACACTGGGCGGGATCTTGTCCAAGGGGAGACCTTCTTCGTATTCCCAGAAGTTAAGCTCCTCGAGGTTTGTTCCGATTATCAGTGGAACATTGGCTCCGTGCCCCTGGATGATCTTTCGCTGCGTAGGCTCTGGGATGACTACGCCATCTAGCACTGGAGAGAAGGAGGTGTCTTCAAAGCGCGCATAGAACAGCTTATTCTGTGCCGCCATAATCTGATCGGTGCTCAGCGCTTTCAGCTCGCTAAACGTAGAGACACCCGCAAGTTTCATCAGCTGCCGTGCAATCTGCGTAGCCCTGGCCTGGGTATGACCGTAGGGCGCCCGAGGGCTCTCCATAATCGCCTTGTGGAACAGTCCTCTGGCCTCGCGCGCCGCCAACAGGGTTCCCACACTCACGGCGCCCGCTGACTCCCCCAAAATGGTCACATTTTTGGGATTCCCGCCGAAAGCTAGTATGTTCTGCTGCACCCACCGCAGCGCTGCAATCTGATCGAGAATACCGAGGTCGCCACTTTGGGTGAACTCTTTGCCTGCAATGTCAGAGAGCTCGAGGAATCCGAAAGCTCCTACGCGGTACTGAGGCGTCACTACGACGATACCCCCGCGCGCGGCGAGGAGCGTTCCGTCGTAGGGTTTCTCGCGAGTGCTCCCTTCCATGAAGGCCCCGCCGTGAATGAACACCATTACGGGCCGCAAGCCTGAGTCGGCGTGTGGTGTCCATACATTAATCGTGAGGCAATCCTCCGACATTGACGGAAGGGGCTCAGTCGAACCCGGCTCAGCAACTTGGGGACATGCGGGTCCGAATTCGTGCGCAGAACGAATCTCCGACCACGGTGTTGGAGGAACCGGCGGCCGCCATCTGCGCGCACTAACAGGCGGTGCTGCGTATGGAATACCACGAAAAACCTGGAGTTTGTCAATCTGACTGCCTTCGACGGGGCCGGACGTGGTCTTGAGCACAATTCTAGCTGGCTGGTTTTGACCAAGCTCTCCAGCATAAAGCATCATCGACCCAAGTAGGCACATGATCAGGGGGCGCAAAATCCGCCGCCCGGTGTTTAACTGCCCGAAACCTTTAAACATCCAGTAGCTCCACAGACGACGCGATAGTTCATGGTTTCACGGAGAGGAACGGAGGAGGCGAAAGGCAGCTCGCTCCCTCTTCTTCGCCTTCAGCCCCAGTCTAAAAGAGGAACTTTAATCCCAACTGGATCTCGCGCGGACCGCCAGTTCCGATTACAGGATTTGCAGCGGCTACGTCAGGTGTCACGCTGGTAAAACCAAACGAACTGGGTACGGAGGGATCTACGTTTCCCAGTGCTCCCTCAAGCCCGAAAGGATTGCTGAAGTTGGGGTGGTTCAGGATGTTGAAGAACTCTCCCCGGAGTTGCACGTTCACGTGTTCGGTCAGTTTCCAGGTCTTGACCACCGAAAGGTCCCAATTGTGGTATCCGGGGCCACGGAATGTGTTGCGGCCCATGGTGCCGAAATGTCCCGGAGCGGGAGGGACCAGCACACCCGAACCCTGTACGTAGCAGCCGAAGCTACTCAGCGCGCTTACTGAGGCGTGGGCCAAACATGCCGAGTTGCCGAACGCTTGATTGGTTACTGGATCGATGCCGAAAGTGCTGGGAGCGAAGAACGGAATCGGTCCGTTGGGAGAAACACTGAAGTCAGAAGGGTTGCCGAAGAAGTTCCAGCGGTCAACGAATTCTCCCGTCAGGCTGATGTCGTTGCCGCTTTGGAAACCGTCGATAACCCCCCACGGCTGCCCGGTCTGCAGGATCAAAATGGAATTGATCTGCCAGCCTTCTAGCATCTGCGCCCAGGATTTCCTCCCCGGCAGCTCATACGTCACCGAGAGGGTGAAACGGTGCCGTAGGTCCAAGTCGCCGTTCCCGTACTCCTTCTCCGGATGAGTGCTGTCCTGTGGCTGCACGTCCCGATTCAACGTACCCTGGTCCAGAGCGTGGGCCCAGCTATAGCCGGCGACAAACGCGAGCCCGTGGGAGACACGCTGAGTCAGTGTGGCCTGCAGGGCGTTGTAGTTGGACTCGTACCCGTTGGTTAGGAAGTTGATGAACTCGAGGAAGGGGAACTTGGTGTTAAACGGGCGGCCAGCCTGTTCGCAGTGACTGCAGGCTTTCTCCGCCAGCGAATTCGGATCCACCTGGTTGATGTCGTAAACGCTGTACAGTTTTGTGCCCTTGCTGCCGACGTATCCCACCTGCAACGCCGTATTGCTGGTGAGGGCCTGCTGAACGTTCAGGTTCCAGTTGGCGACATAGGGAGTGCGGAGATTGTGGTTCACCCCCAGGATGTCACAAGGCACGGCGGAACAGTCGAGCGCAGAGGTATTGAAGACCGGCCCGGCAGTGGTCCAGTTGAGCGCACTGGTGTTTGTGGCCGCAGCCACGATCTTCCCGCCGCCAGGGACAACACCCTGAGCACCCGTAGGGACCACGTTCAGACCCGTAGTGGAAGCGTTATCCACTCCGTTCTGGCCGAGAAAGAGCGACATGTGCGGGATCTCATACATGATGCCGGCACCGGCTCGAACCACGGTCTTGGATTTGCCGGTGGGATCCCAGATAATACCCACGCGTGGAGCAAAGTTGTTGTGGTCACCGTTGTAGGGTGAACTAACGTCGCGCCCGACCTGGACCAATCCGACGTTCGGATCGAAGTTGCCCAACAGGTTATTCTGCTCCTTAATGACGGTACTCAAGTCGTAGCGCAATCCGAGATTGAGAGCGAAACGCGGGGACAGACGCCAGTCATCCTGAATGAATGCGCCAAAAGCCTTGATGTTGGCGTGCCGCTCGGAGTTCCCCACGAAGATACGACCCTTACTGGGAAAACCGGCGATGAAGTCTTCAAGCGGGCTGCTACTAGAAAACGCATTACCTCCGGTGAAGCGAATGCGCCCCTTGCCAAAACGATCGCGAATATTGTGCGTACTTCCACGGCGAAACTCGCCACCGAACTTGATGGCATGCGCGCCCCGCGTGTAGGACACGTTATCGATGAACTGGTAAGTTTGGTTGGGAGTGGTTAGCAGCGGCCAGCCGTGGTTGCCGCCCAGCGAAGTAAAACCGGAGACGGCGATTTCGGGCATGCCGAAGTTCACCGACTGGGTCACGCCCGTATTGATGCCGTAACTCTGGGGACTGCGGTTGTGGTCCACCGTGAGGATGGGCTGCGAGAAGCGGTTGTAGCCGAACTTGGCCTCATTCACCCAGCGGGAACTCGCCGTCCATGTCCAGTTGATGCCCACCAGCTGGGCCCGCGTGACGGCCTGCGACTGCCATTCCGGGCGCAGGACGGGTATGTCTTCCTCGGTCTGGACGCTGTCGCCAATGAAGTAGCGGCCAGTCAGGACATGGCGTTCGCTGACGTGGTAATCCATCTTGGCCAATCCGTTGTCCTCGCGGTTCGTGTTGGGAAAACCGAGAGTTACATTCCCGGGGCCGGCTGGGTTGGTTCCGTCGTTGTCGGGAAACAGCGCGGCCAAGGTTGTGCTTAGTGGGCTCGGCGTAAGTCCATGCGTCTGCACACTGGCAATTGCGTCCGGAATGCTGAGCGAGGGGTCGCCAATGGAGATCGTAGCCGGGCTGGGGATGACCTCGGAGTTGCTTACCAGGTCGCGTGTTCCCTCGTAGGCAAGGAAGTAAAACAGGCGGTTGCGAACTACAGGCCCGCCGACGGTGGCGCCGAACTGGTGTAAGCGTACGGCCTTCTGTGGGGCGGGCGCCTTGTTGAACCAGTTGCGCGCGTCGAAGGCATTATTGCGGTCGAAATAATAGGCCGTCCCATGGATGTCATTGGTCCCCGATTTCAACCCGACATTGACGATGGCGCCGGGCTTCCAACCGTACTCGGCTGGGGGATTTTCTTCCGCGTTAAATTCCTGGATGGCATCGATCGGAAGGTGCGTAGCCGGGGTACCCTGGACTCCTTCGGCATTGATCACCGTGGTGGAGTAATAGGGATCATTGCCGTCGGTTCCATCCACGATGAAGTTGTTGTCTTCGGGGCGGTTTCCGTTGGAGCTGATGGAAAGAAAGCCTCCCCCCGGAAAGCGCTGCACACCTGGACGGAGGACAACCAGGTTCTGAAAGTCGCGGCCGTTCAGGGGAAGATCATTGATGGCCTTATTGGTGAAGGTGCCACCCAAAACGTCATTGGTGGTTTCAACTAACGGAGCCATATCCGTCACCTCTACGACTTCCGACGCCGCGCCCGGTTGAAGTTGAAAATCGACTCGTACGTCCCTGGCTACCTGTACCTCGATCGTGGGTCGCTCGGTCTTCTTAAAGCTGGGCGACTCGGCCGTGACCTTGTACACGCTAGGCACCAGGCTGGGTGCTACATACTCTCCCGATGTGTCGGTTGTCAGCGTCCGTGAGGTGCCGCGCTGGGTGTCGCTGATCACAACTCTTGCGCCGCTCACGACGGCTCCGGTCTGGTCCAATACGGTCCCCAGGATTCGACCTGTGTTGGTCTGTGAGAAAAGGGGACAATAGACCAGAAACAGCACGAGGCTAATACCTAGAACGCGAAAGGCTTTTCTTTGAACCCTAGCTACCCGAAGAAAGGCGGAGAACACACAGAGATACGGTTTGAGACCATTGTCCGTGGAGCGCATGGCTGCGACCTTGGTAAACGCCAAATGGCGCCGAGTCAGTCGTTAGCATCGTTTAGACCAAAAAGTGTAACGTACGTAAAAGTTGCATTAGTGTCAAGCAAAAATGTTGTGTGCAAAAATGTTGTGTGAGCTGCGTGGTAGCGGACGTGCGTGGGAACAGAACCGCGCGGCTCAACAGTCTGCCATTTTCTTTAGCTCGTCTTCGATGCTCGCGTCCAAACCATGTAGTTCTTGCACACCCCCTGTCCCCTTGCCGTACCTTACTCGGACAGTGGTTTAGCAGCTCGCATTACGCAACATTTTTGGCACACTCACATCTACAATCGATTCAGAGGAGCGCCGCTTTCCTTAACATGACAAATGGTATTTGCAAGCTGTGCCTAGAACCGAAGCCGCTTATTCGGAGCCATCTTATGCCTCGCGCGCTGTACCATCTCTGCCGAGCACCTGATTCGGAGCCGGTATTTGTGAGCTCTGAACTGATGGTGCAGACCTCGCGGCAAACGCAGGATCACCTTCTCTGTGAAGGTTGCGACACGTCACTGAGCACAAATGGCGAGGACTGGCTGTTTGCTGAAACTGGCGACACTCAACGATGGATTCCTTTTATACGAGATCCTTCGGAAAACGCCGCCTGATGCGGTCGAAGGGGACGTT
>Ga0070707_100005567_pt1 | contig 11766 bp, 13 predicted proteins | sample KBSK5502metaG_FD_65468 | JGI IMG/M metagenome (GOLD analysis project Ga0070707, IMG submission 65468) | Corn, switchgrass and miscanthus rhizosphere microbial communities from Kellogg Biological Station, Michigan, USA - KBS K5-50-2 metaG | ecosystem: Host-associated > Plants > Roots >... | reverse complement strand
CCGGCGAGCCGTAGATCCTGACGCCGGAGGCCATGCCCTTCCCGTTCGTCGCCGCGATGTTCGTGGCCGTGAGCGCACCGCCGAACAACGACACCGAGCCGAGCGCGACATGGGCGGTCTTGCACGCCGAGCCGCTCGCGGTCGAGTAGAGGAACCGGACGATCGGGGTCTTGGTCGGATAGGAGGACGGGCCACGACTGGTCGCGGGCGTGCCGAGGGTGAGCACCGGCCGCCCCGGCTCCGCGATCGCCGCCGCGCCTGCGCCGACGCAGCCGGCGGGAAGGTACGAGGGAGTGAGTCGCGAGTAGGTCGGCGGCGGAGGCGCGGGGGTAGTCGCGCCGGTGGTCGTCGTCTCCGTGGTCGTAGTCGACGTCGTGGCGGTGGTGGTCGTCGTGGTCGCAGCGCCGGCCGCGTACGCCGACGCCGCGCCGGGCCCCGCCGCGACAAGACCGAGAACCAGCAACCAGACCCCATGCCGCATCGCGTCAGTGTGCCGAACCTTCAGGCGTTTCGGCGTAATCCAACGGAAAGCCGCTGCTGAGGCAACAGCGGCGCCGGCCCGCCTACGATTCTCGCGGTGGCCGGTGACCTGATTCCCGAGGAGAGTGCCGGCCTCGCCGTCGAGGTACGCGACCTCGTCAAGCGATATCCCAAATCGCCGGTGAACGCGGTCGACGGTGTGTCCTTTTCAGCGGTTGCCGGTGAGGTGTTCGGTCTGCTCGGCCCGAACGGGGCGGGAAAGACCACGACCATCGGGATGCTGACGACTCGCGTCCGCCCGACTGCGGGGGCGGCCCGCATCGGCGGCGTCGACGTGGCGGACGATCCCGTGCGGGCGCGCGCCCAGCTCGCCGTCGTCCCTCAGCAGAGCAACCTCGACCGCTCGATCTCGATCCGGGACAACCTCATCTTCCACGCCGCCTATCACGGCGTTCCGGCCCGCGAGCGCGAGGAGCGGGCCGACGACCTGCTCGACCAGTTCGGCCTTCTCGACCGTGCGAAGGACAAGCCGGACTTCTTCTCCGGTGGGCAATCGCAGCGGGTCATGATCGCGCGGGCTCTCATGCACGCACCGCGCGTGCTCTTTCTCGACGAGCCTACGACGGGGCTGGATCCGGCTGCTCGGCTCTTCGTCTGGGATCGGTTGCGCGAGCTGCGCGACTCCGACGTGACCCTCATTCTCACGACGCACGACATGGACGAGGCGGGGCTCCTCGCCGACAGGGTCGGGGTCATGGATCACGGCCACCTGCTGGCGGTCGACACGCCTGACGCACTGATCAGCTCGCTCGAAGGGGAAGGGACGCTCGAGCTCACCGCGGATCGGGCCGCAGACGGCGCCGTCATCGATGCGTTGACCGCGCTCTCGGGCGTCGAACAGGTCGAGACCGTCAATGCCGCCGCGGAAGACGGCGTGCCGGGGCCGCCGCCTTCGGAGTCACAGCCGTTTCGGGTGCGTCTCTACGTCTCGGGTGACGCGGCGTTGTCGGTCGCGCCGGCCGCGGCCGTCCTGGCCGAGCACGGGCTGGCGCTCCAGGACGTCAAGCTCGGCGCGCCGACCCTGGAGGACGTCTTCATCCATCTCACGGGGCGGACGCTGCGATGAACGCCGTCGCCGCGCCCGCGATCGGTCGTGGGACGCAATGGCGTGCCTTCCGCGCAGTTCTTCGCCGCGACCTCTACGTCACGTGGCGCGAGTTCCCCGCCTTCCTCGCACAGGTCATCCTGCAACCGCTGTTCCTGCTCTTCGTCTTCGGCTACGTGCTCCAGAAGCTGACCTACACGCAGAACGGCTACACGAACGTGCTCTATCCCGGCCTGCTTGCACTCACTGCGGTGATCACTGCGATGCAGGCCCTCGCCTTCCCGCTCGTGGCCGAGTTCGGGTGGACGAAGGAGATCGAGGACCGGCTGCTCGCGCCGATGCCCACGTCCTTCGTCGTCGGCGAAAAGGTTCTCTTCGCGGTTCTGCGGTCGCTCGCTGCGACGTTGATCATGATCCCGCTCGGGATCATCATCCTGGGCTCGATCCCGTGGCGCTGGAGCGACTTGCCGCTCTTCGTCGCCGCGCTCGTGCTGGGAGCGCTCGTCGGGGCCGGCTTCGGGTTGCTGATGGGGACGCTCGTGCCGCCGCAGCGAATCACACTCCTCTTCTCGCTCGTCTTCACGCCGCTGCTCTTCACGGGGTGCACCCAGTACCCGTGGCCGAAGCTCGAATCGATCCGCTGGTTCCAGATCGTCACGGCCTGCAATCCGATGACCTACGTAAGCGAGTTGATGCGTGGCGCGATGGTCCCGGAGGAGGTGCCGCACATCGCGCCCTGGATCTGCATCGTCGTGCTGATCTTCTCCGTCACCGTCCTGCTCATCGTCGGCACGCGGGGCTTCTACCGCCGCGCGATCGACTGACTCAGGAAGCGGCGCGCGCCGCCTTGAACTGTTCGATGGCAAAGTCGAGGTCGGCGATCGTCTGGGCGGCGGACATCTGCGTGCGGATCCGGGCGGTGCCCCGTGGCACGACCGGGAACGAGAAGCTCACCGCGTAGACGCCGAGATCGACGAGCCGGGCCGAAAAGGCTGCGGCTTCGACCTCGTTGCCGATCATCACCGGCACGATCGGGTGCTCGCCCGGGAGTACATCAAAGCCGAGCTCGGTCATGCGCGTCCGGAAATGAGCGGTGTTCTCGCGCAGCCGGTCGCGCAGCTCGGCCGAGGTCTCGATCAGCTCGAGCGCCCGGAGGCTGGCCCCGACCACGGGCGGGGCGACGCTGTTCGAGAACAGATAGGGCCGCGAGCGCTGGCGGAGGAGCTCGATGATCTCGCGGCGGCCGGAGACGTATCCACCGCTGGCGCCGCCGATCGCCTTGCCGAGCGTCCCGGTCAGGACGTCGACGCGCTCGATGACGCCGTGGTGCTCCGGCGTGCCGCGACCACCGGGGCCGACGACTCCGACCGCGTGCGAGTCGTCGACCATCACGAGCGCGTCGTGCCGCTCGGCGAGCTCGCAGATCCGGTCGAGCTGGGCGAGGTAGCCGTCCATCGAGAAAACACCGTCGGTTGCGATGAGCCGCCGGCGGGCGTCGGCTGACTCCTCGAGCCGCGCCTCGAGCTCGTCCATGTCGCCATTCGTGTAGCGCAGCCGGCGTGCCTTGCAGAGGCGGATCCCGTCGATGATCGAGGCATGGTTGAGCTGGTCGGAGATGACCGCGTCCTCCTCGCCGAGCAGCGCCTCGAACAGGCCGCCGTTGGCGTCGAAGCACGAGCTGAACAGGATCGTGTCGTCGGTGCCGAGGAACTCCGAGAGACGCTCCTCCAGCTCGCGGTGCAGAGCCTGCGTGCCGCAGATGAAGCGGACGGAAGCCATGCCGTAGCCCCAGCGGTCGAGCGCCTCGTGCGCGGCTTCGACGATCGCCGGATGGTTGGCGAGCCCAAGGTAGTTGTTCGCGCAGAGATTGAGCAGCTCGCCACGACCCGTCACGTCGACGTGCGCGCCCTGAGGCGTGGTGATCTCGAGCTCGGACTTGTAGAGCCCCGCCTCGCGCACCTCGGCGAGTGTTCCGACCAGATCTTCCCGCAGCGTTCCGTACATCAGTCCTCCTCGAGTTGAGTCCAGTCGAGGATCACCTTGCCCGACTGCCCTGAGCGGGCGACGGCGAACGCGTCCTCGAAATCGCGGTAGGAGAAGCGGTGCGTGATCACCGGCTTGATGTCGAGACCCGACTCGACGAGCACCCTCATCTGGTACCAGCTCTCGTACATCTCGCGTCCGTAAATCCCCTTCAGCGTCAGCATCTCGAAGATCACGGGGTTCAGGTCGAGCGTCACCTCGGCCGCGGGGATCCCCAGCAACGCCATCCGTCCGCCGTGGGCCATCGCTTCGATCATCACCCGCAACGCCTGGGGGTTGCCCGACATCTCGAGGCCGATGTCGAAGCCTTCGGTCATCCCGAGCTCGCGCTGCACGTCCGCGAGCTCACGCTCGGTGGGATCGACCGCCACGGTCGCGCCCATTCGACTCGCCAGCTCGAGCCGGTAGTGGTTGGGGTCGGTGACGACGACGTGCCGCGCGCCGGCGTGGCGCACGACGGCCGCCGCCATGCAACCGATCGGGCCGGCGCCCGAGATCAACACATCCTCACCGAGAACGGGGAAGGTGAGGGCGGTGTGCACCGCGTTCCCGAATGGGTCGAAGATCGAGGCGACGTCCTCGTCGATCCCCGTCTTGTGGTGCCAGAGGTTCGTCATCGGCAGCGCAACGAATTCGGCGAAGGCGCCCGGCCGCTCCACGCCTAGGCCGATCGAGTGAGCGCAGAGGTGACGCCGCCCGGCCATGCAGTTGCGGCAGCGGCCGCATACGACATGGCCCTCGCCGCTGACGAGGTCGCCGACCTGGAAATCGCTGACGTTCGAGCCGCACTCGACGACCTCGCCGACGAACTCGTGCCCGACCACCATCGGGACCGGAATCGTCCGCTGCGCCCAGGCGTCCCAGTCGTAGATGTGCAGGTCGGTGCCGCAGATCCCGGTCTGGTGCACCCGGATCAGCACGTCGTTGATCCCGATGTCGGGAACGGCGACGTCCTCTAGCCGGAGTCCCGCGGCCGCCTCCGCCTTGACCAGCGCTTGCACGCGAGCACCCTATTGGGGGGCTTCGTATGTTGCGGCGCCTAGGCGCCGGCAACCGCGCCCATGGTGATCGCCGACAGGACGATCAGGGCCGCGATCGTGAGGCCGACGAACAAGGCCGCAATCGTGAACGTCGTTTGCGTCATGGGGCTCTCATACTTCGCCGCTCCGCGCGTCAAACCTTTGCAGGTGTCCGACGTTCCGCCGCGAATCGTCGTCAGGCAAAGCTTCACTCGAGGAGGTACACGGTGGACAGTTCGTTGCGGTTGTTTGGGTGCGTGGTGGGGTTTGCCTTTGGCGTCCTCTGGATGACCGAAGGACTCGGCGCGGGGATCCTCTGCCTGGTGCTGGCAGCTCTCGGTTACGCCGTCGTGTTCGCGGCGGAACGCGCGCGGGAGAACCCGGGCGCAATTCGGCTTCCGACCCGGACGACTACGCCAGAGGCGGAGGACTTGCCGTTCCAGGCCGAGGAGCTCAATCACGACCTCGGGCACATCTACGAGCCGTCCGACGACGCTTCGAGCCCTCTCGCCGCGGAGGCCGAGTACGGCTGGCCACTGGAGACACCGGAGCCGGAGCTCGCCCACACCCAGAGCTCGTAGCGCTCTCGCCTTTCTCGTCTCCTTCGCAGTGGTGGACCTTGCGGGCCGCGGCGGAGGAGGCGGCGGCGGAATAGCCGCGCACCGGGGCCGGCACTACGGCGCGGAGAACCCCCAGTGGTTTACCCGGCCGCGAATCTGCCGCCCCCGTGAGCGACGAACCAAGCGTGGGTTGTGGACCCGGCGCCCGATTGGCGCGATCGGATCAATCAGTCCCGCGGAACTCCGAACGTCACCAACCCGTAACGGAACCGCAGCCCACTGGTCTCCACGAACCCGGTTAGCGTCGCTGCGAACTCCTGCAGTAGGGCCGCGAGAGTGGACAACGACGCCCCGGCCGCCCTCCGATTCCGAGGCGTCGTCGTCCCTCTCAGAAGTGGCGCGACAGAGCCAGAACGGGCGTGTCCTGTGCGGCCGCCTCCGCCGGTGACTCGGCGAGTCGTCAGCTTCGCTGTCAGGCGTAAGGACGCTGGCCCAGGCGAGTGGCCTTAGCCGGGTCATGGCATGCGCCAGGTGCGATCTCGCGGGTCGCGCCTTCGGTTCCGAAAATCCTTTAGAGAACCTTAGGAGGTGGCTGTGAGGAAGCTGTGAAGAAGACTCGGCTCCCTTGACGGCTGAATAGCTTCGCGGCACGATTGGTTGCGATGCGAAGGCTGGCCGTGGCCTTGTTGATTGCCTCGCTCGCTCTACTGGGAGGTGCAGCGAGCGCACGTTCGCAATCGCGCTCGCAGACGGGCACCGTGTCGCTCAGCTTGAACGGATGGGGCAACGTCAAGCTGAGCAAGGGGATCGCCTGGCATGGCTCGGCCACCTGCAGGTGGGCACAGTGCCCGGCCGCGAAGTATCTCCGTACCAGCCGTCGGGTCGTGTTGATCGAGAGGCCCTACCCCGGTTGGAAGTTCGTGGGCTGGCACGACGGCTGTAGGGGCACCAAGCCGAAGTGCGTCGTCAACCTGGCTCACGATCATCGCGGCGGCGAGCGCAACCTCCAGATCGGGGCGCACTTCATCCCGGTCGCAGCTGGTTGGACGCGCGCGCACCCGCTCCCTATCGGGACCGCTGCGAACATCGGTGCGGGGGTGGTCATGAAGGTCAACTCGGTGACCGCGAATGTCCAACTGTCACCCGCCGCACCAGCCGGTACCGAGTACGTCGACGCCGTCGTCACCGTGACGAATGCGGGTAAGAGCGCGGTGGACCCCTACGGGGACATCGGCTTCGGCGCGATGGGAACCCACAGAACGGGCTACCTAGAGAACTCATGCCCCTCCCCAGGCCCGCAACCACCTTTGGAGGAGTCCACCCCCATCCAAGCCGGCGCCTCGAGGAGCGGTTACGTCTGCTGGCAAATCGCCACGAACGACGCAAGCACGCTTGAGCTCTTCACCGCAGACGGCACCCTGGACTACTCCGGCCAGGGCCCTCACACGGCCTGGTTCGCTCTTCACTAGCCAGGAACGGCTAAGCCCCGAGACTCGGCTCAGGGTCATTCCGGAACACTGGCCCAGGCGAAAGGGTCACGAATCCCTGGCGTTTCTGCCGTCTGTTCGTTAGTGAGCCGTTAGGGAAATCTGCCGACTTCCGGAGTTCCCGCTGTACCCTGAGAGGCATGAAGAAGCCACTCAGTCTCGCAGCAGTCCTGGTCGTCGCAGCAACGATTACCGGGGTTGCTCTCGCTGGTACTTGGGCGACTGTCAAGTCGGTTCATCTCAACGCCCAGCATCCGAGCACCGCCTTTAGCGTCCGGATCCGCCAGCCAAAGAAGATCCTCCTTTACATCGGGTCGGCCAAGGTCACGGCCACGACGAGGTGCATCAAGGGAACGACGGTTTCGAAGCTGAGCCGCTCATTCGCCACGGACGGGTCTCGAAACCTGCTCTGGCACATCGCAGCTCGGCAAGACGTGTGCCATGTCTCGGTCTCGGCCGCAGTCAAGGGCCAAAACCCTGGCTACGTCAGCCTGGACGTATACCGCTGACGACAGCGCTATCGCCGGCCAAGGGACGAGATTCGCGTGCTTAGGGACGCTGGAACTCGCGAGGGCAAGACCGGGATAGCTAGCTCCGCAGCCTTCTGACGCCTCGGTACGCGAGGCCGATCAGTCCACAGACGATCCCAGTTCCGATCCCCACCTGCCACGCGGCCGAGAAGTCACCGCGAGTGACGATGGCAGTCATGAACGTCCCTGCGAGTGCGCCTTCGATGGCGAGGCGCAGCGGCCCTTCGTCGCGTAAGCCTTCAACGTCAGGACTGTAGTGACGGGGCGGGCGGCGTTTCGCTCCGACAACTCCAGCGTTAGGATCGGACCGCTTAGACCTTTGTGACGCTCGCGTCAGCAGGGGTCGCCTTACAAGGGGAGGTGGTTCAGTGAACGGGCCGGTCGGCAAGCCACGCGGAGTCGTGTTCGTCATCGTCCTGTCGATCGTCACCCTCGGCATCTACCACCTCTACTGGTACTACGTGAACTTCGAAGAGGTGAAACGCCACACCGGCAACGGCATCGGCGGCATCCTCGGCTTGCTGATTGCACTCGTATTCGCTCCGATCGACTGGTTCGTGCTGCCGTCCGAGATCGGGAACATGTATCGAGGCGACAACCGCGACGCCCCGATGACCGGCTGGACAGGGCTCTGGATGTTCCTCCCGCTCGTGGGCTGGTTCGTCTGGATGGTCAAGATCCAGGGTGCTCTGAACCGGTACTGGGAGAGCAAAGCCGTATCGGTCTAGAGACCCAGAGGGCTCGAGCGGCACGGAGAGCGTTCTCAGGGTTGCCCCTTTTGGGTGGCGGTGTCGGCGCCGCGCCGACCGACATAGACCGAGCATCGGTCCTCGGCAGGAAAGGGGTCCCCGCCAATGGTTGCTCTCGTCGTCGATCTCGCGGTCGTCTCTGTCCTAGGTGGTGTGCCGGCCTACGTCATCGGGCAGCGGCGCTGTGTCGGCAGCCCGGGGGTTGCGTTCATCCCGGGCGTCGGACCGCTCATCGTCTTGCTGTGGTCGATGGGCCGCTCGGGCTGGGTCTCGCTCGTGTTCCTGATTCCCTTCGTCAACATCGCCGCGGCGATCTGGCTGCTGTTTGCTCTGCCACGAAGCCACGGCAGAACTCTGTGGTGGGTCCTGGGACTTCTCGTGCCTCTCGGGATGTACGTCTATGCCTTCACCTTGAGTCAAGGACATAGGACACACGGGTTCACCCGGACTGTGGTTCGCTAGATCACGAGTCCGTCATTCCGGCGCAAAAAAGCCCCGCTCAGGCGGGGCTTTCTCCTAGCTGCGGGGCAGGGATTCGAACCCCAACTTCCTGATCCAGAGTCAGGCGTCCTACCATTAGACGACCCCGCACCGGGTCGCGGGCAAGTGTAGCCGGGCTCCTGCGGCGGGTCAGATCTCGAGGCGGTACATCGGCACGAGGCGCTGCTCGGTCTCGGTGTCGATGTGGGCGACGACCTCGACGTACGGCTCGAGGCCGCTGCCCCGTAGCTTCGCCTTCAGGAGTCCGTCGACCTGGAAGATCCCGGAGCTGTTGTTCATCCGGATCTCGATCAGGACCGGCCGGTCCTCACCGTCCGTGATCGTCACGTCCTCGATCGCCGCCGCCGAGAGCGAGTGCATCGAGATGCTCCCCTTCTCGAAGGGAATCCGAGAGCGGCCCTTCGCCATGTCGAGTGCATCGGCGACGCGGACGATGCCGGCGTCGACCGTGAGCGGTTCGCCGTCGGCGCGGTGGCTGATGATCGCCTGCAGCGCCTCCGACACGATCACCGTCTTGTCGGGCTCGTCGTAGAGGCCGTCCAGCAGCTGCCGCAGCTTCGGCTCGGAGAGGAAGAGCGAGAAGTCCTCGTGGCCGTGCCGGTGGATCGACATCCCGACGCAATGGAAGAGCGCGGCGAGGACGACGACCACCTCGGCGTCGTCCTGATCGAACCCGAAGTCGCGGACGAGTCCCGGCTCGACCCCGTGCTTCGTGAGTTGGCGCAGGAGCTTGAGCGCGATGTTCGTGACGATCTGGACGTGCACCCAGGAGTGGTCGTTGATCTGCATCCGGGCGACCGCGTTGACGTTCGCGACGTGCCACCAGCCCTTGACCTGGTCGTCGGCGTTGACGCGTTCGATCAGCGTCCGGAGCTTGCGGTTGCCGCGAACAGGGACGTTGATCCGCATGCGCGAGACCGCTTCAGCCGGCGAAAGACGGGCCTCGTGCTCGGCTTCGGCGTCGACCGGCTGCTCGATCCGTTCAGCTGTCTCCTTGTCGATAGCCACCGGGGCCAGCATAGTGCGGGCCATGTCCGCGCAAGCATCGTCGCCGCAGCTCCGCCCGCTCGGCGTCGGAGAGATCCTCGACGTCGGGATCAAGATCTACATGCGCAACGCGCTGACGCTGTTCAAGATCGTCGTCTTCGTCGTCCTGCCTGCGCAAATCCTCGTCAATCTCGCGGAAATCTCTGCGCTGCCGAGCAACGTGACGCTCGAGAGCGGGAGCGGGGGCGGTGTGAGCCCCTTCGGGGGGACGATCGTCCAGGACGGGACGATCTCGCACCACCAACTCGCCGTGTTCCTCGTCGGGTTCATCGGCGCCTTCCTGATCCAATTCGTCGCCGCGCGGTTCGCGCAGGCCGGTTGCTTCCGGGCTGTAGCCGATGCGTACCTCGGCGAAGAGGTGGGATGGCGCTCCTCGCTCGGCTACGCGCTCCGCCGCCTACCGGCGATCGTCGCGCTCAGCATCCTCTTTGGAATCATCGTCGGTCTCGCGACGCTCCTTTGCATCATTCCGGGGATCTACCTGTACGTTGCCTTCGCCGTCGCCGTTCCCGTTCTGCTGGTGGAGGGAGCCGGGCCCTTCCGCTCGCTCGGCCGATCGCGTGAGCTCGTGCGAGGCAGGTGGTGGGCCACGCTCGGCGTCTCGGTCGTCAGCTTGGTTCTCGTCTCGATCGTGAGCCTGACGATCTCGGGTCTCGTTGTCGGTGTTGCGTTCGCCGCCCCTGCGCGCAACACGGTCAGCGGGTTCATCCTGAACACCCTGTCGGCGACGCTCGGGAGCATGATCGCCACGCCCGCTGCCGCCGCGTTCATCACCGTCCTGTACATCGACCTGCGCGTCCGCAAGGAGGGATTCGACCTCCTGCTGCTCGCACGCCGGCTGGGGGTCGAGCTGGCGCCGGGCCAGGAGCCGCCATCGTTCTTGCCAGAGCCTCTGCCCCCGGGGAGCCAGCCGCCGTTCTGGCCGCCGCCCCCCGGCTGGGAGCCTGAACCCGCGCCCACGGCACCGCCACCTGCGCCACCGAACGTCCAGCCGCCGTTCTGGCCTCCGCCGCCCGGCTGGAAGTCGGACGACCAGTGAACCCTGCGCAGGCGCGGCAGGAAGCGAGGCAGATCCTCGCCGAACGACGGTTCCGCGGCACGACGCTGCCGCGGCCCTTCCACCGGTTCTTCTCCTGGCTCGCCGACCGGCTTCACTTCGTCGCGCGCGGCTGGGACTGGCTCGCCGGGAAGGTCGGCGGGGCATACATCCTGTGCGCGATCCTCGGCGCGATTGTGCTCGTGGCTGCCGTGGCGCTCGGAACGCGTTTCGCCAGGCGCCGCACCGAGGCCGAGGCGTTCCACGTCGGACGTCGAGCCCGGGCGCGGAGCGAGGATCCGGCGGACCTGGAGCGACTGGCGGACGAGGCCGAGCGGCGCGGAGATCTCGAGATCGCGCTCCGCCTTCGCTTCCGGGCGGGCCTGCTGCGGCTCGGTCGCGTCAAGGCTCTCCAGCTGCGTCCGTCCCTGCAGACCCGGGAGGCACGGCGTGCGCTGCAGAGCGCCCGGTTCGATCGGCTCGCGCGAGACTTCGACGAGATCGTCTACGGCCGCCGCTCGCCGAGCACAGCGGATGTCGCGACCGCTCGCAGCGAATGGCCGCAAGTGGTCGCGGAGGCGCGGCGGTGAGTCGCTGGCGGATCGCGCTTGCGGTCGTCGCGGTTATCGTCGCAGCCAACCTTTTGCTGCGCTTCGTCGGCACGGTGACCGGCGGCACGCCGGGCGGCCCGCGGTCCTCCTCCTACGCGACGTCGCATCACGGAACCGCCGCGTATGCGGAGCTTTTGGGGCGAGCGGGGCATTCGGTGGAGCAGGTGCGGAAGCTCCCGCACCAGTCGCCGCCGACCGCCGGGGCGACGGTGTTTCTGCTCGACCCGCCCGGGGTGAGGGCGGCGGACTTACAAGCGCTGCGGGCATTCGTACGTGGCGGCGGGCGTCTCGTCGCCGCCGGGCTGTCGCCGGAAGCCATGCGCGAGTTCGTCTTCCGCGCCCCGCAGCGTGTACCCGGCTCCCAACGAGTGCGTGTGGACGGGCTCGAGGTCCAGACCGACGCCGCGAGTGTCTGGCGCGACGAGGGTCTTGTGGCCGAGAGGCAGGTCGGGAGGGGAACCGTGGCGTTTCTCGCCGATTCCTCGCCGCTCCAGAACCGGCTCCTCGGCGCGGCCGACAACGCCGCGTTCGGGCTCGCGCTCGCGGGCGCAGCCAACCGGCCGGTCGAGTTCCTGGAGAGCTACCACGGCTACGGAAC
>Ga0070707_100005566_pt1 | contig 11769 bp, 9 predicted proteins | sample KBSK5502metaG_FD_65468 | JGI IMG/M metagenome (GOLD analysis project Ga0070707, IMG submission 65468) | Corn, switchgrass and miscanthus rhizosphere microbial communities from Kellogg Biological Station, Michigan, USA - KBS K5-50-2 metaG | ecosystem: Host-associated > Plants > Roots >... | reverse complement strand
CATCCAGACCAAATCGTAAAATCAAAGAGATAATAACGCTCTTCAAGAGCCGGCTTGGCATAGGCAAGCCCGCGCGCCGTGAACAAGCCGCCGTGAAGGAGCATTCCATCCGGCACGTTGTGCGGCAGGCACGAGAGAAAACCAATCCGGTCCTGCACAGCCGGCGGCCAACCGGTGTAAAGGGTCAGCAGTTTCTCCAGCGCATCCGGCTCGGGGTTGCTATCTGCATCGAACAGCCAGACCCAGTCATAATTCTGCTCCAGCGCAAAACGAAACCCGGTAGCCACAGTGCCGCTTGTCCCCAAATTCTTGTCGTGACGCAGAACAGTGGCGTGCCTCAGAGAGGGCCGCTCTAAAGTGCAGTCACTCGAAGCGTTGTCGACGACCACGATCCCGTCGACGGCGCGGGTTTGCCGCAGTACCGCGTCGATCGTCCGGTCGATTACGTCCGCATCGTTAAAGGTGTGGATGTGAGCCAGAACTTTCATCCGCGTCACTCGACCGCGAGCAGCGGTGTTCTCTGCTATCGGGTATACCAACCGCGCTTGGCGTTGCGGCGTGTGCGGCGCTCACGTGCGCGGCTGGTGGTGATAGCCGCGGTAGGGCTGGTTCGACCGCCCGTGGCGCTTTGGCTCAAACCGGTTAAGGACGGCGCCGATGATTGGCGTGCCGACCGCCTCAAGCTGTTCCTTGGCCCGCCGCACATCGTCGCGATTGGCGGTTCCAGAGCCGACGACGAGGAGCACCGCATCAACAATACTTGCGAAGAACAGCGCGTCGTTGGCCGCCAAAACCGGGGGGGAATCCAAAACCACAATGCTAAAGGATTGCGATATCGAGCGGAACGCGGCTCGCGCCTTGGACCAATCCACCGCCGCCAGCGATAGCGACGATTTCCGCCCTCCGGCCATGAAGCTAACGAGACCAGCGCGTGACGAGCCAGCCATCGCGGTCACGGGTCGGATAGCTTCGGCGGGATCGGCCTGACCCAGCAGGATTTCGATCAGCCCGACGGTGTCGCCACTGCCGACCGCCGCGGTAAGCGACGAGCGTCGCAAGTCGCCGTCGATCAGAAGCGCCGTCTGCCCGGAGAGCGAGGCGGCGATCGCCAGGCTCGAGGAAACAGTTGTCTTACCTTCGCCGGGTTCGGTGCTCGTCACCAGGATCGAGTTGCCGAATGCGAGCGGACGGGCGAGCCGGACGGCGCCAAGGAGCGCGTCGTATGCGCCTGCGACTTCCAGGCCCTCCGACAATATCTGCGCGAGCCCGCCCAACCGTGTCCTGTTCGCGGGCCGATCAACCAACTCAGTTGTCATAAGCGTTTTTCCTACCAGCACACGCGATTATTGTCTATCGCGCTGCAAAGTCCAGTTTAATCCGAGGTCTGCTAATGCCTGAATTAGATATAGGCGCACGCTTAATACCTCGGTATCGCCGCGGCTCTTCAATGACCGACAACGACCGCGCCCGAACTCGGATTATTAATAATGTAGTTGCCGCCAATGTTAAATCCCTGGAACCGGAGAATATCTCGCAGCACCGCATCCAGGAAGCGTCCGGTTTTGGCCAGCTCGGTCGGCGGAACATAGATCACGGCGTCGCTCGGAACAATCATATCCTCCTCGAGCTTTAGCTCCTCCAAGACGTCCTTTAAATTCACCGAGCGTATCCGGGGCAGCCCGTCATCCCCGACGTAAAACACACGGATAGCCTCCAGGGAACCTTGGGTCGTAACCCCCCCGGCCTGGGCGACAGCCATCAGAACCGTCTGCGGTCGATCGGAATCGATCCGGCCAGGTTTGCCGACTTCGCCAAGGACCAGCGCGGTTCCGACCCGCAGATTGCGCGGAATGAGGCTGACCGAAATGTCGAGCCGCTTCGCCGAATACGCGACATCGATCTCGTGTTCGAGATCCCGCAGCGTGCGTCCGCGTGCCTGAATCGGGCGCAACAGCGGTAGCGAAATCGTGCCGTCCGGCAAGACCTTGTCGGTGATGCTGCGCCTTTGCTGGTTGGGCCCGATGGCCGCCACGAGATCCTCGAGCCACGTGTGGGTCTCCGTCGCGTTGATGGTAACCTGAGGCTGCGACAGCACGCCGGTGTAACGGTGTTCCAGTTCGCGCGCCAGGGCATCGATCGTTTTCCCCGCCGCCATCACCGAGCCGAGGAGCGGCACCGAAATTCGCCCGTCCGGCCGGACCTGCACCGTCCGGTTGTTATCTGTGTCGTTCACGAACTCGATGCGCAGCTTATCGGTAACGCGAATGGCGTACGGCCGCGACGTCGGCGCCCGCTCGAGGTGGAACAGGATCTCGATTTCGTCCCCGATCTTCAGACCGTAAACGTCCAGACCTCGATTGAGCGTGTGTGCAATCCTGTCCCGAGCTTCCGCCTTTTGTGCCTCGCTGAGTTCGTCGAAATAAACGATCGATCCGGTGGCCACGCGTTCAGAGGACCGTGTTGACTCGCAGGCGGTCAAGGCGAGGGCCAGAAATACAATCTGTACGGCCCTGAAAACCACACTCGGTCGGATCCTCCGCTCGTCGTGTTTCGAACGGAGACCGCGCGTCATACCGCCCCCTCGCCAAATACCATACCCGCTCAAAGCGTAATGAACCGCGTCGTGTTTAGGGCGTCAAGCGAGACTGAGCGGGACGCAAAGATCGGCAACCAAAGGGGTCTCGCGCTCCCACCTCGTCCCGCACTCGCCACCGCGCAGCTGGGCAATCCCGACCAGCTCTGGCAGGATGCCCCTATGGGGTAGCCAGTAACCCTAAACCAACCTTTGCAACGGACCACCTACCGGGGGCCGGTCGGAGTATGACGGAGCTTAAACCCACGCCCGAACACCGCACCACCGAGATCGTGCTGTCGGTGATTATTGCCACGTACAACGCACGCGAGCTCCTCGCGAACTGCCTGCGTTCGATTGCGCAGCATCCGCCGAAGGAGCCCTACGAGATCATTGTCGTCGATGACGCCTCGGTCGACTGCACGAGCGATATGGTGCGCGCTCAGTTCCCCGAGGTGCGGCTGCTGCGGAACGAGGTCAACCGCCACTACGCATTCTCGAACAACCGCGCTTTCGAGTTGGCCAGGGGCGAGTATTTTCTGTTGCTGAACAACGATACGATCGTCCTTCCGGACGCGCTCGACCGGATGATCGAGTTCCTGCGAGAAAACCCGGATGCGGGCGCCGTAGGCAGCAAGCTGCTGAACGAGGACGGCTCTATCCAATGGTCGGTCAAATCGTTGCCAAATCCGGGTTCAGCGCTCTTCGGCGCGCGATCTGCCCTGACCCGGCTGTTTCCGAAAAATCCGTTCACGAGGCGCCACCTGCTGCATTTCGATCGCGACATGACGATCCCCTTCACCGCGGGTTATGTTTCGAGCGCCGCGGTGATGATCCCGCGGCACGTAGTCGCACGCGTTGGTGGCCTTGACCGGCGTCTCTCCTATCACGTAGACGCCGATTACTGCCGGCGGATCGCCAACCTCGGCTACAAATCGTATTACCTTCCGACTGCTGCGATTATCCATCTGGACCATAAGGGTGGAACCATGGTCAGTCTCCGCCGCCGGTTTCGGTCGATTGTCGAATTTCACATCGGCAGCTACATCTACTACCGAAAGCACGTCCAGCGGTCGGCATGGAGCCCAATGCAAATCATTGTCGTGCTCGGCCTGCTGGCTCGTTTCGCATTGTCGACGTTATCTCAAGTCTGCGCCGAAACCATCAGCATTGCCGGGAGCTTACATTGGTCGCGCCAAGACCGGTCCGTTCTCGGGCGCGACAACTCGAGGGAATGACGCAATCGCGGCACCCGATCGATCATTCCCGACGATGACGACAAGGCCATCGTTATCTGGTGGCGATGATCGGCGAGCTGGCCTCGAGCGAAAATGCCGCATCAACCGCGACTGCTTCCGAGGTGTCCCTGCAAAATTCTAAAAACGCAGGCTCCCTAGCGAGCAGGTCTGAGTACTTGCCCGAATTCCGGAGCCGGCCACGCGCCAGCATATAGATACAATCACAGTTTCTCGCGAAAGCTAGCCGATGAGTGATGGCGATAATCGTCGTCTTTCCTCGCAAACTCCCGACAACCTCGACGATGGCAGCTTCAGTCGCAGGATCCAAATTCGCCGTTACTTCGTCGATCACCAGAACGTCCGGATTGCGATAAAGCGCCCGAGCGATGCCGAGCCGCTGGCGCTCTCCACCCGAGAGCCGGTCGCCCTGCTCACCGATGCTGGCGTCCAATTCGCCCGGCAGCGAGCGCACGAGATGATCCATCTGCGCGGCGCCCAACGCGTGCCACACCCGTTCGTCGTCGATCTCCTCCTCGGGCGCGCCAAAGGCGACATTGCGCCGAACGCTGTCGTCAATCAGATAGACCGCCTGCGGCACATATCCGATGTTCCGCTGCCAGCCGGCCAGATTGTCGTGCAGATCGCGCCCATCGACCACAATACGGCCCGAACTGGGTGTCAGCAGCCCTAGGATAAGGTCCGCGAGGGTGGTCTTGCCGGCGCCGGTCGGACCGATCAGCGCGATCCAGTGCCCCTGCGGAATTTCGAGCGATATGCCGTCGATCGCCGGCCGAGGCGCCGCTGGATACCAGTACGACAGATGTTCGATCACCAGCGAGCGCCTGAACGGGACGGGCGACACTTGCTCCGCGGCCGCACTCGGCAGCGGCTCCGCGGGTCGCTGTTGGAAATCGAGCAGCTCCCGATAAATCACCTCGGTCGATGCGTAGCGATAGCGGACCTGCGCAAGCGAACTGCTCATGCGGCTCATCGACGGTATCAGTCGGACCGCCGCCAAAGTGAACATGCCCAACAGCAGCAGGATCGATTGCAGATCCTGACCTTGCGCCAACAGGATCGCGGCGATCGCCACTATCGCGCTGACCGCGAGCGTATCGATGACAAAGCGCGGAATCGCCGCAAGAAAAGCCAACGACCGAAAGGAATCGGTAAAGCGCTGAACGTGGTAGCCGTGCTGATCGATGAAGAACGCTCGGCGGCCCGTTATCATTGTCTCCTTGACGCTGCTGATCGCTTGCTCGGCCCATTGGATCATCAACCCGACGCTTTCTTCAGCGATATGCCCAGACGCGCCCAACCGATTGTGCGTTGATCGGTAGACCAGCACGGTCGGAACGGCGAGGACGACGACGGCGCCAAGCGTTGCTAACGGCTGGACGAACATCAACAAACTAGTTAGCGCAGCAAGGACCAAAAACTCTCCCAACACGATTAACAAGTTCACCATAAACCCGTTTGTGAAGTCGTCGACCGAACGGGTCACCGCTTTTATCAGTTCGGCGCTGTTACGCTGAAGATGCAAGGTGTAAGGCGCGCTCAGGTAACAGGCCAGCAACTGACGCGCGAGCCGCACGTGCATCGCCATCGCGTAGCCGAAGAGCCAACGGTACAAGAGGAAAAGGTAACCGGTTTTTATAGCGAAGAGAGCGATCAGGACCGGCCCGAGAACGAAGAACAATTCTCGCGGCTCATGGATATTCAGATTAGATAAGAACGGTACTTTGGATAACAGCTCTGGCGCCTTCAGCACGGCAAGAAACGGGATCACGACGCCGATGCTGATCGCCTCGAAGGAGGCGCCGAGAACCATAGCGCACAACAGAAAGGCGCCCTCGATTCGCTCCCGCCGGTTAAGGATGCACCGGAGTTGCCTTGTCAGTTTCACGGATCGATCTCACTCCAAACCAAGGCACACGCCCTTGCACGGCCGCCGGGTTTGGTGCCACGCCAAAGCCGCTGAAGCTTATCACCAGCGCCAGCACATCAAAACGTCGTGGGCCCCCGTCACCCACCACCAAGCAATCCCCTCGACCGTATCTCGGGATCGGTCGAGGCGCAAATGTGGTCGTGCGCCCGAGCGCGTGTTCTGCCAGCTCAAGAGCTTTGGCCGGGTCGCCATCCGCTACTGACAAGCTCGTCGGCAAGCCTGGCTAACATCGGCTGTGGCGCCCGTGGGATTGTCGCAACCACCTTTAGGCCGACAAAGTCCTCGACATCGCTGATCCCGCGGACCGTTCTGTTGATATACTCAAGAAAAAAGGTCAGAACCAAGCCGACCACCAAACCGGCGAGAAGGGCGGCCCCGGCGTAGATGTCGCGGCGCGGTTTCTCCGGCGTTTGCGGAATAAAAGCGGGAGAGATCAGACGGGCTTCCGACAGCGCGTCAGCCTTTATTTGTACATCCTTCAATTGCTTCGCCACGGTCTCGTAGGTCGTGTTCGCGACCTCGATATCCGACTGCCGGAGCAGCAACTCACGCTCGACCATCGGGAGTGGCACCAATTCCGCTCGCTTCTCCTCAAGGATCTTGAGCAGGGTTGCGCGCTTCTTTTCAAAGGTCTTGGCGTCAAAGGTACCAACCGCCAGGCTCTGATCCAGCTTGGCGAGCTCGACAGTCAAATCGGAAATCACCCTCAGCTTCGCATCATACTCCTCCTTGTACAGAAAGACCCCGTGCGACGCTTTGTAATCCCGTAGACTTTCGCGGGCCGCCACTAGCCTTTCCCGGCTCTGCTCAAGCTCGCTTTTCAGTCGATCGGCCGCATCCGTCGCTTCCGAAGACCGCATATTTTCAAGGAAGTCGATGAATGAATTCGCCATGTTATTGGCAACGTCGGCAGCCCTCTGGGGGTCGGCGTCGCTGTATTTGATTTCGAAAACATTGGTGTCCTCGTATGCCTTCAGCGTCAGGCCTTTGGTGACGTCCTTGACGGCTTTGGTGAACGGGTCATCCTTCAACAATCGACCATACTTAAAAATCGCGATTGCATCTTTGACATATTCTTGCAAGTCGTTGTAAAGTTCCTTCATATAGTCGTAGATCTGATCAAATATATCGCCCGGGACCACTTCCTTTTTCTTCTTCTGGTCCAGGCCTAGTTTGCGCACGACTTCCGCGACCAGAGCCGGACTCTGGATGATCTGGATATACGTTTTGGAGGCCGACTCAACCACCGGCGTCTGGGCGACGGGAAAGCCCAGGACTTCCTTCCCGGAATTGTTAGCCTCGATCTTGATCGGGTTGTGCGGCCGCACCAAGACGGTGGCCGCGGCATCGTATTTTGTCGGGATCACGGCGGAAACAAAGGAGATCCCATATCCGGCGAGCGTCGTTACGATGCACAGCGCGACAATAAGCAAGACATAGCGCCGCAGCACGTCGAAGATAGCGATTGCTTCCATTCGTACCCTGAAGTTTTGCTGATGTTATTCGTTGTATTTTGTGCAAGCTATCGCGCGAGCGAGTTCCATGAGAAGGTGACAGTGAAGTATAACAAAGCAGTTAAGTATAACCAAGCATGCTGGCGGAGGGGCGAACCGTTCCCTGGAACAAAAATCAGAGCGGACCCTCGAATTAAGATTTTTTCAAACCAAAGTTGGGATGCTAAACATTAACTTCCGGGGTGATTCGAGTCAACCGCTGGCTGGTGTGCGGGCGTCGCGCTTCCTACGCAAATTGCCGCGCTGAGGATGAGCGAGGAAGGTTAGTTACGCTTAGTCGCTTTGGGGACGAAAACACCCTACACCGGGCGCGCGACCCGCGCCATGACAAGCAGATAGGCCGGCACGAATAGTAGGCTCGCGAGGACCCCCGGACCACCAACGGACTGGCCGGCGACGGCCGTCAACAGGAGAGCCAAGACGATCCATAAGGTCGCATCGTTGATCCCGGCGATCCCCAGCGCGAGATGACCGATGCGGCGGCCGAGCAGGCCCATTTCGGTCAGCAGCGCCCCGAGCACCGGCAGCGCCATCATTCCCATGCAAATGCCGAATGCGACGGCGAATTCCAGCGGGCTTTTATGCCGGCCATCAGCTCTTCAGGATGGCAAGAGAGGATCCAAAGCCCGCCGGCACAGCCGAACGCTGTCGGCCGACAATATTGGCAAAGGCCACGGCGGAGGTGGCGCCGCCGTTGCCGCGGAACGTCTTGGGGTCAAGGTGCAGGCCGGTAATCAAGCCGAACACCAGAACCGCGACCGATCCGATGCCTGACGGCAGGTGATACTCGGGCGCCAGCCGGCCGAATAATGAGGGCCGAAGTGCGAGCCCGGCAGCGATCTGGACAACGATGAGCGGCACCCGCCCCTTTAGACGCGAAAAACGCAAAACAGCCGCCGGCAACGCGACAATGACCAGCGCCTGTACCAGCAATATCAAACCGGGGGTCATTACCACTACCAAACATCATAATTCGTCATGCAACATCCGGATGAATCCATGGCCTTTCATGCGGCGGGCCGGACATCATCGGTTGGCATGTCGCCGGCAGCGGCAGCGTTTGCACCAACGATGCGGAAGAGCCGCAACAGCGGGCCCGTCATCATCGTCGTTACGATCGCCATGATCACCAGCATCGTGAATATTTTTGGCGTCAAAATCCCGATATCGTAACCGATGTTCAGCACCACGAGCTCGACCAGGCCACGGGTGTTCATCAGCGCGCCAAGCCCGGCGGACTCGCGCCAATCCAGTCCGGTCCAGCGGGCCGCGGCAATGGTGCCGCCCATTTTGCCAACGACCGCGACGGCAATGATGAGTCCGCAAATCAGCCACCCATCGAGGTCGTTCAGCAAGCCGATCTCGGTGCGGAGCCCCGTGAACGCAAAGAACAGCGGCAGCAGCACTAGGGTGCTCACATCTTCGACGGAGGCGATCAGTTTAGCTTTGAACGCTCCCTCTTCCGGCATGATGACGCCGGCCAGAAAGGCGCCGAAAAGGGCGTGGATTCCAATCGACTCAGTGAGCAAGCATGAGGTCAGCAATATCATGAAGACGACGGCCAGTTTCGCCGGCGCTATTCGCGAGCCCGTCGCCGATGTCGACAGCCATCGCTTGAGGGCCGGCCGTACCGCGAAGAGAGCCAAGCCCGTGTACACGACCGCCAGGCTCAGCACGCCAACCGCACCCACCGATGACCCGGACTGCACGATGCCGACGACGACCGCCAGGATGCACCAGGCGCTGACATCGTCGATCGCCGCCGACGTAATCGCCGCGGCTCCCAACGTCGTCCTGGTCAAATGATGTTCCTGAATAATCCGAGCCAGCACCGGAAATGCGGTGATGCTCATGGAAACACCCATGAACAGGGCGAACGACAAAAAGCCGAATTGATGTGGTGCGAACGGCTCAAACAATACCAGCGCCAGTGCCGCGCCCAGCACAAACGGCACGATGATGCTCAGGTGAGAAATCAGCAGAGCGGATTTCGCCCGAGTTGCCAGAGACCTGAGATCGAGCTCGAGCCCAATCATGAACATGAAGAGAATGAGGCCGACGTTGCTCAGGAAAAACAGCCGGGGCAGCGCCGTTTCGGGGAACAGAAAACCACGGACTTCGGGCAGCACGACGCCGAGTAGCGACGGGCCAAGGCAGATCCCGGCGATAATCTCGCCCATGACCCGCGGCTGGCCTAGCCGCTTGAGAACCACCCCGCACACGCGGGAGGCCACGAGAATGGTCAGGATCTGCAGGATCAGGGTACCGAATGGCGAGCCGAAGTTCTTGCGCAGCTCGCCCATAATCGCTTCGAGCAGCGGCTGCGCTTTTCCGATAACAACGATCGATCCAGCCGCTGCCGCGCTGTCCGATAACGGGAGCTGCTGTCCATAGCGAGTGATCGCCCACAGACACAGCAAGCCGCCAAACAGCGCCGCCGCGTAAATGGAAGCGACGCTGCTCCATTTTGCCGATGCGGGCTTGACCATCATCGCCTCACACAAGTGTCCGAACCGCCGCCCTTCACCGACCCCTTCACCGACATGTGTCAGGTTCCCTGCGCCCCCTAACCATCGATTTCTGACCAGACCTGTCGACCGGGCAGGGCAGTTGGTTCCGCGCTCTGCCGCCGAGTCCTCGGCGCAAGCATCATCCGGGCAAGAGGCATGGCGAGCGCCGTGCTGACGACCGCCATCAGAATCAGAGCCGCGAACACATTGGCCGAGATAATCCCGGCATCGAGCAGGATCGTCAGCACGATGACTTCCATCAGGCCCTTGGTCTGCAACAGCGCCCCAAGGCCCAAGGCGGTCGGCCATGATTCCCCGGTGAGGCGGGCGGTAATCGCGCTGCCGCCGACCTTGCCGACAACCGCGACCGCAGTCGCGGCGACAAAGATCTCCAGGAACGCCGACGAAGCCGGGTCGATCAGTGTGCGAAGCCCGGTCAGCATGAAGAAGAAGGGCATCAACAGCGCGACCGTCATCACCTGCAGCCGGTCGAGGAGCGGCTTCCGCAAATGCTCTGGTGTCACGATGCCGGCGACAAAGGCGCCAAGAATGTAATGCAGCCCCATCGCCTCGGTCGCGAGCGCGGAAGCGATAGTCATGGCGCCGACGACCGCCAGCGCGCGCTCTTGAACCTCGCCATTCTGCATCCGGCATGTCACCAGCCAGCCGAGCAGCCGCCGGACGATTCGCGTCATGATCACCAGATAGACCGGCAGCAGCACCAGGCTGATGATCACGCCGGTCCCGCCGGCCCCGTGCCCCGCCACCGCGGTCAACAACACGCCGAGAAGTATCCACAGAGCCGCATCATTTATGCCCGCGATGCCGAGCGCCAGATGCCCGATGCGGCTGCCGAGTAGGTCCATTTCACGTAGCACCGCGCCGAGAACCGGCAGCGCGGTAACACCCGTGCAGATCCCTACCGCGGCGGCGAACTCCGCCGGGCTGATACCCGAGGCGAGCTCCCCCGGGTGGCGCGCCAGGATCCAGTATCCGACGATACAGCCGAGGCCGGCCGGCATCACCACGCTGGCAACGGCCACGATGGAGGTGGCGCGTCCGTTGCCGCGGAATGTTTCGGGGTTAAGGTGCAGCCCGGTGATCAGGCCGAAAACCAGAACCGCCAGCGATCCAATCCCCGACAGCGGCGCCAACGCGGCCTGATTCAAAAACAGCTGGTAGTATTCCGGGGCAAGCCGACCGAACAGCGACGGTCCTAACGCGATGCCGACGATGATCTGAATGACGACCAGCGGCACGACCCCTTTCAACCGGGAAAACCGCAACACGACGATCGGCAGCGCGACCACTACCAGCGCCTGTACCAGAAATATCAAAGCCGGGGTCATGTGCTTCGCCAGATCCGCCAGGTCTCTAGAACGCACCGCGACGCGTAAAGACGTGCTTGATGGTTGCGGCGATGATCTTCAGATCCAGCGCTACACTGCGCGTACGAATGTACTGCAAGTCCCAAGCCAGCGTTTCGCCCCAGTTCAGGAACCCGCGACCGTTGACCTGCGCAAGGCCGGTGATGCCGGGCTTATACGCGAATTTATACATCTCCTCGGGCGTGTAGTATTGCAGCACCTCGGGAGCTTCCGGACGTGGGCCAACTAGCCGCATATTCCCAACCAACACCGACCACAGATTCGGCAGCTCGTCGATCGAGAGCTTGCGCAGTATCCGCCCAGCGCGGGTTACCCTCGGATCGTAGCGATGCGTCGGGTATTGCCGGTGAAACTCGCCCGGAGCAAACTTGTATGCATAAAAGTGTGGGAAACGGGCCGACGCATCCGAATACATCGTGCGCAACTTCACCAGAGTGAAATAACTCGGAGTATAATAGGGACCATCGGCTTGGTAGCCGCCGGGCGGCGGGCGCAGATCGGCCCGCCCTTCAAGATCGCGGCCGCGCAGAATGGTCGAGCGTGCCGGCCGCTTGTGAAAGAACAGGGCAGGGCCCGGTGAATCGAGACGGATCAGCGCC
>Ga0070707_100005565_pt1 | contig 11769 bp, 8 predicted proteins | sample KBSK5502metaG_FD_65468 | JGI IMG/M metagenome (GOLD analysis project Ga0070707, IMG submission 65468) | Corn, switchgrass and miscanthus rhizosphere microbial communities from Kellogg Biological Station, Michigan, USA - KBS K5-50-2 metaG | ecosystem: Host-associated > Plants > Roots >... | reverse complement strand
CGGCCCGCTGGCCGAAACGGGTGCCGCGACGCGGGTGACGCGGACGAGCGCCCGAGTCGACGGCCGCACGAACGCGATGGGTTTCCGCACCACGTACTATTTCGAATACGGACCCGACACGAGCTACGGAATGCTGTCCGCCAGCAGTGACGCCGGATTGCAGATCACGCCGCGGCTGTCGTTCAAGACCCTGGACGGCTTATTACCCGCGACCACGTATCACTATCGCATCGTCGCCTTCAACGATTTCGGCATCGCGCGCGGCGAAGACCGCACGTTTCGTACTCTCGACGCACAATAGCCCGTTTCCCGTTGAAAACTGATGAAGCTCGCAACGTACGCAACCTTCGGACTGCTCTGTTGGTCGACTATCGTCCCCAATGGCGTTGCGGCGGTGCCGGAACAGCCGGTTCCCACCGTGGTCACCGGCGAGGCCACCGCCGTGGGCATGACCGGGTTGACCTTGAACGGCGTCGTACGTCCGCGCGTCGAGCCGACGTCGTATTACTTCGAATATGGGCCGACCCCACAGTACGGCGCCCGGACATCGATCCGACCTCTTCCGCCGCGATTGGCCGCCTATTACGCTGAAAACTGGAACGACGGTCTCGCCGGTTGGGGCACGCGCTTCAAATCGACTTTGCAGAAGTCCGACGGGTCGTCGGGACCATACATCAACCTCGCCGAACCGAGTCAGTCCGACAACAACCATATCGACGGCATCTCCGCCGTGCAGCTCGTCAGTTGGCTGTATACCGGTCCGGTCGGTCCGAGCGTCGTTCTTGGCGGAGGCGACGCCGATCTCCGCGATGCGAGGATGAGTCTTTGGGTTCGCGGCCATGACTGGAAGCCGAACGGCTCCGAGTTGATGGCCTGGATCCAGACGCAGATGAATCCCTTGATCGGAGAGGCAGCGGGGTGGCGCCGCGCAAATTGGGCCCATACCGCGTTCAGCCTCAATGATTTTCTAATGGACGGAAAGTGGCATGAGGTGCGCTACCGTCTCACCAATGACTCCGCCCAATGGACGTATGCCGGCAACAATCCGACGGCACAGGAGAATGCGGGCCGCTATCAATACGTCCCGATCGGAACGGCCCTCGAGCACTGCAATTACGATCTGATCTTCGTCGGCGCGTATGTGCGTGAGCAGCGGCCTCCGACCGGCTCGATCGACTTTGATGATCTCGAGCTCGTCTATCGCAATCACTCGCTGCTCTTTCCTTCCAATGGCGGTCGCATCGTCAGCTCGCCAGATCGCTCGCCCGAGCCGACCGGCCTCACCGACGGATGGCGAAACGGTCGCGGGCACATGTGGCGCAGCGCCGACGATCCGGCCGGTCCGCTGAGCTTCGTCTACACGTTCACCTCGCCGGTGACGATTCGGACGATCCAAGTCCATCAGAACCCCGATTGGCCGGCGAAGGAGGTGGCCGTTTCGGTCTCCGATGACGGCCGGCATTTCACGCCGTTGACGACGCTCGTGATGCCCGAGCGCGGCGCGCCGAGCGACAATTTCGCTTTCCGGATCGTCCGAGGACTCTCCACCTCCGCGAGATTCCTCAAAGTCTCGATTCTGTCGGGCTACAAGAAAGAGCATTGGGGACTCGGCGAGATTGAAGCGTTCGGCGATGGCGGGACGATCCTGCCGGAAAATGAGCCGAATCACGTGACCGCCGACATCGGCGGCCTGCTGCCCGGAACGACCATTCATTACCGGCTCGTTGCCGTTACGGCCAATTCCGCCGTTTATGGCGGAGACACCGCGTTCATGCTCCCGGCCACCGCGGCCCCGCTGGCGACGACCGGTCCGGCGACGCGCATTACGCCGCAGAGCGCGCGAATCGAAGTGCGCACGAACGCTCTCGGCTACCGTACCCGCGTCTTCGTCGAGTATGGGAAAAGTGCGCGATACGAACAGAGATCGAACGTCGAATACGCCGGGCTGCAGGTCACGCCACGCGTGTCATCGATGACGCTGGAGGGCCTCTCGCCGGGGGTGACCTACCACTATCGGGTTGTCGCCACAAGTGAGGCCGGGCGAGTGTATGGTCCCGATCGCACCTTCCGCACTCCTCGCGGTACTTTGAGCGAGCGATTCGCCGGCGCGCCCTCGCTCAAGAGAATCATCCGAGGGGTTGTCTTCGTCGCCGGACTCCTGCTGCTAATTCTCGCAATCAGCGCCCGCCGAATGCCGTTACTCTCCGCCGGACGGGTCGCGGCTGCGGCCCTCGGCGGCGCAATGGTCATTGCTGCAGTGTGGCCGGACGCCGTGCAGGCGGCGCTCATCGAGTTTTCGTTCGGCTACAACGGCGATCATCTCAACGCCGCACTGGTACTGGCGGTCATTTCGCTCTTCGTTCTGGCCGTCGCGCAGACCGCGCGGACGGCGCGATTGGAAAGATCGATCGAGCGTCTGGCGCGGCAGCTCGCTGGCGATGCTGCCCGACACGCGCCGGTCCACGTTCTCGTCCGCACCGGCGATCATGCGGCCGAAGAGCCGATCATCGGTGATATTCCGGCGAGTGTGCTCAATCTTCGGACGCGGTCGGTGATCGTCCCGAATGGCGATTACGGGATAGCTTTCGAGGCCGCGCGCGAAGAGGGGGCGGTCGTGGTGGTGTGGCTCGATCCGGAGGCGGAGGCCGTTCCGGATACCCTCATCTCGCTGGTGAGGCCGATCGCGGAGAACGACGCCGACGTCGTATGGCAGCGTGCTGACGGCCAACATGGCTACGGTGCTGCGCGCGTTGGCGCCATCGGCAATCTCGATATCCGTAAGGGCATGACCGAGACCATGCTGGCGACCGCTCGCCGGAGCGGCCTTCGCGTCCGCGAGGTGCCCGTCCTTCGCGTATCAGCGAACTGATTCACCCACCCCAGATGCGAATGACCTCCGTTTTCGTCGCGGCGATCGTCGTGGCATTGCCGCATTGCCGCCGCCCGCCCGCTGCCCCCGCCGGCCAGCCTGCCGCGTGGTCGGCGGAGAGAGTCATTCGAGACAAGCCGCTCTTCGTGCGGTGCGGCGATGAAAAGCGCGAGGCGTGGAAAATCTCGGGGCATGATCCGAGCGTCATTACGTTGCCGCTGATGCGCGGGTCCGATTCGATCGACCTCTCCGTTTGTACCGACGAGATCGGGGCCATGACCGCGCTGACGCTCGATGCCGCGGACGCACAAGCGAAAAAAGTCTCCGGCTGGGACGCGCCGTACGACATCAACGTTCCTTACGGCTCGTGGGGAACGGCGACTGTCGCCGTCGATCCGGCCGTGATCCCCAAGACCGGCGCGCAGCTCTCGTTACGCGTATCGCCACGCAGCGCGCCGGGCAATCCCCGATTCGTTTACGTCGCGGCGCACGCGCGGTCTCAACCACCGAAGGGGAAGCCGAACATCCTGCTGATCTCGATCGACACATTGCGAGCCGATCGGATGAGCAGTTACGGGCACCGGCTGCAGACCTCGCTCAATTTCGAAAACCTGTCGCACGGCGGAACGGTTTTTACGAACGCCATCGTGCAGGCGGCATCGACGCCGCCGTCGCATGCCTCGATGCTGACTGGCTGCTATCCCTCCAGAACGGGACTTTTCGTTACGAAGGAAGTCGGCTCTTCATACGACAACCCCGATTTTCGTCTCAATGACCGCGTCGTCACGCTCGCCGAGGTCTTGCGGGCGAATGGCTATCAAACGGCAGCCACCACCGGGGGAGGGTTCCTCGGCTCGGGCTTCGGCTTCGCCCGCGGATTCGACGTTTTCGCCGAAGACAACACCACCCGGCCCAGCGAGATCATGCGCGGCGTCGACCGCGTCCTGAAGTGGCTCAACGCCCCGGCGAGGGCGCCGTGGTTCATCTTCCTCCACACGTACGCCGTGCATCGCGGCCCGAGCGGTTACGAGCATCGCAGTTATGAGGCCCTCCCGTTGCTCGACAACATGTATCCCGGCCGCGGGACCGACGCGGTGGCGAAGGCCTACAACGCTCGTTATGACAGCGGAGTTCTCTTCGCCGACGTAATCCTCGGCGCGATCTTCGATGATCTCTACTTCACCCAGCACCTCGGCGACACGATCGTGGTGGTCACTTCCGATCATGGCGAAACGCTCGACGAGCGTCTTGCCCAGGCCGGCTACTCGTACAATCACGGCTACGCGTTCTATGACGAGCTCGTCCGGGTGCCGCTGCTCATTCGCACGCCGCAGTTCGCCCCGGCGCATGCGCGCGTCGACCGCCCCGTCGAGGAGGTGGACATCGTTCCGACTATTCTCGAGCTGGCGGGCGTCAAGCACCCGACGGGACGCATCGACGGGAAATCTCTCGTTGGACTGATGAAGGGAACCGGCGGCTACGACAAAGAGGCGGCGTTCATCGAATCGTCGCCGGGCGGACCGTTCCGCGCCGCCGTGCGCAATGAGCGTTACAAATACGTGCGCGTGCTCGACTGGCGCCCGTCGTTCGGGAATGATTACGGAATGAAGAAACCGCCGGAAGAGGAGCTGTATGACCTCGCCCGCGATCCGCAGGAAAGGAACAATCTCGCCGCTTCGCCCGGGATGGCCGCGGTGAAGGCGGACCTGCGGCGGCGCCTCGAAACGCTCGTCGCCCATGCCGGCACAATGGATGTCATACGAGGCGCACAGAATCGCCGATGATCCCCCGCCGCCTCTTTGCCTGCCTCGACCTTTTCGCTCTGTACGTCGCGTTCGTGACGGCGTATGCGATATGGCCGCAGGTGCATCAGCAGTTGACCGGGTGGTCGCTTCCGCCGGTCTTGCAGCCTGCCGGAAGCGGGATGCTTCCGCCGCTGTCGCAGATGACGTGGCTGTTTCTCGTCTTCGGCGTATCGACGGTCTTTTTCCTCGCGGTGACGGAGGCGTATCAGTCGCTACTGGATCAATCGTGGACGCGTGTTACGGCCTCGGCCATTTTCGCGCCGGCGGCGGCGACGGGCGTGCTCACCATGGCCTTGTTTGCCTTCCGCCGGTTGGACTCCAGCCGCCTGTTCATCTTCTCCGTGACTCTGGCCGGCATTGCCGCGCTCTTGATGCTGCGCGTGTCGCTGCGGGCGTACATTCAGATTCGCCGGGTGGCCGGCTTTTATGCGAAGAACGTCGTGCTCATCGGGCAACCGCAGGTCATCGAGTGGCTCTCCGACTATTTCCGGGAGAACGTCTCCCCGACCGAGTACAACCTCCTCGGCTATCTCTCCATCAACGGACACGCCGAGACGCACGACGAGGTGACGCTGCTTGGTCATGTGGATCAATTGGGCAATCTCCTCATTCACCAGCCCATTCACGAAGTGCTCGCCGTGCAATCGTCGGCGGGAGCGGAGTGGATGCCGGACGTCATCGAGAGCTGCGATTCACTCGGGGTTCTCCTGCGAATCGTTCCCGAGGGACTCCTGTTCGGGAAGACCAAGGTCCTCAGGACCCTCTATCCGTTCCAGCTCCTGCACCTTCCTGCGGTCGTGCTCGCGCCGCCGCATTTCGACTCCGATGCGCTCTTCTTCAAACGGGCATTCGACATCGTCTTTTCCGCGACGGCGCTCATCTTCCTGTCGCCCCTCTTCCTGCTCATCGCCATCCTCATCAAGCTGACCGACCCGAAATCGGCCGTCTTCTATCGTTGGAACGTCGTGGGACGGAACGGCGTCCGCTTCACCGGCTACAAATTCACCACCATGTATTCCGACGCCGACGAGCGTCGTAAGGAACTGCTCGACCAGAACGAAATGACCGGGCCGGTCTTCAAGATCAAGGACGACCCGCGCGTCACGCCGTTGGGCCGTCTGCTGCGCAAATTCAGCTTGAACGAGCTGCCGCAGCTTTGGAGCGTGCTCAAAGGAGACATGTCGCTGGTCGGGCCGCGGCCGGCTTTCCCGCACGAGCTGGAAGCGTACGGTTTCTGGCACAAGCGGAAGCTGAGCATCCGCCCCGGCATCACGTGCCTTTGGCAGGTGCGCGGCCGTAATAAGATCTCCAACTTCGACGACTGGGTGAAGATGGACCTCGAGTACATCGACAACTGGTCGTTGTGGCTCGATTTCAAGATTCTCGTGCGGACCGCGTGGGCGGTTGTGGCGGGCACCGGCTCGTAGCGCTTTGAAGTGCGGCGGAATCGCCGCTTTCTCGATTGTGACTCGGAGCCTCTGCTGCTACTGTTCGCGCGCGTCAAAAAGCGGCGTTTGCGCCGCCGCACTCCAAAACAAATGAAGGCATTCGTGACCGGCGCGGCCGGATTCATCGGTAGCAATCTCGCCGACCGGCTCCTCGCCGATGGGCATGAGGTCGTCGGCTACGACAACTTCTCCACCGGACAGCAGCGCTTCCTCGAACTGGCCCACCGCTCGCCGTCGTTCGTGATGGTGCACGGCGACGTGCTCGACTTGCAGCGGGTCACGGCGTCGCTCTCCGGCTGCGACGTCGTTTTTCATTTCGCGGCGAACGCCGACGTCCGTTTCGGACTCGATCGTCCGAAACGCGATCTCGAGCAGAACATCATCGCCACCTTCAACGTGCTGGAAGCGATGCGCGCCACCGGCGTGAAGAAGATCGCCTTTTCCTCGACCGGTTCGATCTACGGCGAGCCGTCGGTGTTTCCAACGCCGGAATCAGCGCCGTTTCCGATGCAGACATCGATCTACGGCGCGTCGAAGCTCGGTTGTGAAGGGCTGATCCAGGCCTACTGCGAAGGCTACGGCTTCGAGGGCTACATCTTCCGCTTCGTCTCCATCCTCGGCGAGCGTTACTCGCACGGCCACGTCTTCGACTTCTACCGCAGTCTTCGCGAGAACCCCGGCGAGCTGCGCGTCCTCGGCGACGGCCATCAGAAAAAGTCGTACCTCTACATTCACGACTGCGTCGACGCCATGCTGCTCGCCATCGAGCGCCCCTCGGCGAAGGTCCACGTCTACAACCTCGGCACCGAGGAGTATTGCGAAGTCAACGACTCCATCCGCTGGATCACCGAGAGACTCGGCATCGCGCCGCGGCTCTCGTACAGCGGCGGCGAGCGGGGCTGGGTCGGCGACAGCCCGTTCATCTTTCTCGACACGACCAAAATCCGCAGCCTCGGATGGAAGCCGAAGCTGTCGATCCGCGACGGCATCGTCCGGACGCTCGACTACCTCGTCGCCAATCCGTGGGTGTACGAGGCGCGCACGTGAAGGTCTGCGTCGCGGGACTGTGGCACCTCGGCACCGTTACGGCTGCGTGTCTCGCCGCCGCCGGGCACGACGTCACCGGCTGGGACGCGAACGAGCAGACCATCGCCGATCTGCGCAGCGGCAAGCCGCCGGTTTTCGAGCCGGGGCTTGCGGAGCTCATCGCAAACGGGCGCATCGCCTTCACCACCGATCATGCCGAGGCCGTTCGCGGTGCGGAGGTCGTGTGGGTCGCGTACGACACGCCGGTCGATGACGACGACAACGCCGACGTCGGCTTCGTCATGCGCGAGATCGAGTCGCTGCTGCCGCACATCGATGACGGCGCGCTCGTGCTGATCTCGTCCCAACTCCCGGTCGGCTCCACGCGCAAGCTCGAAGCGAAAGCGCCGCATCTCCGCTTCGGTTATTCGCCCGAGAACCTTCGTCTCGGCAAAGCGATCGAAGTCTTCACCAAGCCCGATCGCGTCGTGGTGGGCGTGCGGCACGACGAAGATCGCGAGCGCGTGACGCGACTCCTCGCGCCGATCACCGATCGCATCGAATGGATGTCGGTCGAGTCGGCGGAGATGACCAAGCACGCGCTCAACGCCTTCCTCGCCACCTCGGTCGCTTTCATCAACGAGATCGCCGCGATCTGCGAGCACGTCGGCGCCGACGCGAAGGAAGTCGAGCGCGGCCTGAAGAGCGAGCAGCGCATCGGACCGAAGGCGTATCTCGGTCCGGGCGGCGCGTTCGCCGGCGGCACGCTGGCGCGCGACGTCGTCTTCCTCTCCGCCCTCGGCCGCGAGAACGGCGTGCCGACGAATCTGATCGGCGGCGTCAAAGCGAGCAACGACGCACACCGCGACTGGGCGCGCCGGCGCCTCGGGGAGCTCCTCGGCGGCGTCGCCGGCAAGCAGGTCGCCGTGTGGGGACTGACGTACAAGCCGGGCACCGACACCCTGCGCCGCTCCTCCGCGGTCGAGTTGTGCCGCTGGCTCGTCAGCGAAGGAGCGCGCGTGGCCGCGCACGATCCGGCCGTAACGTCGATCGACGTCGACGGCGTCGCGCTTTACCGCGATCCGCTCGAAGCGGCGAACGGCGCCGCGGCGCTCGTGGTCATGACCGAGTGGCCCGACTATCGAAAAATCGACGGCAACGCCATCAACTGCCCGCTCGTGCTCGACGCCAACCGCTTCCTCGCGGCGCAGCTCGCCGGGAATCCGCGCATCGTCTACGCCACCGTAGGAAAGCCTGTTTGATGAGCGATGAACTGAAAGGGCGCGCCGCGATCGTCACCGGCGCCAGCCAAGGCCTCGGCCTCGCCATCGCGCAGGCGTACGTGCGGGCGGGCGCGAGGGTGGCGATCTGCGCGCGCGATGCGAAGGCACTCGAGGAAGCCGCCGCTGTCATCCTGAGCGAAGCGAAGGACCCGTCTGCCACAGGCGACCCGTCTGCCACAAACGAAGCGGGTCCTTCGCCGTCTTCGCGGCTCAGGATGACAGTCTTGGCTGAAGCGTGCGACGTCTCGAACGAAGCCGACGTCAACCGTTTTACCGACCACGTCCTCGCCGAATTCGGGCGCGTCGACATCCTCGTCAACAACGCCGGCGTCTACGGTCCGCTCGGGCCGATCGACTCCGTCGACTGGCGCGAGTGGGTGCGCGCGATTGACATCAACCTACACGGCTCCATCCTCTTCTGCCGCGCGTTGCTGCCGCACTTCAAGCGGCAGCGCTACGGCAAGATCATCCAGCTCTCCGGCGGCGGCGCGACGAACCCGCTGCCGCGCATCAGCGCGTACGCGGCGTCGAAGGCGGCGATCGTGCGATTCGCCGAAACGCTCGCCGAGGAAGTGAAAGAGCTCGGGATCGACGTCAACTCCATCGCGCCGGGCGCGCTCAACACGCGGCTGCTCGACGAAGCGCTCGCCGCGGGACCGGCAGCCGTCGGCGAATCGTTCTACCAAAAACTGCTGAAGCAAAAAGAAAGCGGCGGGGCGGGACTCGAGCCCGGCGCCGAGCTGGCGGTCTTTCTTGCGTCGGCCGCGAGCGACGGCATCACCGGAAAACTGATCAGCGCCGTCTGGGATCCGTGGCGCGAGTTCCCGCAGCACTCCGACGACCTCCGCAACAGCGACATCTACACCCTGCGCCGCATCGTCCCGAAAGACCGCGGCCTCGGCTGGGGCGTCGATTGAACGTCGCCATCATCGGCTGCGGCCTCATCGGACAAAAACGCGCCAAAGCGCTTGGCGACGCAAAGCTCACCGTGGCGTGCGATGCACTGATCGATCGCGCCAAGTCCCTCGCCGCCTGTCCTACGACCACCACCACAACGACCGACTGGCGCGAAGCCATCACCCGCCCCGACGTCGACATCGTCATCGTCGCCACCACCAACGAATCGCTTGCCACGATCGCCCTCGGCGCGATCGAAGCCGGCAAGCACGTCCTCATCGAAAAACCGGCCGCGAGAAACGTCGACGAGATCGATCCACTCATCGAAGCCGCGAAGAAAAACGGCGTCATCGTCCGCGCCGGCTTCAACCATCGCTACCACCCCGCGCTGCGCAAAGCGCGCGAGATCGTCGACAGCGGCGCGCTCGGCGACTTGATGTTCGTCCGCGGCCGTTATGGCCACGGCGGGCGCGTCGGTTACGAGAAAGAGTGGCGCGCCAACCCCGCGCTCTCCGGCGGCGGCGAGCTGATTGACCAGGGCGTTCACGTCATCGATCTCGCCCGCTGGTTTCTCGGCGACTTCACCACGGTCGACGGCTTCGCCGCGACCTACTTCTGGCAGATGCCGGTCGACGACAACGCCTTCCTCCTGCTGCGCACCGCCGAGAACCGCGCCGCGTTTCTCCACGTCAGCTGCACCGAGTGGAAGAACCTCTTCTCCTTCGAGATCTACGGCCGCACGGGAAAGCTGGCCATCGACGGCCTCGGCGGGAGCTACGGCGTCGAGCGGCTGACGTTCTACCGCATGCTCCCCGAAATGGGCCCGCCCGAGACCACCGCGTGGGAGTTTCCGCGCGGCGACGAATCGTGGGCGATCGAATTCCGCGAATTTCTCGACGACATCGCGCAGAAGCGCACGCCGTCGGCCGGACTGGCCGAAGCGCGCGCGGCGCTCGACGTCGTTCGAAACATCTACGAGGCCTCTGGATATGATCATCGCGCGTAGCCCCCTGCGCATCACCCTCGGCGGCGGCGGCACCGACCTCCCTTCGTACTATCGCGACCACGGCGGCTATCTGATCGCCGCGGCGATCGACAAGTACGTCTACGTCACCGTCACTCGCCCCTTCACGCCGGGCATCTTTCTGAAGTACTCGCAGATGGAGCACGTCGGCGACGTCCACGAGGTGCAGCACCCGATCGTTCGCGAAGCGATCCGGATGCTCGAATTCAAGACGCCACAGATCGAGATCACCACGCTCGCCGACATCCCGTCGGGCACCGGCCTCGGTTCGTCGGGAAGTTTCACCACCGCGCTGCTCAAGTCGCTCTACGCGCACCGGCGGAAGACGATCCTTCCTCATGACCTGGCGCGGCTGGCCTGCGAGATCGAGATCGATCGCCTGCAGGAGCCGGTCGGGAAGCAGGACCAGTACATCGCCGCGCACGGCGGCATCACCTGCTTCCGCTTCAACCCCGACGAGACGGTGCAGGCATGCGCGCTGCCGATCAGCTTTGACACGATGGCCGACCTCGAGGACAACGTGCTCCTCTTCTTCACCGGCTTCTCGCGCAGCGCCGGCACGATCCTGAAGGACCAGAAGGTGCGCAGCCAGGCGGGCGATGACGAGATGATCCGCAACCTCCATTACGTGAAAGAGCTGGCGATGCGGAGTGAGGACGCGCTGGTCTGCGGGCGCGTGGCGGAGTTCGGCGCGCTGATGCACGAGCATTGGGAGCACAAGAAGCGGCGCTCGGGCGGCATGTCCAACGCCCAAATCGACGAGTGGTACGCGCTGGCGATGCGCAACGGCGCCGTCGGCGGCAAGCTCGTCGGGGCGGGGGGCGGCGGGTTTCTGATGTTCTATGCCGAGGACCGGAACAAGCTCCGGCATGCGATGGCGCATGCGGGACTGGAAGAAGTTCGCTTCCGCTTCGATTTCGAAGGCACGAAGATCCTGCTGTCGTAAGACCTCGGTAGAATGTTGCGCACATGACTTACTCCCAAAAACACCTGGCCGAAGCGGCCGAAGTGATCGCTCGTCTCGACGTCGACGCCATCGAACACGTCGCCGCCCTCCTCGCCGACCTTCGTGCGCGGCAGGGGCGGCTCTTTTTCCTCGGCGTCGGCGGAAGCGCTGGCAACTGTTCGCATGCGGTGAACGACTTCCGCAAGATCGCCGGCATCGAGTCGTACGCGCCGACCGACAACGTCTCCGAGCTCACCGCGCGCACGAACGACGAAGGGTGGGAGACGGTCTTCGTCGAGTGGCTGAAGACCAGCCGGCTCTCGCCGAACGACATGCTGTTCATCTTCTCCGTCGGCGGCGGCAATCTCGAAAAGAACATCAGCCCGAACCTCGTGCGCGCGCTGCAGTACGCGCGTCAGGTCGGCGCGAACGTCGCCGGCATCGTCGGCCGCGACGGCGGCTACACCGCGC
>Ga0070707_100005564_pt1 | contig 11769 bp, 12 predicted proteins | sample KBSK5502metaG_FD_65468 | JGI IMG/M metagenome (GOLD analysis project Ga0070707, IMG submission 65468) | Corn, switchgrass and miscanthus rhizosphere microbial communities from Kellogg Biological Station, Michigan, USA - KBS K5-50-2 metaG | ecosystem: Host-associated > Plants > Roots >... | reverse complement strand
CCAGATGCGGAGCGCATCAGCCGCAGGTATGCCTAGCGCGCCCATCCGTCGTGCATGCGCGAACGTGTCTTCGCCTGGCCGCAGTTCAAGATCGGCGCGCGTGAGGGCTTTGTGGCCGTTACTGCGGAACTGCGACGACCCTAAGGGTTCCGCAGTATCCGCAGTACCTTGAGTGCCCATGAATTCAGGGTTTCCGCTGTCCGCATCGTCCGCAGTATCCGCAGTCGCTTTCGCAATGCGATTCTCGGCGTCCGCAGTGCGGCCGCAGTCTTCTCGCACCTTCACGCTGACATGTTCGCGGCCGTCGTGGGTGACGGTGTAGATCGTGGTAACGGTGTCCTTGGCCACATAGTCACGTCGGACGAGCAGATCCCGCGCATCGTAGAACGTCCGCTCGGGCAGTCCTGTTGCCATCCGCCACGCTTTGCTGCGCATGCCCGCCGCAACGTGGTACAGCGCGTCGAGCGTCTTCTGCTGTGCCTCAGTCAGCGGTGCCTCACGGCTGGCGAGTGCCGGATCACCTGGCACCATCACCAGGGACGAGATGATCTGGCTGGCCTCGGTGGCCCACGTCACAAGCTGTGCGGTCAGCGTGATATCGGTGAACGGATCGTCTTCCTTTGTCTTCTCCGATTTCACGGTGATCACCTCGCCGGGCTTGATGGCCGGCTCACTGTCGTTACCGACAATGCGGATCACCGTGTCGGCATTGCTGCGCAGCGCGGAGCTGCCACGCATGCCGCGGCCTTCATCTTTGCCGCTGTGGTGCAAGGTGAGCACACAGCACGAAAACGCCGCGCGGATCAGATACGCCGCGTCGGTGACAGCGTTGATGTCTTGGGTGTCATTCTCATTGCCGCCAGCCATCGAGCGGGCTAGAGTGTCGATCACGACCAGGATCGGCGTGCCAACCTGCGCGCGTATGTCGGCAATGAGCGCGCGCACCTCGCCGGCGTCGAGCAGTTGCACGGGCTTGGGCAACACCTTGATGGGTATCGACTCGCTGACGCCGTGATGCTTCTTCCATGCGCGGATGCGCTTGCCGATGCCGCGCGCCCCTTCAGCGGCGATATAGACTACGGCGCCGGCAACCACGGGCCGCCCCAGCCAGTGGCGAGCACTCGCACATGACAGGCACCAGTCCAGCGCCAGGAACGTCTTCCAGCGCCCTTCCCGTGCGTACAGGAAGGCAATGCTATCCTCGAACAGAATGGAGCCGACGATCCCGCGCGCCGGCTCCATCTGTTCGCACTCATCGTCGCTCAGGAAGTGCAGCGCGGTCGCAGCCTTCGCACCGGTGCCCGTCGCCTCAGCGGTAAGCGCCGCCAGCTCACGCGCGCGGACGCTGGCATAGGCATCCTCGCCCGTCTCATAGACCGCGGCCGACATCAGGCGCCCGGCGCTGGCGATGTCCGCGCGCCGCCGTGCCACCCCCAGCAGGACACGCGCGCAGCTCGCCGGCGTCTCATTGGGTGGCACATGATTGACGCACTCGGTGATATCGCTAATGCTCTCGATCAGCTTGCCCTCGCCAAGTAGCTCACGGGCACGTAGCTCCCGATCGAGACTCAGATGGTTGACCGCGTTGCCGCGCGCCAGGAGCGCACGCGCCACGCGCCACGTCTCGCGCTTCCACTCACCGGAATAGAAGTGCTCAGGCAGCACAGCGCCGGCGCCCTCAGCAGTCAGTACGACCGGCCATTCGCCGTCAAGCATGCCGATCAACGCATCCTCGTACCCTGGCTCACAGGGCAGCGGCGTCTCTGTTGCGGTCATGGTTACACCTCGCAGTCCGCGAGGGCCGCCACGAGCCGCCAGAGGGCCCGATGCAGGCGCAACGTCAAGACGACCTCTTCGGGCCAGGTATCCACCAAAAGCGCCAAGCCGAGCGGCAGCGGCGAGCGAGTGGTATACTTGGTGTGGGGAATGGTCTGGTCCGGTGCGCCGCTCTTTGCGAGGGGGCGGCGTTCGGCATTTCCAGGGGGGCTCACGACGCCCTCCGATCTGCCGCAGGGGAGGTGACGGCCGCGCGCGAGAGTGCGGGTGATTGGGGCGGAGGTGGTGGGGGAGGCGGGGCATCGCCATCGGTGAACAGGAAGCGGAGCAACCATTTATAGGCTGCCAACTGGGTGGGATTGGGAACGACGGGGACGTGCGGGTCGAAATCGTGCCGAAGGTGCTCCATGATGGAATGCGCTCCTGTGAACAACGCCGCCGCAGTTCCAGCGAAAGAAACCCGCACCTTTGCTAGGTGGAAAGGTCTCCTACACGGGAACCGCAGCGGCGGCGTTATTCACAGCACGCTCTCTCGGCTCGACCAATGCCTACGCACCGGGTACACCCGGCGGCCTACCTCATCGGTTTACTCGTCTGTGGTGGGGGTGGTACGCTCCTTCTCTTCGCGCTCGCGACGTCTGCGCTCCAGCCGGCGCTCCTGATGGGTGTCTTGGCGTCCCCTCGGGTGCGGCGTCGCCACTGGCACGACGGCACGCCCGTTGGCCCACGCCAGTCGAAAGGCGACGTTGTACCGCCGGCGCATTTCTGCCAGCACCCCCGGCGCGAAGATGCCCTCTTTGGCGGCCAACGCCTGAAACGTGGCGAGCCCGTCGGCGCTCAGCTTGCCAGACAGCCCGAGGCCGTCGTACTCCCGCGCCAACTTCCACTCATGACGGCGATAGCCGCGCTTGCGGGAGGGGCGGCTCATGATGCGGCACGCGCGCGTTTGTTGCGCGCCTTTGTGCCTTGGCGCTGCGCCTCGTAGGCCCGCACGCTCTCAGGATCGACCAGCCACCCCAGCCGGGTGCGCACGCCACTGAGCTGCTGGCGGTGAATCAGGTGGTTCACATACGGCAAGCTCAGGTCGAGCTGCCGTCCAACATCGCGTACCGCCGGCCAATCGGCCATCGTCGCGGCCTCGCTCATACTCTCTCCATCCTAACGACTTAGTGCTCACTACCTCTATTATGTTAGACGGACGAGAGCGCCTAAGCGTCACACCGCACGGTTGAACAGAGTTACTATCTGGCTGCGGCCAGCGTCACCGCCGGCAGCGCCCGGCCGCGCAGCACCGGCACACGGGGGAACGGCTGCTCACTCGCTGTGTATCCTGTCCCGGAGTACACGTTGTCCGGATAGACCACCACCATCGGGCCGAAGCCGCACTGGTCCAGGCAGCCAGCGTGGTTGACGCGCACGCGCCCCTTGAGTCCTGCCTGCGCCACGAGCGACTTGAGCCGGCCGTGCACCCCGCGCCCGTCGCCGTCTATTGTGGCGCAGTAGTCGCCGCCGGTGCAGACAAAGACATGCCGCTCGAAGAGATGCCCGGTTATTTCACCTGCCAGACTCTGTTCGTCTGGCGCTGGATGCCGCGTATGTGCCATGTGTGCCAAGTGCGCTTGCTCCTCCTGCGCGCCACGACCGGGAACGTTTTGAGAGCCGCGGCGCCGGTCCCATCGTACCGCACGCCCCCAAACGCGTGCCAGCGGTGGTCATTGGCCCCCGGACCCTGATCCATCCGCGCGCCGCACTGCGCAATGTGGGCGCCCTTGCCTCTGTGATTCGCGCCAGCATGCGCGGTATAATCGGGACGCGCGGGTGCGCATGCATCTACGTCACGCACCGTTCGCCACAGACACATCGAGGCAGCATGCAAGCTCTTCCCAAGGCCCTTTTCATCGTCCTGCTCGAGCTGTCGGTCGGCTCGTATCTCAGCCTGTACGTCCTGGACCTGCGCCGCGACACGACGCGCGGCTTCGTCGTGTTCCAGGGGGCGCTGTATCTGTTCCAGGCCCTGCTCACCGTCCTGGCGATGAATAGCTTCGCGACACCCCAGCTCGTCGCCGGCTATGGCCTGGATGTGCGCTGGCTCGGCGCGCAGGGGCCGCTCGTCGTCGCCTTCACCTTGCTCTTGATTCCCTGGAATGTGCTGCTCTGGCGGGACCGCGCGCCGCGCAAGGGCCAGAAGGGCGCCGCCAAAGCCGCCGCCGCAGGCCTCGCCATCAGCCCGCGATTGCTGCTGGCCCGCCATGCGGTCGGCGCCGTCACCGGCGCGGTCGGGCTTGCCGCGCTCTTCATTGTCGGCATGGGCTATCGGCCCCTGGCGGATAGCCGCATCGGCGGCGCGTTCGTCGTGCTGGCGATCGTGGCGGGCGCGCTGGCCATCGGCAGCGTGTGGACGGCGATGTGGCTGGGGCATTGGTACCTCAACACGCCAACCGCATCTGGCAAGCCGCTGGAGTTCACAACTGCGCTGGTGGTAGGCGCGCTCGCACTCGAGCTAGTGTTCTCGCTGCTGGCCGGCCCAAGCACCGCGCACGCGCAGCAGAATGCCGCCCCGCTCGCGCCGGGCACGACGATCCAGGTGACGGGCAACCAGGTGCAGGTCACGACACCCACGCCGCAGCCAGGCAGCGCGGACCAGCAACAGGCTGTGAACGCCGAGCAGACGCGCGTGGCGCCGCTAGGAGCGGGAGCCATGCTCTGGCTGCAGATCTTGATGGGCTTCGTCGCGCCATTGATTCTGGGCGGTATCGCGTTCGTCCTGGCACGCGGGCGATCGTTCCAATCGGCGACGGGCATGCTCTATATTTGCGTGGCGTTCATCTTCATCGGCGAGGTGCTGGGGCGCGGCTTGCTGCTGACCGCCGTCGCGTAGCGGCAGGGGCCGCGTGAGGGCGAGAGAGGAGACCGAGGCACCATATGTCGAAAGCAGAAACGCTCAACCCGAAGATCTTTAAAGCCTACGACATACGCGGCATCTACCCGAGCGAGTTCAACGAAGAGGCGGCGTACCGCATCGCGCGCGCCCTGGTGCTCTATCTCGGCGTAGACTCGGTGGCCGTCGGGCGTGATATGCGCCTCTCATCCCCGGCTATCGCGCAGGCGGTGATCAGCGGTATTACGGATCAAGGCGCCGACGCGATCGACCTCGGGCTGACGACCACCGACGAGCTGTACTTCGCCGTCGGCAAGTTCGGCTACCCAGCGGGCGTCATGATCACCGCCTCGCACAATCCGGCCGAGTATAACGGCATGAAGATGTGCCGCGCCGAGGCCGTCGCCATCAGCTCCGAGACCGGTGGAGACGCCATCCGCGATCTCGCCCTCGCAGGCGCCTTCCCGGAGCCGGCGCACAAGGGCAGCGTGACGAAGCGAGACGTCACCGACGACTACGTGAGCCATTGCCTATCGTTTATTGATGTCGCCAAGGTGCGCCCCCTCAAAGTCGCCGTGGACGCCGGCAACGGCATGGCTGGCATGATCGTGCCGAAAGTCTTCGAGTACCTCCCTGGCCAGCTCGTGCCGCTGTATTTCGAGCTAGACGGCAGGTTCCCCAATCACCCGGCGAGCCCCATCGAGCCGGAGAACACGGCGGACCTGCGGCGGGTGGTCGTCGAGGAGCGTTGCGATATGGGGGTAGCCTTCGACGGCGACGCCGATCGCATGTTCTTGATCAGCGAGAAGGGAGAGCAGCTGGGCGGCGACATGGTGACGGCGCTGGTGGCACAGAGCTTGTTGCGTGACCACCAGGGCGCCACGATACTGTACAACCTGATTAACTCGCGAAGCGTACCTGAAGTGATCGAACGCAATGGTGGGCAGGCCGTGCGCACGCGCGTCGGCCACTCGTTCATCAAGGCGCAGATGCGCGAGCACAACGCGATCTTCGGTGGGGAGCATTCGGGGCACTTCTACTTCCGCGACAACTGGTATGCCGACTCCGGCCTGATCGCCTTCCTGATCGTGCTGGAGCTCATCAGTGTCAGCGGCAAGACGGTCTCCGAGCTGCTCGCGCCGATCGACACGCGCGTGCGCAGCGGTGAGATCAACACGGTGGTGCGCGATCAAGCCGAGCGCATGGGCGCCATCGAACAGCATTTCGCCGCGCGGGGGGCGCGGATTGACCACCTGGACGGGATTACGATAGACTTCCCGACATGGTGGGCCAATGTACGCCCGTCCAACACCGAGCCGCTGCTCCGGCTGAATGTCGAAGCTGACACGCCGGAGGAGCTGGCGCGACGGCGCGATGAGATGCTGGCGCTGATTCGCCAGTAAGTGACGACGTGTCCTAGTCCCTGCTGAGGAGGCAGAGCCGTGGGTGTGCTTTCCCGGTTTACCAACTACATCAAAACGGTGATGAGCTCGTTCTTGGACCGGGCGGAAGACCCCGGCCAGACGCTCGACTATTCCTATCAGAAGCAGATCGAGCAACTGCAAGGTCTGCGCAGGAGCATCGCCGACGTGGTGACGAGCGAGAAGCGGCTGGAGCTGCAAGAGGCGCAGGTCAACCAACAGATCGAGAAGCTGGATGGCCAGGCGCGCCAGGCGCTCGGCGTGGGCCGCGAAGACCTCGCGCGGCTGGCGCTGGAGCGCAAGCAGTCGTTACAAACGCAGCTCGCCACCTTCGACCAGCAAATCGTCCAGTTGAAAGATCAGCAGCAGAAGTTCGTCGTGATGGAGCAGCGCCTTTCTTCGCGCGTGGAGTCGTTCCGCACGCAGAAGGAGATGGTGAAGGCGCAGTACAACGCCGCCTCAGCGCAGGTGCGCATCCAGGAGGCGGCGACCGGCCTCTCCGAGGAGATGTCGGACGTCAACCTGGCCGTCGAGCGTGCGCAAGACAAGGTGCTACAGATGCAGGCACGCGCGCAGGCGATGGACGAGCTGACGGCGTCGGGTACACTGCCGGAACTTGGCTCGGGCGGCGACCAGCTAGACCGGCAGCTGGCAGCCATCGGCAATCAGTCCGAGGTGGACCGCCAGCTCGCGGAGTTGAAGTCGCAGATGCAGCTGCCATCCGGTGACCAGCAAGGCCAGCCGCAGCAGCTTCCGCCGCCAGCGGCCCCGACGAACGACTAGGGCCGAGGATGAGGACGAGGAGGTGGCGCTGTGATCGTGCGCATAATGACCGAGGACCAGTACCGGTTGGCCGACGAGCAGCTGCCCGAGGTGCAGCGGCTGGATGACGACCTGGAGAAGGCAGTCGACAGCGGGGATGACGAGAGCTTCCGCGCGGCCCTCGGCCAGCTCATCGCGTTCGTGCGCGCGCATGGTGAGGCCGTCGCGATAGAAGAGGTGGTGCCCTCAGACCTGATGATTCCCGCGCCTGATATGTCGCTGGCCGAGGCGAAGAGCCGCCTGCATCCCGAGCCCGCAGTGCGGCCAGCGACAGAGTAATCGAGCGAAAAGCCACCCACGCTGCGCACCATTGGCCCCCACGCCGCATTGGCGGTTGTTGGGGGCTTCGTCGTGCACGAGGAGAACCCCACAGACTGCCCTTGCCTTGACGGCCGCCCGTCACCCGCGGCGCCTGTTGCTGTGCGCGCGGCCATCTCTGGCGGCGCAACCCCGTCGCTCAGTTTAGAACGGCAAGTCCCACACGGGATACCAGCGCTCGATCTCCTGCTCGACGGGCAGCTCCTTGCCTAGCGCCGTCGCCAGTCGCAACTCCTCGGCATTGTCGCGGCGCCGCAGCTTGTCGTGCGTATCCTGCTGCGGCACGAACGGGAAGAAGGTGCCGCGCTTGTAATTGTAGATCCAGTAACGCACGCCGCCTAGCTCCTTCTTGAACGCAAAGATCGCGAAGAGCAGCTGGCTGCCGTAGCCCTGATCCAGCAATGTCTGGCTGGCGACATGCAGGATAGTGACCAGCGATTGGAAGTCCTGCGACGTGAAGATGAGCCACGAGTAGCCAAGCTCGTCCTTGAAGGCGCGATACTTTAGCGAAGGATCGTTCTTCTGCGACACCTTGAAGAGCTCGTCAAGGTCCTGCTGAATCTGCGCGAAGGGGCCGGAGGCGATGCCTTTGAAGCACATCGCCGCCGTGCCGGTGGACGTGAGCTGCTGCTCCGTCTCCAGCGCCAACTGCGCCGTGCTCATGGCAAAGATGCGCTCCGGCCCCATTGGGATAGGCTTTTGCCGGCCAAACAGCGTGTCGAGTATGCCCATCGCCTGCTTCCGCTCCGTTCGGCTAGACGTGGCCCGTCATCTCGAGCTGGCGCTGCATCTCTTCGAGCCGCCGCACGCGCTCCTCGATGGAGGGGTGCGTCGAGAACAGGTTCCCCAGCGAATCGCCGCGAAGCGCAGGCACGATGAAGAGCGCGTTGACCGCCGACGCCTGGCGGAAGTCCTGTTGTGGGATGCGAGCGTGCTCGATCGAGTTGCTGATGCGCAGCAGCGCGGAAGCCAGATTGCTCGGCGCGCCGGTGATCAGCGCGGAGCCGCGATCCGCCGCCAGCTCGCGATAGCGCGAGAGCGCGCGGATCAGCAAAAAGCTGAGCACGTAGGTCACCAGCGAAGCCAAAATCGCCAACGCGAAGCCGCCGCCTTCGTTGTCACGGTTGCCGCGTCCATAGCCGCCTCCGCCGCCAAAGCCGCCAAACATGCCGATCCAGAACAGGTTGCGCATGAGCAGCGCGAGCACCATTGAGAAGAAGGTGGCAATGGTCATCACCAGCATATCGCGGTTGACGATGTGCGTCAGCTCGTGCGCCACCACGGCCTCCAGCTCCTGTGGATTGAGTTGGTTCATGATGCCGGTAGTGATGGCGACGACCGCGTGGTCCTTATCGCGGCCGGTGGCGAAGGCGTTGGGAATGCTGGAGTTGACTATGGCGATCTTCGGCTTGGGCAGATCAGCGGCTGCCGCCAGCCTGCCAATCATGCTGTGCAGGTCTGGCGCCTCCTCCTCGCTGACCTCTTTCGCGCCCATCGAGCCCAGCGCGATCTTGTCCGCGAAGAACAGCTGGACGAACCCGATCACGACCGCGATGAGGATCAGGAATATTAAGGAGACGCCGATCTTAAATAGGACAGCACCGAAGATCACGTAGACGGCGCCGAGCAAGAACATGGTGAGGACCATGCGCGCGGCCAGCCCGGTGTCTGGCTTGTACCAGGCTGGTCTACCACGGGATTGGGTAAAGGCTTTCATTCTGGGTGCTCCTCGAAAGGGCTGCCGCCTGGCTCAGTCGGGCCAGACGCGGGAGAAGGATGCGGGAGATGGCTCGACGCCCGTACAGTCTCATCATACTAGATACTACATGTCATGTGCCGCATAGGTTGCAAATGAGTACGGCCAGAGATGCCACGGGCCGCCCAGCACGCGCGCCAGACGGCCTCACGAATGATGCCATGCCGGCGCGAGCTTACCCTTGCTGAGGCCAGTCATCCCCCTGCCTGAAGGCAGGGGGATGACTGGCCCGCTCCCCTTGCCGGTTTCTTGCCCCTGTGTGAGAATGCTGCGTGTAGCACCTGGGAACTCAATCCTGTTTTCGGCGTTCCACGGTAATTCGCTCCCGTGGAGAAAAGCCGGAGCGTCTGGTGGACACTCGCTCGCAGCAGGTGAGATGTACAACTCGCCGGAAGGTACAACTTCCACATAAACACCTCCTCACAGCCGACGGGCTGGCCGCTGTGGTCACAGCAGCGCTCCCGCCGGAACCGCGTGTTCTGCCGGTGGACGGGCCGCCTGAGACGGCCCTTGGGCACCCCAACTGTGAAGCGTTGGCACTCTGAAGCTGAAAGGACCAGAGGAGGAGTCGATCACACTCCCCGCTTTTAGGCGTGGAGAGCCTCAACACAGGACAGCGAAGGCCCGTGTCGTGCGGCGCGGGGAGCAAGTTGCGTCTTCGTTTCGCTTGACTGTGTATTACATCCTACTGCATGCTTGCAGCAAAGACAAGCAGGCGACCACTTTTCGAATGACCCGCAGTGCCGGACAGGTCTTGGAGCAGTTGGCCGAAGCTGATGGGATTTCCCAGACGGCCATGTTGGAAATCGCCATTTGGGAAGCGGCCAAGAAGCGAGGCGTTTGTGCTGATTCTGGAGTACAAGGTCAGGCCCAACAGCGGCCAGCAGCACGGGATTGACGAGGCGATCAGGACCGTCCAGTTCATCAGGAACAAATGTGTACGCTTGTGGATGGACACGTGGGGCACCAACGACACGGCGCTGCAAGCCTATTGCGCTCAAATCGCACAAGAGTATCCCTTTGCTGCTCGCCTGAACTCCATGGCCCGTCAGGCGTCTGCTGATCGGGCCTGGGTTGCTATCGCGCGCTTCTACCAGCACTGCCGCGAGAAGAAGCCAGGGAAGAAGGGGTATCCACGCTTCCAGAAGGATAACCGTTCGGTGGAGTATAAGACCAGTGGATGGAAACTGGCACCGGATGGTAAGCATATCGTGTTCACCGATGGACACGGCATTGGTACGCTCAAGCTGATTGGCACGCGCTCCATTGCAACGTTCCCGCTTTCTCAAATCAAGCGCGTGCGTCTATTGAAACGCGCTGACGGGTACTACATTCAGTTTGCTGTCCAAGCGGAGCGCCAGGTAGACCACCAGCCCACCGACCATGCTGTTGGCATTGATGTGGGCCTCAAAGTCTACTACATGGACTCCGATGGGCGCTCCGTCCCCAATCCCCGCTTTCATCGCAAGGCGGAACAGAAGCTCAAGCGCCTGCATCGCCGGGTCTCACGCAAGAAGAAAGGTTCCAACAACCGCCAAAAGGCCAGAAAGCAGCTCGCGAAGGGCTATCTTAAAGTGAGTAGGCAGCGTAAAGACTTCGCCGCGAAGAAGGCGAGTGCGTTGGTCACCTCTAGCGATGTGATTGCCTACGAACACTTGCACATCAAGAATCTGGTCAAGAACCGGCACCTTGCCAAAAGCATCCACGACGCCAGTTGGGGGCTATTCCTTGCCTGGGTCCGCTACTATGGAGACCTGCATGGCATTGCCGTAGTTGCTGTGCCGGCCGCCTATACTACCCAAGACTGTAGCGGGTGCGGGTATCGTGTCCTGAAGAGCCTCTCAGTACGCACCCATATTTGTCCCAATTGCGGTCTCATCATGGATAGGGACCACAACAGCGCCGTGAGCATCCGCGATGCAGGACTCCGTACCCTGGGGCACAGGGAAACGGACCAGGGAAGCACCCTGGTGAACGCTTCGGGACAGACGACCGCTACGAGGCGGGGGAGACTCCGTTCTCGCAAGTCGGCTGGCTGAACGAAGAATCCCCTGGCTTTAGCCAAGGGGAGTGTCAATTCTTCTTTTCTTCTTCCTTGGCGCGCAGGGCCTTGTAATAGCTCTTGGGCCGCGGGTGGCGCTCGTTGTCCTCGTACGCCGGGCGGACTTCATCCTCGCTGAGCCGGCGGGCCTCGAAACCCGACATCAGCTCCTGCAGGTCATTGTAAATTTTATCACTGTCGACCGCCTCCGGCCGGCGCAGCAGATGTCGCACCATCATCACCTGCGCCACGGAGGTGTTACTGTCACGCTCGGACTCCGCGCGCTTGATATACTTTTCCACGAAATCAACACTATCTTCGCTGGCCCCATTCAGCTCGAGCTGATGCCGAATCGCCACCAATTGCTCATATGCGTTCACCGCTGGCTCCCTTCAGGTTGCTGCTCGGGCGCCAGGAAGATGCGATCCCGTGCCCGAGTTGCTGTGCGCCGCCACCATGTACCTCCACCACCGCCATCCATATCATTATACGGCGAGACGGCGGCGCGCGTCACACGGCGCGAGCGCGACGGGGCACAGGGGGAGGCCAGGCGGAGGCTATTTGCTGGCGGCGGTCAGGACGCAGACGTAGTGCTGATCGTTGAGCTCGCGCTGCTCGCTGACGCGGAGCCCGACGGCTTGCGCGTCGTCCGTGATGCGCTCCATCGCGATACGATCTTCGAGTGGCGGGCCTTCCTCTTGCTGGAGGGGCTGCCATTCCAGAATCACCACGCGGCCACCCGGCTTGAGCAGGCGCG
>Ga0070707_100005563_pt1 | contig 11770 bp, 6 predicted proteins | sample KBSK5502metaG_FD_65468 | JGI IMG/M metagenome (GOLD analysis project Ga0070707, IMG submission 65468) | Corn, switchgrass and miscanthus rhizosphere microbial communities from Kellogg Biological Station, Michigan, USA - KBS K5-50-2 metaG | ecosystem: Host-associated > Plants > Roots >... | reverse complement strand
CAGGAGAGCATCCGCTACTTCAATCAGTCCATCGACAAGGACCCGGGCTACGCACTCGCCTACGCGGGACTGGCGGACGTTTACGCGGTCCTGAGTAGCTACAGCCTCATGTCCCCTCGCGAGTCGTTTCCCAAAGCCAGGGCCGCAGTAGCCAAGGCTCTGGAGATCGATGACGGTTTGGCGCAGGCGCACGCGACTCTTGGCAATGCCCTGTTCTGTTACGACTGGAACTGGACGGCTGGTGAAGAGGAGCTGAAGAAGTCGATCGCGCTCGACCCGAGCTATGCGACCGCCCACCTTTGGTACGGGATACTCCTCACGAGCCTGAGCCGCTTCGACGAAGCGGTGACGCAATTGCACCGGGCTCGGGAGCTCGATCCCTTTTCCGGCGTGATCCAAGCCAACATTGCCCGGACGCATCTTTTCGCGCACCAGTACGATCTGGCGATCGAAGAGGGCCGAAACGGCGACTTAGGATTTGCGCACGCGTTCACCGCGCAGGCCTACGAGGCGAAGAAGATGCCGGAGCAGGCCTTGACCGAGTACCAAAAGGCGGTGGGCATGATGGACCGGTCCCCTCTCGGGCTCATGTTCCTGGGACAGGCGCAGGTGCTGGCCGGGCGCCGATCCGAAGCGATGAAGACGATCGAGGAGATGAAGACGCTCGCGGTGCGACGGTACGTGTCGCCCGGTTTGGTCGCGTCCGTCTATGCGAGTCTCGGCGAAAAGGATCGCGCATTTGAGTGGCTGGAAAAGGCCTATTCCGACCATTCCTGGGATCTCGTTTTTCTCGGAGTGGGTCCTTACTACGATGGAATCAGAACGGATCCTCGGTTCGCGAATCTGCTGCGCCGCTTGAACCTTGCGCCGCGGCCCTGAGCTCGCATTTGTTTGTTTGGAGAGGATGCCTTAGCCACGTTAGTGATCGGCGCACGCCTCGGGCCGTATGAAATCGTTGCGCCTCTCGGCGCCGGCGGTATGGGAGAGGTGTACCGAGCGCGGGACTCACGGCTTTCTCGCGAGGTGGCGATCAAGGTCTTGCCGCCGGAGTACTCCGCCGACCGCGAACGCCTGAGCCGCTTCGAGCAGGAGGCGCGGGCGGCCGGGATGCTCAACCACCCGAACATTCTGTCGATCTACGACGTCGGCTCGCACGACGGCTCGCCCTTCGTCGTCGCGGAGCTGCTCGACGGGGAGACGCTGCGGCAGAGGCTCGCGACCGCGGCGCTCTCGCCGCGCAAGGCGATTGACTACGCGCTCCAGATCGTGCGCGGCCTTGCGGCCGCGCACGAGATGGGGATTGCGCACCGCGACTTGAAGCCCGAGAACCTTTTCGTCACCCGAGACGGGCGGGTGAAGATTCTCGACTTCGGCCTCGCCAAGCTCCTGGGGCCGCGCGTCGGCAAGGCGGATCAGACCAACGCGCCGACGACACCGGTCCGGACCGAGTCGGGCATGGTCATGGGCACCGTCGGCTACATGTCGCCGGAGCAGGTCCGCGGCCAGCAGGCGGATCACCGCTCCGACATCTTCTCGTTTGGCTCGATCTTTTACGAGATGCTCACGGGCCGCCGCGCCTTCCGCGGCGACTCGGCGATCGAGACGATGAGCGCGATCCTGAAGGAGGAGCCGGCGGAGCTTTCGGAGACCAACCGCGCGCTTCCGCCGGGCCTCGAGCGGGTCGTCCGGCACTGCCTGGAGAAGAATCGCGAGGAGCGCTTTCAGTCGGCGAGCGACCTGGCCTTCGCCTTGGAGGCCCTGTCCGGTTTCTCCAGCTCGGGAGCGGTGGCGGTCGCGCCGCTTCGTGCCCGGCCGAAACTGCTCCCCTGGCTCGGACGGATCGCCATCCTGGCCGCGGTCGCGGCGGCCGCGTTCTGGATCGGAAAGGGACAGAGAATTTCCGCTCCCACCTTCCACCGTCTGACCTTTCGGCGCGGAATCGTCTCTTCGGCGCGTTTTGCCCCCGATGGGCAGACGATCGTCTATGGCGCGGCGTGGGAGGGACGTCCGGTCGAGATCTTCTCCGCGCGTCCCGAAAGCCCCGAATCCAGACCATTCGGGCTCGGTCGGTGCGACATCCTGGCAATTTCATCGGGAGGGGAGATGGCCGTGACCCTCGGAGAACGAGGGGAATCCACGGTCGCGCGCCTTCCCCTGGCCGGCGGAGCGCCCCGCGAGGTGCTGGAGCGCGTCGGATGGGCAGACTGGTCGCCCGATGGCCAGAGCCTCGCGGTGGTGCGCGAGTCGGGCGGCCGGCAGCGACTCGAGTATCCGATAGGCAGAACCTTATTTGAGACCGCGGGCTGGATCACGCATCCCCGCGTCTCGCACGACGGCCGGACGGTCGCCTTCCTCGAACATCCCTTGACGGGCGACGACCGCGGGTCGGTGGCGCTCGTAGACGGAGCGGGAAGGAAGAGGACGCTCTCACGCGAATGGAGAAGTATCTGGGGGCTCGCCTGGTCGCCCGACGGGAGAGAAATCTGGTTTTCGGCGACGCAGATCGGCGCGCGGGCCCTCTACGCGACAAGTTCCGACGGGCGGGAGCGACTGGTGCTTCGCGTTCCGGGCCGCGTCACACTCGAAGACATCGCCCGGGATGGGCACGTGCTCCTCACGCGCGACAACGTTCGCGTCGAGATGTTCGGACGCGCGCCGGCGGACAAGGCCGAGCGCGAGCTCTCCTGGCTCGACTGGTCTCTCGTGCGCGATCTCTCGGACGACGGCGGGAAGGTTCTTTTCGATGAGAGCGGCGAGGGGGGTGGCGAGAACTATGCGATCTATCTGAGAAAGACCGACGGATCGGCTGCGGTGCGGCTCGGAGAGGGCGCGGCGATGGCGCTCTCGTCGGATGGGACCTGGGCGCTGGCGCGGTCGGGGATTTCCCCCTCGCGCCTGGTGCTGTTGCCGACCGGCGCCGGGGAGGGACGGGCGCTTTCCGCGGGCTCACTGAGCCACCAGAGAGCTTCCTGGTTTCCCGATGGAAAGCGGATTCTCTTTAGCGGCAACGAGCCCGGGCACGCGCCGCGCCTCTATGTTCAAGACGTCGGAAGGGGCGCGCCGCGCGTCCTATCGCCCGAGGGAGTCACCGGCTTCTGGAACTCCATTTCGCCCGATGGACGTGTCGCCGTCGCGCGGAGGCCGGACGGAGCACTGGTGCTCTGGCCGCTCGATGGCAGCGCTCCGCGGCCGATCACGGGCGCTTTCTCCGACGAGACGCCGATCCGCTGGAAGGCGGACGGGAGTGCTCTCTTCCTGGCGCGGATGACAAGACTGCCTCTCACGATCCGCAGTCTCGACGTCGCCACGGGCCGTGCCGACGTTTGGAAGCAGCTCATGCCCCTCGACTCGGCCGGCGTCACGACGATCTCCTCCCTTCGGATGTCTTCGGATGGGGAGGCGTACGCCTACAGTTATCGGCGGATCCTGTCGGACCTTTATGTCGTCGAGGGGCTGAAGTGAGCGCAGGCAAAAGACAACCAATAGGGCCGATGGGGTGTATAGTCGTACACATTCGGAGGTTGCGATGAGGACGAACATCGTATTGGATGACGAGCTCGTAAGAGAGGCCTTCCGCCACAGCCAGGCCAGGACGAAGAAGGCGCTCGTGCACGAGGCGTTGGAGGAGCTCATACGCGTCCGAAGGCGGCGGTCGCTTCTCGACCTGAAGGGAAGGGTGCGCTTCGCGAAAGGGTACGACTACAAGAAGCTGCGGACGGCGAGATGATCCTCGTGGACACCTCCGCGCTGCTTCCGTTTCTCTCCGGGCAATCGACCCGCGCGAGCGAAGCGGTCGCGGATGTCCTCTCCGAGGGCCTCGAGATCGCGCTGACTCCGATTGTCGTGCAGGAGATCCTGCAGGGGGCGCGCGAGGAGCGGGAGTGGAGAAAGCTCAAAAGCTACCTGCTGACTCAGGTGATTCTTTCGCCACGAGATCCGATAGCGACGCATGTCGCTGCGGCCCGCATCTACTACGATTGCCGCCGGCGGGGACTCACGGTGCGTAGCACGCTCGACTGTGTGGTCGCCCAGGTCGCCATCGAACACGGCGTCCCTCTCCTCCATGACGACCGGGACTACGAGGCCATCGCGCAGGTGAGGGCGCTCAAGACTCTTCCGTGAGGCCGGCGTGACGCTCTCGACCGGTTCCCGCCTGGGCCCCTACGAGATCCTCTCTCCTCTCGGCGCGGGCGGGATGGGGGAGGTGTACCGGGCACGCGATCCGAGTCTTGGTCGCGAGGTCGCCCTGAAAACTCTTCCGACCAGCGTCGCGGCGGACCCCGAGCATCTGGCCCGCTTCGAGCGCGAGGCGCGGCTGCTGGCGTCGCTCAATCATCCGGGGATCGCGACCATCCACGGCATCGAGCGTGGAGAAGGTGGTCCCTTTCTTGTTCTCGAGCTCGTCGAAGGCGAGACGCTCGCCGAGCGGCTGGCAGCCGGGCCCCTTGCCGTGCCGGAAGCGCTGAAGATCTGCCGTCAGATCGCGGACGCGCTCGCTGCCGCTCACGACCGCGGAGTCGTTCATCGCGATCTGAAACCGGCCAACGTGAAGATCACGCCGCAGGATCGGGTCAAGGTCCTCGATTTCGGCCTCGCGAAGAGCTCGGCTCCGCTCTCGGGTTCCGGCGGCTCCGTTTCACCGACGGTCGGCGCCGACACCGCGACCAAGAGCGGCATGATCCTCGGCACTCCCGCCTACATGAGCCCGGAGCAGGCGCGCGGCAAGGCCGTGGACAAGCGGGCCGACATCTGGTCTTTCGGCTGTGTGCTCTACGAAACGCTGACCGGCAAGAAGGCGTTCGACGGGGAGTCTGCCTCCGACTGCATCGCCGCGATTCTCCATCACGAGCCAGACTGGAACGCCTTGCCTCCGAAGACGCCGCCTCCGGTTCGGCACCTCCTTCACCGGTGCCTCGAGAAGGACGCCAACCGGCGCCTGCGAGATGCCGGCGACGCGCAGCTGGAGATCGAAGAAGGTCTGGCGCCTGCTCTTGCACCGAGACGCATCGCCCGGCAATTCCTATGGCCGGTCTTCGTCGTCATCGCGGCGGTCGCCGTGCTGTTCCTTGCGTCGCGGATCCTGCGGCGAGGCGCAGCGGCGACAGGTGTCCGCCAGCCGAAGCTCTCCCAGGTCACGTTCGCCGAAGGGATCGAATCGTCGCCCGCCTGGTCCCTCGACGGCGCGCGGCTGGCTTACACGGCCGCCGCCGGGGGTCTGCGCAAGATCTTCGTCAAGGACCTACGATCGAGCGAGGAGAGGCGGCACACCCGCGGTGAGTTCGATGACATTCAACCGGCCTGGTCTCCCGACGGACGGGTGATTCTCTTTGCGCGGTCGCAGGAGCCCGCTCGCCGAATCGAGCCGGGAGACGTGTTCGGACAATACGACGGCGGCGACGTATGGGCGATCGACGTCGCTTCCGGCCGCGAGACGCGCCTCGTCGAGAATGCTTTCAATCCTTCCTTCTCTCCCGACGGGAAGCGCGTCGCGCTCGACGCCTCCTGGGCGGGGCCGCGGCGCATCTGGATCGTGGACGCGACGGGGCACAATCCTCAGCAGGCAACGACCGACGTTTCCGAGGCGGTCGCCCATGTGCGTCCGCGCTGGTCTCCGGACGGGAAGCGGATCGTCTTTCAGAACATCGAGCGCACGAAGTTTGACGTTCGGGTGGTCGATCTGGCTTCGAAGAGCCTGACCTGGGTGACCAACGACCTCTTCCAGGACATCGACCCGGTCTGGTCCCCCTCAGGTCGCTTCATCTATTTCTCCTCCTACCGCAGCGGCGGCTTGAACTTGTGGCGAAGCGAAATCCGGGCGGACGGAACGCCTGCCGGCCCGCCGCAGCAACTGACGACCGGCGCCGGACAGGACATCGAGAGCGCTCCCTCGCCGGACGGCCGAAGGCTCGCCTTCGCGATCCTGAAGCAGAACGCCGACCTCTGGAAACTGCCCGTCTCGCCCGAGACGGGGCGGCCGACCGGCGAGCCGGTGGAAGTCGTCGCCACCACGCGCGAGGACAGCCGCGGCGCGTGGTCGCCGGACGGGAAGTGGATCGCGTTCAATTCGGACCGCTCTGGGGAAATGAACATCTGGCTCCGCTCGCTCGCCGACGGCTCGACGCGCGAGGTGACGAAGGGCCCGGGCGGAGACTTTCAATCCAACTGGTCATCGGATGGAAAGTGGATCGCCTTCTTCTCTTCGCGCTCCGGCAATGCGGATATCTGGAAGGTCGAGGTGGCGACAAGCAGGCTCGTACAGCTGACGAAGACGCCATCCATCGACATCAATCCCTTCTTCTCGCCCGACGGGCGGCAGATCGCGTACCAATCCGACAAGGGAGGCCGCCTGGAAGTCTGGGTCATGAGCTCGGATGGAGGCGATCCACGGCAGCTCACGCGTGTGGGCGTCTCCGGCCATTTCCTGCGCTGGACGCGCGACGGGCGCTCGATCGTGTTTCGCTGCCCTTGCGGCGGCAAGGCTCAGACGCTGCAAGTCGCCGTGAGCGGCGACGAGCCGCGACCTCTCGCCGAGATGTCGGGCGGAGCGCACATGTCCTTCTCGCCCGATTTTTCGAGAATCATGGACGTCGTCGGGCACAAGACCCTCTGGGTCTCGCCGATCACCGGCGGCAAGCCCGAAAAAGTCTTCGAGTTCGCGGATTCGGACGTCCGGATCGACTACCCGGTCTGGTCGCCCGACGGACGGTTCGTGCTGTTCGATCGCTTTCGCCCACAGGGCGGAGACGTCTGGGTCATGGAAGGGTTCGAGTGAGAGTGAGATTTACGATTTATGGTTTGTGATCCGTGATCTCTGAATTGAAATGACTCTCGCGCCCGGAATCCGTCTGGGACCCTACGAGATCCTCTCCTCGCTCGGCGCCGGAGGGATGGGAGAGGTCTACCGAGCGCGCGATACGCGGCTCGGCCGCGACGTGGCCGTCAAGGTCCTTCCGGCCGAGTTCTCCGCCGACGCGGAGCGCTTACGCCGCTTCGAGCAGGAGTCCCGTGCGGCCGGAGCGTTGAACCATCCCAATATCCTGACGATCTTCGATGTCGGGGAGCACGACCGGTCGCCTTACGTCGTTTCGGAGCTGCTGGAAGGCGAGACGCTGCGGCAACGGCTCGCGGGCTCCGCGCTCCCGCAACGCAAGGCGATCGACTATGGCCTCCAGACCGCGAAGGGCCTCGCGGCGGCGCACGAGATGGGGATCGTGCACCGGGATCTGAAGCCCGAAAACCTCTTTCTCACCCGGGACGGGCGCGTCAAGATCCTCGACTTCGGTCTGGCCAAGCTCGCGGCGCCGCGTCTCGGGCAAGCCACGGAGACGAACGCCCCGACGACACCTGTTTTCACCGAAGCCGGCCGGATCCTGGGCACCACCGGTTACATGTCGCCGGAGCAGGTCCGCGGCCAGACCGCCGACCACCGCTCAGACATCTTTTCCTTCGGCTCCGTCCTCTACGAGATGCTGACGGGCGAACGGGCCTTCAGCCGCGATACGGGCGTCGAAACGATGTCGGCGATCCTCAAGGAGGACCCTCCCTTCTTGAGCTCGTCGCCTGCGGTTCTTCCGCCGGGGGTCGATCGTGTCGTCCGCCGTTGCCTCGAAAAGAATCGCGAAGAGCGATTCCAATCGGCGAGCGACCTCGCCTTCGCGCTCGAGTCGCTGTCCGGCTTCTCCACCCCGAGCGGCGCGGTGCGCCCGATCTCCCAACCCGGGCGCCTGCGGCTCGGTCGATGGCTTTCCGCCGCGGCAGTTCTCGCCGCTGCAGCGGCCGTCGCCTATATTCTCGGGACAAGGGCCCAGCGGTCGACACCGCCGACCTATCGGCAGTTGACGTTCCGCCGCGGCACGATCCTGACCGCGCGGTTCGCACGCGACGGAGATACGGTTGTCTACGGCGCGGCATGGGACGGCGGGCCGTTCCAGATCTTTACGACGCGGCCCGAGAGTCCCGAGTCGAGCCCTTTGCAGGCGCCCTCGGCGGACCTGCTTTCGATCTCTCCCTCCGGTGAGCTTGCCGTCTCGCTCTCGCGTCGCTTCGTCTTTGCCTGGATGAACGGCGGAACGCTCGCGCGCCTGCCGCTTGCCGGTGGCTCGCCGCGAGAAGTCCTCGAGCAGGTGCAAGAAGCAGACTGGTCGCCCGACGGCACGGCCCTGGCGGTCATTCGCCGCGTCGGGGGCCGCCACCACTTGGAGTTTCCGATCGGGAAGGTTCTCTACGAGACCGCGGGCTGGATGAGCCACCCGCGCGTTTCTCCGGATGGCTCGCGCGTGGCGTTTCTCGATCACCCGATCTACGGAGACGATCGGGGCTCCGTCGTCGTCGCGGACCGTCAGGGGGTCAAACGGACCTTGACGGCGGAGTGGGCGAGCGCCCAGGGTCTCGCGTGGTCGCCCGATGGCCGCGAGATCTGGTTCACGTCCTCGGAGAAGGGGATGAACGCTTCCCTGCGCGCGGTCACTCTCGATGGCCGGCTGCGAGCGATCGAGACCGGCGCGGGTCGTCTGACGCTTCTCGACATCTCGCGTCAGGGGCGAGTGCTTCTCTCGCGCGATCAATCCCGCGTCGGAATTCTCGGCCGAGGGCCGGCGGACTCCGCCGAGCGTGATCTGTCGTGGCTCGACTCCTCCGGCTCCTCGGACATTTCCGCCGACGGGCGGTGGATCCTCTTCACCGAGTCGGGGGAAGGTGGCGGGCCGCGCTACGGCTGTTACCTGCGCAAGACCGACGGCTCGCCTCCCGTGAGGCTCGGCGACGGGCAGTGCACGACGCTCTCGCCCGACGGCAAGTGGGCGCTGGCCATCGTCTTCAGCAATCCCGACGAGCTGCGCCTGCTCCCGACCGGCGCCGGCGAGGCGAGGACCGTGTCGCGCGGCCCGATCGCCCGATTTCAGTGGGCGAGCTGGCTGCCGGGCGGTCAAGGTCTCCTGATCACGGCCAACGAGGCGGGCAAGAGCCTGCGAATCTATGCGCACGATCTGAAATCGGGGGCGTTCCGGCCGGTCACGCCTGAAGGGATCGGATATCTGCTGCCCCCGACTCCGGATGGCCGTTTCGTGCCTTCGACGGACCCGGAGGGTCGAGCGATGCTGTATTCGCTCGACGGCGCGTCCGGTCCCGCGCCGATCCAGGGTCTCGAGCCGGGCGACGTGCCGCTGCGCTGGAGCCGGGACGGGCGGTTCCTCTTCGTCCGGCGGCGCGGCGCCCTGCCCGTGCGCGTCGAGCGCCTGGATCTGACGACCAAGCGCTCCGAGCCCTGGCGGGACATCGCGCCGGAAGACCGGGCAGGAATTCTCGGGATCTCGGCGGTCTCGTTTTCCGAGGACGGCAAGGCCTACACGTACACCTATCACCGCCTGCTCTCGGAGCTGTACCTGGTCGAAGGGTTGAAGTGATGTCCTGGAAGAAGCGGGCGGCATGCGCTATCTCGTTCTCGAGCTGGTCCCTGGCGAGACGCTCGTCTGTCGCTCGCCGCCAGGGCCCTCATCAAATGTCGAAGTAGAGCGCGAACTCCCAGGGGTGCGGTCGCAGGCGAATCGCGTCGAGTTCGTTTTTTCTCTTGTAATCGATCCAGGTCTCGAGCAGATCCTTCGTGAAGACATCGCCCTTGAGCAGGAAGTCGTGGTCCTTCTCCAGCGCGTCGAGCACCTCGTCGAGCGATCCGGGAAGCTGCTTGACTTTCGCGGCCTCGGCCGGCGGCAGCTCGTAGAGATCCTTGTCGATCGGCTTACCAGGGTCTATCTTGTTGGCCACGCCGTCTAATCCGGCCATCAGGCAGGCGGCGAAAGAGAGATAGGGGTTACAGGAGGGGTCGGGGGTGCGGAACTCAATTCGCTTGGCCTTCTCCGACTTCGAGTACATCGGGATGCGAACACACGCCGAGCGATTGCGCTGGCTGTAGGCGAGGTTGATCGGGGCCTCGTAGCCCGGCACCAGGCGTCGGTAGCTGTTGGTCGTCGGGGCGATCAGCGCGCAGAGCGCGGGCGCGTGCTTGAGAATCCCGCCGATGTAGTGGAGGCCGAGCTTTGACATCCCGGCATAGCCCTTCCGGTCGTAGAAGAGATTCTTTCCTTTCTTCCAGAGGCTCTGATGAGTGTGCATACCGGAGCCGTTGTCCTGGAAAATGGGCTTCGGCATGAAGGTGGCGGTCTTGCCGAACTTGGATGCCGTGTTCTTGGCGCAGTACTTGTACCAGAGGACCTTGTCGGCCATACGCGTCAGGGTGTCGAAACGCATGTCCACTTCGGTCTGGCCGGCCGTTCCCACCTCGTGGTGGTGCACCTCGACCTTGATTCCGATCCCCTCGAGCGCAAGCACCATCGCCGAGCGAATGTTCTGAAACTTGTCCATGGGCGGAACGGGGAAGTACCCCTGCTTGTAGCGCGGCTTGTAGCCCAGGTTGGGACGCTCGGGCGTGCCCTCCTTGCCCGCGTTCCAGAAGCCGGCCTCCGAGTCGATGTAGTAGAAGCCGCAGTTGTAGGTCTGATCGAAGCGGATGTCGTCGAAGAAGAAGAACTCCAGCTCCGGACCGATGTAGACCGTGTCCGCCAGGCCGAGCTTCTTCAAGTGCGCCTCGGCCTTGCGCGCGACATACCGGGGATCGCGGCTATACCACTCGCCAGTGATGGGGTCCTTGACATTGCAGATCAGGACGAGCGTCGGGTCCGCGGTGAACGGATCCATCGCCGCCGTGTCGGGGTCGAGCATGAGCAACATGTCCGACTCGTCGATCGTCTGGAAGCCACGGATCGAGGAGCCATCGAAGCCGATTCCCTCGGCGAAGAGCTCCTCGGACAGCTCCGATGCGGGGATTGAGAAGTGTTGCCACAGTCCCGGCAGGTCGATGAAACGGAGGTCGACGATCTTCGCCCCTTTCTGTTTGGCGAGTTTGAGCACGTCACGCGGCGTCATGGAGATCCCTCCTTCTTTCTCTGCGCTCCGTTGGCCCTTCGGCCTCGAAAGACGCGATGATTATTCGAAACTCTGCGAAGCGACCCGACGCTTCGGGAGGGATTCTCTCCCAGGAGTAGTGGGGTTGGATAATCCCGCCGAGGCGTCTGATCCTCCGCTGCTGCGCCCGCAGCGGAAGTCTCGGGCCCGACCCGTGCAGCGGGACACAGTCTGCTTCGGCGCGTGCTAGCCTCACTCCCTATGAAAAAGCCGATCCTTCTTTGGTCCAGTCTGGCGTTGGTCGTTCCGCAGTTCGCGACGTCCGCTCGCTCGCTACCGATCACGTCGGATTTCGCGCGGTTCGTCGACGAGTACTTCGACGCGCGGTACGCGTTCCGTCCGACCGAAGGAACCGCCCAGGGCTTCCACCAGTACGATACGAAGCTTCCGGACCTCTCGAGGCGAGCCATCGAGGCCCGGATCGGGGAGCTCAAGCGCGAGCTGGCGCGGCTTTCCTCTTTTGAGCGCGGCAAGCTTTCCTTCGACGATGGGATCGACGCCGAGCTCCTCGAGGCGCAGATCCGCGGCGAGCTGCTGACCTTGGAGACCCTCCGTTCCTGGGAAAACAACCCGATGCAGTACGCCTTCCTTCCGGGAGGAGCAGTCAACGGCTTGATGAAGCGGGACTTCGCCCCGGCGGCACAGCGGCTGCGATCGGCGATCGCGCGGATGAAGGGTGTCCCCGGCATCTACGCCGCCGCGCGGGAGAACGTCAAGAATCCGCCCAAGGAATTCACGGACCTGGCGATTCGGATGTCCCGGGGCTCCGTCGGTTTCTTCGAGCGTTCGGTCGCGGCCTGGGGTAAGGAGGCCG
>Ga0070707_100005558_pt1 | contig 11775 bp, 11 predicted proteins | sample KBSK5502metaG_FD_65468 | JGI IMG/M metagenome (GOLD analysis project Ga0070707, IMG submission 65468) | Corn, switchgrass and miscanthus rhizosphere microbial communities from Kellogg Biological Station, Michigan, USA - KBS K5-50-2 metaG | ecosystem: Host-associated > Plants > Roots >... | reverse complement strand
ACCGCGGTCACGGTGTGGCGCTTGTGCATGGAGTAGGTGTCCATGATCCACGCCATCATCCGCTCGTTCGTGTTCACGTCCGGCGCGGGCACGTCGGAGTCGGGTCCCAGGGTGTCGATGATGGCGGAGGTGTACCGGCGGGTAATGCGCTCGAGCTCGGCGTTGGAGTGGGTGGCGGGATCACAGATCACCCCGCCCTTGGCGCCGCCGAAGGGGATGTTCACCACCGCGCACTTCCAGGTCATCCAGCTGGCCAGGGCGCGGATTTCGTCGAGGTTCACGTCGGGCGCGTAGCGCAGTCCGCCCTTGGCCGGGCCGCGGGCGATGGAATGCTGCACGCGGAATCCGGTGAAGACTTCGAGGTGGCCGTCGTCCATCTGCACCGGGATGTGGACGATAATCTCGCGGCTGGGACTGCGCAGAACCTTCCACAGGCCTTCATCCAGCTTGAGTTTTTGGGCGGCGAGATCGAAGCGGGCAGCTTGCGCCTCCCACGGATTTGTTTCCTGTTCGAGGTCTATGGTCTTCATCGGGGTCTCCGCATGATTGCAATTCGGATATCAGCCGGCGCAGGCGGTCTCTGCCCTCATCGGCAGGCAGCTTGGTGAGTATATTGCCGGCCCGCAGGCTAGGCAAGGGAGTGGATTTGACAGCAAGGGAACGCGAGATCAATCGCCATTTCCCTATAATGAATATCCTGCATGATCCGTCCCGACTTCAAAGAGTTCGCACGGCTGACGCACGAGGCCACGCTGGTTCCGGTGGTGAAGTCCATCTCCGCCGACCTGCTGACTCCGGTATCGGCCTTTCTGGCGATCGCGGCGGGAGAGCCGGACGCATTTCTGCTGGAATCGGTCGAGGGCGGCGAGAAGATCGGGCGCTATACGTTTCTAGGGGTGCGGCCGTTTCTGCGCCTGGAGTCGCGCGGTTCGACGATCACAATTGAGCGCGGGCGCAAGGTCGAGCGCCGGACCGCAGATATCTTCCAGGTGATGAAGGAGCTGCTGCGGCAGCATCGCCCGGCAACCATGGAAGGGCTGCCGCCGTTCACCGCGGGCGCGGTCGGATATTGCGCCTACGACATTGTGCGGCGGCTCGAGAATATCGGGGCTCACGCCAACGACGACCTCGATGTTCCCGATTGCGTGCTGATGTTCTACGACCGCGTGCTGGCCTTCGATCACCTGCACCACCAGATCCATATTGTCGCCTCGGCTGATGTGACCCGGGAGTCACCGAAGGCAGCATACAAGCGCGCAGTGACGGATATCGCGCGGATCGAGAAAAAACTCGCTGCCGGATGGAAGCCCTGGCGCAGGTCCGAGCGCCAAGCGAAGCTCACCGTGCGCGCGCGCACTCCGAAGTCGAGATTTCTCGAAAGCGTGCGGCGGGCGAAGGAGTACATCGCCGCCGGGGACATTTTCCAGGTCGTGCTTTCGCAGCGTTGGGATTTCCAACCCGGCGTCGGGCCGTTTGATCTGTACCGTGCGCTGCGCACGGTGAATCCGTCGCCCTACATGTATTTCCTGCGATTCGGCGGCGAGCGGCGGGAGGGAATGCACGTCGTCGGCTCTTCTCCAGAAATGCTGGTGCGGGTGAGCGGACGCAAAGCGGAGTACCGGCCGATTGCGGGCACGCATCCGCGTGGGCGCGATGAGGCGGAAGACGCCGCGCTCGAAAAGAAGATGCGCGAGGACGAGAAAGAGCGCGCCGAGCATGTGATGCTGGTCGATCTGGGGCGCAACGACTTGGGGCGGGTGAGCGAGTACGGATCGGTGAAGGTCCGCGACTTGATGTATGTGGAGCGCTATTCGCACGTAATGCACCTGGTGTCGGCGCTAGAAGGCAAGCTGCGGCCGGAGTTGGACGCGGTGGACGCGTTTGCCGCGTGCTTCCCGGCGGGGACTTTGAGCGGCGCGCCGAAGGTTCGCGCCATGCAGATCATTGAAGAGTTGGAGCCGGTGCGCCGGGGCGTGTACGGCGGGTCGGTGCTCTACGCGGACTTTGCGGGAAATCTGGATTCCTGTATCGCGATTCGCACCCTCCTGATGAAAGGTAAGAAAGCGTATTTGCAGGCGGGCGCGGGGATCGTCGCCGATTCCGATCCGCAGCGCGAGTTTGAGGAGACGGAGAATAAAGCCCGGGCAGTGCTGCGGGCGGTGGAGATGGCGAGAGTACGCTAGAGCGAATTTCGGCGGTTGCTTGCTCTAGGAATGTAGAGTCGGGAAGCTGCATCTGAGGGGAGACGGACAAGATGATCAAAGAATACCGATTGACCATTCAAGCCGCTGGGCACGACTTGGAGGAGGCGATCGGGAACGTTGTCCGGATGCTAAACGCGGGAGCGAGTTTTGACGAAGTCACCTACCTCTATGAGGTGCCCGAACGCGTGCAACGTGGCTCTCCACAAGAGTGGCAGCAGCCTTGATCCTCTTTCGCGGGGATCTAACTATAGTGTTTGGCTCTCCATCGGTGATGCACCGCACTCCGTCAGAAAGTCCGCCGTCTTGTTCAACTCCTCGTGCAGGCGAGAAGCATCGCTTTGATTCGGCTGCGGAACATAGATCACCATCCCCTGCCGTGCCCGAGTCATGAGAACTCTGTAAGCATTAACCAGATACATACGGCGCCGATGATCGTGGGATGGAATCATTTTCCAACGCTTATCATTAAATCGACGGCACACCCATTGAGATCCGTCCCACGCGAGATCTTCACCCCAGCACAGGCCAACCCAGTCCAGTTCAAGACCTTGAATTTCAAACTGTGTCGCCGCGACCTCGAGCCTTGAGCTGGCTCGAACGTCATTGCAGTATTTGTGATCGCACCCGGGATCAGAGCAATCGTGAACGTCGAGGAACCAATGTTCCCAGTCAAACCTCTGATGAAAATCGAATGTTGGTTCCAATCCGTCCACTCGGAGCCGGGCGGCGGACGAACTAGCTACTAGGCCTGACCGGGTTCGACCCCTACGATTTGCGTTGAGCCAGGCCCTCGCCGCGCTCAGATTTCGCGTGATGACCGGCTTAGCATCGATGCTATGTGCGATTGTCGCGGCTTCGCTGCCCCTCCCAAACAACACAGCATCCACCCACTCGGAAATACGCTGTGCCCGAATGGAACGCGTACAGACGTTTAGGTGTAGCGCCTCGACCGGAACGATTCGGTGTGGGTGAGGGTCGGCCGCTTCAAAAAGGCGGAAACCAGCGGCGCTATCCGGGCGCAGTGCATTGGGAGATGCGCAGATTTTCCAGCGCGGAAAACGCGCCAGGGCGCGTCCCCACTCCGCCAAGCCAGCTTCTCCCCGGTGGATTTCTTGGCCGCCACCAATCAGCCCAACGACCACGGCCCAGTCGGAATGTCGATCCATAACCTCAAGCATCATTTCAGGCTCAGAAACATGGGCGCGGCCTGCACGCTTATTTTGTTCGGCATCCCAAGCTCTCTGGGCCTCGTCGAAGACAATCACGTTCTGCGCTGGTTCGCGGCGTTCGTCGCCGTAGTACTGATCAGCGAAGCGATGGACGTTGTGAACGAAAGCCTGGACTTCAAGTTCAGCCTGTCGGCGAGTCACGCGCCTCCGCTCTAAACCGCTCCGTGAAACGACGTCCCGCACGAGGGCCTCTTGAATTACTTTTACGAGAGGCCCATTGCCAGAAAGAAAAGCGCTGAAGTCCTTGATTTCCGCCCGGTGCACGGTGTTTAAACCAACTAAGGTCTTTCCTGCCCCGGGGACGCCGGTGGCGAAGCAGATGACACGTTGTCCGCGGGATTTCGCATCAAGAACGATCTGCACGAGAGCCTCTGTCGTTTTCTCCAGATCCTCCCGAGCAGCGCACGCGTGCCCGATCTCGAACACGTTCATTCCGGAGTAGAGTGCCACCGCAGCGTCAATGAAGGGCGGAATCGGCCGAAACCGTCCGCGGTTCCATTTTTCAAAGTCAATCCGTAATTCGTCCACACGAACATACCGTTGACAGATACTTGCGAGAACCGCTCCAAGCTCACTGGTCGATGCCAGCCGGCAGCTCTCGATAAGGCTGTCAAACTCGGTGCGAGCGCTATTTGCCGCAACTGGCGCATCTGCAACCACCAGCGGAACGATCGTTTTCTTGGCGCTGGGTTCGTGAAAACATGCAAGGTTCAAAGCATAGTCGTCCACCTGCCGCGCGGCGGAAGTCGGCCAGCCACCGGTTTTTGTCTCAATAACTATGATCAGGTTGTGGGCAAGCAAAACCGCGTCAATTCGCTTACCCACCATGGGAATGGGATATTCGAGCAAGATGTGCCAATCTTTGGCTTCCCGGCAAGCATTAAGAAGTTCGGAAATACCCGCTTTCACAGGAGGAAGCTGGGCGTCCCACGCCTTGATCGCCTGCGGGGTCAGCGGAAAGCGTTCTACGGCGTTTGCTTGGGTCAGCTTTCCGAGGATACTGGCAGAACTCTCGGTGACAAATGTCTCCAAGGCTGCCTCGTAATAAGCAGGCACGGGAAGACAGGATATTCCGATGTTCGGGATTTGGTCCAGCCAGGCGCTATAGGAGAAGACCTACTTGGATCCGCGTTTCTCAGTCCAATCGTACTCGGCAGACATCTACTCTTAAAGATCGCTTGCCGCGACTTGGAGATTGCGATGCTTGATGTCATCCTGAAGCGCTTTGATCAGCCCGACGAGATTCGTACGTTCCCAAAGGGAAAATTCGAAATCATCAACATTGGGGGCATGGTCATCGGTCGTGCTACTTATGATCCCGGCTGGAAGTGGTCGGTGCACGTGGGGGCGCAAACCGGAACGGCTTACTGTCAGGTGGAGCACGTGGGCATGGTCGTCTCCGGGAGAGCCACCGCTGCGATGCAAGACGGACGCGTCATTGAGATACGCGCGGGCGATGTGTTCTACATTGCTCCCGGACATGACAGCTGGGTAGTTGGCGATGAGCCATATGTCTCGTTGCATTTTCTCGGGGCGGAGCAGTATGCGGCGGCCAAGAAATGACTATTTAGTGGCTACCTTGCAGGAAATTCTTTACCAGCTTTTTGCCTTCGCCGGTTAGCACACTCTCGGGATGAAACTGTACCCCTTCAACGGGGAACTTGCGATGTCGCAGGCCCATAATGACCCGCGTTCCATCTTTGTCGTGTGCCCAGGCGCTGACTTCCAAGTCGTTGGGCAGGCTGTCTTCGGCGACGATCAGCGAGTGGTAGCGCGTCGCGGTCATCGGCGTGGGCAGGCCGCGGAAGATGGTCTTGCCATCGTGCTCGACCTGGCTGGTCTTGCCGTGCATCAGGTTTTTCGCCCGCACGACCTCGCCGCCAAAGGCCGCGCCAATCGCCTGGTGTCCCAGGCAGACGCCCAGCACGGGAACTTTTCCGGCGAGGCGTCGGATGAGTTCGATGCTGATGCCCGCCTCCTGCGGTGTGCAGGGTCCCGGAGAGAGGACAATGCGCTCGGGACGCATCGCTTCGATCTCCGCGACCGTCACTTGGTCGTTGCGGCGGACCTCAACTTCCGCGCCCAGTTCTCCGATGTACTGGACCAGGTTGTAAGTGAAGGAGTCGTAGTTGTCGAGCACGAAGACCACGGAATCATTTTAGCTGCAAAGCGAAAAAGTCAACCGCAGAAGGCACGGAGATCGCAGAGAAAGAGCATGGAAAAATTCCCGCGTCCTCTGCGTGCTCTGCGGTAAATTGCTATGCTGCGGCCTGAAATGCCGAGGCGTAGTCGCGCGAAAACTGCTCGAAGGTGAGCGGCTTGCGCCCCAGGACCTGCTCCACATCGCGCGTCACGGTTGCGGCCTTGCCCTCGCGATAGAGCCGCTGCAGGTCAATGAGGGCGTCGGCGCTCCATTCGTCAACGCCCGCCGCCAGCAGGGCTTGTTTGAACTGGGCCGGAGGCAGATCCACGTAGCTGATTTCACGGCCGAGGTCGTCGGAAAGAATCTGCGCAATCTGTGCGTTGCTAAGCGCCTCCGGCCCGGTGACAGAGTAGGCTTTACCCTCGTGGCCGTCATCGGTCAGTACCTTTACCGCGACCGCTGCGACGTCGCGAAGGTCAATGTGGCTGACCTTGCCGTCGCCCTGGCAACCGTAAAAGGCGTTCTGCGCGTTGATGGTTCCGGCGTTGTAGTTGACCAGGTTCTGCATGAATCCGTTGGCCCGCAGGAAGGTATAGGGCACGCCGGTAGACTTGATGTAGTCCTCGGATTCAGCGTGCTGTCGCGCAAATGTCGACTCGCGTCCGCCCATGGCCGCAAGTTTCACAATCTGGCGGACGCTGGATTGCCTGATCTCGTCTACCGCTTTGCGCTCCAGGACCGGGAGATTGGCGGTGGGCGGGCCCACCAGAAACACCCGATCCACGCCCTTCAGCGCGGCCTGCACGGTTCGCGGCTGGTTGTAGTCCATGGTGACGACTTCCACGCCCGAGGGAGCCGTCGCCGCCTTGCTTGCCGACTGAAACGCCGCGCGCACCCTGGCACCGGTTTGCGCGATCTGCCTCAAAACCTCTTTGCCGACGTTGCCACTTGCGCCTGTGATCAGAATCATGACCAGTCCCCTTCGATTTCGGCTAAGGATTGAAGATAGTCTGTCAGATGGGCCTCGGCGGGCAGTTCCCAGTCCGACGCCTGAAGTCCGTACCTCCCACTGGATGCCGGGAAATGGCACAGCGGTGCGAACTTTTGCTAGGTCCCGGGTGCCAGCCCCGACCCCACCCTCCGACAGGCCACACCCAGCAAACCCTTGACAGGCCGGTTCCCAGCAGCCATGCTACAAGCATTCCCGGAGGTTCCATGGCCGAGCTGCAGCAGGAGAAGGACAAACGCGAGCAGGAGAAGGACAAACGCGCCACCCGCCGGTTCGCGCTGCGGTTGCCGGTGAGCGTCCGGTATGGGGAGAATGGACAGGAACATACTGCCGAGACCCGCGACGTCAGCGCCCGTGGCATCTGCTTTTTCGTGGATTCGGCTATCCAGGCCGGGTCGGCCATTGATTTCACCTTGACCCTGCCGCCCGAGATCACGCTCACGGAGAGCATCCGGGTGTGTTGCCGAGGACGGGTGGTGCGGGTGGAAGGCGGCGGAACGAACGGCAAGATGGCCGTCGCCGCCGTGATTGACGAGTATGAGTTCCTCGCCGACGCCTGATTCGATCTGGGTTCCGTAGGCGCCGATTGGTATGGTTGCAGTAATACTCCAGTGATCCCGTGAAGTGCATCTCTAATTCCCGCGGCGGGCAGGCTTGCATTCTCTTTTTGTTCGGAGCGCTCTGCGCTCAGCAGTTGCCAGCCCAGACCGCTCCCCATCGCCCAACTCCACCGTCTTCCTACGCGGTGGTGAAGAGCATCCGAATGGTGCGGACGAAGGGTGGCCCGGCGGTCGAGATCCTCTCCACCAAGCCGTTGATACCTAAGGTTCGGTCTTTGAACGATCCACTTCGGCTGGTGATCGATCTCCGCAAGGCGCGGCTGGATCTGAAGCAGAAACGAATCGCCATACAGACCGATCAGGTCAGCGCGCTCCGCGCCGACCAGTTCCAGGAAAATCCGCCGGTGACGCGCATAGTGCTGGATCTGCTGGCGCCGCGATCCGCCACCTGGGAAGCCGCTGGAAACCGCGTGCTGGTGCGCCTGGGCAAGATCATGCCTGTGGACACGGGCAAGGTGTCCTTGCAGGCGCCGTCGGTGGCCAGCCTGCTGTCCGCGCCGCCGCCCGTGGCCGCAGCCTTGCGCGCGACAGGACCGCTGGTGTTGATTGGCAGTGGCACGGTTTCGGGCTCCTCCGTTACGGCCAGCGACGATACGGCCATTCTAAGCCTGGCGCGAGGCGGCGAGGTGCATGTCTGTCCGGGCACGACGGTTTCGGTTACGCCTTCGCAGACCGGCCACAACCTGATGTTCGGCGTCAACACCGGGGCGATGGAGATGCACTACCGTCTCGACGCGTCCTCGGACTCCCTCATCACTCCCGATTTTCGCATTGTTTTCCCCGGCCCTGGCGAATTCCACTACGCAATCAGCGCTGACAATAGGGGCAATACTTGTGTGCGCGCGCTCCCCGGAAATACGGCGGCGGCCGTCGTGTCCGAGCTGATCGGCGATCGCACTTACCAAGTGAAAGCCGCCGACCAGTTGTTGTTCCGCGGAGGGAATCTGGATCGCGTAGACATGGCCGTTCCCCTGGAATGCGGGTGTCCAGCACCGCATCCACCGGTGCTGCGGGCTGCGAACGACCCGCCGGTGGTCGATGAAGCAGAGTCGCCGGCGGGTGCGAATCCAGCGGCAAAGCGAGCGAGTCCGGAAGTGTTGCAGCCCTCGAATGCAGGGCAAGGGCTCCCCGGCGCGGCCGCTGCCGCAAGCGCGTCGGCGACACCGGGTGAGTTGCACGTGCAGGTAAAGGCGCCGTTTGTATTCCGCGCCAGCGAGCCTCCGCCGGCGCCGGTGGAGAACGTGCGCGCCTTGCCCGTGGACTCGCGTCCGATGGAAGCGCCGGCCACGAGTGAACCGCTTCCCCCGCCCGCAAGCGCGGGACAGAAGCCGGCCGACACAGCAACCTCATCGACGAACCAGCCTCCGCATCGCGGATTTTTCCGCAAGCTTGGCGGAATTTTTGCCGCCATGTTCCGCTAACTTTTCGACGGGAATCGTCGTTCACTTCTGAAAGTGCGGCCCGCACTTCGTTGAATTCGCCGCCGTCTAGGAGGGAGAGACCTTCATGGCACGGCGGACTGGCTCAGTGGTAGCTCGCAACGCGCGAATCTACGTCGTGTGCGTTCAAGCATTTTTCCAGGATGACAGGCACTTCGAAAAGCGCCCGATTGGAATAGGCGCTGACATTGTGGCGGAGCTCATTGAAGGTTGAGGCCTCGAGTAAGCGTTGAACGGTGGATGCAATGTCTCGGAAGTTCGTCACCACGATCCCGAAACCGTTCTCCGTCACCCATTCCGCGTTGTATCTCTCTTGCGGCATCGTTCCTGAATTGCATTCAACGATTACCGGCAAATGGAACTGCAGCGCCTCGCAAATCGAGCCGGGGCCTGGCTTTCCGATTAAGAAATCCGACAACGCCATGTAGTACTCGACATTGGAGACGAATCCTTCAACCAGGATGGGCTTCCTTGTCTTCAGGCTCTTGAGTTCGGCGGCCAGTTTTTGGTTGTGCCCGCAAATCAGAATCAACTGGATCTCGCAGGCGGCCTCGTTGAGTTTCTTGGCAATGTCAACCATGATCCGGGATCCATGACCTCCGAACAGGACAATGCCGGTTGGACAATCGGGTTCCAGGCCGAGCCGCTTCCGTTCTGCCACACGGTCCACAGCGATCTCTTCGTAAAACCTCGGCTTCAGAACCATTCCTGATGTTTTGAAGATATGGTCGTCGGGGTGACCCATGGCCAGGGCTTGCTGCCGGGCCCGTTCGGTGCCGGCGATGATGTACTCCGACTCCCGCTCGATCCAGAAGCGCGGCGGGTAATCCGCCAAGTCGGTGATTAGAGTGACAAAAGGCGTTCGGGCGCCGTCGGCGCGAAGGCTATCGGCGATTTCGCGATTGAAGTGCGGAATGACCGAGAGCACCAGGTCCGCCGGATGCTGCGACCAGTAAGCTTGCAGAGTCCTCATGATCGGGGCATGGTAGGCACGGATGGTTCCCTGCAGAAGCACAAGGAGTTGCGGCGTCCATCGCGTCCAGCCCTTGCGAAGGATCAGATTATAAGCATCCTGAATGCGGAGGCCGGTAAAGCGGTGAACAATGTCGAGGGGATCGAGCAATTTCTGAATGTCGAGAAGAGGGACGTCCCAAGGCGAGTCTTGAGCGGCGAGAGTTTCTTTCAAAGCATCGGCGGCGCTGCGATGTCCCCCGCCGGCGTGGTGGAAAACGATGGTCAGCTTACGCAAGAGTCACCAGACCTGCGGAGTGCCGTCGGCCAATCCGGACTCAACAACCAACACCTTCTAATTCGGCATCTTCGGATAGTGCTGCCTCGCCGACAAGTTCAGCGCCGGTCGCATCCGCTTCACCGGAGTCACGATCCTCAGGTCGCTCGACGTACTCCTGGATTTGGACTCCTTCTTCGCCGACGGTGATATAGGTAGGATGCGTGTCAATCCAGCTCCCGCAATTGTAGTACTCAATCCCCTGCTCGTTCTTGTGCATAGCGTCGTGAGTGTGGCCGCAGAAGATGCGGTTGGCCTTGAGGTGGCGGGCATGGGCCAGGGCCCCCTCCGAGACCTTGGAAGACATCCGCAACCAGCGCGTGTTCAGGCGATCGAGGAAGCGGGTGAGGGTTTTGTTCTTGGAGTCCAATTTCTGCAGTTGCAGGTAGAGCAGCGTCCCGAACAGGTAGTTGAAGCCGACGTTGTTCACGACGAAGCTGTCGAACTGGTGGCCGTGGACGGCGATATGGCGCAATCCCTGGTAATCCCAGTGGTACTCCTGGTACACCCGGATGCCCACCAGATGCGACATGATTTCGGTCAGTCCATGGTCGTGGTTGCCTTCGACCCAGACCACTTCCACATTGCGCTTGGGATTGGAAAGTTTGCGAATGAAACCGAGGAATTTCCAGTGCTCTTTTTTCAGGCGCCCAAAATTGAGGTCGGCGAAGATGTCGCCCAACAGGATGAGGCGGCGGTAGCAATGATCGCGCAGGACGCGCGTGGCCTCGCGCGCCCGGCTCATCTCTGAACCGAGGTGCAAATCCGAGACGATGAGCGTGTCACAGACCCGCGGGCCCACGAGATTATTGTTTCGCAGGATTGTTACGAGGTGATTAATGAGAGAACAGCGGACGATCAGAGGTAACCGCTCAGTAATCGGTCGCCAACGTGTAGAGTCCGGTTGCGGGGACTGGAACCGCCTGCCCCGCACCGCTTTTCAGTGCGTAGGCGGAACGTACTCCTTCGGCGGCGCCGCGCCCTCGCCGAAGAGAAACTGCTCCATCTGCTTCACGATCACCTCCTGGTCCTGCTTACGCGCGGGATTCAGGCGGTACTCGTTGAGCAGCATCTTGCAGTACTCGGTCCACTGGTTCCAGGCCTCCTGGGAGATAGTGTCGTAAACCTTCTTCCCAAGGTCCGTGTCGAAGGGCGGCTCGGGCAGGCCGGGCAGTTCCCGTTTCAATTTCGCGCAGAAGACTATGTGTTCTGACATGGCTTGCGGTGTCTAAGAAATTATCGCACACACGCAACGCGGCGGGAGGCGGCGGCGAGAGAGAACACTGACATGTGAACGTCGCTGGAGGGAAGAAATCCGGTCGCGCTCGCAGAGGCAATCTTCCGATCCGGCGGCGAGGGTCGAAGTTTTCCATTGACAAATGGGATTCGCATGGCAATATCTTGGGGTATCAGAGCTGCTCATACGAGAAGTTGAGTAGCTTGGGCATCAAGGTACCCGATCGAGAACCTTGGGAGATAAAAATCGTTCAAGGGAGGGAGACACTTCATGGCAACGAAGAAGAAAGCCGCCAAGAAAAAGAAACACTAAGCCAGAGGACGCTCGTTTCAGAACTTCCCCCAAGGCCTCCCGAGAGAAGCACCTCCCGGGAGGCTTTTCCGTTTTCGCTATCCCTGTTCGCTTGGCGCCTGTGATCCGAAAGCCGGGAGTTGGTGTGCGATAGCGAACAGCGAAAAGCGACCGGGGAACAGCGGCGGTACGAAAAGCAGTTGTCCCGGCCCCACCAACCGTGCTAGAAACGCGGGTATAGGTTTGTGAATAGCGGGTGAGCAAGCCATGACTACCCCAAAGTCAACGCGCAAGAAAAACCGGAGCACGGAAGTC
>Ga0070707_100005557_pt1 | contig 11776 bp, 10 predicted proteins | sample KBSK5502metaG_FD_65468 | JGI IMG/M metagenome (GOLD analysis project Ga0070707, IMG submission 65468) | Corn, switchgrass and miscanthus rhizosphere microbial communities from Kellogg Biological Station, Michigan, USA - KBS K5-50-2 metaG | ecosystem: Host-associated > Plants > Roots >... | reverse complement strand
TCGAAGAATCGAGCTGTTGCCGGCATCTATTTTAATCTCATGGATTAGTTTCGTTTTAGAAGTCATTGGTATCATCCGATCTTTTCAGGTTAAAGAGACTGACCGTGTCGCACCCCTTAAGGGATCCTCGCAGAGCCCGATGAACCAAGCGTGAAGGAGACGTGAAAATTTCTTAATCTTAAAACCTGGTCCGAGGTACGGGTTCTCCACCTCAGTTTGACTCTCACCCTATCTTTGTGAACACGCTCAGCCGCATTATGATGTCGAAGCTCGGCAAAATCAGCACCGGTTCTCGAGGGGCGCCACTGATTTTCGTAAGCCGAGATTTTCGACGAACAAGTGGGCTTCAGAACCATTGCGCCAACGCTCCGAGATGCCTCACGGGTTTTGCTCACGCCCCTGCGGATGGCCGCCTGCCCTCTGGGACAGGAACAGAATGCAGCCGATCATGAAAATCGTGATAATCAAGGAGGAGCTGATGCGACTGAGATTGAGTCCGCCGTTCGCGATGGGCTTAGTAAGAAGATCGCCGACCGTCGCTCCGAGCGGACGGGTGAGGATGAACGCCGACCAGAACAGCAAGGTACGTGAAACCTTCGTGTAGAAGTAGGTGCCTGCAACAAGGGCCAGGGCGCCGGCGAAGACGATCGCCGCACCTTCGTATCCCAGTCCTGAAGAATCGGCAAGGAAATCACCAAGGGCTGTCCCGAGGGTGTTGGAGAAAAGAATCGTCATCCAATAGAATAGCTCCGCTTTCCGCGAGGTGATGTTGTTGACTGATACCGTGCCCATAGAAAGCCACCACAGTCCGAGAACGATCATCAATATCGTAAAGAGCATAAGTGAGCCTCCCACGTAACCGATCCCGAGCGAGCGATCCGCATAGTCTGCCATTGTCGTGCCGGCGGTGGTCGTTGCGACGATGACCGCCCAATAGAGCAACGGGCTAAAGGATTTCGAAGCGACCTGGGCTGCGACCGCGCCGATAAAGAGCGAGAAGAAAACGGCGGTGCTGAGGGCGTAGCCTAGATGCATCGTCATGGAAAGGGCATCTCCGCCCGTTTCGCCCAAGGTCGTCGCAGCTATCTTGATGATCCAAAAGGCCAGAGTGACTTCGGGAACCTTGCTCAGAGCGATCTCAGGAGGCCGATTCATACCGCGGACTCTCTCTGGGGACGCCTTAACTAAAATATCGAACATGAAAAAAACCTCCACTTCGGTTCGGAAACATCGCAGGCGCCTTCGCAGAGGGTGCTGCTGGAACCCTGCGTCGATGCTTAGGAAAACAGAGCTCGATTAAGGGGTGATGAAACAAGGATGAAATTCCTGTCATTTGGGTGCGAGAACCAACGCGAGCGGTTCAAGACCCTGCGTGGTCCCGAGCGGCTCCAGGGATTGAAAGCAGATCCCGAAATTAGGGAATCGTCCTCGTCCTCGTCGTCGTGCTCGTCCTCGATTTATCCCTTCTGCGCCGAGAAAAGAGCCGATCTTCCTGGCAATTATTTTGTTCCGTTTTGTGTGACGGTGAGAATTCTCGCGGACGACGACGAGCACGAGAACGAGGACGACTTCTCAACTTCGGAATTTAGGATTGAAAGCAACATGTAACGATTGTGTATCTCAAATGCCTCAATCATATCTCCTCCCCTGGGGAACCGGCCTGGCTCGGAGATCCGGCCCACCAATCTGTTTCGCGGAGGGGAACTCGAAATCGGTTCATGCGGTTATGAGCTTGGTCTGGGCAGTTCTCCATAAGCGGGTCCGGCCCCACCAATCTGTTTATATGCGAGGCCGCACACTAGTGTCCTGTCCCCGAAATAACATATATTTTGCCGGAAGTCAGTTGGCTGTTTTTCAAGGCGCGAACGAGTCGCCCATATCTGAATCATACGGGCCGAGAGAGCAACGCAAAAAAACGGCCAACCGGCTCCGGCCCAATGGGTTGTGATGAAAATGGGCCGGCGACGGCGTTGCTCGTCGGTCACGTATCGATTGAGATATGCTCCGCTCCTCGCGCTTTGTCGACGGCCCATTTTGATCGCAACAAAATACCCGCTATTTCGGAGACGGTATACTAGATCTCCCCGACACGGATGCACGCCGCTAACCGGCCAGGTTCCTTTTCTTCAAGTTCGGGTCTGGAGACCTTGCAAGCGTCGATTGCAAACTGACAACGAGGGTGGAAAGGGCAGCCGGCCGGAGGGTTCATCGGCGAAGGAGGATCCCCTTGCAAGAGGATCCGCTGCCGTTTGCGCTCTCTCTCCGGATCGGGAGCGGGCACAGCGGATACGAGAGCCCTCGTATAAGGATGCAATGGTCTTTCAACGACGTCAGCTGCGGGACCAATTTCCACCAGACGCCCGAGGTACATCACGGCGATCCGGTCAGAGATATATTTAACCACCGAGATATCGTGTGAGATAAAAATCATCGTCAATTCCATCCGGTGGCGAAGATTCGCGATGAGATTGAGAATTTGAGACCGAATCGATACATCAAGTGCAGACACCGGTTCGTCGGCAATGATCAACTTGGGCTCAGGGGCAAGAGCCCGCGCAATCGCGATACGTTGACGTTGGCCCCCCGAAAATTCGTGGGGATAGCGACGCATCTGGTTTGCCGGCAACCCAACTGTATTCATCAACAGAGCCACCTTTTCCAGCAACATTCTTTTCGGAAGTTTGCGCCTTATCTGAATTGCTTCGCCAAGGGTGTCAAAGACGGTCATGCGAGGATTGAGCGAAGCGTAAGGGTCTTGAAAAATCATCTGAAAATTCACCCGCTCGGCGCGCACGCTGTTTTTGGAAAGACTTGAAAGATCTCGTCCCTCGAGGAGAACCGTTCCTTCCGTGTTCGGGACAAGCTGCATGATCGTGCGTGCAAGAGTTGACTTGCCGCAACCCGACTCTCCAACCAAGCCCAGGATTTCACCTTTGCACAGTTGCAGATTGATACCGTCCACCGCCTTGACGGTCCCAATTTCCTTTCGAAAAATGGCGCCCCTATAAATCGGGAAATAAGTTTTCAGATCGTGGGTGACAAGAAATGAACTCATAGAGCGGCAGCAGTGCTCGCGAGGGGAGTATTCGCCAGTTCGCCCCTCTGAAAACGGATACAGGCCGTTCCGTGACCAGAAGTGATCTCTTTCAGAGCGACTCTTTGCTCTCTGCAGATAGCCATCGCATGACCGCATCGCGGGGCAAAGGGACACCCCTCAATATCGAGGGTTAGATCCGGCGGCATACCGGGAATCGTATAGAGAGGCTGTCCTTTCTGATGAAGCGCCGGGATAGATTGCTGAAGAGACGCGCTGTATGGATGCATCGGCCGGGCGAACAACTCATTCGTTGACGCCGATTCAACAATCCGGCCCGCGTACATCACTGCCACATACTCGCAAAAGGAAGCAACAACACCCAGATCATGCGTTATGAAAATCACCGCCGTTCCCAATTCCCTTTGACGCTGTTTGATCAATTCCAGTATCTGGGCTTGCACAGTCACGTCAAGGGCCGATGTCGGTTCATCAGCGATGAGTATTTCAGGCCGGCTGATGAGCGCCATCGCAATCATGATACGTTGCCTCATTCCTCCCGAAAATTGATGCGGATAAAGATTGATTCGAGTGGACGCATCCTGAATCCCGAGTTCCTCCAAACTCTCGACAGCCCTGATTAAAGCCCCTGACCTGCTCATCCCTTCGTGAACAAGAAGAGGTTCGACCAGTTGATCCGAAATCCGCATGTACGGATTGAGGGACGTCATCGGATCTTGAAAGATCATCGAGATTCTCTTCCCTCGAATTGCGCGCAATTGGCGATCCGAGCAGCTCAGAAGATCAATTCCGTCAAATCGAGCAACTCCAGAAACTATCTTTCCCGGAGGTCGCGGGATCAGACCGAGAATTGAGTAGCAGGTAACGGATTTGCCCGAACCAGACTCACCGACGATCCCCATCGTCTCGCCATGCGACAAAGAAAGAGACACGCCGTCGACCGCGCGTACGATGCCGGCGCGAGTGTAAAAATAAGTTCGGAGATCCTCTATTTCGAGTAGCGCCATACACTAGAATCCTTCAAAGAGTTAGACGTTCAGGAAGGTAGGGCCGGATCTCCGGCCGTCCCAACGAGGCAGCCTCGCAAAGCAAGGGCGCTATGCTCGGCGAGCAGCTCGGAGATCTGCCCTACCAAGTTGATGTACCGGACATTTGACTTCAAGTTCATTGCACAAGTGACAGAGCCACAGGTATTTGCAAACGCTGGCTAATCTTTGCTTGATTTGGGATCGAGCGCATCGCGAAGACCGTCTCCCAAAAAGTTCAGGGAGAAAAGCGTCAGAGTGAAGAAGACTGCGGGGAAAAACAACAACCAGGGTGAGGTCTCCATCGTCCGCGATCCCTCATCAATTAATACACCCCAGGAACTGAGCGGCGGCTGGACACCCAGCCCCAGAAAGCTCAGCACTGCCTCCAGCAGCATGACATTGGGAACGGTCAGGGTCGTGTAAATAATAATCGACCCCATTACATTAGGGATCAGGTGCCGAAACATGATTCGATACGCAGGTAAACCAAGCGATATCGCAGCCTCAATAAACTCCTGGTTTTTCAGCGCGATGATCTGGCCGCGCACTATACGCGACATGTTCAGCCACTCGACCGCACCGATTGCCACGAACAATAGGACGAAATTGCGCCCAAACATGACCATCAGCAAAATCACAATGACCGTAAAAGGCAGAGCGTACAAGATGTCCGCAAACCGCATCATGACGGTATCCACTTTGCCTCCGGCAAATCCGGCCGCCGCGCCCCATACCACTCCAATCGCGATGGAAACCAGTGTTGCTGCAAACCCAACCGCCAGCGAGATCCGTCCGCCAATCAATGCCCGCGTGAGCAGATCCCGGCCGAGGGGGTCCGTTCCAAAAACGTGGCGCTGATTCGAGAGCCGATAGGCGGCGTTTCCTTCGCGAAATTCGTTGCCGTTCTGAACCCGCTCCTTGATCGCCCGGCGCTCCGCCGGGCTCCTCTCCAGAAATTCATCTTCCAGACTCGAGAGCGCCAAATAACTTTCCCTTGGTTCCCCAACTTTCCGGAACTCTGTTCTTAGTACGATGCGCTCCAGCGGCGCGCTCGCCTTCAAGCTGATTTCGGTGGACTCGTAAGAATAGCCAGTGAAAAACGGCCCGCCCAGGCACAAGATCGCAATCAGCATGAAAGTCCAGAGTCCAAAAAGCGCAATTCGGTTTTTCTGCAGCCGAAGCCACGCATCCCGCCAGAGCGAAGACCCGCGTTCCAATGATTCACCTTGGACCGGAACCGGGTCGGCAAACGGAGCGGCTGGTGCACTGTCTCGCATCTCGATGCACTAGTTTCGCGATCGCGGATCGAGCAGCAACTGCACGACGTCTGACACAAGATTAAAGATGACAATCAGCGCCCCAAAAAATACCACCGTGCCAAGTATCAGCGGGTAATCCCGGTTAAATACGGACTTGATGAATTCCTGGCCGAGACCCGGTACATTAAATACTTTCTCGACAACAAAAGAACCGCTGATAAGGCCGGCAAAACAGGGACCGAGGAAGGCTACTACTGGCAGCAACCCTCCGCGCAACGCATGCCTCAAGATAATTTCATGCTCAGGCACGCCCTTCGCGCGGGCAGTCCGAATAAAATCCTGGTTTAGTATGTCGAGCATGCCGCCTCGCGTTAAACGGGCGATATAGGCAGCATAGAAGAGGCCGAGCGTTACCGCGGGCATGACCGCCGGATGCAACGGCACGTAGTTCAAGCCATACCAACCGCTGACGGGTGCCAACTTCAAAACCAGCCCAAATACCAGGGCGAAAATTGGCCCAAGGACAAACGTCGGCAAACAGATCCCGAGCATCGAAATCGACATCGGCAGATAGTCCAGCAATTTGTTCTTGTTGACCGCCGCGATAACTCCGGCCGTTGCGCCGATGACTAACGCAATGCAAAAAGCCAGGGTACCAATTTGCAGAGATATAGGGAATGCTCGGCCTATGACCTCATTTACAGATTCGCTTTGATAGGTATAGGACGGGCCAAAATCAAACCTAACCACCTTCGAAAGGTATCCCAGGTACTGCTGCCAGACTGGTTTATCCAAACCGTAGTACGCATTAAGCTGAGCAATAACCTCAGGAGTGGCCTGGCGTTCCGCGCTGAACGGTCCCCCGGGAACAATCTTGGTCATAAAAAAGGTCAGCGTCAAAATTATCCAGAGTACCGGGATCAATTGAAGCAAACGACCTGCAATGACCTTTATCATTTCGCTCTCTCGAACTCGTCCTTGAGATTGATGAATTTATAATTGTGATTTCCCAAAACAAGCGGATACCAATTCTGCACCGAAGGTTGCACCAGATATGTGTTCGTGTACCAGTAAACGAGCACGACCGGCAACTCGCTGAGAAAGAGCTCCTCAGCCCGATGCAAAATATCAAAGCGCGTTTTTGGATCGCCAGTTCGTGCCGCTTGCTCGATTAATGCATCATATTTTGAGTTAGCCCAGTGAGTGTTGTTGTTCCCGTTCCCGGCCGTCCACATGCTCAGAAAGGTGACCGGATCCATGAAATCACCGATCCATGCAGAACGCGAAATGTCATAGTTCATGCTGTTCTGCGTATCGAGATAAACTTTCCACTCCTGGTTTTCGAGAGTCACGTCGATACCTAGTTCCTCCTTCCACATCTGCTGGATCGCTTCCGCGATTGCACGATGCGATTCGAGCGTGTTGAAATGGATCGTGAACTTCGGAAACCCCTTCCCCTTAGGATAACCGGCCTCGGCTAACAACTGGCGCGCCCGCTCCGGGTCATAGGTAATCTTATTGAGTGGCGTGTAGTCCCCCATTCCTGGAGGCGTGAATCCGGTAGCTGGCTTCTGGTCTTCCCGAAGAATATTTTTGACGATTGCGTCCCGGTCAATCGCAAGGTTTAAAGCCAGCCGTACCTTAGGATTATCCAGCGCTTTTCGTGAAATGTTGATGCGATAGAAATAGACTCCCTCGTAGGGATCGATTCGAATCAACTCCGGATGCACTCGCCGATAATAAGGGACCTTATCCAAAGAGACTTGATCGGTTTTGTGCAACTGTCCGGCCTGAAATGCCCTGCCCGCCGTATTCGAATTCTCAATCGAATAGAAATTAATCCCGTTCAGTTTTACGTTCGCTGCGTCCCAATAGAGCGGATTGCGAACCACCTCGATCACATCGTTCGGTCGCCAGGTCTTCATTAGGAAGGGCCCGTTGGCTACATAGTTCCCAGCATGGGTCCACTTCGTATCACGGGTATCGATATTCCCGAACTTTAAAATCGTCTTTGGATTGATCGGCAGCCACGAATCATGCTGCACAAGCGAAAGCAGGTAGGGAGTCGGACCTACCAGTTCGATACGCAAATTATGGTCGTCGATCGCCTTGACACCGACATCATCGAAGTTACGGGTTTGCCCTCTGTAGTATTCCTCCGCCCCTTTTAAAATGTAAAGGTTTTCAGCGTACTGTGCCCCGAACGATGCAGTCAGCATCCGTTTATAGGAGAAAACAAAATCGTGCGCCGTTACGGGGTCAGCATTCGACCATTTTCGATCCTCCCCAATATGAAACGTCCAGACCGAATAATCGTCATTGTGTTCCCAACGGTCCGCCATTCCGGGAACCACTTTTGCCTGATCGTTAATACTGGGCGCCACCAATCCCTCAATCATGGCCATGATTATGTGATGTTCCGTCACTCCTTGGGCCGCCTGAGGATCGAGTGTGCGCGGCTCGGATCCAACTGTCAGCAACAGAATTTTATTCCGATTCGCCTCTCGCAACGTGAGGCTGTATGACGATCTATCTGTCGCAGTGCCTCTGGCAAACATCCAAACCAGGACACCCGCAAATAACACAGCGATCAAGCCAATCACCGTTCTCATCGCGCTACTCATTGAATGCCCACGTGCTTAAGGAAGGGCTCAATCGACTGTTTTCTCCCAAGGAATCTTTCAATCGAGACACTCACGTCGCGAGAGTTCCCTTGCGCATAAATCTCATCGCGTAGTTTGCGGCCAGTCTTAACGTCGAGAAATCCGTCTGGAGCCTGCTGAAAAACCGAAGCCATATCCGCTGCGATCGCATCGGCCCATGCGTATCCATAATAACCCGCACTATAATTTGTAAGATGGCCAAACGACGCCACCATTGCAGTTCCCGGATCAGGCGGTGAGAATACCTCGCTTAATATCTTGTTACAAAACCTATTCAGGTCGTTAAGTTGATCCGCCGTCAATCCGGAATGCAGGGTAAGATCCAGAATTCCGAAAGAGAGCTGTCTCCGGTAAAAACAACCCTTGGTTGCCAGATCCGCCGCCCTCAGTTGAGTCAGAATCTCCGGAGGGATCTTTTTACTCGGGTCGCGGTAGTCGGCAGCGAAGCTGTCTAATACCGCTTTGTCCCAGGTGAAATACTCAAGCATTTGCGAAGGCGCTTCGACAAAGTCTTGAGGAACATTTGTGCCGGCAAATCGCCCATACTTCGCTTGCGTAAGGATGGCATGCATCGCATGCCCAAATTCATGGAAAATTGTCGTGACGTCGTCATGCGTCATGAGCGACGGGCCATCCTTCGTCGGCGGAGGAAAATTACAAATTAGGCTGGTTGTAGGCCGTTGATACCTTCCACCTTCGAGACGTTTGCCATCGATAATCGAAAAATTGGCAAAATGATTGTATTTCCCGACCCTTGGAAACATGTCCATGTAAAACATCCCGAGAGGCGCCCCGGAATTTTTGTCGATGACCGCATATAACCTCAGGTCCTGCGAGTATTTTGATGGAGGACTAACTTCCCGGATCTGAGTGCTAAAGATGCGCTCGTAGACATTAAACATGCCCTGCAGCACTTTTTCATAGGGAAAATAAATACGTAGAGCCTCGGCATCAACCTGGTATTTCTCCTGCCTGAGTTTTTCTGCGCAATACCACCAATCCCAAATATTTACCTCGGGAGTAGTGCTTCCCTTGCTCGCCGCCTTTATCTGCTTGAATTCATCGAGTTCCGCTCGGAACTTCGGCTCCAGGCCGGTCTTTAATTTCTCCAGAAAGACCAGCGCGGTCGCTCCATTCCTTGCCATTCGGTTTTCGGTCTGGTAATCCGCCCAGGAGTCGTAACCTAATATGCGCGCGATATCACCGCGCAGTTGGATCATCTTCTTCAGGGCCGCAAGATTCTTCTCCCGGGCCCGATTGTCACGCGCGAGGTATACCTTCTTACGCGTCTCTTCATTCGCCGCGTTCTCCATCACCAGGAGAAATTGAAAAGTTACGTTTGCATCGACCGAGTATTCATCCTCCCCAGTCCGAAACTTGCCTAATAAGCTGTCAGGCACACCCTCAAGCTCCGCGCGACCGAGCTTCACCGGCGCGGCAGCATTGTTCAGGTTGACCTGAAACAGAGTTTCAGTCTTGCCCAATTCTTTGCGCAAATTTTCTACCTCTTTTTGCTTGTCCTCCGGCAAGTCCAGACCAGCCCTTTTGTAGGATCGCATCTGGTCCTCGAAAAGCCGCTTGTCTTCACCCTGCAATTTTGGGTTTGTAGCGGCGAACAATTTCACGGCCTTGTATACATCCTTTCGATAATCGACCGATACTTCCCAGTCAGTGAATTTTTGTGTTGCGTTTATCGCGGCATCGCGAACCGGCGCGACCGGATGCACCTGACTCAGCAACGCAATCCGGTTAGTCACCTGCAAGATGTCAGCCTGAAGGTCGTCCAGGGCTCGAACCGTGTTGCGAAAGGTTATCTTCTTCGGATCCAATCCGCCAATCGCGTCCAACGCTGCGTTCGCTTTCGCGATCGCGGCATCCGTCGATTTCGCGATCTCCTGAGGCGAATTTTCAAATTTGGGAAGCGTTAATACGGTTCCAAATCTTGCAGCCTTCCTCTGCAATTCAGGCCACGTTGGAGGCGTTTGAGGTTTGATTTCGGTGGTGAGACCCAATCCGCCGAGAGAAGCAAATAAAATTAAGCTGAAGATAGGAATTTTCATAGAATGCCCAATCGCCGCCCGGGTGATTGCGTCGGAGCCGAAGCCTATAGAATCCTTGGAAAGCAAAACCACCGAATGATTGCGAGGCAGGGAGGTAGGGCCGGATCTCCGAAGCCGGCCGTTTCGACGAGGCAGACTCGCTATTGACCCGGTGATTTCTTTGAAATGCGCAAGGAACGGATTGCGTCTCGCAACTCAGCGGCCCGTTCGTAAGCTTCGTCGGCAATTGCGCGCTGCAAGTCGCGTTCCATCATCTCCAATGGCGTCAATGGCTGCGCATCGCGCACTTCCTTGAGCCACTCCGAGAGAAACGCGAGTTCGTTGCTGGACTCGATCCATTCTGGCTGACCGATCGCGCGATAAAAAGCCTCGATCTTCTCCTTGCCCCCTTCAATCAGCTTTGCTGCGCCAGCGGTTTTGCCTTCCTGTAACTCCAAGGACGCCTTGGCCCGTGTGTTCATCATGATGACGTAAGGCCTGAACTGTTCCAAACCCCACTTTGAGTCTTCGTCAGAACAATGTTCGCCAACGAAGTCAAACATCTCCAGATTCCGTTCCGTATCCCGAACGACGTTGTGAAAGTCTCGAAGCTGAAACAAGCTCAGGTAGCGGTGATAATATTGAACGCCCTCCTGCTGCAAAGCCATAACGTCCGCCTCTGTAAGAGAATAGCTCTGGCCGGGAGACTGGCTACCAGCTTTCTCCTGGTGATACTGCAAGAGGGATTCAAATCCGTTGGGGCGATGTCCGTCGGGACGCCCATGCAATTCCATTTGAATTAATCCGAGATCGATCCTGAGCTGGACTTTTTCGCGGCCGTCGCGCCCAACGATTTTTCGGGCCTTCACCTGACCCGGTTCATGCGGCCAGCCGTCGAGTAAATTATTGAGATCCAAATCGCTCACACTGGCGAAAATATCCGAACGAGTCAGCACGTTGTCAAAAGCTACAAATCAGCGACGGGGTCATGTCTCAATATTCAACATTATCGTCGGCATCTATCAGGAAAATTGCATAACCAAGCCTCATGATGTTGCTTCACTTAGGAAGATCCCAATGAGCCAGTCTCTGAGTTTTATCCACGAGTTTGTGCCCGGCAGCGCGAAGCGGACACTGTTGCTTCTGCATGGCACCGGCGGGAATGAGCACGATCTCATTCCGCTCGGGCGCAGCGTCGATCCGGAAGCCAATCTGATAAGTCCCCGTGGCAAGGTGCTGGAGAACGGCATGCCACGATTTTTTCGAAGGTTTGCGGAAGGCCTGTTCGATGTCGAGGACTTGAAGAAACGCACGACTGAACTGGCGGACTTCGTCGCTGAAGCGGCGCGGCACTACGGGTTTGATTCAGGTAAGATCTTCGGGCTCGGTTATTCCAATGGCGCGAACATTGCCGCCAGCTTGCTCCTGCTTCGGCCCGGGACACTTCGTGCTGCGATTCTGTTTCGCCCGATGGTGCCGCTGGTCCCCGAACCGCTTCCGGATCTTACTGGGGTACAGATCCTCATTGCGGCAGGGGATCAGGATCCATTTGTGCCTGTATTCGAGACTGAACGCCTCGTTGCGCTGTTGCGCAGTACGGGCGCTGATCTGACGGTTTGTCGTTCAGACGCCGGTCACCGATTCACCCGTGACGAGGTCGAAACTGCCAAGCGCTGGATCAAACAATTTTAACTATTAGCGACGGGGTCATGTCTCAATATTCAACACTCGC
>Ga0070707_100005555_pt1 | contig 11777 bp, 10 predicted proteins | sample KBSK5502metaG_FD_65468 | JGI IMG/M metagenome (GOLD analysis project Ga0070707, IMG submission 65468) | Corn, switchgrass and miscanthus rhizosphere microbial communities from Kellogg Biological Station, Michigan, USA - KBS K5-50-2 metaG | ecosystem: Host-associated > Plants > Roots >... | reverse complement strand
ACCGCGAGGGTCAGCCACAGGCGCTCGCGCCGGATCACCATCTCACGATCCCCGCTCGCTTCACGTCACGATGCCCCGGAGCGGGCGATGTCTGAGCGACCTCGGTGCCATCATGTGACCGGCCGGGTGACCCTGCCCACGGCCCGGAGGTAGAGCCACAGCAGCGCCAGCGTGATCACGAAGAACAGTATCGCGAACGCGCTGCCCCCCGGCCAGTTGAACAGTTCGGTGATGGTGCGGACCACGAGGATCGGGACCGTGAGCACGGTGAATCCGCCGAGCAGAGACGGGATCACGTAGGAACTGACCGCCAGGACGAAGACGAGGACCGTGCCGGCGACCACGCCGTGGAGGCTGAGGGGGAACGTCACCCGCCAGAAGGTCCGCCAGGTCCCCGCGCCCAGGGAGCGCGCCTCCATCTCGAGTTCCGGATCGATGCCCTGGATGGCGGCCGCGAGCGAGAGCACCATGAACGGGATGAAGACATGGACGAGCCCGATCAGCGCACCGGTCTGGTTGTACATCAGAGCCAGCTTGCGCAGCCCCCACGCCTGGAGCAGCTGGTTGATCAGCCCGGTGTCCTGGAGCAAAATGATCCACCCGTAGGTCCGGATGAGGACGCCGACGAGCAGCGGGGAGACCACGAGGACCATGAGCATGCCCCGGAGATGCCGCCGGGCGCGCGCGAGGTGATAGGCGATCGGGTAGGCCAGCACGAGAGAGACGGCCGTCGTCACCGCGCCGAGCCACAACGTGCGCCAGACCACTCCCCACGTAAACGGGTCGCTGGCGAGGCGCTCGTAGTTCACAAGGGTGAGCACACGCAGGTACGGCGCCTCGGGGCTCTTCGTGAAGAAACTGATCAGGAGCAGGTTGAGGTAGGGTAGGACGAAGAAACCCAGCAGCAGGCCGAGGGCCGGCGTGATGAGCAGCGCCTGGCCCGAGACCCTGATGCCCGGACGCGCGCGGACCGCGCCGACCGCCGCCTGCATCGGCTAGCCGCGCCCCCCGGGCAGCGCCCACCCGGCCGCGGCGTCAAAGAACACCGTGACCTCGTCCGCGACCCGGTGCACCGTGTTGACCCCGCCCTGGATGCGGAGCACGGTCCCGCCGCCGATGTCCACCCGGTAATCGAAGAGGCTCCCAAGAAAGGTCCGCTCGCGGACGACGCCCCGGAGCCGGTTGCCACCGTCCACCGGCGCCGCGAGGTCGCGCTGAGCGATCTCGATGTTCTCCGGCCGGATGCTGAGCATCGCGTCCATCCCGTCGTTGAGGCCGGCCGGACCGCACCCATGCAGCGGCCCCACGGGCGTCTCCAGCACCAACCGCTCCCCGGACCGCGCCGCCACCCGCCCCGGGATGAGGTTCGTCAGACCGATGAACGAGGCCACCGGCACCGTCTGCGGCCGCCGGTAGACGATCTCGGGAGCGTCAAACTGCTGGAGGACGCCGTCCATGATCACGGCGACTCGGTCCGCTAGCACCAGCGCTTCCGCCTGATCGTGCGTCACGTAGAGGGTGGTGATGTGGAACTCCCGCTGGAGCGAGCGGATGAAGAAGCGCATCTCCTCGCGCAGCTTGGCGTCGAGGTTGGCCAGGGGCTCGTCCAGCAGCAGCACGCTGGGGTTGATCACGAGGGCCCGCGCGAGCGCGGTCCGCTGCTGCTGCCCGCCCGAGAGCTGGCGCGGATACCGGCGGCCAAGCTCGCCCAGCCCGACTTTGTCGAGAATCTCGGCTACCCGCCTGTCGAGCTCGGCGCGGTCGACCCCGCGCATCTGCAAGCCGAAGGCGACGTTCTGGTGGACGGTCAAGTGAGGGAACAGCGCATAGTTCTGGAACACCATGCCGCAATTGCGCTTCTCGGGGGGGGCCTCGGTGACGTCGAGGTCGCCCAGCAGCACCCGCCCCTGGGTCGGCTCCTCGAAGCCCGCGATCATCCTGAGGGTCGTGGTCTTCCCGCACCCCGACGGGCCGAGCAACGCGACCAGCTCGCCGGAGGCGAGGGTCAGCGTCAAATCATTGACGGCAACGGTCGTTCCGAAGCGCTTCGTGAGCCCCCGGAGGCTGATCTCCGCCATGCGTGTTGGACGAACTGGTTAGCAGTGGCCGGTCACCTGGCGGTTCCAGGCATCGGCCATCGCCTCGCGCGCTCCGGAACTGTTGAGCCAGCCGTAGTCCCAGCGCGGGATCTTGTTGAGCTGCTCCGGCGTCACGGGCATCAGCAACGCGATCTCCTTCCCGATCTTCACCTGGCTGTTGGTGGGCATCCAGTAGAGCTTTTCAGCCCATTTCTTCTGGACAGGGGCGCTGAGCCAGTAGTTGACGAACGCGTAGCCGAGCTCCCTAACCTTGCTGCCCCCGGACACGTTCATGTCCTGCTCGAACATCCCGCAGTAGCCCTCCTTGGGGTGGACCCAGGCGACCGGAATGCCTTTCGACTTCATGATGGCCCAGTCAAACGAGTCGAGCAGGCCGACCGTGGCCTCGCCTTGCGTCATCATGGTCATCTCGGTACCGCCGAAGTCAACCTGGCGTGCGTTGCAGAGGTGCTTCGCGATCCACTCGACCGCCGGCTTCCAATTCTTGTAGTCACCCGTAAGTGCTTGGGCCATCTTCATCACGTGCTGCGGCTCACCAGCGTTGCCGATGCTGAAGATCACTGCCTTGGTGCCGTACTTGCCCAGGTCGAACCACGATCGCGGCGCATCCTTCTCCTGGATCATGTCGGTCCGGTAGGCGATCCCGAGGGGTGAGACCAAGCCGAGCACGCCGACATCGTTAGGCTGGCGGAGCGCCTTCGGCACGTACTTGAGGTTGGGCACCTTGTCCGCCGGCAGGGAGGCGAAGAACCCCTCCGCGCGCAGCTGCGCAACAAAGGTCTCATTGGCGACGAAAACGTCGTAGGGGGGGTTGTTCTTGCCGGCCGCCTGCATCGTCGCGAACCAGTTCTTGGACAGCCCCACGGCCAATTCGACCTTGGCCCCGGTCTCCGCTTCGAACTGCGGAATGTGCTCGTCAATCATGAACTGCTGCCAGGGATTAGCATAGGCGGTGACGACGAGCGTCTTTCCTTTGAAGTTCTGGCCGGGCGCCGCCCACGCGGTGGAGGATTCCTCCGGGACCAGCGAGCGAAGTGCTGCGGATGCGGCAGTTGCGCTAAGGCCGACCATGACCAGCCGGCGGATCGCCTCCCGGCGGCTGAGCCGCCCATCGTGCATCGAAGCCACGAGCCTCTCCACCACGGGGTCGTGCGCCGCCTCATGCCCGTTCATTCTTCCGCCCCCTGCGCCCTCCGAGTGCCCCGGGTCTTGATCGCACAACCCAAGGCCGCCTGCCGGGTAGGGCCATCGATCGCTGGACACGGTAAGTATTGATTCCTGCGAGGATTTCTCCTCCAGGGCCACAGGCCCTCAGCAGGCAGGGGGCCGCGACGCGGGGGGCAGAGGTGCCTGATCGCGGCGGGGGTTTAGGCCGGGGGATGGCCCCGCAAGTTTGCGAAGAACTCGCGGAGCAGCGCGCTGCACTCACCCTCCCGCACGCCCCCGACCACCTCAACGACGTGGTTCTGGCGGGGATCGCGGAGCGCGTCCACGACGCTGCCGGCCGCCCCTGCCTTGGGGTCGGCCGCGCCGTAGACCAGCCTCGACAGACGCGCCTGCACAATCGCGCCGGCGCACATCACGCACGGCTCCAGCGTGACATAGACCGTGCACCCGAGCAGGCGCCACCCCCCCATCACCCGGGCCGCCGCCCGCAGCGCCACCGCCTCCGCGTGGGCGGTGGGATCCCGGTCGATTTCCCTGCGGTTGTAACCGCGGGCGATCACCCGTCCGTCCCGGACCACAACCGCGCCGACCGGCACCTCTCCCAATGGCGACGCCGCGCGGGCCAGGGCGAGCGCCTCACCCATGAACGCGCTGTCGGCGGCGTCGGACACCGGGGTGGGACGCGTTACTCGGCGGGAGGCATCGGTGAGCCCTCGGCAGGAAGTTGCAATACCTGCAGGGCGCTCAAAATCCCCGAGACCGCCGAGGCGATCTTGCGCGGGCGGTCGCCGTCCACCAGTTCATCCTCCTTGAGCATGATGCTGGACTGGACGCGTGCGCTGTAGACCGGGGGCGCGTCCTCGCTGGAGAAGTGCTGCTGGAGGCTGATGCTCGGGTTGCCCGGCTCCGAGGAGACGGGGATGATGGCGCGGCGAAGGGCGACCACGTCGGGAGGCACGAGCAGCCGGTCCATCATGATCTCCGTGAGCAACTCCCCGAAGACCTGCACCTCCTCGTGGACGGTCCGTGAGAACTCCACCCCTTCGTCGTACTCGGCGATATGGCGGCCGAAGGAGAGCGCGTCGACCAGGAACCGCAGTTCCGCCCACGGCCACGCGAACGTCCGCGGCGCTTCGGAGGAGGGCTCGCCATCGAGATGGACGACGTAGCGGTACTCGCGGCTCATGTGGTCCACGTCGACGAGAAACGCGTACCCGGACACGACCAGGTGATGATCCTCAAGCGCCTCGGTCAGCCGCCCCGCAAACTCGTGAAACGGATCGTGGTAATCAAGCCGTGTGGACACGCGTCACCGTACGCCGGGCGGCGTCGCTCCTCGGGCGGCGTGGGTGGCCTCGCGCAGCTTCTGCACCTGCCCCTGGCACGCCCGCAGCAACAGCCGCGGGAGGCTGTCCATGAACATGACGGCGCCGAGCGCGTGGTAGGTTTGTACGTCCTCGGGGGTGAGCGCGAGAATTCCCGCAGGAACGCCGGCAGCCCGGCACGCTCCGATGATCCGCTTGATCGCTGCCTGGACGTCCGGGTGCGTCACCACGCCCGGGTGCCCGAGGCTTTGAGAAAGATCCGACGGACCGATGAAGAGCACGTCCACGCCCGGGGTCCGGGCGATCGCCTCAACCGCCTCGAGCCCGCGCCGGGTTTCGATCTGCAGCACGCTCATCGTGGCGGCGTTGCTGGCGGTGACGTGGTCGGAGATCGGGACCTTGCCCCACCAGGCCGCCGCCGTCGCCCCCGCCAACGACCGGGTACCGGCCGGCGCGTACTTCGTCGCCGCGACCGCCGCCCGCGCCTGCTCGGGGGTCTCGACCTGTGGGACCATCACCCCGACGCACCCGACGTCGAGCGCTCTGAGGATCGTCTTTGGATGGTCTTCGGGCACGCGGGCCAGCGGCACCACGTTGACCGCGCGGCACGCGCGCACCAGGTCTTCAAGGACGTCCACCGTCAACGGGCCGTGCTCCATGTCGAGGAGGAGGAAATCATACCCGGCCAGTCCTGCGATCTCCGTCACCTCCGCTGACGGGATCGGTATGATGGTCCCGAACACGGGATCGCCCCGACGAACACGGTCCCTCAAAGGATTGGCCAGCATCTCACGCTCCCTTGTCAAGGATACCCCCAAAGAATTCCATCTAAGCTCGCGGATTTCCCTTCGCGCGGACACACGCGTCGCCAGGGTCGAGACACGGAGGAACCGTTACGAGCGCCCCGCGCCGAGCGGCGGGATCGCCCGAGGACCTCGCTGCGAGGAGTTAGGAGTTGCCGATCAGGACCCCGGCGGCGAACACGAGCCCTCCTCCAACGACCACCTGGAGGAACGAGAGCCAGAAGCTCATGGCGAAGTACCGGTTGCGGATGAACGCGATCGCGACGAGCTCGAATCCGACCACGAAGTAGGCGACCACGAGCGCCAGCGCCAGGTGCGGGATGAGGAACGGCAGCGCGTGGAGCACTCCGCCGATCAGCGTCGCCACTCCCGTGATCGTGCCCCGAATCGCCGGGTGGCCACGGCCGGTGAGCTTCCCGGTGTCCGAGAGCGCCTCGGCGAACCCCATGCTGATCCCGGCGCCGACCGCCGCCGCGCCGCCGACGAGAAACGCGGTGTGGGGGTTCCGGGTCGCGAACGCGCTGGCGAACAACGGCGCCAGGGTGGAGATCGACCCGTCCATCAGCCCCAGGAGCGCCGGCTGCACGACCTTGAGCAGATATCCCTGCCCCTGCTGCTCGTGCGACCCTCGAAGGTCGCCGGCGACCTGGCGGCCGGCCTCGACCATGTGCGCGTGGAACCCCTCTGGAGTCGGCATCAAGGTCCCCCGTTTCGACGTCCCGGCCGCCGGCGGCAACGCACACAGAGCCCGTGCAGTTCGAACCGCACGGCCGACACAGAAAATCTCGCGCGCGCGGCCGCCCGACGCCGCAGCGGCTCGAGTTGGGCATCAGCGACATCGACGACCTGCCCGCACCGGCGGCACACCAGGTTGACATGCATCCCCGACTGGCCATCGTACCGGCGCACCGGCCCGCTGATCTCCTGCACGAGCCCCAGCCGGGCGAACAGATCAAGTGTGGCGTAGACGGTGGCCGCGCTCAACCCAGGGAAGCGGCGACGGACCTCCTCGTGAACGGCCGTCACGCTGGGATGGGTCGTCCGCCCCACCACGGCTTCATAGATTGCCATGCGTTGGGGGGTGAGCCTGCCGCGGCGCGCGGCCAGGCGGCGGCGCAACTCCGCTCCCGGCCGCCCGGCACCTATCTGAACGGAATTCTTATTAGTATTCATTGTTAAGAAATCTAACCGATGCGGACGGCCGTGTCAAGAGGCTCCGGCTCGTCACCGCATCCCGCAGGGGACGATCTCCGATGGCAGAGCCGGGCGCGCCGGCGAGGTCTCAACCCCGAAAGTTGCGGGCAGTAACAAGCACGGACGGTGGATTCCCTGTATCCAGGGGGGGAGCGCGTGACGGTCGAGCCCGCCGCAGCAACGAAACAGACGTACGCAGGCCTCTTCATGGTCACCCTCGCTACGTTGATGTTCGAAATCCTGCTCACGCGGATCTTTAGCGTAACGATGTGGTACCACTACGCGTTCATGGCCATCTCCATCGCCCTGTTTGGCATGACCGTGGGCGCGGTCCTCGTGTATCTGCGCCCGCGCCGGTTTCGAGCGGACCAGACGAAGCGTGATATGACGCTGAGCGCGCTGTGGTTTGCTGCCGCGATCGTTTTGAGCGCCGTGGTTCACCTGTCGATCCCCATCACGATCCCGTTTAGCCAGGCGCAGCTCTGGGCGGCCGGCCCCATGATCTTGACCTATGTCCTGTTCTCCATTCCGTTCGTGTTCAGCGGCGTGTGCGTCACGCTCGCGTTGACCCGGTTCCCGAAACAGGTAAGCACGCTCTACGCCGTCGATCTGGCGGGGGCGGCCTGCGGGTGCATCGTTCTGATCTACACGCTCAACGCCACCGATGGCCCCACCACCGTGATCGTGACCGCGCTGCTGGCGGGCGCGGGAGCGCTGTGCTTCGCCACGGAGACGCGTTCCGCAACGATGGTGCGAGCGGCCGCCGCGGCCACCGTCCTCCTCGGGGCTTTGGCGGGCACAAACGCGATCCTGGCAAGCCATCACCTACCGGCGTTGAGGTTGACCTGGGTGAAGATCGGCCCGGAGGCCCCGCCGTTGTACGAGAAGTGGAATTCGTTCTCGCGGGTCACCGTGAGTGGGGATGCGACGACGCCGAGCACCCCCCTGACCTGGGGGCTGAGCAGGGCCTACCCGCCTGACCGCAAGGTCAGGCAGGTCCAGATGACCATCGATTCCATGGCGTCCACCGTCATTACCGCGTTCAACGGCAACACGAGCAGTCTCGACTATCTAAAATACGATGTCACGAACATCGTGCACTACATCAAACGGAATGCCGGGATCCTGGTCATCGGCTCCGGCGGGGGGCGGGACATCCTCTCCGCGCTCACCTTCGGGCAACGATCGGTCGTGGCGGTGGAGATCAATCGCGACATCATCAACGCGTTGAACCGAAAGTTCGGAGATTTTTCCGGTCATCTGGACCGGGATCCGCGGGTCACGTTCGTCAACGACGAGGCACGGAGTTACGTCGCCCGGACGCCGGGCCGGTTTGATATCATTCAGCTATCCCTCGTCGATACCGCGGCGGCCACCGCCGCGGGCGCCTACGTCCTCACAGAGAACTCCCTGTATACGGTGGAGGCCTGGACGCTGCTGCTCCAGCGGCTCAACCCGGACGGGGTGCTCAGCGTGTCCCGCTGGTCTGTGGGCACGAAGCCCGGCGAGCTCTACAAGGTCACCGGCCTGGCCAGCACCGCGCTCCGGCGCCTGGGGATCGAGGATCCCCGCGGTCACATCGTGGTGGTGAGGCGCCTGAAGGGGATCCACCGCAAGTACGGCCCCATGGGCATGGCCACCATCCTGGTCGGTCGGGCGCCGTTCTCACCGAGCGACCTCGCCACGCTTGAAGGCGTGGCACGCCAAATGCGGTTTGACGTGGTCCTGGGTCCGCACACGTCGTTGGACTCCACATTTGCCACCCTGGCGTCGGGCCGCGACCTGGAAGCGTTCACGAGGACGTTCCCCATGAAGATCGCTCCGCCCACCGATGATAGCCCGTTCTTCTTCGACATGGTTCGGCTGCGCGACGTCTTCCACCTCAACCCATGGACGCAGGGGACGGAGGTCTTCAATACCGAGCCTGTGCTCCTCCTCGTCGTCCTCCTGATCGCCGTCGCCCTCCTCACCCTCGCCTGTATCGTCGTCCCGCTCACCCTAACGAGCCGGAAAGACGCGCTGCGCGGGACGCTTCCCCTGTTCGTGCTCTTCGCGAGCATCGGCGTCGGCTTCATGATGGTGGAGATCTCCCAAATGCAGCGGCTCATCATCTTCCTGGGGCATCCGACATATGGCCTCTCGGTCGTCCTGTTCACCCTGCTCCTCTCCAGCGGCCTGGGGAGTTTGGTGACCCGGCAGGTCCCCGCGGACTCCACCGGAGCCGCGATGACGCGGTTCGCGGTGTTGCTCGGCGCGCTGCTGGTCTGCGGCGCCGCCACACCGTATGCCGCGGCCGCCTTCCGGGGAGCCACGACGCCGCTTCGGATCCTGGTCGCGGTAGCGATCCTCTTTCCCCCCGGCGTCTTCATGGGCATGGCGTTTCCGCTCGGCATGAAGCTCGCCTCCGCGAGCGTTGAGGTGGTCACGCCCTGGCTCTGGGGCGTGAACGGCGCGACATCGGTCTGCGCGTCCGTCCTCGCCGTGGCGATCTCGATGGCTGCAGGCATCTCTGCCTCGTTTTGGACAGGGGTGGGATGCTACGCGGTGGCGGTCGCCGCCTTTGGCTGGGGCTGCCAGGGAAGACTGCACAGTCCTGCCCTCTCCACCCAGGCCGTGCTGTCCCCCACCCCCGTCGCGCTCAGCGGGCCCGGCGAATAGCGCACGCCCGAGAAAAAGGGGCCGCCTCCCGGGAACGCCAATAGGTGTTCCGGAGGTGCGTGATGCGACTGGTGACGTTTCTGGCGCGAGGACAAACGCGGCTGGGCGTCGAGGCGGGGCCATGGGTGATCGACCTCAACCGCGCCGGCCGGGAGTACTTCGGCGCGCAGGGGGGTCCGCGGGCGGAGGGCCAGGCGGATACGTGGCTCCCCCCGTCGATGACAGAATTTCTGGCAGGCGGGGAACACGCCATGGCCGCCGCGCGGGAAGCCGCCCGGCATGTGCAGGGCGCCCTCGGCGATCCCCGCGAAGCGGACCGGCTGCGGCGTGACGGCATCGCCTGGGGATCGGACGACGTGCGGCGGCTGCCGCCCGTGCCGGCGCCGCCGAAGATCCTCTGCGTCGGCCGCAACTACGCGGAGCACGCGCGCGAGGGCGGCTCCGAGCCTCCGGAACTCCCGATCTTCTTCGGCCGGTTCCCCCACAGCCTCCTCGGGCCCGGGGAACCGTACGTCCTCCCGAAGGTGAGCCCGCAGGTCGACTTCGAAGGCGAACTCGCCGCCGTGATCGGCACGCGCGGGCACGCGATCCCCGAAGACCGCGCCCTCGACCACGTGGCCGGATACACCATCTTCAACGACATCTCCATCCGGGATTTTCAGCGGCGCACCTCCCAGTGGATGCTCGGCAAGAACTTCGATCGGAGCGGACCGCTCGGTCCGGCGCTGGTCACCCGAGACGAGGTTCCCGATCCCCAAGAATTGATGCTCACCGTGGACGTGAGCGGCGAGCGGATGCAGGAGGCGCACACCGGGACCATGATCTTCTCCGTCGCGCACCTAATCGCGTACGTCTCCCAGGCACTGACCCTGGATCCAGGAGACCTCATCGTCACGGGCACGCCGAGCGGCGTCGGGTTCGCCCGGAAGCCCCCGCGGTGGCTCCGCGCCGGAGATGTGGTGCGCGTCTCCATCAGCCGGCTCGGCGCGCTGGAGACTCCGATCGTGGCCGCCTGACCCGAGCATCCCACCCATGGCGATCAAGCGGATTGCAGTGCTGACGGGGGGTGGCGACGTTCCCGGGCTCAACGCCGCCATTCGGGCGGTCGTCCGGCGGGCCGAGGAGAAACACCTTGAGGTGATCGGCGTCCGCGATGGCTGGCGGGGGCTCATCGACGATGAGACCGTCCCGCTCTCCCGCGACGCCGTGTCGGGCATCCTGCCGAAAGGCGGCACGATCCTGGGCACGTCCCGCACCAATCCGACGAAGTCCCCGGACGGGCTGGCGCGAATCACCGCGACGCTCGCCCGGCACCGGATCGACGCGCTCGTGGCGATCGGCGGGGATGATACGCTGGGCGTGGCGGCCCGCCTCAGCCAGGACGGGATCGCCGTGGTCGGGATTCCCAAGACGATGGACAACGACGTCCGCGGCACCGACGTCACCATCGGATTCGACACGGCGATAAACACGGTCATGGAGGCGATCGACCGGCTTCACTCGACCACTGAGGCCCACCACCGCATCATGGTCGTCGAGGTGATGGGCCGAGACGCCGGATGGGTGGCCGCGGTCGGGGGGTTGGCCGGCGGGGCGGACGTCGTGGTGGTGCCTGAGGTCCCGCTCGACATCGATGAGATCTGCGCGGTGTTGCGGAGGCGGCGCGCCACCGGTAGGATGTTCAGCATCGTCGTCGTGGCGGAGGGCGCGACGCTCAAGGACGCAAGCGGCCAGGTCGCGCAGGGCGCCACGGTCGACGCGTTCGGCCACGCGCGGTTGGGCGGGGTCGGGACGGCCCTCGCGGGCGAGATCGAACGGCGGATGGAATGGGAAACGCGGGCCACCTCGCTCGGGCACGTTCAGCGCGGCGGCTCGCCCACTGCGTTCGACCGGGTTCTGGCCACGCGGTTCGGCATCGCCGCGGTCGACGCCCTGGCCGCGGGACGGACGGGTGTGATGGCCGCCCTGCGGGGCACCACGATCGTCACGGTCCCTCTCGACGAGGTCACGAAGGGCTCGCGTCTCCTCGACCCGGAGGTGTACGCCGCGACGCGGCTGTTTTCATAGGTGCGCAAACGCTATCGGGCCGCTTCCGCGATCGCCCGGCCGATCTCCTGGATCGCCCGGCGGCCTTCCGCGTCCTGGGCGAGGTCGTTGGTGAAAACCGCAGCGACAACAGGGCCGCGCGGAAGGAACATGATCCCCGCGTCATTGACAACGCCGGGGAGCCCGCCGGTCTTGTGGGCGACGGCGGTGTCGGGGGGTAGCCATGCGGGCAGCGCATGTCTTAGCTGCTGTGCCTTGAGAATCCCAAGCAGCACGGCCGTGGTCTCCGCTGAACCCAGATCGCCCCGCAACAGGCGCACGAACATGTCGGCGGCATCCCGGGGCGTGGAGAGGTTGTCGTGGCCGCGGGCCCGAGCGTCGAAATCCATCATCCGCCGGCTAAGCACGGTGCCGCGCCATCCGGCGCGAGCGATGTAGGCGTTGATCCGGTCCGGGCCCAACAGATCGATCAGGGCGTTTGTTGC
>Ga0070707_100005554_pt1 | contig 11779 bp, 10 predicted proteins | sample KBSK5502metaG_FD_65468 | JGI IMG/M metagenome (GOLD analysis project Ga0070707, IMG submission 65468) | Corn, switchgrass and miscanthus rhizosphere microbial communities from Kellogg Biological Station, Michigan, USA - KBS K5-50-2 metaG | ecosystem: Host-associated > Plants > Roots >... | reverse complement strand
TCTGGCGGCGCCTCTTTCCAATATTTCTTGGCGCAACAGTTGTCTTTTAAATCGAGAGAAGCTTCCTAAGTACTGCACAGATCAGTTGGAAGGAGATAGAATGCGCTCCGTTAGTGTCTCCAGTAGAAGGCGGGCCTGCCATTTTCGAGAAAATTGATCCCGCGCTGCAGAACCAACAGACGGTAGCCTGTCAGACGAAAGGAGGTGCAATAGGAATTTCTCGATTTCTTCATCGGTGGTCAACGTCACTCCGCAACCTGCTTCCGCGATTAAACGAGCAGCCTCCGAATCCTTGCGCCGTCCAAGCGAGAGAATCGGCCGACCCGTTCCCAGGTACTCGAAGAGTTTTCCGGTCAACACCCCCTCAGCCTGCACCTCTGTCCAGTCCAAAAACAATAACACGTCAGCCTTATGTTGCGCGGCCATGCTTTGTGTATAAGGAACGAAGCCGTGAAGGCTTACGCTTGTTTCGAGTTCGTAGGTCCGAACTAATCCTCGAAGGCCAGGGTCGTCGAAACCATAGAAATCCACAACGATCCGACTCTTAGGATCGAAGCCCTTCGTTCTGAATGAGCGGATTGCACGAAACAGCGGTTCCGGATCGCGCTTGCCAGGATAGATGCGGCCTGTATAGACGATGTGCAGCTTTCCGTCACTCCTGGGCTGACTATGTGGCAGTGCATAACGATCGGCCTCGAAAAATCCATTGTAAGAAATGAGGACATCACGTCCCATATGCTCAGAAAGGCGGTCTCGAAGCCCTCGTGACACAGTAACCAAGGCCGCTGCGCACTTCACCAACCATGAATTGACTGGACCCGATAGCCACGAAGCAAGTCGGGACTGGTACAGCCGCATGTCACGGAACCACAGATCCCGAAAATCCGCAACCCAGGGAACCCCAGTTCGGCGCGAAAGCGTACGTGCCACAAAAAAAACGACTTCGGGTGGCGAGGTTGCGATAATAAAATCAAACTGTGCCTCACGTATGATGTCCATCCCTTTTCGTACCAGAGGACGATAGGCAAGCAGGCGCGGATCGCCAAACATGGCCAGACTGAACCGGGCTCGTCTAGTGATCGTCTTGAGCCAATCCCATCGCCCCACTGCTGAATGTGTGCCTGTATGTACGGTACCGGGGTGACTCGCAGGCATGGGAAGGTACGGAACCTCGTACACGCGTATGCCGCGCAGATCTCTTTCCAGATCCATCATCCCGTCGAGGTCATGTTTGGATGGAGTTAGGACATGAATCTCGTGACCTTCGTCCCTCCAGAACCGTGCCCAGCTGTAGGACCTGTGCGAGCCAATTGCGTTCAACGGCGGGAAAGCATGGGCCACGATCAGAATCCGTAGCCGTTTTGATTGACCAGCTATCTCCTTCATCCATCCACTTGAACATCAAAGCGCTTCATCCATGCCCCGAAACAGATCATCCGCCAGGGGAGAAAAGAGAAAGCTCGTCGACCATCAATTATGTCATCAAGGACCCTTAAGGCATGTTGCCGAAGCACGCCGTCACTCACCTGGACAGCTTCTTCCAGAGATGAACGGAAGGCCTTGGGCACCTCATACCGGACCCATTGCTCCTCGGCAGTCGCAAACCCGATTTTGTCGGTGCGCGACCGGATTGCATCCGGCAAGATTCCTCGCATGGCTTCCCGCAATACCATTTTTGTTGTCGCGCCACATATCTTAAAGCCGTCAGGTAGGCCGAGCACGAGTTCAACCAGCCGATGGTCCAGAAAAGGCACCCGCGCCTCAATCGCATGGGCCATTGAATCACGATCCTCCCAGTGCAACAGCATGGGCAAATTCGTAGAAAGGAGCTGCGTGCGCGACAGCTCCTGCACGCTGCTCGCTCTCGATCCCGCCACATCGAACGGGTCGACAGCGGTGGCGCCGAGCCGCCTGATATCAAGCCACTCAGGCACGGCAACTGACGAGCGTCCAAGCAGCCTTCTCAACGGCTGACGCACCCCTTCCGGAAGCACCGAACTGAAGACATAGGCCAGCAACTGTTTAGTTGAGGTGCCATGTATCTGCCGGACATCACTTATCTCCCTGACCAGGGTCAGCAGGTGCAGGTGCCGCAGCAGACTCCCGAAACGTGCTGCATGGAAGACATGATAACCAGCAAGCTGTTCATCCGCCCCCTGACCATCCAACATCACACGCACTCCATGCTGTGCAGCGAGCTGGAATACATGCCATTGGGCGAAGATACTGGTGGAGCCGAAAGGCTCATCTTGATGCCACGCGATGAGTGGAAGCAGTTCGAAGAGCTGGGACAGAGGTGGGATAACCTGGAAGTTGGCCGTGCCTGTGCATTGAACGACAGCCTCGATGTATGAGCCTTCGTCCACCTGCAGATCGGTAGAACGGGCCGAGAAAGTCTTCTGGAAAGCATCTACATTTGCCTTGCGTAACAGACGGTTAGCGAGGCACACAATGCTCGATGAATCGAGCCCGCCGGAAAGGCAAGAGCCCACAAGCACATCCGCACGCAGCTGTAGGCGAACAGAATCCTCCAGCAGAGTACAAACACGCTGCGCCGCATCACTAAAGGATTCCACCATCGACACGAGTGGCAGGCGATACCAACACTTGATCGGCATCTTCTCCAGCAGCTCATCCAACGAACAGGCAATCATTTCTCCGCCGCGCAATTGACGAACTCCAGCGAACAAAGTCTCATCGGTATGATCGAACAGACCCCAATTGAGGAATTCGTAGGCGCGTTGTCCATTCAAACGCGCCCGCCAGCTCGGCAAGGCAGAGAACTGTTTGATCTCGGAAGCAATCGCGAGCAGCCCGTCTGACCCACTCCACAAATACAGGGGCTTGATCCCGAAACGGTCACGGGCGATGAGTACCCGACGCAACACACGGTCGAACAGCACAAACGCGAACATGCCGTTGAACCGGGTGAGGCAATCCTCCCCCCATTCGCGATAACCATGGATGATCACTTCGGTGTCACTTTTGGATACGAACTGATACCCACGCGCCTCCAACTCAGCACGCAACTCGATGTGGTTGTAAATCTCACCATTGTAGACCACCCAGTAGCGCTGCCCCACATCGGTCATTGGCTGGTGACCAGATGCGCTAACATCCACGATCGCGAGCCGGCGATGAGCAAGAGCCACGAAGTCGCCGTCAGAATGAAACAAGCCGACCCGAGCCGTTGGCGCATACGCCAAATCTGAACCATAAACATATGACGGTGTATCATCGCCACCCAACAGCTCCGGCCTAAGATCCGGTCCCAGGAATATGGTATAGCCCTCATCGTCAGGACCACGGTGCTTAGCCATGGTATTCATGTCGAATATCAACCGATGGAGGGTGAGAGGCTTGGATGAAAACAGAGCGGCAATCCCGCACATATACCTTATCCTTTTAGAGCCAATCGGTTAGAACCAACATGCGAAGTTTCTCTTAAGTGGTCATTTAGTTCATCTGCGCACAGCAGTCTCGTATGCCTCCTTAAGCGAGGCGGCGATCCGCAGCGGGTCATGCCACCGCTCGACATAGGTCCGGCTAAGCGCGCCCAATTCCACTAGTTTGTGGCGGTGAAAAGTCAGACATTCCTTGAGCACTCTGTAAATTGTGCCAGGCTCTGCCCGGATGACGGGAAGTTGAGACCGCATCTCGGGCTCGATGAAGCGCAGGTCTTCCTCGCGCACGTAGCAGATGACAGGCTTGCCTAGAGCCATTAACTCCATACCTAAGCCGCCGTACCAGCCGACCAGAAGCTGATCGACGAGAAGGTCTGCATCCGCATACAGCCTCATTGCCTCGGCATGAGAAACACCCTCCACTAAAACGAACTCCAACCGAATGCCTTCTGACTTCAGCCGTTTGACGGCATCGAGAACAAATCGCGTGCCCTTAACCCCTCGATGGCTTGGAGCATGGATAACGACCGGAACGGAACGTGAACTCGGGGGAACCGGTCGAATGCCAGCGATGTCTAGATGCGCATACGGCATGAACCGAGCGCGGGTAGGCAACACGTGGAGAAGGTCCGGATTTACTGCGAAAATAGCGTCCGCATATCGATCGACTATCTCGATCCGTTCCCGTTTAAGACAATCTGATTTCTCCGTGTAATAACCTGCTTCATCGGCCGGACTAATTTTGTACCGAGATCTGAGAAAATCGCCTTGCCGTGCGTCGTCACCCTGATACGTCATGACAATGCCTTTTCCCATTAGCTTCAGGAGTCTGAGATCCTTGAGCTCCAATATGGACGCATAAATATTGTATAAATGTTTTGACCAGGCCGGGTGACCGCCTTTCGATGAGGTGTCTTCGGAAATTCGCTGAGGCATCGTCGATTGGCCGAAATTGAAATGGATGACGTCATAGTCGCCCATGGCGAGTGCAAGCAACCGCCATCGCGCAATCTGCGCGGAAATCTTAATCCCGGAAGAAAGGATTTGATCTGCAGGATACCCAAAGGGATGAGGTCGCAGCGCGACGCAATGGCTCGTCATCCCGATGGCCCGCTCGGCTCTCGCTATGCCATATGGGTAACCTCCTACCAACTCGGGACAATGCAAGATCTTAAGTGCCCGTGGTTCTTTCAAAGCTTGTCAGCCAGCTCCAAATGTGGGACTAGCTAAGTCGGCCGCGCATGGTGATGCCATAGAAATCCACGTACTCGTGAGCAACCGTCAAACCAGCTCGTTCAAACCAGTGCCGCACCTCATCGGTTGTGTGCCGCGAACAGAGCTGCGGATGGTACCAGTCATAGTTGATCGCGACGTTTTCGTCATATGATAGGCTCGGGTTCCAAAAACACTTCATGACGAAGTGGTAGAAAAAGCGCTGCAGGTCGTATTCGCCCGCCTCAATCCCAAGCACTGGAACGCCAGGGACCTGCACCTTACAATTTAACTCCGCAAGGACACGCCCAAGTTCGGTGATGTCCTTACTCGCCTTTATGGCATCTTCGTAGTTAAGTGGAGCAATCTGGCCTCGAACATAGTCATCTACAAACTCACGAACAGGCGCCTTGCGTTTATACACATAGATGGCGATCTCTCCACCGGGTTCCAACAGTGAGCAAACGTTCATGAAAGCATGTTGAGGATCAGCGGTGTGGTGCAAAACTTCCTGGCAGTAGATGAAGTCGAAGCGGCCCAAGGACGAAAGATCTCCCAGCAAATCCCCCTCTCTGATCTCGATATTACGGTATCCCGAGAGATTTCGTCTTGCCACCTCCGCTGCCACAAGGTCGATAGCAACGATTTGCGTCCGCTCTGAAAAGGAGCACTCACGCAACAGTGCCGTAACTCGCCCATTGCCGCAACCCGCGTCAAGTATTCGCGTCTTACTCTCAAGATAAACTTTCAGGGCCGCGTTGCTCGCAAAGCCGTTGCGCTCTAGTATCCACCGATTAATTTCGTGTCCCTCGTTCAAGGTCTCCGCAAACGCCAGATTTTGGTTTTTCTCCCACTTATCGCGGAAGCTTCGTTCGGTATTATCCGTATTATTCGACATGTCGGCTCAGGTTTGCTTAACGATCGGCGATTTTCGAGAGGTCACAGCATTGAACGCAAGCCGTCTGAGAAAGAAACACGGGGTGGGATAAGGAGTTCGCGCATCTTCGAAATGTCGCCGCTAAGATGCCTCGGGGTCGAACTCTGGTCCACGCTGAAGATCGGTTTGCGGTTGAGGGCGAGTCCAATTTCTTCGCCGATCTCACGCATGCTAAGAACGTCTGGTCCGCCCACATTTATTGTATGACTACTGCTCAACTCGAGGGCACGTACGGTAGCGGCTACCGCGTCCGAAACATGGGTTGGGTTGATGCGAATGCCGTCTTCGCCCTGCAACTGAATAGGTTCTCCGTTGCGAACACGCATGATCAGTCTCGGGATCAGCATAGTTTGACGTTGAGCCGGTCCGTACACAAAAAAGAAACGCAAAATCACCACCGTGAAGCAGTTTGCATAGTTCTCGGCCAACAGCTCGCCACACTTCTTCGATGCGAGATAGTAACCCAACTCGTTCCTCGCACTAATGAGGTCATCTTCCCGGAAGGATTGAGAACCATGGCCATAAATTCCGCCAGATGAGGCGTAAATAAACCGCTGGGCTCCTGCCCCCCGAGCCCAGTCGAGCATCTGTTGAACACTCGCAATATTAACCCGGAAGATCTCTTCTGCGCGTTGCGGGAAGTCCCGGAAATGCGCCGATTGCGCAAGATAGATCACCGAATCGGCCGATGCCGGCATGCTGCTCAGGCCCAGCGGGGAATTGAGATCCACATTGACCCATTCGACTCCTTTCGGCGGAGGATTACGCCCCACAGAAATCAGATCGTGTTCGCCCTTCAATACATCCACCACCGAACGGCCAATGAGGCCGGTCGCGCCGGTCATGAATATTCGCTGTTTACTCATAGAGGGTTATGTTGCGTTCTTGCATGCGCTTCGGCCACTTTCGGTCAGGGATGAGCCCAGACAGGGAGATCGGAGAGCTGCAGTATATGGAGCCGGACCGCAAGCCAGAAGATCACGACAAGAAAGAGGACTTTGACCGCAATCCACTGTGCGCCAGCCCCTTCTGCTGCCAACGCCGCGAGCAACAAGCCCGCGCAGCAACACAGCATTGAGTATACAAACTTCGAGACCTCCAGCGGCAACGGGTGCAAGCGTTGTGTCCAGAAGAGATACAGACCCGTGAGTACACCATACGAAATCGCGGTCGCGATAGCGGCTCCGGTCGCTCCCGCCAAGGGAATAAGCACAATATTCAGAATGAGGTTAAGTGCCGCTATCCCCCAGGTTGCACGTGCAAAGAGGTGGGTCTTGCGCGAAATGGAAATGCCGATCGCAGTGATCTGCGTTGTGCCGAATAGCACCGAACCCATCACCAGTACTGCCATGGGAAATGCTGCGCCGTGGTATTCGGGCGGTGTGAGCACCCCTAGTATTTCCGGTGCGAAGATTGCTAGGGCACAACCCGCCCAGGATAGGACGAAAGCCCAGCTTGCGCCGACCGCGGCGTAAAGTTGACGATAATTGGCGCGTTCCCTGCGCATCTTGTTGGCATGAGGGCTCCATGCCTGCCCGAAAGCCAAATTCAAAAAGAAGATCGCTGCGGCAAATCTTGCACCAATGGCGTAGACGCCGACCTGAACCGGGTCACTCAACTCCGCTAGAAGCCAGCGATCCATGGAAGTGAGCAGCCAGTACGCGAGGCCGGCAAACACGAACGGGTAACCGAACTGAAAAATCTGCCGTGCGCGAACGAACGAGACTCTTGCGCCAAGGTCGTGTCGAATGACCGCCAGAGCAACCGGAACGGCAACGACCCCTCCAATCAGAGAGCCAACAAAGAAACCGAGCACACCGAGATCAAGTCCGAGCACCAGCCACAGCGACAAGGCCGTAGTAAGCAGGTTCTTCAGCACGGAAATGATCACGAACCGCCACGGTGCGAAATGCAGGCGAACGGTGTCGAGTGAATATTGCAGGAGCTGATCGGGAAGGACTGTCAGCACGGCACAAATGACAACGATCAAGCCAATACCATATCTGGCCTGTAGCACGTCGCGCATTACGGCAGCCATGGCGACGCTGGCGGTGACCGCCGCGACTGCCGTCGCGATGAGTAGAGCCAGACCAGTAGAGACGATTTCTCGCTGCTCGCGCCTCTCATACCCTGGCTCCCAGTAGAAGCGCTGGACGGCGTTGTTGGTTCCCAGGTTGGCGGCCATCCCAACGAGAGCCGTCAGGGTCGTGGCCAGCGCAAGTACGCCGAATTGCTCCACGGAAAGAGCATGGGCATAGAGCGGGAAAACCGCGAGTCCAACGAAGCGGAATGCAAAATCAGCTAGGCCATATACAGCAATGTCTTTGCTGAGCGCTCTCAGCATCGCGACGTTGGGCGCGGAGCAAGGCGGTTCTCGATCAAAGGATGCTGCACCCGCGGCCTCTGTCGGTTGTAAGACGACGTGAGGGGATGAAAGAGATTGAGGAGATCGACATCCTCACCATCGAGCAGCTTGCGATAGATCGACCCGAAAAGATACTGGGCAGCCGTGTACGAGTGATATTTCTCGACGTACTCCCTGCCGGCACGCCCCAGGGCTCGCCGCAAGTCGGAATCCCCGACCAGAACGCGGAGGTTATCGAGGAGATTCTCCGGCGTGGTTGACAGGATCGGGCATTCGTCCAAAAATGAGTGACGCCGAAAAATGCGAGTATAGGTTTCGTTATGAAGGTTGCTCATCACCGGAAGGCCCATCGTCATGCCCTCGATTGCGGCGAGACCATATCCCGGCAACAGGAATTGGTCGGCCAGAATGTCCGCTTCCTTCATAAGTTCTCGGACCTTGTCATTTGGCATTTTCTCGGCCAGAACCAGCTCGATGTCCAGTCCTTCCTTGCGCAACTGTTCGACAACGGAGAAAAGATACTCCGTACCTTTAACCCCTCGGTGGTTCGGCACGTGCAGCACTTTGACCGGTCCGTTTTGTCCGTCCGCGTCGGAGTACGCCGTCTTCGAGATCCAAAGAGAGACGTCAATACAAACCTTGTTGCCCGGCGCCACCTCCCATCGTCCGATTCCGTCTGGGGTAAAGCCCACGACTAGGACATCCCCATTGCGCACCCAGTACCGCACGCGCCGCGCCACCTTGTCTTCTCTCCGGCCTGCCTCCGGGTAAGAAAGCATGAGCGCGTGTCGCACTGTCGGGTCGGCAATCTGCGAGTATAGGAAGGCGTCTGCCCCATACGGGAGAAGTACTGTGCGGACATTGGCAAGACGGTAAAGAAACGCTTCGAGTCGCCAGATCGGCGTTTTTCCCAACGCGCCACCTGATAACGGGATATGCACGACCGCGGCGTGGAACGTGATGTAGAGATGCGCAACAATCGGTGCTAGACCCCGCGCCAAAAAGGCCGGTCGCAGCCCACGAACCAGATCTTCGAAGTAAAGGTCGAAATCTTCCCGCCTATTGATCGCACCGTAGTATGTGGCCATCAGGGTACGGGATTCCCACCCGACTTCCCGCATGGCCAAGGACCAGTATTTGTTACTGATGATCGGATCTGTGCCCCACAGCAACGCGCGCTTGCGCCTCCGCCCGTGCAATAAATTAAGCGGCACTAGAACCGCCAGCGCGGAGAAGTAAACGAGCGCGGCGAGACACATTTTCAGGAAACGTGGAAAGAATTTCCCCTGACAACACAAGAGAGAAATCACACGAACCTACGCGACGCGCCCCCAGCATCTTCAGGCCATGCGCCCACAGTCTCTACAATTGGACACGGCGGCCGAGTAAAGCTCAACTGGTCACCTGGGCAGCGTAATCAAGCACCACCTGAATCGTATTGAGCTTCGGCATGTCTTGTTCCGCGAACTTGAAATCATGCTGTTCTGCAAGAGCAAGCAAAAAGGTTGCGTGGTCGAGGCTGTCAAGGGCCCCTTCTCGGAAATTGAAGTCTTTACTCCAGGAGAACACGTCATCCGAGTTAATGGTGTTGTGTAGCGCGTCACGCACATCTGTTTCTGTCAGCATGCTCACACTCCCTGGTTTGCGTTGGACAACACCGTTGCGGCCCAGGACAGCCCAACTCCGAAACCGCATGCGACAATTCTACGGTCGGCGTTGAACCGAGGATCGCACAGCATCATAGGGATGGTTGAGGATACGGTGTTGCCCACGTCATTCTCAAAAAATGGAGTCTTTCCCGCCATTCCGAGACGTGAGCCCACCGTGTCCACGATATACCGACTGCCCTGGTGAAGCAGCACGCGATCGATGTCCTGCGTTGACAAGCCATTTGCTTCCACGACCGATTTAACACATTCCCCGACCTTCGTTGCTGAGAATGTAAACACGCCAACCCCGTTCATCTTCAGCCTCCGGTCGTCCCCGACGCGGATATACGTCCACCTCGTCCCGTCGGTTCCGAAGACAAACTTGCCCATTCGCCATCGAACGTCGTTCGTCCCCAGTAATGTCGCGGTGGCCGCGTCACCGAATAAGAGGGCAGTATTCTTATCCGTACGATCGATCACTTTCGAATACGGGTCAGCCGTCACCAACAACCCATAGCCGATTTCATTGGCCTCCATAAAAGACTTCAAGACGCTCAGGCCGTAGACCCACCCCGAACAACCGAGCGCGATGTCAAACGCAGCAACTGAGTGGGGCAATTGAAGCTTGGCGTGAAGAATCGCGGCAGTGTGAGGCAATCCGTAACCATCAGGATTCTGCGTGACGACGATCAGAGCACCCAACCTCTCTCTCAACTGAGGGTGCGTCTGGAAAAGCGGCTCAGCCGCCATCTTGGCCAGGTCGGAAGTCTCCTCCTCTTGCGCTTTACGGGCGACCTTTCGATAGCCGGTTTTTTTCGAGAGAAAGACCTCGTTGACCCCGAAGCTCGCAGCCAACTTGTCGAGGCTCATCCTCTCGGGCGGCACATACGCAGAGAGTGCGCAGATGCCGACCTGTTCCTTCATCGCTTGAGCCACGAGAACATGAGAGTACCCAGGTTCCGTCCATCGACCTCGATGGACGACGTTACGGCAGCAACGCCGGCGTTGCTTCGAAACCGTAGAGATACTTGCTGAAAGGACGTCGGTGCCTTCTCAAGCTCGAGCCGTGTGAACAGCCACTGCCCGGGCAACGGCGGGGTGTGGATACGGAACAACAAAACCTTGTTCAGGGCCACAATCGTCCTGATGAGAGACTCGTCCTGGGGATCGGCGAGTGCCACAGACCGGTCATCAAACTGAGCCCGGCGTACGATGCTTTCTTCGTCGAAAGGAACACGTTCCGGCGATGGGGATGGCTCCAGCGGAATCAGTCCAATGCAGTGCTCCGTCCCAACCTCTCCCCAACGCAGCGTCGCCGAATAATTCCCCTCTTGGCGTCCTGCGCTGGGCGATAGCTCCACCTGCACGCGATCCGTTTTCATCAATCGTGCCAGCTTGAATTGAATATGGGTTCCGTTTTCGTACCAGGGTCTCAGCGCATCAAAGAGCGTTGTTCCATGCAAATAATCGCGTTGTCCAAGAAAGCAAAGCGTTAAGGTCTGCGAATTGTTCAATCGACGTCTTTCCCGCCACCTAGTTTTCGGAGTCTTCGAGCCGGGTTTCCCAGATAGACTGCGAACTCCTCGACGTTCTTCATGACAGCGGCACCTAATCCCACAACAGCGTAAGGCCCCACCACTACCTTATCTAAGACCGCAGCATTGGGCGCAAGGTGCGCACCCTCCGCCAACCTGGCCCGACCCGCGAGCGTCGCATTCGGACCGATGTAGGCAAAGTCTTCCACAATTGCATCATGGCCGACGTTCGCACCGGCCCGAATCGAAACAAATCGGCCGATTTTTGCTCCGGGCTGAATAGTAACGTAGGAGGCGATAAACGAGCCAGTTCCCACGGTTACATCATCGGCAATGCAAGCGGTCGGATGCACGACACTAGCCCAGCGCATTTCGGGAATGCCGAGTTCGGTCAGAAGCCTGGCGCGTTGAGCCATTTCGCCGACCTTGTGCAGGGCGGGTACGAAAAGAACATCCGTCGGCAGCGCGCACCAAGCGTTTAGCGGGCCAAGGACGGGCACGCCGTAGATCAGCTCTCCCTTCTCGATTCGATCGTTTAGGAACCCCGCAATGGACACCTTACTCCGTGCCTGGGCGAGATCACGGATCGCCTGCGCGACGACAATGCCGTCCCCTGGGCCGCCAAGGATGACCAGGCTGCATTCATGCATGCTCTCCTCCGGGCGATCGCGGGCGCA
>Ga0070707_100005552_pt1 | contig 11782 bp, 12 predicted proteins | sample KBSK5502metaG_FD_65468 | JGI IMG/M metagenome (GOLD analysis project Ga0070707, IMG submission 65468) | Corn, switchgrass and miscanthus rhizosphere microbial communities from Kellogg Biological Station, Michigan, USA - KBS K5-50-2 metaG | ecosystem: Host-associated > Plants > Roots >... | reverse complement strand
CAGCAGGTCCCAATACGTCGTCGGCCGCATTACCTGCACGCCCGTCTGTCGCTCAATGAAGGCCGCCGCGGTAGGCAGGCGGCGCTCCATGGTCATGAAGGCGTCGCAGCGCCAGTCGAGCGCCTCCTGGAGCAGCCGACGATCCTTCACGCTGATCATGCCGAAGCGCCGGTCCTCGAAGGTCGTGCCCGGCGTCGGCCGCTCCTCGCCCTCGGACTGGATCAACCAGGTGTCGAGCACGTCGTACACCCACTGGGTGTAGCCGGGATGGGCCCGGTTGACGACTTCGCGCAAGCTCGCCTCGGCCACGACGAGCTCGAACATGGCTCGCTCATTGACCATGAAGATCATCTGCAGGGCGTCGATTTCATCGGCCAGGCCCTGGACCCGGGCCGCCCGGCCGACCGGCTCGAACGGCTCGCCTTCGAAGATCTCACCGCCGAAGTCGTAGAGTTTCTGCAGCGTGGAGGTGTCGAGGTAGATCCGGCGGGGGAGCGACAGCCACGCCCTCACCGGATCGTCTCGCTCGGCGGTGTCACTCAAGGGCGCGATCCAGCGTCGCCAGCACGCTCTCGTCGGCACGCAGGTCGATGAGAGCGATCGCACCGTCGCTCAACTCGCCGATGATCGTCGTGATCAGCGGTCCCCGGGCAGCCACGTCCCGCATCCACCGCAGCTCGTCGTCGCCTGGACGAGGAAAGTCCGCCCGACCGGGCTGAAGCGGCTGCTGCAGGGCGACGACGCAGCAGGTCCCGGCACCGGCGGCGAGTGGGATCCGGCCGACCAAAGAACGCCCGGGCCTTCCGCACGCGGCTGGCGCCGTTCCTCGAGCACGCCCGCAAGCCTGGCCGCGGACCGGCACGAAGGACTGCGCGGACTGCGGCCGGCCGACAGCGCAGCGGCGAGGTCCGGGCGTGGGCGAAAAACCACGGCCTGGCAGTCAGCGCTCGCGGGCGGATCCCGGCCAGCGTCGTGGAGCAGTATCAAGCCGCCGCCCAAGGACGCTGAACCAGGCGGAGACCGCAGCCGACGGCCTTCTCCAGAATCAAGTACTGGTCACGCAGGCCGAGCGGAAACATACCGCCTTCGCGCATACCGATGCCGATTCCGCGCGGCTGACTACTGCCGTGCCCTATCCCAACGACCAAAAGGACACCATCCGGGTCCCTCGGAACCCCGGCCACCCCGCCCGACAGCCGGGTCAATGTCGCGGCCCCGCGCTGAACAAGTCCACGAACGCGTCAGTCCCGTGTCACAGCACGCCGCTCAGGCCGCATGAATGATCGGGGCTCGGCCACAACGTGATCCGCCGACCCGCGTCGGAGAACGCCTTGACGAAGTCGACTACGTCGTGGCGCTTCCGCAGTGCGTCGGGCTGGCGACCCTCACGGGCCGGACCAGTTCCGCATAGTCAACCGGTCGTCTTCGTCGAACGTCACGTCCAGGTGACAGCCCGTCGAGGTGGTGGAGGGGTCTGGACCCTGCCGACGCAGCCGACCGCGCAGTGGTGATTTCTCAGCAGGCCGGCCCGAAGAACGGCATGGTTGCCTCCTCGGGTCGCTCGAGGTCGGCCGCCAATACCGCGATGCCGATCTCCCCCTTATGGAGGCTGCCGGAGACGCAGGCGTTTGCAGCGGCCGTCTCGAGGCCCGCTGCGGCGGAGCTGGCGAGCTGACGTGCGAGGGTCAACCGGTGGCTCTCGCCCGTATGGCGGTGGATCTCGAGTTGGGCGTATGCCTGACCGGCGAGGCCGCAGCAGAGCTGGGGGATGATTCCCGAGCCCTCAGAGGCGTGCCAGGCCGCGCCTTCGCCCAGGTGCAGCCAGCGTTCGTCGCCGAAGGCCGCATGCGCTGCGGTCCAAAGGTGGACCAGCCCGGAGCTACCGTTGCACCACCCCCGCATGCTCGAGGGGCCATCCGTCGACCACGGCCAACGCAGAGCCTGACCGTCCCGTTCCGCCAGGTCCGCGAGCTGGTCGAGGCATCGACGATGGAGGGCTGGGGGATCGCCGAGATGGCACGGCACCATCGCAGCGAGGCCAGCAGCAGACCAGACCAACCGTGGGCCACGCCGAGCATGCGCAGCTGCTTCGCCTCGGCCACCGGCGGTAGAGAGTCGAGCCAATGCCAGAGGTCATGGAACGTCGCCTTGCCGAGGGCTACCACGTCATCGAGGTCGACGTATGGCTCGTGCTCGAACGCCTCGATTAGAATGGCCGCTCCGAGCAGGGTGCCGGTCCGGCCCAGGGTCAGGTCGAAGCTGTCGGAAGGGTGCCCAGACTCGCGCACGAAGGCGTCCAGCGCTCTCTGCCGAGATCCGATATCGCTGAGCGAGTGGCTGATCAATGCCTGCGCCGCGTGGACGCCACTGAGCCGGTGAAACGGCGACACCCGTCCAGTCACTTGCTCCGTGACCTCCAGCCTCGGGTTTCGGAAGGCTTCGGGGTCGCCCGCGCCGTGCGCGGCGCGCACCGCCCACTCGTCACTAAGCGCGAGCAGCTCGGGATCGTCGCGCAGCAGCGCGACGTGATGAATCGCCACCGCGAGACCCGCGATGCCATACGCGATCGAGCACATGGGGGCCGTCGGAATGCCGTGCTCGAACCACGTGCCACCGGGTCCGGCCCTAGCCAGCATCGTCTCTAGCAGCGCCTCGACGCCCGTGTTCGATGTGCCGCCGTGCTTGGCGGGCGGTGCGCTCCGGGCTGCGGAGAGCCGGCGGCCGAGCTCCGCCGCGGACGCCAGACGTTGTGTCTCGTCCTTGGCCAGCGCCCCTTGGAGTGCCTCCTCGACATCGGGCCAGGCGGTCTGGCCTCTCCTGGTGAAGGGCAGCGGCGAGTCGCGGACGCTTTGGCGCAGCATTTCCTCGTCGTCGACCGAGAAGTCGAGGTACGCCGCACCCGTGAACATCTCGTAGAGCAGCGCACCCAGGGAGAACACCTCGTAAAGCGGGGTCGCTGGTCCGGGCACCTGTCCGGCGAGCAGGGCCGCCGCGTGGTCCGGCGCCAAGAACCCAGGTGCGCCGCCGCGTACCGGGGACTCGCCGACGGTTTCATCGAGACGCCGGGCGAGACCGAAGTCCACCAGCCTGACCGCTCCATCTGACGCCACGATAATGTTCCCAGGGTGGACGTCGCCGTGCGCGATGCCCCGGTGGTACAGGTCTGCGTACGCCCAGGCCACCCGAGCGCACAGGTCGAGCAGACGGCCGCGCTCATTGGCCGTCGCCCGCAACGCCGCCGCGGCATTTGTTACCCGGACACCAGCGCACCACTCCATCGCGAGCCAGGGCCGATCGGCCGATGTGTCGGCATCGATTAGTCGTGGCGCGATATGCCCGTCTAGCTGGCCGAGGATGTGGGCCTCATGGCCGAAGGCATCGACTGCTGCCTCAGAGCTGTCCGGGCGCAGCACCTTGAGCGCGGCGAGACTCCCGTCCTGGCGGGCCAGCTGATAGATCTCGGTGTCCTCGAGAGCCTGGAGACAACGGAGGACGATCCCGCCACCGATTCGCTCTCCCGGAGAGAAGGAGTCTCGATGACGCAGCGCGCGAGGAGAGTCCGCCTCCACAAGATATCCTTGCTCGACGCACCTGCGGAGAGCGGGAAAGGCGTCCTCCAGGACGCTCTCTGCATCGAGGCCGCGACGCGTGCTGTAGCGCAGGACAGCTTCGACAACCGTGGACGACGTTTCAAACTCACGCAGCAGCTCGGCGAGCCCGTCGTCGACCAGCGTCGATGACGACCGCGCATGGGGATGCGTGACGGCGTGCCCGCCACGGTCGCCGCCGCCCAGCCGCTCACGAATGGCCCCCGGCAGGTCGGTTACCGGGATCACGTGTACGTCTGGTGACAACACCAACGAGCCGCTCAGATTCATGGCAAGCCCGTGGGAAGCGCGAACTCGCCGGGCAAGGGAAGGGACGCGGGCGCGAACGATGGCAGGCTTACGCCGTCGGCCGCCAGGCGCCCCAGGGCGTATTGGGCCGGTGTCAGGCGGCGCAGTGGTGCCCGCTTCGCCGCGGCGAGGTGTTCAGCCAGACGCCGACACACCGAGAGTCTCCAACTCTCGGCACCTCCGCCGGCTGGTCCCGCCTCGGCACGCGGGTCGCCACCCCACGACAGGAGCCCATCGCCGGCTAGCTCGGCCGAGAACGGCACACCGTGAGGGCGTACGCCCTCCAGCGCCACCGCCAGAGCTTGTGCGTTGATGCCCAGCTCGACTGCGCCAGCCAAGTAGACCACGATCTTGTCGGGACGCAGCAACCCCGCGGCTCCGGTACCGACCTTGAAGTGTGGGGTGCCGTTCGCGGCCAGCGCGCCGACGATGTCAGGGAGCACCGCGGGCAGCGCGTCGACGTGCGGATTACATACACCTTGTAGGTCAGGTCGGAGACCCTCACGCCAGCCTTGCCGCCACGCCGGGAGAACGTCAGCCAGTCGACGTGACTACGGTCGCCAAATCCGATGACCCAGTCACGATCCACCGCGGCCAGGTCAAGCAGGGCCGCCGCGGCTTCGGGACAGGGATAACGCCGTGTCCAGCGGCGCGACACCGGCAGCCGGCCGAAGCCATAGAGGCGCGCGCACAGGTCGTCCTCGTGTCGCAACGGCATGCGTTCGGCGCGGGCGACCGCCTGATAGGACAGTCGGCTCAATCGATCGGTCGGCTCGGGCAGGTCGCCGGATCCGAGCAGTGCCTCGTAGGCCAGCGGTCCCGACACCCATTCGTCGTCCCACTCCACCTCCAAGACTGCGTCGAGGACGAGCCCCACCAGCTGATCACCAGACACTTCGACGGGGGCCGGCCCGGGTCGGGACAACCTGACGAACAACTTGGCCCCGCCGTCGTCCACCAGCTTGGCGGGAAGGGCAGATCCGGCTGTTCCCACCAGGACGGAGACACCATCCATGGCCACGACGGCTGTCGACAGCTGCGCTCGCGCCGTCTTTGGCAATGACTCCCACCTCTCCAGTCGGTAGGAGGGGTTCGCGCGGACCGCGAAGTCACGTCCGATCGTCGTCGCCGCCGTCATCGACGTCGGGACCGAGTAGTTATTTGAGCTGGCCGCGATACTCATCGAGGTCGGCCACGGCGCCGAGCAGCTCGGAGCGCGAGCGGTCGATCCCGTCCGCCACGCTGAGCCCCTCGTCGCTCTGAACCTTCTGCTCGGCGGCCTCCACCGCCGACATCGCCACACGCAAGCTCTCCTTGAGCGCGGCCAGTTCCGTCTCTGCGTCACCAGCCGGGAGGATGATATTGGTGTGGGTATCGACGTAGCCAGGGCTCGTCCCGGGGCCGCGGCAATAGGGCCCCATCACGATGGGGATCGACTCCAGAAGCGTGCAGAGGTCGTCGCACACCCCGGTAGGTCCCCGTGCAGAGATCCGTACACGGGGTGCACGCGACGACGGTAACGGTTTCGTCAGGGCATGTCCGATCGTCGCCCGCGACCGGGAAGACCTTCACCGAGAGATTGCGGAAGACAAACTCGCTCATGGCCATCCCTACCTCGGGACGCCGCGGACAACCCGTCGGCGCAAACCCGACTCCCCTCGCCAGCGTAGACGCGCTTTGACGGGCCCTGTCGATAGCCCGGAGACTGTAAAAACACAGTGTAACTCCCAGGACAGGACGGACGGATGTGCCATCCATGATGAAACGCCATGACAACGACAGTAGAGCCGGCTGCCGCACACAGATTATCCGCATTCGGGGCCTTCCCTGCCCGTAATGGTTCAACCTTTCCGTGTTCGTCAAGGGTGCGGAATCAGGATGGTCACTAGATTGCCCGCCAGCGGCGCGAGGATGCCGGAGGAATGCGGCCGGCAGTCAGTGCCGTTATTCTTCAAGCAGTGGGGCGGGCTGACACCCAAGCAAAGCGGCGGTGATCTCGACGGCCCTGTCGTCCGTCTGAGGCCGCCGGGCAGAAACCCAGCTGGCACCAGACGGGGGCGCTCGGCCGGGCTTGCCAACCCGCCCCACACCGACTCACCATCAGGTGACATCTCGTCGCGGCGGAGTGGCGCCACGTCCCGGAGCCATCCCGCTGGGAGGACCAATGCCGCCAAGGTCATGGGGATAGTGGACTGAGCAGAAGCTCGACATCCTGGGCGACTACCTGGCCGCCTTCAACAACGACCGTCTACCTCGACCTGTTCGCTGGGTAAGCCCAGAACGTCAGCCGCAGCCGCAGGTGAGCACGTGATCCGCGGATCCGCCCGCCGTGCGCTGGAAACCACCCCACCGTTTACGCACCTGCGGTTCTTCGAGCTGGCCGGCCGGGCCGCTGATCTCAAGGCTGCCCTGGAAGCTGAGTACCCGAACTCCCGCGATCGCTTCAAGATCGTGCCGGGCGACTGCAACGTGACGATCACCGGGACCCTGGCGAACTCGCCGACCTAAACTGGGCACCCACATTCGCGTTCCTCGACCAGCAGTCCACCGCAGTCCAGTGGTCGACACTTCAGCGCCTGGCCCGGCACAAGCCGGAAGGTAGGCCGAAGACCGAGCTGTGGCTGCTCTGCGCCAGCGGCCTGTTGCCACGAGGCCTCCGGCTGAGGACTGAAGCGATCGACACCAGGGTCGGCCGGATGAGCGGCATGTTCGGCACCGATGAGTGGACCGATAGCAGCGGTCCGGGTCGGCGTGCTCGCAGCGCAGTTCGACGTCACCCGCAGAGGGTCGCGAAGATTGAAATAGTGCATCCCCCAAACCAAAGGAACTGTACTCCCCTATTCTGGTTAACCTAGTTCGTCTTTGGCTGCATCTATAAACGCATCACGCGCTGGGATGTATTTGCTGTTATCACAGCCTTTTCCGCTGGTCGCGGAGATGACGTAGTCCGCTAAGGTCTCTACGGACTTCCGCAGGCTTGGGCTGGCGATGAGTAGGACAACAGCTTGCTGGTTTAGCACCTCGGTTGCAGCAGCGCTGACCTTCGGGCCGGAATCACTTTCATATCTGGTCTCGCATAGCTGCGCCGTCGCCCGCACGAAGTTTGCGTACTGGATCCGACGCTGGTCCTGGATCTGAGCCTGTCTCTGCGAAGCGAACTGTCGCTGGACGCTCTGATTTGCCCAGTAACCGCCTAGGGCGGCGGCGCCAACGGTGCTGAGCAGGCCAGTTATGGCGACAGCGACTACTACCAATGGACCGCTGCCGCGATCGGCTGAAGTTGGCATGACCGATGATATCAGTCACTTGTTGACGAAGTCACCCGAGTTCAAGCCCATCGTGTCCTTATAGACATGCGACGCTGTTGCACTCGCCGGTCTGCGGCATCTCCGATGAGAGGGATGCTCGCTGCGGTCACGAGTAGTGCCGTCCCGAAGGTAGCCGCTGACCGGCTCGACCTCGCGGCCAGCCGCATCGATCACCACATACGGCAGCGACGGCGCCGAGTCCCGCACCACCGCGCCAGGTCCGCCCTGCCGTCCATCAAATCCAGATGCACACCAGAGAACCCCTCAGACATCGACACAAGGAAGATCCTCCATGCCCGCGCCCCTCGAAGCGCCACCCAGATGAGGAGATGGTGCAGTCAACGGTGCAGTGGGGCGAATGGGCTCCGCAGAACGGCGCGGCCTGGCCGCTTAGCGATGCCTGGCAGAACCCGCACCGTCACCGCTGGGTCAGCCCTGACGATGGGCGCGCCAAGCCGTTCGGGGAGCTTACCGGCACCGATGATCTCGCCTGGGCGCACATGAAGCGCGTCGGCAAGAAAGCCGCTGGCCGCCAGCTGGACGGACAGATCCGTGACGAGTTCCCCGTCACCTGGCAGGGTCCGGCCATGCGGCCACCGGCTGCACCATCTGAGGAGCATGTGCGCCGCGTTGAGCGCAGATCAGCGCGTTCTGTCGCATTTCCTGGGACTCGCCGGAGACGGTCAGTCCTGAGTGTTCAGCCGGTGGCCCGCAGGAGCGGGAGGGCACAGCGTGCCGGAGGCACGGGAGCTGCTGTGATGGGGCCAGGATGCCCCGGCAAGTGCCGGCACCGGCTACTGGCGCCGGTGCGGGTTGCAGGTCACGTCTCGTCGTTGCTGGCGGTGAGGGTGTCGAGCAGTTCCTGCAGGGTGCGGCAGGTGTCGGCGAAGCGCTCCGGTCCGACGATCTGCGACCAGTGCTCCTCGATCTGGGCGACCCGGTCGCCGGCGTCGTCGAGCGCCTGGCGACCGCGGAGGGTCGGGAAAATGAGCTTGGCCCGCTTGTCGGTGCCGTCGGCTCGGCGTTCCAGATAGCCGAGGTCTTGCAGGTTGCTGACCAGCTCGGAGACGGTGGCCAGGCTCAGCTGAGCCCGGCCGGCCAGGTCGGTGAGCCGGATGCCGTCCACGCCGACGTTGCCGAAGATGTGCAGGTGCGGCTCCCGCAGGTCGGGGTAGCCGTGCCCGGCCGCGGGCTCGAAAAGTTCGGCGCGGAACTGCCGCAGCAGCCGCACTAGCAGCTGGCCGATGGCGAGCCGGTCGGCTGGCAGATCTCTTGACGTTGGCATGGAGCATCCATAATACTTCGGGTATCTAAGCTTCGGCGACCGAAGCATTTCCGGAAGGGAGACGGTTATGGACGAGCCCCCGGGCGCCACGGTGACTTCCGTTCCCACCAGGCTCGGGCCGCTGCGAGTGGAGACCGCCGGTTCCGGCCCGCCCGCGGTGCTGTGGCACAGCCTGTTCGCCGACTCCACCACCTGGGTGCGGGTCCGCCCGCCGCTTGCGTCGGTGCGGCGGCTGCTGCTCGTCGACGCCCCCGGCCACGGCCAGAACCCCCCGGTGGCCCGCCGGTTTACCCTCGACGATTGCGCGGGCGCTGCGGCGGACGTGCTCGATCATTTCCGGATCGGCGGGCCGGTGGACTGGGTGGGTAACGCCATGGGCGGGCACGTGGGCATCCCGTTCGCCGCCGCCTACCCCGGGCGCTGCCGCAGCCTGGCCACGATCGGCTCCCCCATCCACGCACTCACCCAGCCCGAACGGCGCAAGATAGCCGTGCTCACCGGGGTGTACCGGCTCACCGGCCCCGTGCCGCCGCTGGTCAACCTCCTCATCGACGTCCTGCTGGGCCCGCATGCCCGCACCGCCGACCCGCAAGCCGCTGCGCTCGTCGGCGCAGCGTTCCGCCGGGCCACCCGCCGGGGAATGTCCGGCGCCATCGGATCGGTCAGCCTCCACCGGCCGGACCTGACCCCCCTCCTCGCCAAGATCAGCACCCCGGCGCTTATCTGCGCCGCCGCCGACGACCCCAACTGGACCCCCACCGACGCGGCACGCGCCGCAGGCCGCCTGCCAAAAGGCACATCTGTCATCCTCCCCGGCGCCGGTCACATCGCCCCGCTATTCGAAGCGGCATCCGCCGTGGCAGAACTGCTCACCGCCTTCTGGGCCAACCCCGGTGCCGTGGTCACCCGTCAGCGCGCCGCCGTGGCACCTCACCGGCCAGCAACCTGACAGCGAACGCCAGCGAGGGCGAACTCCGACCGCCCGGCTAAATCCGCACGGCGCGACAGCCACCATCCGGGCGCGCCGATCGCCCACTTCTGCACGGCCTGGATCGCCGGGAGACGGCGCTACCCACGCGCCAGAACGAAGCCTCTTTGTTGTCAAGGGCCTTTTCGGGTTTTCTTCAGGGCTGCTGGCGTACGGGCAGGTGTGCGTCCGCTCAGGGGTCGTAGGGTGGTGTCGGGTCCGGGAGTGGCTTGGCCGAAGAGCCGGTTTTCGGGGTGTGAGCCGGCCGCGCTGGCGACAGAGTCGCTCCCCGGTTGCCCTCCCGGGCCTGCCGTCCTCACCGCTGCCGCGGCCCGGCGGGCGTCGGCCTGCAGGTGGGCGTAGATGGCGTCGCTGACGCGCCGCTTGAGGCAGCGGAGCGCCTCTTTGCGCGTCTTGCCCTCGGCTATTTTTCGGTCGTAATAGGCGCGGCCGTCGCTATGGGGCTGGCGGATCTGGGTGACCGCGGCCATGTGGATGGCGTGGTTGAGGCGCCGGTTCCCGCGCCGGGACAGCCGGTGGATTTTCCGGTTCCCCGACGATACTTCGATGGGGGCGGTGCCGTTGTAGGCGGCGAAGCGATCCCTGGTGGGGAAGCGGGACGCGTCGGCGACGTAGCCGATCATGGTTGCGGCGATGACCGGGCCGACGCCGAAGACCTCGGTGATGGTGGTGCCCGATGCCCGGACCGCCACTGTCAGTCTCTTCTTGGTGTCGCGCAGCTGGGCATCAATGCGGCGCAGGTCTTCCAGGAACTCGGTGGCGAGCTCGCAGCGGGCCAGGGCAACGGCCTCTGGCGGCTCGATCTGCTCAAGGAAGATGGTGGCCTGAGCTGCGGTGATCTGCTTGGAGATGCCGCCCGGGACCAGCTCGCAGAGCACGGCGTGGAGCCGGCAGGCGACCTGGGTCCTGGCCCGGCCGAGGTCACGGTGGCGCTTGGACCACAACTTCAGCACCGCTGCGTGGTTCTCCGCTGTCACCCTCCGCGGGGTGGCCGACCGCAGCGCCGCAATAGCGACCGACCGGGCGTCGTTGGGGTCGTTCTTGTTCGTCGCGCCGGTCGCCAGCAGCCGCACCCGGGCGCCCAGCTTGGGCTGCACGTCGAGCACGAGCTCACCTGCGGCCACCAGCTGCTGGGCCAGGAGGTAGCCGAGCCCGCTGGCGCCCTCGACTCCCAGGTCCGCTCCGGCCAGGCCGCTGCCCAGGACACGAGCCGCTCGGCCTGGGCCGCCGACGACCGCACCCGCAGCTCGCCCAGCGGCTCCTCGGCCGCGCCGATCGCCACCGCGGTATGGGAGCCCTTATGCGGGTCAACACCTATCATCACTGCCGCCATCAACCGCTCCTTCGTCATCATCGGGGAAGGACCGTGGCGGGCATGCCTGATTGCGGATCGGCCCGCGTTCGCGCCTCTTTTGAGCCACGCCACGGCGAGACCCGACAGGCTGGCACGTCGTTCGAAAGCCAGACCGTAAACGGCCGGCAGGCGGTTAGAGAGCCAGCCCATCGGACCTCTGAACGCTACGACCAAGGCGCAACGCCTGCACCAAGTCTCAATCAGGCGGCTACGCATGCGCTAGGCCACCAGCAAGTCGGCCACGCACCGTGACGAGATTTTGGAGTGACCGTCACGCGCACGCTAGGCCTGGGCCGGGCGAGCCTGGTGATGCTCATCGGCCCGTTCAGCGCGCTGATCCGCCGGCTGGCGCTGCGGATCGTGAAATCCGATGCCGAGCGACGACCTGGCCTCACGAGCGCCCGTCCACCTGATGCGTGAGCCTGGCGGCTCGCCGAAGGTCGATCAGGTGACGACCTGACGTCCGAGACTGCCGATTAATGCCAACACAGAACGCCAGCACCGAACGTCGGGCTTTCTGGAGAAGGCGGCGACGCAGAACGGCGGCTACCTGCGCATGGCCACGGACCAGTGCTGGTCACGGAGTGTGGTCGGCTCACGGGCCCAGCGTGTGACCGGATCGCCGACTCGGCGCAGAGTATGACGAGTTCTCCTCGCACAAGTGGCACAGAATAGCTACCCACCCATGGGGGTCTTCGCTGTCAAGAGGGCGTGCTGGTCTGCGCCGGTGACCTGGAGATCGCCGGGTCGGCTGTACTGCTGGCTTTCTTCGCAGCTGCCGTGTTTCGGGCTGTCGCGCGGTCCGGGGTCAAGGCGCAGCGCCCGCAGCGGTGGCGCCCGTCAGGGCGCGGGCGGGGACGAACGAGCTTGATGCCGGCGAGCGGCGGCCGTTGGCGCGGGTGATGGCGAATAGGGTCTGGCCGTCCGGCGTAACGGCCAGCGCGCTCGGCT
>Ga0070707_100005550_pt1 | contig 11787 bp, 13 predicted proteins | sample KBSK5502metaG_FD_65468 | JGI IMG/M metagenome (GOLD analysis project Ga0070707, IMG submission 65468) | Corn, switchgrass and miscanthus rhizosphere microbial communities from Kellogg Biological Station, Michigan, USA - KBS K5-50-2 metaG | ecosystem: Host-associated > Plants > Roots >... | reverse complement strand
CGCCGCCGCCATGGCGGATCACGACGCGATGGTGATCGAGGGGCTGGTCGACGACCTGCTGCGCAGCAGCAGGCCGGGCGACGAGGCGCGGACCGTGACCACGGAAGCGAGGATCACCGTCGACGCCGACGAGCTCATCGCCGGCTGCCTGGCCCGGCAGGGACTCGCGCCTGAAACCGCGGTCATCTCCAGGATCCGCCGGGCGATGGCGATTCCGATCGACGACCGGTTTCAGCCGTTGGCGGGCGCGGCCGAGCTCCTGGCGACGATCCACGAGCTCGGCATGCGCGCGGTCATCGCGAGCAACACGTACTGGCGCGACGCCGCCAGCTACTGGGACGACTTTCGCCTCCTCGGCATGGCCCAGCACATCGACGACATAGTGACGTCGGTCGACGCGGGTCACCTGAAGCCCCACCCGGCGGTTTTCGAGATGGCGATGCGGCGCAGTGGCGTCAGCGCGGAACGCTGCGTGGTCATAGGCAACCGGGAGGACAACGACGTCGCGCCGGCGCTCGCGCTCGGCATGTGGGCGATCCTCGTCCACCCGGACGACCCCAGGCCCGAGCAGTCCCGCGCTCACGCCGTCGCCCCCGACCTCTGGGTGTGCGCCCAGGCGCTCAGGGATATGCTCGAAACGCCGTGAAGAACGAGATCCTTCGGCGCGTCGAACGCGTCGTGCTCACGCTCGACGTGAACGGCGAGCGGCGCGAGCTGCTGGTACCTGTGCACAAGACGCTGCTCGAGGTGCTGCGCGAGGACATGCAGCTGACCGGCACCAAGCACGGCTGCGAGCTGGGCGAGTGCGGGACGTGCACCGTCCTCGTGGACGGCAGGCCGCAGCTGAGCTGTCTCCTCCTTCCGATCCAGGTCCAGGGGCGCGCGATCACGACCATCGAGGGTCTCGCGCGGGGCTCGGAGCTGCACCCGCTGCAGGTGGCTTTTGCGGAGCTCGGGGCGGCACAGTGCGGCTACTGCACGCCTGGAATCCTGCTCGCGGCGCGCTCTTTGCTCGAAGAGAATCCGAAGCCGACGCGCGACCAGATCCGCGAAGCCCTGGCCGGCAACCTTTGCCGGTGCACGGGCTATACCAAGATTCTCCAGGCGGTCGAGCTCGCCGCCGGGCGGATGACATGAGGGTGGTCGGCAAGCCCCTGCCCAAGGTCGACGCCGCGACCAAGGTCACGGGCCGCGCGGTCTACGCCGACGACATGCTTCCCGCGCGCACGCTCCACTGCCGGATCCTGCGCAGCCCGCACCCCCACGCGCGCATCGTCTCCATCGACACCTCTGCCGCCCGCCGCATCCCCGGCGTGGTCGAGGTGATCACAGGGGCGGACCTTCCCATCAAGTTCGGCATCCTTCCCGTCACCCAGGACGAGCGCGCCCTGGAGCACGAGAAGGTGCGCTACGTCGGCGACCCGATCGCCGCCGTCGCGGCCACCGACGAGGAGGTCGCCGCAGCCGCGTGCGACGCGATCGAGGTCGAGTACGAGGTGCTCGCGCCAGTGATGTCGGTCGAGGCGGCGCTGGTGGCGCCGAAGGACGAGCGCATCCACGACTACGGCGGGCCTCACAACATCCATAAGCTCGTCGCCCTGGAGTTCGGCGATGTCGACGGCGGTTTCGCGCGGGCTGACTCTGTCCGCGAGGACGTCTTCTTCTTCGAAGGCAATACGCACCTACCGATGGAGCAGCACAGCGCCATCGCGACCTATGTCGACGGCCGGGTGACGTTGTGGTCGTCGACGCAGGTTGTGCACTACGTCCACCGCGCGCTGTCGAAGGTGCTCGAGCTGCCCATGCACCGCATCCGCGTCATCGGCGCCGCCCATGGCGGCGGCTTCGGCGGCAAGACCGACCCCTTCGCGCACGAGATCATCGTCGCCAAGCTCGCGATGCTGACCGGCCGTCCGGTGAAGTGCACGCTCACGCGCGAGGAGGTCTTCTACGCGCACCGCGGACGTCACCCGGTGCTGATGTGGGTCAAGACCGGCGTGACGGCGGACGGAAAGATCACCGCGATGCATTTCCGCAGCGCGCTGGACGGCGGCGCGTACGGCTCCTATGGCGTCGCCTCGACCTTCTACACGGGGGCACTGCAGACGGTCACGTACGACATCCCCGCGTATCGATTCGAGGGCTGCCGCGTCTTCACCAACAAGCCGCCTTGCGGGCCGAAGCGCGGCCACGGGACGCCGCAGCCTCGGTTCGCCCTGGAGCTGCATCTCGAGAAGATCGCCGACGACCTCGGCCTCGACCCGGTCGCCTTGAAACGGCGCAACTTCGTCAAGCCCAACACGAGGACTGTGAACTGGTTGCGCGTCACGTCGTGCGGTCTCGAGGAATGCACCGACCTCGTGGTCAAAGCATCGAAGTTCCACGAGCGAACGCGGACGCGTGGTCACGGCATGGGCTTTGCGATCTCCAGCTACCTCTCCGGCGCAGGTACGGCGATCTACTGGAACGACATGCCCCACTCCGAGGTCCAGATCAAGGTCGACCGCGGCGGCGTCACCGCCTACTGCGGCGCGATGGACATCGGCCAGGGCTCTGATTCCATGCTGGCCACGATCGTCGCCGAGGAGCTCGGCCTCCAGCCATCGGACATCCGACTCGTCACGGCCGACACCGACACCACGCCGATCGACCTTGGTTCTTACTCCTCGCGCGTGACGTTCATGGCCGGCAACGCCGCGCTCGAGGCCGCCCGCAAGATGCGAGCCCTGCTCGGCGAGGCCGTGGAGGCAAGCGGACGCAAGTACGAGGACGTGCCGTTCGAGGAGGCGACCGTGCTCGCCGAGGCGCGGTTCGGCACCCTAACCACCGCTGGGAGCTACACGCCTCCGAAGATCGCCGGTCCATACAAGGGATCCGGCGTGGGCCCGAGCCCGGCGTACAGCTATTCGGCGTGCGTCGTCGACCTCGACGCGCATCCGCGCACCGGCCTCGTCAACGTGAACAAGGTGTGGATCGCGCACGACGTCGGCCGGGCCATCAACCCGCTGCTCGTCGAGGGCCAGGTCGAGGGCAGCGTGTACATGGGGCTGGGTGAAGCGCTGATGGAGGAGCAGGTGTTTCGCAAAGGCCTGCACAAGTGGCCCTCCATGCTCGAGTACAAGTCGCCCACGTTCCTCGACGTGCCCGAGATCGAGACCTTCATCGTCGAGACCGTCGACCGCGAGGGACCTTACGGCGCCAAGGAGGCGGGCCAGGGTCCGCTGCTGCCCGTGCCGCCGGCGGTGTGCGCCGCCGTGCACGACGCGCTCGACGTTTGGATCGACGAGATACCGGTCACGCCTGAGAAGGTCGTCGAGGCCCTGCGCCGCAAGGACAAAGGTGAGCCGCCGCGCTACGGCCCGTTGCGTTTTCCACTCATCCCCTATCCCGAGACGATCAAGGTCGATGGGCCCGATGGGCACCAGGACGGGACCTACTGAATGCTTCGCCTTCCTCGCTTTAACTACCTGCGACCCAGGACCGCGAATGAGGCGGCGGCGATGGCCGCCGAGCTGGGGCCGCGCGCGATGTTCGTCGCCGGTGGCACCGATCTGTATCCGAAGCTCAAGCGCCGCCAGTTCGAGATCGACACGTTGATCGGGCTCGACTTCCTGCCGCGCGCGGTCCGCGTCGGCTCGACGGAGTCCGAGATCGACGCTGGGGTCACGCTGAGCGCGGCGTCGCGCGACGCCAGCCTCCTCAAGGGATTCGCGGGCTACGCGCAGGCGGCCGGCCTCGTCTCCTCTCCCCCGCTCCGCAACGCCGGCACGATCGGCGGCAACCTGTGCGTGGACACCCGCTGCAACTACTACGACATGACGTACGAGTGGCGGAAGGCGGCGGGGTTCTGCCTGAAGAAGGATGGGGACATCTGTCTCGTCGCCCCGAGCAGCCCGCGCTGCTGGGCGGTGTCGTCCTCCGACACGGCTCCGATGGCGATGGCTCTGCACGGCGTGGTGAGGCTGGCCGGTCCAGACGGCGAGCGGGAGATCCCTGTGGCCGCGCTCTACCGGGACGACGGCATCGACTACCTGGCGAAGCAGCCTTTCGAGGTCGTGACCGGGCTCCGGCTGAGCGCGTCGGCGAACACCAGGAGCGCCTACGTCAAGCTCCGCCGGAGGGGTTCGATCGACTTCCCGATCGCAGGCGCCGCCGCGGCCGTCGACCTCGACGGCGGCCTTGTGATCGCGGCCCGGATCGTTCTGTCAGCAGTCGCCTCCCACCCCCTCGCGGCGGTCGCCGCGGGCGAGTTCCTGAAGGGAAAGCGGCTCGATCCCGAGGTAGTTGCCGAGGCGGCCGAGCTGGCCGCCAAGCCCGCCAAACCCCTCGACAACGCCGACCTGAGCCACTTCTGGCGGAAGCGGATGGTCCGGGTGGTGGTGGAGCAGGCGTTGGGTGGTCTCAGCGACCAGAAGCCGGGGTTCGACGGTTAAGCTTTCAGGTCGTAGTCCCCTTGACTCATTTTTCGTCATACATCCAGAAGGGCCAGGGAATGGTTGAGTACGCGCTCATCCTCGCCCTGATCGCGCTGATCGTGATCATCGCTCTGATCGCGACCGGCGGTCAGCTCATGAACGTCTACTCCAACATCACGGCGACCATGTGCAACTACCACGTGGGGTGCTGATTCCGGGTTCGAGTCAGCAGGCCGGCCAGGGCATGGTCGAGTTCGCCCTGATCCTGGCCCTGGTCGCCCTCGTCGTGGTCATCGCGCTGCTCGTGACGGGCGGCCAGGTGATCAACCTCTACTCGAACATCACCGCCACGATGTGCAACTACAAGGTGGGCTGCTGACCCCTTAGCCCGCCGGCGCCGCAGCCGCGGCCGCCGCCGCCCGCGCCGCGTTCTGCCTGACCACGTCCATGTTCTTCGCGCGCAGCGCGTCCGGCGGAAACAGAGCGTTCGTCAGCCCGACCGCCTTCACGCCAAGCTGCAGGTAGGCGCCTATGTCGTCGATCTCGATGCCGCCGGAGACCCAGAACGGCACGCCGGCGAGCGGCCCATTCAGCGCCTCGATGTAGCGCGGCCCGCCGACAGGACCGACCGGGAAGACCTTCACCAGGGCGGCGCCGGCAAGCCGGGCCTGGTAGATCTCGGTAGGGGTCAGCGCGCCCAGCACGCAGAGGATGTCCTCCTTGCGGCAGGCGTCAGCCACCTCCGGCAGGAGGACCGGGGTGACCACGAACGAAGCCCCGGCCTGCTTGGCCTCGGTCACGGCGCCCGGGTCCCAGACGGTCCCGACGCCGATCGGGTTCTTGCCTCCGGTCGTGGCAACGAGGCCCTTGATGAGCTCGAAGCACGAGGGCACGGTCTTGGTGATCTCGATTGTGGTGATGCCCGATTCGAGCGCCGCCAGGCAGGCCTGGAAGCCGGCCTCGGAGTCCTCGGTGCGCAGCACGCCGCAGACACGGTTGGGGAAAAGCTCGGCGATTGTCCGCACAGCCGGAATCTTATCGGCCACCCCATTTACAAATTGGTCCTCGATACACTGGTACATACGTATGACCGGGGCCACGGCGACCGAGAGCACCCGAGACCAGATCATTCACGCGGCGGCCGACTCCCTCCTCGAGAACGGCTACTCGGGGACCAGCGTCCGGGCCATCGCCTCCAAGGCCGGCGTGGCCATCGGCAACCTCCAGTACTGGTTCCCGACCAAGTCGGAGCTCCTGGTGGAGGCATGGCGCTACCTGACCGCGAAGTCGGTCGAGGAGCTGCGCCGGACCCTGAACCAGCTCACCGATCCACTCGAGGTGCTGGAGATCGGGGTCGAGTCGCTGTGGGACTCGCTGCGCCGGCTCGGCGACGTGCAGCTCGCGGCATTCGACCTGCTCGTCCAGGCGCCAAGGACCGAGCGCCTGCGGGCGTACCTTCCCGAGCTCTTCACCCGGTACCGGGAGGTCATCCAGGAGCAGCTGGACCGCCTGGAGGAGGACGGCCGGATCCGCCTGACCGTGCCGCGCGACGTCCTGGTGCCGCTGGTCCTCAACACGGTGCTTGGCTTCGGTCTCTACTACGTCGTCACGCGCGACGACGAGTCGTGCGTGCGCGCGCTGTCGGCGTTCCGCCAGCTCGCCGGCAGCGTCATCGAGCCCGCCGGATGAGTGTCCAGGTCCTGGACCGCGAGCTGAACCGCCTGGAAGGCCTGTGGACGGACGGCCTTTCCGACGCCTACCGCGTCTACCTGGATTCCGTGGGCCATTTCACGCCGGACGTGCAGCCGAAGCTTGCGCTCGCCGCGGCCTTGATCGAGATGGGCGTCCGGCTCCAGGGCCTGGGCGGTCGCGCCGCGGCGCCGACGACGCTGCTTATGGGGGACCTCTGCCTGGCCCGGGGATCGCGTCTGCTCGCGGACAACGCGCCGCTCGCGGTACAGGTGGCCTTCGCGCGAGCGGTCGAGTCCATCTCGTCCGCGGCGGCATCGGAGCAGCCGGCGCCGGCGACGCGGCCCCTGCTGCAGAGCGCGCTCGGAGCCTCGCGTTGATCGCGGCTCGGGTCGAGTTCGCCACCGAGCGCGCCACCGAGTTCGTCGACATCACCGACCGGATCCGCGACGAGATACGCCGCTCCGGGTTGCGCGACGGCCGGGTGTACCTGCAGTCCATGCACACGACGCTCGGCATCGCGGTCAACGAGAACGAGCCACTGCTTCTGCGCGATTTCCAGGGCTTGCTCGAGCGCATCGCGCCCGCCGGCGCGGGCTACCAGCACGACGACTTCACGCGGCGGACCGACATCCAGCTCGACGAGCCGGTCAACGGCCACGCGCATTGCCGGCAGCTCCTGCTGAGCGCTTTCGCAACGCTCCTCGTTGCGGATGGAGAGCTCCTTCTTGGCCGCTGGCAGTCCGTATTTGCCGTGGAGCTCGACGGGCCTCGCCAGCGCCGGATCGCCATCCAGCTGGACGGCGAGTTCGCGCGCGAGTCGCGCCATGCGCCCGAGTCGCTGGTCGAGGTCGAGCTGGCGCGCCAGCTGATGGTCGATCCCGAGGCGGTCGCCGCGCCAATGCGGCGGCTGGTCGAGGCGGGCGGCAAGCGCCTGCGGCCCAAGCTGGTCCAGCTGACGGCGGCGATCGGGCCACGCAACGACCCGCTGCGAGCGGCGGAGCTTGCGGCGGCGGTCGAGCTGCTCCACAACGCCACGCTGATCCACGACGACTATGTCGACGAAAGCCCGTACCGGCGCGGACGGCCGACCGTCGCGGCGGCCGAGGGACCGGAACGCGCGATCGCGGTCGGCGACTACTACTTCGCCAAGGCGACGCGCCTGATCGCGGAGATCGGCAACCCCGGCGTCACCTCGGCGGTCGCCGAGGCGCTGGAGGCGGTTTGCGCATCGCAGATCGACGACGTCGCGCTGCGCGGAGCGTACCCAGGCGACCGGGAGTCGTACATGCGGGTCGTCCGCGGCAAGACAGCCTCGCTGTTCGCCGCGGCATGCGCTTCCGGGGCGCTGCTGTCCGATGCACCTCCGGAAGTCGTGGGCGCGCTGCGCCGCTACGGCGACCTGCTCGGCGTCGCGTTCCAGATGACGGACGACATGGTCGATTTCAGCCCCAGCTCCGGCAAGCCGATGGGCCTCGACGTGCGGCAGAGGGTGCTCTCCCTTCCTCTTATCTATGCGGCGGAGGACCGCGTCGTCGGCCCGGAGGTGCGACAGCTGCTCGCGGGCACGCTCGGCGACAAGGAAGTTGGACGCGTGACGGACCTGGTCACCTCGAGCGAAGCCCTGCCTCGAGTGCGGAAGGAAGCCCTCGAGCTGATCGACGCCGCGGTGCACGAGCTGGAGTCGGTGGAGCTCGATGGGCTGCGGCCAACTCTCATCGGCCTTGCCCGCGCCGCGGTAGACCGGAGCTCTTAGCGACCCCCGGTCAGGATACCGACGGTGCCCATCGCCAGGCTGTGAAAGCGCGCGTCTGACCAGCCGGCATCCTTCGCCATCGCGACCAGCTCATTGGGCGTGCGGTAGGAATCCACGGTGTCGCTGAGGTAGCGATACGCCGCCCGATCGCCCGAGATGGCGCCGCCGATGCCGGGCAGCAACGTCCGCAGGTAGAGCCGGTAGGCGCTCCCGACGACGCCCTTCGGCGGACGCACGAACTCGAGGACCACCCCCCGCCTCGCGACACGGGTCATCTCGCGCAGCCCGCGCACCGGGTCGGCAAGGTTGCGGAGCCCGAAGGCGATCGTCGACGCGTCGAAGCTTGCCTCGTCGAACGGGAGGTTCAGCGCGTCGCCTTCCAGGAAATCGATGCCCGGATGCTCCCTGCGCGCCACCTCCAGCATGCGCGGGCTGAAGTCGAGGCCTACCACGCGGCCGCCGCGGGCGAGCCGCGCCAGCTCGGCGGTCAGCTTGCCCGAGCCGCAGGCGACATCAAGTGCGGAGCCTCCCGGTCGCAGGCCGGTCTCGCGCGCCGCGCGACGGCGCCACCCGGAGTCGGTGCCGAAGGAGAGGACCGTGTTGACGGTGTCGTAGCGGCGCGCGATGCGGTCGAACATCGACCGCACGGCGGCGGGATCGCGTTCGCCCAGCTTGGTTATTTGCCGGCGCGGCGCGCCAGGAATTTCTGCACGCCTTCCGCGAACTCCTCGCTTCCCGCCTGCGCCTCCTGCAGGTACGACTCGTACTCCATCGCCTCCTCGTAGGTCGACGTCAGGGCGTGGTTCACTGCGCGCTTGGCGCCGGCGAGCGCCTGGCGGGGCTGCGACGCGAGCTGGTTCGCCAGGTCGCGCACCTCCTCCTCCAGGCGGTCCGCCGGCACGAGGCGGTTGATGACACCGAGGCGGTGCGCGTCGGCCGCCGCCAGGGGCTTGCCGCTGAAGAACATCTCGTAGGCGACGCCGGTCCCGGCGAGGCGCGGCAGCAGCCAGCTGACCCCGCCGTCAGGGGCGAGGCCGATGTTGACGAAGGCTTCGAGGAGGTAGGCCTCGGGCGTCGCGATCCGGATGTCGCACGCCAGGGCGAAGCTCGCGCCGATGCCGACCGCCGGTCCGTTCATCGCGGCGATCACCGGCTTCGGCATCGTCCGGAGGCGGCTGAGCATCGGCATGTACTCGGTGCGCAGCACGTTGCCGACGTCCTCAGGCGTCCGCATGCCTGCGCCGGCAACCATCTCGGTGACGTCGGCGCCGGAGCAGAAAGCGCGACCCGACCCGGTCAGCACCACCACACGGACCGCGTCGTCACGCTCCGCCTCCTTGATCGCCTCACCGAGCTGCTTGCGGGTGAGCGCGCCGATCGCGTTCATCTTCTCGGGGCGGTTGAACTGAATCAGGCCGATCCCGCCGTGCGTGTGGACGTTGACGTGCTGCTCGACTTCAGTTGCCATGAATCACTTCCCTTTGAACACGCCCTTTCGTTTTTCGAGGAACGCGTGCATGCCCTCTTTCTGGTCTTCGCTCGCGAACAGGAAGTAGAAGCTCTTGCGCTCCGACGCCAGCCCTTCGGACAGCGGCGCCTCGAAAGCCTTCAGCACCGCCTCTTTGGCCATCCGCACCGCGAGCGGTGGCTTCTCGGCGAGCTGTCGAGCTAGACGCTTGGCGACCTCGATCGTCATCTCCGAGGGCACGACCTTGTTCACGATGCCGAGCTCATACGCGCGTCGCGCGGTGACGGGTGCGCCGGTCAGCATGACCTCCATCGCCACGTGCTTGCCGGCGGTCCGAGGCCAGCGCTGCGTGCCACCCGCGCCGGGGATGATGCCGAGGTTGATCTCGGGCTGGCCGAGCCGCGCCGAGTCCCCGGCCACGATCAGGTCGCACATGAGCGCGACCTCACAACCGCCGCCCAGCGCGTAGCCGTTGACAGCCGCGATCAGGGGCTTGCTGAACCCGGCCAGGGACGTCCAGCGGCCGGTCTGGTCGCGGCGCAGCTGATCGACGGCACCGCGGTCTGCCATGTCGGCGATGTCAGCGCCGGCCGCGAAGACCTTCGGGCCTCCGGTGAGGACCACCGCCCGCACGCTTTCCTCCGCGTCCAGCTCGGCGAGCGCGCTGGTCAGCTCGCGGATCACGTCGGGGCTCAGGGCGTTCAAAACCCGGGGCCGGTTGAGCGTGACGACCGCGATCGGAGCCTCGATCTCGACGAGGATGTGCTCGTAGCCCATCCGGCCTATCATCGGCTAAATGGCACGCCGTCTTTGGGATTCCTACGGGCGTGTCGCCGACGATCTGCGGATCTCGGTCACCGACCGCTGCAACTTCCGGTGCATCTACTGCATGCCCGCCGAAGGCCTGAAATGGCTAAAGCGCGAGGACATCTTGAGGTTCGAGGAGATCGCGCGCCTCTCCCGGATCTTCGTCGAGCGTTACGGCGTGCGCACGATCCGGATCACCGGCGGCGAGCCACTGGTGCGGGTGAAGCTCGAGGAGCTGATCGGGATGATCAACGCGATCGACCCCACCCTCGACATCACGATGACCACCAACGGAGTGCTCCTGCGCCAGAAGGCGCAAGCCCTGAAGGATGCAGGTCTCAAGCGCATCAACATCTCGCTCGACACGCTGCACATGGACCGCTTCAAGGAGATGGCGCGGAGCGACGCATTCGACCGGGTGATGGATGGCATCACGGCGGCTCGCGAGGCGGGCCTGTGGCCGATCAAGCTGAACATGGTGGTCATGAAGGGCCACAACGACAGTGAGGTGGTCGACTTCGCGCGGCTCGCCCACAGCGAGGGCTACGAGGTTCGGTTCATCGAGTTCATGCCTCTCGACGGCGACAACATCTGGACCAACGAGCAGGTGGTGCCCAGCCGCCGGATCATGGAGCAGATCGAGGACCAGTTTCCGCTGGTGCCGTTCGAAGACACCAGGCCGGGCCCGGCGACGCGCTACAGGTTCGCAGACGGCGCGAGCGGTGGGGTCGGGTTCATCTCGTCCGTGAGCCAGGCGTTCTGCTCGACTTGCAACCGCATCCGCCTGACCGCAGAGGGTGGCCTGCGCACGTGTCTGTTCTCGCTGCAGGAGACGCCGCTGCGTGAGCTCATGCGCTCTGGCGTGTCCGACGACCACGTCGGCTCCGTGATCGAGGCGGCGATCTGGCGCAAGGAGGAAGGCCACCTGATCAACAAGCCGAACTTCATCAAGCCGGCGAAGTCGATGTCCCAGATCGGCGGCTAAGTCGCTTTGTCGGCTTCGCAAACCCCGGATAGTCCGGACTAACCGAACTTTGTCGCCTTCGCAAACCCCGGATAGTCCGGACTAACCGAACTTTTCGCGCTCGCAAATCCCGCAGTCCGGACTGACTGGATGTTTCGGGTCCGGCCTAAGCTAGACCGCGTGCTCAAACCCGACGAGGCTCAACGGCCCTACACCGTCACCGAGCTCGCCAACGAGATCCGTCGAGAGCTACGACCCCTGACAGCACTCCTGCTGAAGGGCGAGGTCAGCGGCATGAAGCAGGGCACCAAGGGCCACTACAGCTTTGTCATTCGCGACGGCCAGAGCCTGATCAACGCCTTCATCTACGCGGATGACGTCCGCCGCGTGACAACTCTTCCCGAGGACGGCCAGGTCTTCATCTTCCGCGGCCGCGTCGACTACTGGACTCAATACGGAACGATCCGCTTCATCGTCGACCAGGTCGAGTTCGACGACGTCGGCAAGCTGCGCGCGCGCCTCGAGGAGCTCAAGCGCCGCCTGGAGGCCGAGGGCGCGTTTGCCGCCGAGCGCAAGCGAAGTATCCCATTCCTCCCCGGGGCGGTCGCCATCCTCACGTCGCCGACCGGCGCGGTCATCCACGACCTCCAGGAGACGATCTGGGACCGCTTTCCCAACATGGGCATCG
>Ga0070707_100005549_pt1 | contig 11787 bp, 8 predicted proteins | sample KBSK5502metaG_FD_65468 | JGI IMG/M metagenome (GOLD analysis project Ga0070707, IMG submission 65468) | Corn, switchgrass and miscanthus rhizosphere microbial communities from Kellogg Biological Station, Michigan, USA - KBS K5-50-2 metaG | ecosystem: Host-associated > Plants > Roots >... | reverse complement strand
AAGCCGGTCGCGATGACCAGGACCGACGAGGTGCCGCCGCTCGCCGACGAGCTGCGCTTCTTCGCCGGAGCGGCTCGCGTGCTTGAGGGCAGGTCGGCGGGCGAATACCTGGCCGATCACACGTCGATGATCAGGCGGGAGCCGGTCGGCGTCTGCGCCCAGGTGACGCCGTGGAACTACCCGATGATGATGGCGGTCTGGAAGTTCGCCCCGGCCCTGGCCGCCGGCAACACGGTGGTGCTCAAGCCCTCGGACACCACGCCGGCCTCGACGCTGCTGCTCGCCGAGATAGCGGCCGCCATCTTCCCGCCCGGCGTGTTCAACGTGATCTGCGGCGACCGGGATACCGGCCGCGCCCTGGTGAGCCACGACATCCCGCAGATGGTCTCGATCACCGGGTCGGTGCGGGCCGGCATGGAGGTCGCCCAGGCCGCGGCGGCGAAGCTGAAGAGGGTCCACCTGGAACTCGGCGGCAAGGCGCCCGTCGTGGTGTTCGACGACGCCGACGTCGGGCGGGCCGCCCAGACCATCATCGACACGGGCTATTACAACGCCGGCCAGGATTGCACCGCGGCCACCAGGGTGCTGGCCGGGCCTGCGGTCGCCGCCGACCTCACCGACGCCGTCGCCGAGCTGGCCGCGGCCGTGAAGACGGCTGGCCCTGACGAGCCGGACGCTTATTACGGCCCGCTGAACAACCCGGTCCAGCTCGCCAGGGTCGCCGGATTCGTCGACCGGGCGCCCGATCACGCGCAGGTCAGGGCCGGCGGCCGCCGGGTGGGGGACCGCGGCTTCTGCTACGCGCCGACCGTGATCTCCGGCCTGCGGCAGGACGACGAGATGATCCAGGAGGAGATCTTCGGGCCCGTCGTCACCGTGCAGCGATTCGCCTCGGAGGACGAGGCGATCCGCTGGGCCAACGGGGTCAAGTACGGCCTGGCGGCCAGCGTCTGGACGCGCGACCACGGCCGGGCGATGCGGGCGGCACGTCTGCTGGACTTCGGGGCCGTCTGGATCAACACCCATATCCCGTTCGTGTCCGAGATGCCGCACGGCGGCTTCAAGCACTCGGGCTACGGCAAGGACCTGTCGGTCTACGGCTTCGAGGACTACACCCGGATCAAGCACGTGATGAGCTATATAGGGTGATCGTTGGTTCACCCCGACAAGCACGACGTAACTATCAGCAGATGCATCACCGGTCGAATCGCTGAAACTCATACTAACTCGCGGGGCTGACTGGGCGATCAATGCGGAATCAGTTGCTTTGTGTCGGGATTGTTACTGAATTAGTTGATCCAGATGCACTACCGTGCAAACATCACATGAACGTCCACGGTGGTGCCCAACTACGGGTCGCCCCGGCCGGGAGGCAGTCCCGGAGGCCACCGAAAGCAGGGATATTGCCAGAGATGACTGACACGCACGCGCACAGCCTGACGAAAGCGGGCCAGGAGGCGGACGCAGCCGAGGGCGCGGCGCTTCCGGCGATCGAGCTGACCGCCGTGTCGAAGGAGTTCCGCACAGGCGGCGATGTCGTGGCGGCCGTCCGGACGATGGACCTGCAGATCGCCGAGGGCGAGTTCTTCTCGCTGCTCGGGCCGTCCGGGTGCGGCAAGACGACCACCATGCGCATGGTCGCCGGCTTCGAGGAGCCGACCACCGGGACGGTCCGGCTGCACGGCAGGGACGTCACCGGCGTGCCGCCGAACAAGCGCGACGTGAACATGGTGTTCCAGTCCTACGCGCTCTTCCCGCACATGAACGTCTTCGAGAACGTCGCGTTCGGCCTGCGCCGCAGGAACGTGCCCAGGGGCCAGATCAGCCAGCAGGTCAACGACATGCTGGAGATCGTGAACCTGGGCGGTCGCGGCCACCGCAGGCCGCGGGAGCTGTCCGGCGGCCAGCAGCAGCGGGTGGCGCTGGCCAGGGCCTTGGTCAACCATCCGCGCGCGCTGCTGCTCGACGAGCCGCTCGGCGCGCTCGACCTGAAGCTCAGGCAGGCCATGCAGGTCGAGCTCAAGCGGATCCAGCGCGAGGTCGGCATCACGTTCGTCTACGTGACCCATGACCAGAACGAGGCGCTCACAATGTCGGACCGGATCGCGGTCATGAACGACGGCCTGATCGAGCAGCTTGGCACGCCGTGGGAGATCTACGAGCACCCGGCATCCAGGTTCGTGGCCGGCTTCATCGGGACGTCGAACCTGCTGACCGGCTCGGCGAGCCGGGTGACGGACACCGAGGCCGTCATCGAGGTCAGCTCAGACGAGCGCATCGTCGTCCCGCTGCGCAGCGTCCGGGCCAGCGCGGGCGACAACCTCGAGATCACCGTCCGCCCGGAGAAGATCGATCTCACCGCCGAGCGACCGGTCGGCGCCGGCTGCGCGCTGCGTGGCACCGTCACCGAGGTGGTCTACCTCGGCACGTCGACGAACTTCTCGGTAGCGACCACGACCGGCGCCGAGGTGGTCGTATTCCAGCAGAACTCGGCATCGGCCGGCCGGCTGGCCGGCCGTGGCGACAGCATCTGGCTGTCCTGGCAACCAGCACATTCGTACCTGATCGGGTAGTGATCCCAGAGGAGGAAACCATGACCGAGCGGAATGGCTCAGGTCCGCACGAGTCAGCCATCGACCCGTCCGTGTGGCGTGGCATGACCCAGAGCAGGCTGTCGCGCAGGCAACTGCTCACCTCGGCAGGCACCGGCGCGGGCATGCTCGGCGTGTCCGCCTTGCTGGCGGCCTGCGGCGTGAAGGGCGCGTCATCAGGCGGCGGACCGACGCCAGGCGGCGTCGGCACGACGGCCTGGTGGGCGAAGCAGAAGTCCACCAAGCACGTCAACTTCGGCAACTGGCCGTACTACATCGACGTGCTCAGCGGCAAGCACCTCTCGCTCGAACACTTCACCGCGCAGACCGGCATTAGCGTGACGTACACCGAGCCGATCGGCAACAACATGCCCTTCTATGCCAAGATCCGAACGTCGCTGTCGGCCAAGCAATCCACCGGCTACGACATCATCGTGATGACCAACAACAGCCCGGCCCTTGGGTACTTGATTCAGTTCGGCTGGCTGACCCCGCTCGACCACGGCGCGATGCCCAACTTCGACAAGAACGCCGGCCCGCTGATCAAGAACCCGTCCTGGGATCCAGGCAACAAGTACACGATGGCCTGGCAGTCCGGCTGGACCGCGATCGGCTACAACTCCTCGGTGATCAAGAATCCCGGCACCAGCGTCGGCGTCCTGTTCGACAAGAAGTACGCCGGCAAGGTCGGCATGATGAGTGACCCGCAGGAACTCGGCAGCCTCGGGCTGCTGGCGATCGGCGTCGATCCCGCCACGTCCACCGAGTCCGACTGGGCGAAGGCAGCCACGAAGCTGAACCAGCAGAAGAGCGACGGCATCGTCCGGGCCTACTACGACCAGAGCTACATCGGCCACCTGAAGAACGGCGACACGGTGGTCACCCAGGCCTGGTCGGGCGACATCTTCCAGGCCGACCTGAACAGCAAGTACAGCGACCTCAAGCTGCTGATCCCCAACGAGGGCGGCATGTTCTGGACCGACAACATGTGCATCCCGATGTACGCCCAGAACCCCAGGGACGCGATGACGCTGATGGACTACTTCTACCAGCCCTCGGTCGAGGCAGTGGTCGAGTACTACAACGACTACGTCTGCCCGGTCCCGGCCGCGAAGCAGGTGCTGCTGCACCCGACCGGCTGGGCGGCGCAGGCGCTGACCAAGATGAAGCCGGAGATCGGCCTGCCGACGACAGTCACCGCGAACGCGCCGACGGTCTTCCCGACTCCGGCCTACGTCAAGAACTCGCGCAGTTACTACCAGTACAAGAGCCAGGAAGAGCTGACTACGTGGAACAACCTGTTCGTGCCGATCACACAGGGCGCGTAGGTTCCCGCCGCCCGCGGGCCAGGCTCGGCAAGGTACTCGCGCCGTACCTGCTGAGCCTGCCCGCCGGGCTGTGGCTGGTTGCCTTGTTCCTGATACCGCTCGTGATCATGCTCTCGCTGTCCCTGCACACCTGCAATTTCGGGACCGGGGCCTGCGTGATGACCTGGCACTGGGCTGAGTTCGGCCAGCAGCTCAGCCTGTATCACGGGCCGTTCCTGAACAGCATCTATTACGCGGGCGCGGCGGCGCTGATCGACCTCGTCATCTCGTATCCCATTGCCTACTGGATCGCCTTCTACGGTGGCAGCAAGAAGAACTTCTTCCTGCTCATGCTGCTCGTTCCGTTCTTTGTCTCCTTCGTGATCCGCACTGTGGTCTGGAATTTCATCCTCTCCGACAACGGCGTCATTCTCGGCAGTCTCAAGCACGCTCACCTGCTGCCGCAGGGCTTCCGCGTGCTGTCGACCGGCTACGCCGTGGTCGCCGGGCTGGCGTACAACTACCTGCCGTTCACCGCGCTGCCGCTGTACGTGGCTATCGAGCGGATCGACAAGACGGTGCTTGACGCGGCGTACGACCTGTACGCCACGAGGCGCGAGGCATTCACCAGGGTGATCCTTCCGCTCACGGTGCCCGGGCTGTTCGCCGCGTTCCTGCTGACCTTCATCCCGGCCCTCGGCGATTACGTGAACCAGCAGGTACTCGGCGGCACGAGCAACACGATGATCGGAAGCGTGATCCAGACCGCCTTCGCAAACCTGGACTACGCGGGCGGGTCGGCGCTGTCGGCGATGCTGCTGGCCATCGCGCTGATCGGCATCTTCGCCTACGCGCGCGTGCTCGGCTCGCGCACGATCGAGGAGTACCTGTGACCACCCTCGCCGCGACGGCTGCGGAGCAGGAGGTCAGCGGCCGGCGGCCCTCCAGGCCCGCGCGCCGGCGCCGGTGGACGCGGTTCGTCCTGCCCGGGTACTCGTGGCTGGTGATCGCGTATCTGGTGTTCCCGATCGCGGTCATGATCGCCTACAGCTTCAACAAGGTCACCACCGGCCTGCCCCAGGTGAGCTTCGGATGGAACGGCGCCACGCTGCAGTGGTACCGGCAGTGGAACGGAGTCCCCCAGCTGACGACAGCGTTCTGGCTGTCGGTCAGGCTCGCCGTCGCGACCACGTTGCTCGCGACGGTGCTCGGCACCCTGCTCGCGCTGGCCCTCGTGCGGTACCGGCCGCCGCGATTCCGCGGCAGGGCCGCGATCGAGCAGGTGCTGTTCCTGAACATCGCCGCCCCGGAGATCGTGCTCGGCGTGTCGCTGCTCGGGCTGTTCATCGTGTTCAACGTCGCCCGCGGTTTCCTTACGCTGCTGCTCGCGCATGTGGCGTTCAGCATCGCCTACGTCACCATCACGGTCCGCGCGCGGATGTCAGGCTTTGACAGGTCGCTCGAAGAGGCCGCCCATGACCTGTACGCGAACGGCTGGGCCACATTCCGCAAGATCACGCTGCCGCTGATCATGCCGGGCATCCTGGCCGGCGCGCTGATGGCATTCGCGATCTCTATCGACGACTTCGTGACGTCGAACTTCGTCAGCGGCGCCTCCATCCCCTTCCCCGTCTACGTCTACAACGCGACCAGGATCGGGATCCCGCCGCAGGTCTTCGTGTTCGGCACCGCGATCTTCTCGGTCGGAATCCTCTGCGCGCTCGCCAGCATCGTCGTGTCGAGACGGCGAGTCTGAAGCCGCCGTGCTGGCCCGGGGGCGACCCCCGGAGCCCCCGCAACCGCAGGCGCTGGCCGGAACGGGGACGAAGCCGTACCGGCTCGACCATCCCGCCGCGCCCGAGCCGCTTCCGCCGCTCGACGGCTGCGAGCGCGCCGACCTTGCCGTGATCGGCGGCGGGTAACCGGATCCAGGGGCGGGATGATCGACACCTGCTCGCGGTTCTGCGCGTTCTTCGGCACGGCCAGGGTCCGGCCGCCTCGCGCACGTGGCCGGCTACACCGGCCTCGGCTTCGACAGCAGACGTCCGCTCCGCCATCAATTGTTCAGATTCCCGTTCGCAACCGGCCAATTCGCCGCAACTGCGCGGGCAGTGGCCCGCCTTAGGTTCGGCTGGTCGCCCTATGGCGTCGGTTTCGCCCCTCTGGATAGGAGCACGGATGCAATTGCGCAGATTCCACGCCATCGCGGGCGCGCTGGCGCTCGCGGCCTTCGGCGCAGCGGGTGCGGGCACGGCGGCGGCCGCCAGCGGCGCGCCCGCGGCCGTCGCGCACCACGAGTCGCCGGGCACCACCACGCCGATCAAGCACCTCGTCGTGATCTTCGACGAGAACGTGTCGTTCGACCACTACTTCGGCACCTACCCGTATGCCGCCAACCTGCCTGGCGAGACGCCGTTCCACGCCGCCGCGGGCACGCCGACGGTGAACGGCCTGTACGACCGCGTGACGCCGGCCGGCCCGACCGGGCCGCTGCTGACCGCCAACCCGAACGGCGCCAACCCGCTGCGGATACCCCCGGGCGATCCGATGACCTGCGACCAGGACCACGGGTACACGCACGAGCAGTCCGCCGCTGACCGCGGGGCGCAGGACGCCTACCCGGCCAGCGTCGGGCATAACTTGTCGTTGGCCCAGTGCCTGTCCGGTTTGAGTTTCAACGGCTCCCCGGAGGCGGTGCCGCCGGGAGCGAGCTCGAGCCCGGCGGTGCTGGACTACTACGACGGGAACACTGTGACGGCGCTGTGGAACTACGCGCAGCACTTCGCGATGGACGACAACATGTACGGCACGAACTACGGGCCCTCGACGTCCGGCGCGCTCAACGTCACTGCCGGGCAGACCTACGGCGCCATCTGCGGGCCGTCGTCCGCGACGATCAACGACTCGCCGTGCAACGCCCCGCCAGGGCTGAACACCGCTACCCCGGAGAGCTCGAACATCACCACGAGCGCGTCGGGGCCGACGTCGGTCGCCGACCAGCCGGCCGCAGGACCCGGCACGACCTACAGTGACGCCGACCCGATCTTCGACATCTGCACGTACCTGCCGAGCGCCGACGGCGGCGATGGCCGCGCCCCTGCGTCGACCATCGAGATGGGCGGCAACAACATCGGCGAGGAACTCACCACGGCCGGCATCACGTGGGGGTGGTTCCAGGGCGGATTCGACGACGGCTACGTCCCGGGCCAGGGAACGCCGCCGACCACCGCGCAGATCTGCTCGCAGAGGCACCAGAACGTCGGCGGGAACACCGTGACCGACTACAACCCGCACCACGAGCCGTTCCAGTACTACGCGTCGACCGCGAACCCGATGCACCTGCCGCCGACGTCGGTCGCGATGATCGGCCACAACGACCAGGCGAACCACCAGTACGACATCGCCGACTTCTGGGCCGCGGCCGACAGCAGCAACCTGCCTGCGGTGTCCTACCTCAAGGCCCCGAACTACCAGGACGGCCACGCCGGCTACTCCGACCCGACCGACGAGCAGCACTGGCTGGTGAGCACCATCAACCACCTCGAGTCGCTGCCGAGCTGGCACTCGACCGCGGTCGTGATCACCTATGACGACTCGGACGGCTGGTACGACCACGTGCTCGGGCCGGTGCTGACCGAGTCGCAGACCTCCCTCGACACGCTGACGGCGCCAGGGCAGTGCGGCAGCTCGGCCGGCCTCGTCCCGCAGAACAGCTCGGGCCAGCCCGAGCAGGGCCGGTGCGGCCTCGGCGCCAGGATGCCGTTCCTCGTCGTCTCGCCGTGGGCTCGGGCCAACTACGTTGACAACGGCCTGCTCGACCAGAGCTCCGTGGTCAAGCTCATCGAGGACAACTGGAGCCTGCCGGCGATGGGCAACGGCGCCGCCGACGGGCAGGCCGGCTCGATGAGCCTGATGTTCGACTTCCGCGCACCCGAGCAGCCGCCGCTGTTCCTTGACTCGGCGACCGGAGCCGTGCGAGGCGGGTAGCCCCAAGGACGTCCGGCGCCGTGGGAGTCACGGCGCCGGACGCGCGCGGCTTGCGAGCCTGTCGAGCGCCTGCCGGGCCCTGCTCAGGGCCGCCCTGGCGTCGCGCGCGCTTCGCCTGGCCTGGATCAGCCGCTGCTGCTCGCGGTTCAGCCGCTCCTGCATGAACCTGACAGACTCCCCGATCTCGCGCTCGGCCGCGGCCGCGTCGTCGGCAGCGCTGGAGGCCTCTGCCACCGCCTGCTCGGCCGCGGCGACCGCCTCGCGGCGCCGCCGCTCGCGGTCGCGCTCGGCGTTGCCATCGTCCGGTGCGGGTGCCTCGCGGCGCGGCCTCGCGGGTGCCCGGGTCCTCGCGTCCGCTTGAACCGCGGTGGTGCCGATGCCGGGCCCGAAGCCCGCCCACCGCGCGGAGCGCAGCAGCGTGCCGGCGGCGACCTGCTCGGCGACGGCCGGGTCGGCGAGCGCGGCGCTGAACGTCTCGGCGACCTCGTCGCGCAGGGCGGCGGACGGCGACTGCTGGCCTGACTCCGCGAGCGCACGCCTGACCAGGGTGTCGACCAGCTCCCGGCGGGCCCTGGAGAGCTCGCGGATGCTGGTGCCATCGAGAGCGGCCTCTCCGGCGCGCAGCCTGCCGCCGAGCTCGGCGAGGCTGGCCGCGACGCCGGGGTCGGCACGGATCAGCGTGTTGACGACCCAGGCGGCGCGGGTCGGCTTGCCGAGGGCCGCGATCTCCTTCGCCGCCGCGCGGTCGCCGGCCGAGCGCGCCCCGGCCGCGAGGTCGCGCCGCCGCTGGGTGAACTCCTCTGGATCGGCCGAGTACAGCTCGGCGATCGCCTGGGCTACCAGGTCAGTACCTGCCACGCGACCCAAGGTTAGGCTCAGCAACGTGAATAATCAGCGTCACGGCCGGAAACGGGGCATCCTCGCGGCCGCGATGCGGGGCGGGTACCCGCCATGGTGAACCTCGATCTCAGCTGGCAGCAGGCGGCCGCGGCAGCGGGCGGCCTGGCCGCGGCCGCGTGCGGACTGCGGCGCGCCAGCCGCACGGCCGAGCCAAGGCGGGCCGGGCGGCTGGCCGCCGCGGGCGGCTTCGTCTGGGAGTCGGCGCTGGTCGTCGCGCTGTTCGCGCTCTGGCAGTTCGCCGGGTCGTTCTCGGCGATGGGGCCGGGCGGCGCGCTTGGCCGGGCGCGCTGGCTCTGGCATGCCGAGCGCGTGCTGCGCCTGCCGAGCGAGGCCTGGCTGCAGCGGCTCGTCCTGCCGCACCCGCTCGTCGTCCAGGCATTCGACCTTTACTACGACATCTTGCACTTCCCCGTCCTGATCGGCTGCCTGATCTGGCTGTTCGTGCGGCACAGGGAGCGGTACGGCCAGTTCAGGAACACGCTGGTCGCCTTCACCGGCATCTGCCTGCTGATCCAGCTGATCCCTGTCGCGCCGCCGCGGATGCTGCCGGGCTTTGTCGATACCGCCGCGTTCTACGGGCAATCGGTCTATACGACAGGATTCGGCGCGGACCAGCTCTCGGCCATGCCATCGGTGCACGTGGGCTGGGCCATCCTGGTCGCGATCGCGGTGATCGGCACCGCCACGTCGCGCTGGCGCTGGCTGGCGATCGCGTACCCGGCGGTGACGACGATCGCCGTCGTGGTGACGGCCAATCACTTCTGGCTGGACGGGATCGCCGCCGCCGCGGTGCTTGGCGCGGTGCTCGCGGCGCAGGCGGCGGCCAGCCGGCTGCTCGGTCACCGGGATGCGGGACCGGGCACAGGCGACCCGGCTGAGCGGATCAGCAGCGCGGTGTGCAAGGCAAGTCTGTAGCCCGCATCGTCCAGGCGGGCGCCGCGGCGCAGCCGGTCCGCAGGCGCCACCGCGCAGCAGGTGCCCGGCCTCGGCCAGCTCGATCACGTGCATCCTCACTTGGCCGATGGCACGTGCCGGAGGAGACTGGCATCTGAACCCGGGGGCCAGGAGGCACGTGATGGCAGGCAAGCCCATGTCAAGCAAACACTGCACGCACTGGATTGGCGGCAAGCCATGGACGGGCGCGGATCCCGGCCGCCGTGGTGACATCTACAATCCCGCGACCGGCCAGCTCACCGGTTCCGTGGACTTCGCGACCGCGGCCGAGGTCGACGCCGCGGTACAGGCCGCGGCGGCCGCCTTCCCGCAATGGCGGGACACGTCGCTGGTCAAGCGCGCATCGGTGATGTTCGCATTCCGCGAGCTGGCCAGGGCGCACGCCGGCGAGCTCGCCGCGCTGATCACCGCCGAGCACGGCAAGGTCGCCGCCGACGCCGCCGGCGAGGTCGCGCGCGGCCTCGAGGTGGTCGAGTTCGCGTGCGGCATTCCGCACCTGCTGAAGGGCGGGTTTTCCGAGAACGTCTCGACCGGCGTCGACGCCTACTCGATCCGCCAGCCGCTCGGCGTCGTCGCCGGGATCACCCCGTTCAACTTCCCGGTCATGGTGCCGATGTGGATGTTCCCGGTCGCGATCGCGGCAGGCAACACGTTCGTGCTCAAGCCGTCAGAGAAGGACCCGTCGGCCTCGGTCAGGATCGCCGAGCTGCTCGCCGAGGCCGGCCTTCCAGACGGCGTGTTCAACGTCGTGCACGGCGACAAGGAGGCGGTCGACGCCCTGCTGACTCACCAGCAGATCAAGGCCGTCAGCTTCGTCGGATCGACCCCGATCGCCCGTTACGTCTCTGAGGTCGGGACGGCGGCCGGGAAGCGGGTCCAGGCGCTGGGCGGCGCGAAGAACCACATGGTCGTCCTGCCCGACGCCGACCTCGACCTGGCCGCCGACGCCGCCGTGTCGGCCGGGTTCGGCTCGGCCGGCGAGCGGTGCATGGCGATCTCGGTGCTGGTCGCGGTCGACCCGATCGGCGACGAGCTGGTCGGAAAGATCCGCGAGCGGGTGGCGAGGCTGCGGGTCGGCCCTGGCGACGTGCCGGAGTCCGAGATGGGCCCGCTGGTCACCAGGGCGCACAGGGATAAGGTCGCGTCGTACCTGGACGCCGGGGCGGCCGCCGGCGCGACGCTGGCTGTGGACGGCCGCGGGCACCCGGTGAGCGGCGAGGCCGCCGACGGATTCTGGCTCGGCCCGAGCGTGCTCGACAACGTCACCCCGCTGATGAGCTGCTACGTGGACGAGATCTTCGGCCCGGTCCTGTCGGTCGTCAGGGCCGAGTCGTACGAGGACGCGCTCGGCGTCGTCAACGCCAACCCGTACGGGAACGGCACGGCGATCTTCACCAACGACGGGGGAGCGGCACGCAAGTTCACCAGCGAAGTGCAGGTCGGCATGGTGGGCATCAACGTGCCGATCCCCGTGCCGATGGCGTTCTACAGCTTTGGCGGCTGGAAGGCCTCGCTGTTCGGCGACACGCACATGCACGGCACCGAGGGCGTCCACTTCTACACCAGAGGCAAGGCCGTCACGTCGCGGTGGCTCGATCCCAGCCACGGCGGCGTCAATCTCGGCTTCCCAGTGAACGAGTGACGGGAGAGATAGAGCATGGTTGAGTTCACCCCCGACCCAGCCAGGGGCGCCGCGGTCTACGCCGCCGACCGCGCGCATGTGTTCCACTCCTGGTCCGCCCAGAAGGCGCTGAACCCCATCGTGGTGGCCGCAGCCCAGGGCTGCTACGTCTGGGACTTCGACGGCAACCGCTACCTGGACTTCTCCAGCCAGCTCGTGAACATCAACATCGGGCATCAGCATCCGCGCGTCATACGGGCCATAGCCGAGCAGGCCGCGAAGCTGACGACGATCGCGCCGCAGCACGCCAACGAGGCCCGCGGCGAGGCAGCGAAGCGGATCGTCGGGCTGGCGCCTGAGGGCTTCTCCAAGGTGTTCTTCAGCAACGGTGGCGCCGACGCGAACGAGAACGCGATCCGGATGGCCA
>Ga0070707_100005548_pt1 | contig 11788 bp, 6 predicted proteins | sample KBSK5502metaG_FD_65468 | JGI IMG/M metagenome (GOLD analysis project Ga0070707, IMG submission 65468) | Corn, switchgrass and miscanthus rhizosphere microbial communities from Kellogg Biological Station, Michigan, USA - KBS K5-50-2 metaG | ecosystem: Host-associated > Plants > Roots >... | reverse complement strand
GCCGCCCTGATGCTCGCATTTGATCTTCGAGAGGAGACCAGGGGGACGCCTTCGCGAAAGATTGCGAGCGCCAGCGTGATGGGCACCGCCGTTTCCGCGATGCATTACACGGGCATGGCCTCTGCGAGCTTCATACCTTTGCCCGTGTCGCCCGACCCGTCCCTCGCTGTCAGCATCTCCGCGCTCGGCACCGTCGGCATTGGTAGCGTCACCTTGATGGTCCTGGGCCTGGCGGTGTTCATGTGTTCGGTGGATCGGCGACTCGCCGCTCAGACAAATGAGCTGGAGCGCCGGGTTATAGAACGGACCAGCCAGCTTACGGCCGCCAACGATGCACTCACGGAAAGCGAAGAGAGATTTCGCAAGCTGGTGGAGGCACTACCCGACGCGATTTTTGTTGTAAGCGAAGACAGAATCGTTTTTGTCAATCCCTTCGGCACGAAATTGTTGGGGGCGCAACAGCCGGAGCAACTCATCGGTAAGGACATTTCCGAGATCCACCATCCGGACTACCTGGCAGCCGTAAGGCGTCGAATGCGGGATTGTCACCAGACAGGAGTTGCGTCTCCCCCGATGGAGCATGTCCTCATCTCGCTCGATGGCTCGTTCGTTCAAGTGGAATCTACCGCGATTCCCATTCCCTGGGAGGGATCGACGACCATCGAGGTGGTGATACGCGACATCAGGGAGCGGAAACGGACGGAGGAAGAACGCGAGGAAAAATTCCATCAAATCGCGGATAACATCCAGGAGATTTTCTGGATGGTGGATGCGCCTACCAAGCAGGCGGTTTACGTAAACCCTGCCTTCGAACAGATCACTGGCCGAACCTGTGCCAGCCTGCAGGAAGCTCCCCTTTCCTACCGTGAAATCATCCACCCCGACGACCGGGCGAGGGTGCTAAGCCAGTTGGATGAGGCACAGAGGACTGGCAAGTTCGACGAGCATTTTCGCATTACCCGGGCAGACGGAATCATCCGCTGGGTAGGGGCGCAGGGCTTTCCCATACGCGACGCACAGGGAAACATTTACCGCCTGGCGGGAGTGGTCCAGGACATCACCGAGCGCAAGCAGGCGGAAGAGGCACTGCTTCGGCTCGCAGCCATTGTGGAGTCAACCGACGACGCGATCATCTCTAAAGACCTGAATGGAGTGATCACGAGCTGGAATGCCGCTGCCCAGCGCATTTTCGGATACACCGAAGGGGAGGCGGTTGGACAGCCGATCGCGATCATCATCCCTCCCGAACTGCTAAACGAGGAAACCCGGATTCTGCGGCGGTTGCGAGCTGGTGAGCACATTCAACATTACGAAACCACCCGGGTCACGCAGCAAGGGAAGAGAGTTGATGTCTCGTTGACCATTTCGCCGATGAAGGATTCGGAAGGCAGGGTTGTGGGCGTCTCCAAGATCGCGCGCGACATCACCGAACGCAAGCGGGCGGAAGAAGCTCTGCAGCGGAGCGAAGCCGAGGCCCAGGCACGCGCGGAGGAATTGGCGGTCATCTTGGATGCAGTGCCGGGGATGGCGCTCATTGCCCGGGACCCCGCCTGCCGCAAGATAACCGGCAGCCGAGTCGCTTATGAGTTGCTGCGATTGCCATACGGGGCCAACATCTCGAAGTCCGCGCCGGAAGGGGAGAGGCCTTCGAACTTCCGCATAATCAAGGACGGACGGGAGCTTTCTCCCCGCGAGTTGCCCGTTCAGAAGGCCGCGGCTACAGGGCAGGAAGTTCGCGACTCCGAGATCACTCTAGTATTCGACGATGGGAGGTCGCGCGATATTTTCGGCAATGCCGTTCCGTTGCTGGATCAAAAAGGTGAGGTCCGAGGAGCGGTTGGTGTTTTTGTCGACATAACTGAGCGCAAGCGGGCGGAAGAGGCACTGCGCGAGAGCGAAGATCGGTACCGCGACTTGGTCGAACACAGCCAAGACCTGCTGTGCACCCACGATCTGGAGGGGAAACTACTCTCGTGCAACCCTGCTCCGGCGCGCATCTTGGGGTACGAAGTCGCCGAAATGCTGGAAGTCCCGATGCGAGAATTGATTGTCCCCGAATTTCGCGAACAGTTCGATCAATACCTGGCCAGAGTCAAGACGAACGGCGCGGACAAGGGGGTGATGGCCGTCATCACGCGGACCGGAGAGCGGAAGATCTGGGAGTATAACAACACGCTTCGTACCGAGGGAGTTCCTTCGCCCATCGTCCGAGGCATGGCTCATGACATCACCGAGCGCAAAAAGGCGGAAAGAGAGCTGCGTGCGAGTGAGGAGCGTTTCCGTCAACTGGCAGAGAACATCCGCGAAGCGTTCTACCTGACTGACGCGAAGAGCTATCGACTCCTCTATGTGAGCCCGGCATATGAACAGGTGTGGGGCCGCACCTGCCAGAGTTTGTATGAAGCCCCCGATTCCTTCCTGGACGCGATCCATCCCGATGACCGCGAGGCGGTCCGGCAAGCATTCGTAAATCGCTTTCCCTTCGCGCACGAGTACCGAGTCGTTCGTCCTGACGGAACCGTGCGCTGGATCTGGGACCGTAGGTTTCCGATCCACGACACTAAGGGCCAGGTCTATCGCTTTGCCGGTATCGCCGAGGACATCACCGAGCGCAAACAGGCGGAACAGGCTCTGCGGGAGTCGCAGGCCGAACTGGCCCGTGTGCTTCGAATCGCCACCATGGGTGAGTTGACCGCATCCATCGCCCACGAGATCAACCAGCCCCTGACAGCCATCGTCACCAACGGCAACTTCGGCTTGCGCGAACTGGCCCGTGCCGTGCCGGACTTTAAGGGGTTGCGCGAGACCATGGCAGAAATTGTGAACGACGGGACCCGGGCGAGCGCCGTCATTTCTCGAATCCGGGGGCTGGTGAACAAGGCGTCCCCTCAAATGGAGCGGCTTGATGTAAATAAAGTTATCCGAGAGGTGCTGGCTCTGACCGACAACGAACTTCGAAGAGGCGGGGTCACGGTTCAGACCGAACTGGCGGCCGATGTTCCCACCGTGCTCGGTGATCGGGTTCAGTTGCAGCAGGTCATGCTGAACTTGATCATCAACGGCATCGAGGCCATGGGCATGATTACCGATCGGCCGCGGGAACTGTTCATCAAGTCGGCAAAGCACACGGATGGTGTGCTTGTCCAAGTTCAAGATTCTGGAAAAGGAATAGACCCCGAGCATGCCGACCGTATCTTCGAACCATTCTTTACCACCAAGCCGGAGGGTATGGGGATGGGATTGTCGATCAGCCGATCCATTGTCGAGTCCCATGGGGGTCGTTTGTGGGCTGAATCAGGTTCCGAGGGAGCGCTCTTTCAATTCACTTTGCCGACCAGCGCTGATGGTGTTTCATGAGTGAGGCGACACCCATCGTCTTCGTGGTCGACGACGACCCATCGGTTCGTCACGCGATCAAGCGCCTCCTCGGATCTGTAGGTCTGCAAGTAGAGCTGTTCGGGTCAGCACAGGAGTTCCTGCGTAGCAAGCGGCCGGATGCGCCCAGTGGCCTCGTTCTTGATGTCAGGTTACCGGGAATAAGTGGGCTCGATTTCCAGCGCGAGTTGGCCGAGGCCAACATTCACATTCCCATCATCTTTATCACGGGCCACGGCGACATCCCCATGTCGGTGCGGGCGATGAAGGCGGGAGCCGTCGAGTTCCTCACCAAGCCGTTCCGCGATCAGGATCTGCTGGATGCGGTTCAACTCGCGATCGAGCGGGACCGTGCCAGACGCCAGCGAGAGGCGGAAATGGCAACGCTGCGGGAACAATTTGAATCGCTGACACCTCGTGAGCGGGAAGTGCTGCCACTGGTGGTTTCCGGCCTGCGCAATAAACAAATAGCCGCGGAGATTGGAACGAGTGAAACCACGGCCAAGGTCCATCGCAGCCAACTTATGCGAAAGATGGGTGCGGAATCCTTAGCTGACTTGGTGAGGATGGCCGAGAAAATGGGAATCCCTTCCCAAGCAGCCTCTAAACCTTCGTAAAGCGCCTCCTTACGAACGTAAAACCCATCTGTACAAACGGACAATGGATTCGCCGCCGCACTGAGTGCTACTTTCGCACCGAACAGGGGGGCGAATTGCCCATGACTCGAGTACTTTCGCTTATAGACGATGATGCTTCGGTCCGCAGGGCTACAGACAGACTGATCAGATCGATGGGCTTTACGGTCGAGGTTTTCGCTTCTGGGGAGGAATTCTTGCTTTTCGGTAGTCTGCAAGATACGTGGTGCCTTGTTCTCGACGTGTACATGCCAGGTATGAGTGGACTTGAGCTGCAGAGTCATTTGCTAGCCGCGGGTTATCGCATTCCAATCATTTTCGTCACCGCTTGCCCTGATGAGTGGACCCGAGCACGGGCGCTCCAGGCTGGAGCAGTGGACTTCCTGGAGAAGCCATTCGGCGAGGAGGCCTTGCTCAATGGAATTCGCTCAGCCCAGAAACTTAGCGAGGAGGATGGACAGCCTTGATGACTGCCGTGTGGCGCGCCGCTTCGGACTAACGCATAAGCGCACTCTATGGCCGCCAGCTCTATGGCCGCCAATAAGGAGTGAACCATGTCGTCTAACTTGAAACAACAACCCAACTTTAGGCCTGAGACCGACCGTTACCAGGTGCTGCTCGAGCTGGCGGACCTTATGGTCCACCATCGCAACCTGCCCGAGCTCTTCCACGAGATGGCGCAGACACTGCAAAAAGTCATCGCTTTCGATTTCGTCGCCTTCTCTCTCCGCGACCCGATCGCCAACACCATGCGCCTGCACCTGTGGGAGGGCGGGGACACCGCTCCGGTCCCTGCCCAGGTGCCGGTGGAAGATTCGGTCAGTGGGTGGGTCTGGCAGAATCAGCTGCCGATGGTCTTCGAGGATCTGCGCCAAGAAACGCGTTTTCCAAGCACTCTTGACATGTTACGAGAGCGCGGAAACCGCTCGTACTGTTTGCTGCCCTTGACCACAGCCCAGAAAAAGCTGGGCGCTTTGGGTTTTGGGAGTTCGCGCGAATCGGCGTACAGCACAGCCGATCTGCAACTAATGGAGCGGGTGACAGAATTGGTGGCGCTGGCGGTGGAGAATGCGCTGACCCGGCAAGCTCTGGAAGAAGAGAAAGAGCGGTTGCAGGCATTGCTGGAAGTGAACAGCACGCTGGTGTCGCATTTGGATTTCGCAGCCTTGATTCCCGCTATTGCAGAACGTATTCGCCGAACGACTAAGTACGACTACGCGAGCCTGGCCCTGCGCGAAGATGACGGCCTTCACCTGTACCCGCCCGCGCCCGCAGGACAGCCGGCCATCGGAGCAGAAAGGGTAGTGCCTCTGCATGAGGTGCCAGCAGGACGCGCCATACTGGATCGGGAAACGAAGTTCTTCGATCAAGCCGACCTCGCAGCCCTCAATTCTGCCTTCGCAGGGCGCCTGCTGCAGGAAGGGGTTCAGTCGCTTTATTGCATCCCGCTGCAAAGCGCCCAAGGAATCCTGGGGACACTGAACCTGGGTAGCACAAAGGAAAAATCGTTTGATCCCAATGACCTGAGCCTGGTTACACAGATTGCCAGCCAGTTGGCGATCTCCCTGGAGAATGCGCGCGCGTACCGGGAAATCCGCGAGCTGAAGAACAGACTGAAACAAGAAAAGCTGTATCTGGAAGATGAAATACGCAGCGAATTAAATTTTGAGGAGATCATTGGCAACGACCCCACGATTCGGAAAGTACTGGCCCAGGCAAGAACCGTCGCACCCGCTGATGCCACTGTGCTGATTTTGGGTGAGACCGGTACGGGTAAGGAACTGATCGCACGGGCTATTCATCGGATGAGTGCGCGCCGGGAGAACAGCTTCATCAAGATGAATTGCGCCGCCATTCCCACCGGACTGTTGGAAAGCGAACTGTTCGGGCACGAGCGAGGCGCTTTCACCGGCGCCATCAGCCAGAAAATCGGCCGGCTGGAACTGGCCGACAAGGGGACCCTCTTCCTCGACGAGATCGGAGACATCTCCCTGGAACTGCAGCCGAAGTTACTGCGGGTGTTGCAGGACCAGGAATTCGAACGCCTGGGCAGCACGCGGACGATCCGAGTAAACCTGCGGCTGATTGCCGCGACCAATCTTGACCTCGTCCGGAGCGTAGCGGAAAGGCAGTTCCGCAGCGACCTGTTCTACCGCTTGCATGTTTTTCCCATCCGTATGCCGCCGCTCCGCGAAAGGCGCGGGGATATTCCGCTGCTGGTGCGCTATTTCGTGCAGAAGTTCGGGCGGCGAATGAACAAGCAAATTGATACCATCCCCAGCGAAACCATGGAAGCGCTGATGAACTGGGGCTGGCCGGGAAATGTGAGAGAACTGGAAAATTTCGTGGAGCGATCCGTGATTCTGACTGAGGGCTCGGTACTGCGAGTGCCCCTGGCGGAGTTGCGGCCAGACTACGAAGGGGGCGCGCAGACGGAAGGCACGCTGCAAACCACCGAGCGCGAACACATCATCCGCGTGCTGCGGGAAACCCGAGGTGTTCTCGCCGGATCGAAGGGAGCGGCCACCCGTCTCGGCCTGAAGCGAACCACGCTGCAATCAAAAATGCAAAAATTAGGAATCACTCGGAAAGATTACGAGGTTTGATTGCCCTCCCGGTTATATGGAATCTTTTCTCGGGATATCGCGACGTGCCCATCCTTCTTGCACCTGGGGTTACGCGCGAAAAACGCGAGAACAGATCGGAAGAAGGGATTGTGTCCAAGGGCTTCGGCTGTGGCAACTTACTTCAGCCCTTCAACAACGTAGAGGTAAGAGAGGGTGCGTCCGACGTTGTAGGTGTAGAAGTTTCCATCCGGGGTAATGTGCCCGGCACCGATGCTAGAGACGCCCGAGAGATCCGCGGGCGCGTGCTCATGGTGCGGCTGACGCTTTCCTGTCTTAATGTCCACAACGTACACCTTGACCGGGGTCGAGGAAGTATCACTCACATAGATCGATCCGCTGTCGGTGGTCCATGCGAGTACGGTCTCATCGGCATGAACAAAAGGCAAACCTTGAGGAGTTTGATCCCCTGCGAATGGAACCACCCAGAACGCGTTATCCTTGCGCCCCACTACAGACTTGCCATCAGGAGAGACCGCAATACCTCGAAAGCCCTCCGGCCCAAAGGTTCGCGGCGCTGAGCCGTCCAGCATCTGCAGGTAGGTACGCGGGGCCTTTCCAGCTTCAGCGGCAATCATAATCACACCCTTCCCGTCAGGCAGGAAGCGCAGATTTTCCGTGTGGAACAGTTGGCCGTCGGCGAGGTTCATGGGTTGTCCGGCGCCCGCGGGTAATAACACGGTAGGCGAAGGCTGCTTCACACTGGTGGACGCCACCCACTTTCCATCCGGCGATATGTCGAGGCCCATACCGGAACCCAACCGGATGGCGGGCGAGCCATCCGTTTTGCGCAGGAAGACTGTGTACTCCGCTCCCCCTCCTTCGCCGTCCTCTTCCAGCACCGTCCGTTGTCCGTCATTGGAAACACTGCGTCCGAGTGTCCAGTCAAACCAAGAAAGGTCTAAGTCCCTGTCCTGGCCCATGCGGCGGCCGTAAAGCTCTTGTCGGGTGGCTTCGTTGGTTATCAAGACTTGCCCTTCCTTGCTGATGTCAAAGAGATGTAACCGGCCGGGGATGTGCAAGAGATCTCGTAACCGGCCACTTAGATTGACAGCATACAGCGCACTGTTGATACCCGCATCGCTGCCAGTGAACCAGATTTCATCTCCGGAGCGGGACCACGCCAAACCCGTGAGGTCGCTCCATTCCTTGGTCAACCGTTTTGCATTGCCGGAGAGGTCCACCACCGCTACGTAACCGCGCGTGTCCCCAAAATTGGGATGATCGAAGAACGCGACCAATTTGCCATCTGGCGAGACCGCGACATCTGTGATGTCGCCCGTGCTTGTGGAAAGGACGGTTTTCCCGATCGGATATTCCAGCCGGCATTCTGGACCTACAAAGTGAACCGCCGCCAGAGCTCCTCCGTCCTGGCTCCAGGAAGCCTGCAGCACATCGGCCAGCAGTTCGCGTGGAGCTCCTCCGGTCAATGGCACCACTGAGAGCATGCCCCGCGGAACAATGTTGTTGTCCGTTTTCTGGCGGATGGCCATCTCCCCTTTGGAAGAGATGCTCAAAACCTCGCTGTCCATGAGGTCGATCGGGCGCGACATCAGTGCGTCCGTTCGCGTCGTATAAACCTGTTGTTTTGGGGCGCCATTCCACGCTGCACTGTACAGTATGCTCTGCCCATCCGGAGCGAACTTTGCCCCGTAAATCGAGCCGCGCTGGAACGTGAGCTGGTGAAAATGGGGTGAGAGCCGTGGCGCGTTATCCCTTGCCGCGTAATAAGTGCCTGCTAACGCCAGCACTGCAACCAGCAGTCCGGCTGCTTGCTTCCAATAAGTGCGCCGTTGGTCGGTGACCGCGGTCAAGCGGGAACCCGTGCCCGACTGGCTGGAAATCGTGTCCAAGTCGAAGGCGATGTCGCTCGCCGACTGGAAGCGCTGCGCCGGATTCTTTTCCAGGCAGTGGCGCACGACGCGGTCCAACCCGGGCGTGAGATTAGGGATGACTTCCTGCAATTCCGCGGGCTCTTCCTTGAGGATGGCGTTCAAAGTTTCGACGCTCGAATCACGCTTGAAAGCCCGTTTGCCGGTGAGCATCTCATAAAGGATGGCGCCGAAGGCGAAGATGTCAGTGCGCTGGTCGGTCGCCTGTCCTCGCACCTGCTCGGGCGACATGTAGCCGACGGTGCCCACGACCTGGCCGGGGGTCGTGCCCGATTGGGGATGGTCCACCGTCTGTAATTCGGGCGTGGCGGAGCCGAAAGACTCTTCCCGGAACAGCTTGGCCAAACCGAAATCCAAAATTTTGATGCGTCCGTCGTTGAGCACGAAGATGTTGTCCGGCTTCAGATCGCGATGCACCACTCCCTTTTCATGCGCGGCTGCCAGTCCCTTTGCGATTTGCATACCGTAATCGATGGCCTTGCGCTGGGGCAGAGATGATCCCTCCGTGTGCTGGCGCAGGCTTTGGCCTTCCAGCAGCTCAGAGACCAGATACGGAGACCCGTTGTGCGTGCCGGTGTCGTAGATGGCCAAGATATTGGGATGGTTTAGCGCGCCCACCACGCGCACTTCTTGCTCGAAGCGGCGCAGCCGGTCTGCATCCTGGGCAAACGACGGCGGCAAGATCTTCACTGCCACTTCACGGCGCAAGCGTGAGTCTCGAGCGCGGTACACCTCGCCCATACCACCCGCGCCCAAGAGGGCCAAGACTTCATACGGTCCGAGTTTCGTGCCAGAGATCAGTGCCATAGGTAGCGGCGATTATACCTTCCCGCGGCTTGTGCCTCCACGGAGAACTCAAGTTGAAGGGCAAGCCGATCCCTGAAACTGGCACGCGCACCGTCTCCCCAGATCGTCAGGTTCTCGAACTTGGAAGCGGCGGACCGGTTTAGAATTCCTCGGTTATGGTGAAGTTCCAGGTTTGGGCGCAGCCCTGGTGGGTTAACCTGCTGGTTTTCGTTCCCTTGATTGTGTGGTTCTTGTGGCGGCGGGAAGGCCTGCGGTTGAGCTGGCGGCAACTGACAATCCTCGCGGCTTTTGCCACGGCGTTCGGCTTTTCAGAAGCTGCCGTAGTGGTCTATCTCAGAGCCGCAGCCGGTCTACTCCCGGGTTACGCTGGCACACTCTCCGACGTGCAACGGGCCGCCGCTATTTCCCTGCCGGCACAATCCGTCAGCCAGCTTCCCCAGAGTCTGCTGACGGTCGAAGTATTTCGCGAGGCAGCCACCTTGGTCATGCTGGTCAGCGTCGCCCTGCTGTCCGGGCCCAGGTTCAGAGAGCGAGGGGCATCCTTCCTTTGGGTATTTGCTATCTGGGACATCGCTTACTACGCAGGACTCTGGGCCACAGTACGATGGCCCTCGTCGCTTAAGGACCTCGATGTGCTCTTCCTAATCCCCGTGCCTTGGATATCGCAGGTGTGGTTCCCCCTACTGGTGAGCGCACTCACTTTGTTGGCTGTCGCACTGGCCAGAACCGAAACGGCCGATGCCAAGGCCAAGTAACGGCGCACACGTTACTGACCTAGGTAACCATAGTCATCTTGCTGGAATAAACATCCTGCTTCACTCTTAGTGTGGGGAGCACCAACGTGTCGGGGGGTGGTTTCTATCCTATGAGTAACCCCAAATCTTCAGCGGCAGGTGCGGATTGGACCCAGCTTCTGTCCGATCCAGACCTAGTGAGCCATCTCGGAGAACTGCTTCAGACTTATCGGGATGCTCTTCCCGAAAAGCGTGACCAGGCATTGCTTAACGCCATGCGGGAGATCAAGAGCGGTTCGGTGAAGAATGCGGCCTCCAGTGCAGCCGCTACCCCTCCCGCAGAGCCGGCCACAACCACCCCTGAAGTCTCCCCTCCGTTTGAACCCGACATATTTACTCCATCCTGGGGTCAGGATCGCCGCCGCCATCCGCGCATGAAGTGCTTTGTCGCGGTCGAGTTGCGTGTAGGCGGTTCTGCAACACCGATTTGGGGCAATCTTTCCGACACCAGTTTGGGGGGATGCTTCGTGGAAACTGCCACGCCGGTTCCCTCAGGAGCCGATGTAGAAATCGGCCTTTGGCTGGCCAACGGGAAAATCTGGATCAAAGGCGTCATTCTCACCGGGATTGTGACCAAGAGCAGTCCTTGCTTCGGCATTCGCATCAAGTATGCCGAACTGGATCCTGCCGAACGCGAAACCCTGCGGCACTTCCTCAAGTTCGTGGAGAGCACCACCAAGAGCTACGATAGCGAGCAAGGATATCTGGCGAAATTGAAGCGCTAGTCCCTGCTTGCAAAAAAGCCTGCCGTCCCAGCAAATTGCTAAGTACTGAAACCTTGTCCAGCCCGCGTCATCTATTCCAAAAGGGATGGATCGGTGGATTTGTCCGATTAGCGAGCTCGTGCTGAGCCCACTCCTAGCGCATACAGCACGCCTCCTCAGAACTTGGTAAACTGCGTAAATCGGGATGAAAGCCTCCATGGAGTTCTGGAGGGGTGTTTCTTTCAGTTGATCCGCGCCGTGAATACCGTCACGATTTCTACCGCCGGTACGCCGTCGAAAGGAATGCAAAATGGTGGCGAGCGAGCAGACCTTACTGACCAGCAAGCAACTCGATACCCTGAGCATCAATACCATCCGCACCCTGGCGATGGATGCGGTGCAGCAGGCAAACTCAGGTCATCCCGGCGCGCCCATGGCGCTGGCGCCGGTGGCTTATTGTCTGTGGCAGCAATTTTTGCGCTATGACCCGGAAGACCCCGTCTGGCCCAACCGCGACCGCTTTGTTCTCTCAAACGGACACGCCTCCATGCTGCTGTACGCCATACTGCACCTCGCCGGTGTCCGAGGCGTAAATCCGGAATATGAGCGCACAGGTGAGTTCGCGGTCAGCTTGGATGACCTCAAGAAGTTTCGCCAGATTGACAGCAATACCCCCGGACATCCCGAGTATCGCTTGACCGCGGGCGTGGAAACCACGACCGGTCCGCTGGGCCAGGGGGTCGGAAATAGCGTGGGCATGGCGATTGCCGCCAGGTGGCTGGCGGAACATTTCAATCGGTCCGCATTTGAGATTTTCAACTACAACGTGTACGCGTTCTGCAGCGATGGAGACCTCATGGAAGGCCTGGGCAGCGAGGCGGCATCGCTGGCTGGACATTTGAAACTCCCCAATCTGTGCTGGATTTACGACAATAACCGGATCACGCTGGATGGTCC
>Ga0070707_100005547_pt1 | contig 11789 bp, 8 predicted proteins | sample KBSK5502metaG_FD_65468 | JGI IMG/M metagenome (GOLD analysis project Ga0070707, IMG submission 65468) | Corn, switchgrass and miscanthus rhizosphere microbial communities from Kellogg Biological Station, Michigan, USA - KBS K5-50-2 metaG | ecosystem: Host-associated > Plants > Roots >... | reverse complement strand
CGCCTTCAGAGAAAGAAATCGTTGAGGTCCGATCGGCTAAGTCACCGCCCCCCAGTAGAAAACTCAAGTTCAACATACGAACAGCAGGTGACGAGCCGCACACCGAACGTCATTGATGAGCATTACTATCGCAACGCCTTTGAAATGGAATACGACGCGACTCATTACGACAGCTACAGCCGCACCGGCCCGAAGATCTTCGTCGGCGAATGGGCCACGCGCGAAGGCCAGCCAACTACGAACATTAACGCGGCGTTGGGCGACGCTGCCTGGATGTCCGGAATGGAACGCAACTCAGATCTCGTCGTGATGTCCTGCTACGCCCCGCTTTTCGTCAACGTGAATCCCGGTGGCATGCAGTGGAGAAGCGACCTGATCGGTTACGATGTCCTTAACAGCTACGGCTCACCCTCTTACTACGCGCAGAAGATGTTCAGTCAGTATCTCGGCGGCGTGGTGGTGTCTATCACCTCGGAAAATATTCCTTCGCAGACCTGGCAGCCACCGACGCCGAAAGACAAGCCGGCTCCCTCCCCTAGGCAAGTTCCCACTCTATTCTTCGTCGCCACGAAAGCGAGCGAGAAAGGGAAGATCTACCTGAAAGTCGTAAACACACTAGGCACGGCGCAGGAGGTAAAGATCGAGATGAGCGGCGCAAAGCACATCGCGCCTGAAGGCACGGCGATCACTTTAAGCTCGGCTCGACCTGACGACACCAATTCTATTAGCGAACGGACGAAGATCATGCCGGTGACGACCAAGACCACGGGACTCGGCCCAAAGTTCGGCTACAGCTTCGCACCCTACTCCGTAACCGTGCTGGTCATTTCCTCACAGTAAGGCGATATGAAGCATCATCACGCCCTCTTTGTTCGCTAACCGAATCGGCTCAGCACGATCAGCACCAGCGTTACAGTTATGGCGCCGCCAATGCGCGTGGCGACTTGAGCGAAGGGCATCAGCACCATGCGATTCGCCGCGGTAAGGATGGCAACGTCGCCGGTTCCACCTTGGCCGCTGTGCGTGGCGTTGATGATAGCGGTCTCGATGGGATACATCTTCAACCAGCGGCCCACCACGAAGCCCGTCGCCATCAACGACACGACTGTAGCAAAGATGGTGATGACGTTGGCCGGATGGAAGGCGAGCATTAACTTATCCCACGGTGTCATCGCCGCACCGACGGCGAAGAGCAAAGGATAAACCACCGCCACGCGAAAGAACTTGTACACAACGTATGCTCCTTCCTGGAGCTTCGGCGACGCGGCGCGTGCGAGTTTTACGATCACGGCAATGAAGAGCATCGCTACTGGAGCGGGCAGGCGAAACAATTCGTGCGAGAGCATCCCCAGTAAGTAGAGCGAAATGGCCATGATGCCCGCGGCCGCGATGTGACTCACGTCCATATTCGCGCTGATCTCTTCCTGCCTGGGATCCATGTCATCGTGCTCGCCCGGCTGCAAACGCCCCTCGCCCGTCAAGTGTGGGTACTTCTTTCCGACATAATTCAATAGACCCGAAAGCAAAATCGCCATCAAACTGCCGAGCATTACGGGCGGAAGCACCAGCGCAAACATCTCGCCCTGATCCTGATGCAGAATTTCCGCGTAGCCAGTGGAAAGTGGAATTGCTCCTTCGCCAACTCCTCCGGCCATGATTGGTACAACGGTGAAGAAGAAAGTGTGCCGCGCGCCCATGCCGAGTGCCGCACCCACCAGGGTACCCACCAGGGCTGCTACGATCGAACCAACGGCTAGCGGAACAAAGATCTTGACGAACCCTTTGATTAGCACCCGGCGATCCATGCCAAGGATGCTACCGACAATGATGGCTGTAATAAAAAGATAGAGAAAGTTTGTCGTCTTGAAGAAATCCGAAACGGGTTGCACCAATGAGGTGGGTATCAGACGGTAATAGACCAGACACGATGGAATGAAAGTGGCGAAGATGGCCGCACCGCCGATGCTTCTAAGGCCAGGTATACGCTTGCCGAGCTCTGCGCAAGTAAATCCTCCGACTGTCATGATGGCGAGGACCATCGAGATCTCTCCGGTGACTTTCTTGATGACCACAAAGATCGCCATTACGCCCAGTAAGACCAGATACACCGGCAGGGGAACAATCCCGATTCTGAATTCCATGAGCTTCCACCAACCCTCGGGCCAGAAGCGTGTGGAGGGCCGCTTCGGCACACGGGTAACCAGTGGTGTGGCGTCGGCTTGTGTTTCGGTTTGCATCGGTCTTTGGTTTCTAAGCTCATTCAAGCGATCGAGTCCCACAACTCAATCGTAAATCTCTAAACAAAGGCGGCAGGCACGAGCACTGCCGCCCAGCACACGCTTGCTCCTTTTTGTTTCTCCGTAACTCGCTCAGTCCTGCACTTCGTAGGTCCAGACTTCTACCAGTTCAGCCGTAATCCAAGCTGGATCTGTCGTGAGCTGGTTTGCGTGGACGTTATTCGGCCCGCTGCTCCAATCGCAGCGCCTGACTCCCCGAACACGGCGTTATTGCTCAAAGGCGGAGCGAAGTTTGTGTGGTTTAGGATGTTGAAGAACTCAGCACGGAACTGCACGCGAAAGCCTTCTGAAATGCTTGATATGGGTACGTTCTTGTAGATCGCCATATCAAGGTTGAAGAGGCGCGGGCCAGTCCCAATGTTTCTGCCTGCACTGCCCAATCGCGTGATGGGGTTAGGTAAAGTGAAGCACTGAGTATTGATGTAACGAAGGGGATCGGTCGGGTTCTCTATTTTGCATCCCGGCACGTAGTCCGGCCAGCCATTAACATCAGTGCCCTTAAGCCCCAAGGGGTCGCCGCTGATGATCACGGAAAAGGGGACACCCGAGCTAGCGCTGACGATGCTGCCCATTTGCCAATTGCCGAGCAGCTTGGAAGCGACACCTTCCTTTGGACCCGGAATGTTCCAGAGCATGTTGCCGACAAAGACATGACGTAGGTCGTAGGCGCAGCGCCCCCTGCGATGTGCCTTTTCGATAAATAGAGGCGAGGTAATACCGTTCAAGAACTGGTCGCCGCGGGAAGCTTCCGAGCCCTCATCGATGCACTTGCTCCAGGTGTAGGAAGCCTGGGCCTGAAGAGCGTGGCTCATAGGCTTGACTAGTTGAAGCTGGAGTCCCTTGTAGCGGCTATTTCCATCCCAGAACGTGCCACGCACCTGAGAAGCACCAGGATTGAGTCGGGTGCCGCTACCACTCGGCGTCGGCCAAACTAAACCGGCGGATGTCTGGGCGATGGGCAGAACGATGTTAATTTCATCGGTACCAAAGGCCATGTGAACACCGCGCGACCCAACGTAAGCTGCCGTTAAGGCCCAGTCGCGAACCAGCTGATGCTGCACCGTCAGATTCCAATTCATTATGTAGTTGCGGGCCGGATTTAATTCGGTGAACGGTACATCCAAGGGAGCAGTATTAAAGTTGATACTAGGAAAGATGGCACTTGGAAACGAGCCTTGCGCGAGGCCGCTGACGGTCGTGCCCGTATTAAAAGGCGTTCCCTGCGCCTCCTTCGGCGTGAATATCCAGGGGAGGGGCAAAGCATCATAGATGCCGAAGCCGCCTCGAAAAGCGGTCTTACCGTTTCCGAAAACGTCATAGGCAAATCCGACGCGCGGTTCGAAATTGCGCAGCGTGGGATTACGATTAAAAAGTTTCTTGACGTTGACAAGCGGTCCTCCCGGAGTCAATACGGCCTGAAACTGATCGTGCGCCTCTGTCGGTATCGTGCTCATTTCATAGCGCACACCTAAGTTCAAATTTAGTCTCGAACTATAGCGCCAGCTATCATTGAGGTAACCGGCCCACACGTTTGTGCGCACACCGACCTCCCGCGTACGAGACGGGTCAAGAGAGAAAAAATCTCTCGGCTTGTCCTGCAAGAAGTCTGACAACGACCGAAACCTGACTCGACCATTCGGTCTCCTCAGGCTGTTTTCGTTGTACTCGATCCTTTCAAAGGCGAAACCAAATCTTAGCGAGTGGTTGCCTCTCGTGACGAAGGCGTCGTCGTAGATCTGATATGAGTTCTGCACGTGACGAAAGAAAGAGTTGCCTCCGACACCCACTGCGTCGTTAAGTCCTGGGACCGTGATAATTGCCGATGCTCGACCAGGCGCGCTCCCGAGGGCAACGTCCGCTGCCACAGAATTAAAAGCGGGCCCCTGCACATTAACAGCACCCTTAGTCCGGTTATAGCCAAGCCTGAATGAATTGATGAAGGTTTGATTGAACGTGTGAGTCTCTTCGATCGCGATCATTTGCCGTCGCGTGCGGTTCGGAAACACGACGTTATTTAAAGCATCTGGAATGCTTAAGCTCCCATTGTCGAACATGTATGTGCCAAACAAACTGTCCTTACTCGAAATCCTGTGATCGATGCGCGTAGTAAAAAAATCTTCATTGAATCTTTGACTTAAGGACGTGGTGAAAATCCCAGTATCACCATTTCCTACCAGTCCTCCATTCGGCAGTGGATACAACTTGAGGAACGGAACGATGTTAGCGTGCACCGGCACAGTCCCGGCCGCGAGCTGTCCGAGTCTGGCAGCCGGCGACGGCACAGTAACCACACTTGGAACACCTTGCAATCTACGGATGCGCTCATAATCGGTGAAGAAGAAAGTTTTGTTCTTGATGATTGGCCCACCAAAGGACCCGCCGAACTGATTGCGCCGCAGCGGTGGCTTCTTAGCACCGTCAAAGAAGTTCCGCGCATCAAGTGCGTCGTTGCGGAAGAATTCGTATGCGGAACCATGAATCGAGTTTGATCCGGAACGGGTGATGGCGTTAATGACTCCGCCCGAGGTCCGCCCGTATTCAGCGGTGTAGTTGCTTGCCAGTACGGAAAATTCCTTGACTGCGTCGGCGCCTAGATTTACGCCGCCGGCGCTTCCGGGCGCGCCATTCGTATAATCGTTAATGCTGACCCCGTCGATCCGATAGTTATTCTCCTGAGGACGATGGCCGGTTATAGTCAGCTCATCACCATAGCCGCGGTTACCTCGTGAGGCCGTTCCCCCGCTCGCGTATTGTGTCCGTATACTTGAAATTCCCGGCTGCAATGTAGCCAGGCTTGTCCAGTCGCGACCATTGAGCGGTAACTCGACAATGGTCCGCTCACCAACGACAGCGCTTATCGTGGGAGTGGTCGTATCCACGGTCGGCGCCTCGGATGAAACCATGATTGATGCTGTTACCGCGCCAGCTGCCAGTTTGAGGTCAATCGTTAAATCCGCGCCGACGGTTAGGGTGACACCCTTTTGAAGGAAAGACGTGAAATTAGGCGCGGAGGCGGTGATCTCATAATCGCCCGGCAAGAGGTTGGATCCCCGATATACCCCTTCTTCATTTGCGACAAGACTGGTTGTTACCCCGGTCGCAGTGTTCCGAATCGCGACCTGCGCGCCCGGAATCAACGCTCCGGTGCTGTCCGTTACTTTGCCCGAAATCGTCCCACCGGAAACCTGGGCACTAACGGCAAAGGGTATTAGCAGAATGACGAGAAGTCCCAAGACGCGGTTGAACTTGCAAAAGTTTACGGAGGGCATGTTGATCCACCTTTCTGTTGCTGAATTCAAGAATATGTTTAGAGTAGCGGATAATCAGAACTCGCGGACCGAATACTGCGACGACTAGAGCTGATGCCTTGGTCTCCTCGGTTCTGTAGTTGAGGGGACTCAGCTGCCGTCGTGACAATCTGCATGTACATCTTTTTGGCAGTGCCTATGGGACACCACCATCTTTTAGATCACTTGCGCAGGTCTGGGTCCGGTTATATGATTCGACGCTGGTTTGTGATAACCAGGACCGTTCTCGCAAGGCGTTGTTTGTTCTGCCGATAAACAAATAACCTTACACTCCGCAATCAGTCTTTAGAGAAGTTTTGTAAAAGCATTAAAGGCACTCTAATAAGTCTTAAAAATCTCTTAAAGACACTATGATTTTGCAAATTCAGGAGAGATACCAATTCGGGCCATTCCGCCTCGACCCGGCGGAACACACCCTCCTGCGCGGCGACCAAGTAGTGGCGCTGACCCCGAAGGCGTTCGAAACTCTCGCCCTACTGGTTCGAAGTAGCGGACACCTTGTCAGAAAGGAAGAACTGATCGAGCGAGTCTGGCGAGATACGATCGTGGAAGAGGGCAATCTGAATGTCATCATCCATACACTGCGAAAGGCTTTAGGTGACGACCCGCGCGAAAGCAAGTACATCGAGACAGTCGCAAAGTGCGGCTATCGCTTTGTCGCGGATGTCCGGAAAGCAGAGGAGCATGAAGAGACTGCGAGTGAGGCGATGAACGGTTCCGCTCCCGCGAATGAAGCCAAACAGTCTTCACATCAGCAACAGATCACGGGACCTTCTTCAACCGCCCCCTCTTCACCGGTGCTAAAACGTCAGCGCGCTCGACGCCGCTTGGTAGTCTTTGGGTCTAGTGTTCTCGGAGTAGCCCTTGCGGCGACGCTTATTTCTGTATGGCGCTCGAACCATGCTTCCAGGGCCACAGTCGCGGCGGCGCCTGCGACAGTGAGATCGATTGCAGTGCTGCCCTTCAAAGTTTTGAGTAGTGATAAAGGGGACGAGTATTTGAGCCTGGGTCTGGCGGACGCCTTGATCACTAGCCTTAGTCAAACGCGACAGGTCATCGTGCGCCAGACGGACGCGGTAGCCAAGTATCAGAATACGGGCAAAGACCCACTGGAGGCGGGACGTGAACAGGGCGTAGATGCAGTCCTCGAAGGACAGGTGCAGCGCATTGGAGATCAGGTGCGCGTCACCGCGCGGCTCGTGCGCACGACCGATGGCACATCACTGTGGGCCGATCGTTTCGAAGAGAAATTCACAAACATCTTCGCGGTCGAGGATGCAGTCGCCGAAAAAGTGGCCCGGACGACGATCCTGGCAATGAAGGGGGCGGGCGAGGTATCGACAGAGCGGCTCACTAAGCGTTATACGGAAAATAACGAAGCCTATGAAGCTTATCTCAAGGGTCGCTACATGTGGAATAAGCGAACCGTTGACAGTCTGCAAAAGGCGCTCGCGTATTTTCAGCAGGCCATTCGTCTCGACCCGAATTATTCGCTGGCTTATGTTGGCCTAGCCGACACCTACACTCTGCTTAGTTTCTTCACTCTAGCTGCCCCGAGTGACGCTTTTCCTAAAGCGAAGGCGGCGGCCGAAAAGGCGCTAGCTATCGACAGTACATTAGCCGAGGCATACACGGCGCTGGGTCAATTCAAAGCCTATTACGAATGGGACTGGAATGGTGCGGAAGATCAGTTTCAAAAAGGAATCGCCCTTAACCCTAATTACCCACTGTTACATCATTGGCGCAGCCTCAACCTGATAGCGATGGGGCGGATGGACGAGGCGCGTGCGGCTATGCGACGCGCGCTGGAGTTGGATCCGCTGCTGCTCGTCACCAACGTGAACCTTGGCCGGATAGATTACTATGAAGGCCGGTACGATCAGGCGATCAAACAATATCAGCGCGCACTGGAGTTAGATAAGGACTTCATGCGTACGCATCTCCGTCTGGGTCTTGCTTTCGTGCAACAGGGTCGATACCAGGAGGCACTCATCGAGTACAACAAAGCGCTCGAGATAGCCGGGGACACACCCCAGGTCAGGGCCCACATTGCCCACGTCATGGCCGTCTCAGGGAAAAAGACTGAGGCACTCGCCGCACTTGCCGAGTTGCAGGAGCGAGCAAAGCGGCAGTACGTACCTCCCTACGACATCGCCCTGATCTACGTTGGTCTTGGCGAAAGAGACCAAGCCTTTGCATGGCTGGAGAAAGCTTATAACGATCATTCGACCGAGATGATCTACTTTAAGGTCGAACCCATGCTCACCCCTTTGCGCTCAGACCCGCGTTATCAAGATCTTCTACGACGCATGAAGCTCAGCTGAATAACGGTTTTCTAAAAACAATCCTCAAAATCACGCTTTTGATCAGTGCGTCTACAAACTATGCCCATCGAACGGAGAAAGCGATTCTTCAATCGCGGCGAAACTGAAATGTCAAAGCAGCGCAATAAACTCGTCGAACGCTAAGGCCTGTTTGACGGATGATCGCCCGCAGCGTGCCGCGGTCGAGTTCTTTGTGATTAGGAATGGTGGTTTGGGCGGGCGGCGATTTACGAACCAACACGATGTGGCTGCCGCGCTGTCTATAGACTTCAAAGCCAATCTTGCCAAGCGCCTTGACGCATTCTGCGCCGGAGACGACGGGCAGTTTGCTCACGCAGCGACCTCTACCAACTCCACGCGATCTTCCGGTATTGGCTCGCCGCGATCTCGTAGCACTTCTTCGTGCAACGAAATTGCTTCGCGTACGTTGGCGAGGGCTTCGTCGCGGGTCTTGCCCTGGCTGATGCAACCAGGAAGGCTAGGAACTTCGGCAACAACAAAGCCGTCTTCGCCTGGATATATTAGAACTCGTCTTGTCATGTGTGAGATTCTAACCGAATTGGTTCCTGTTGAGTAGGCGGAACTTCTAGTTGAGTTCGACGGTGGCGACGAGCCGCCGCACTCTAAAACCCTCAAGGAGTCTAGCTATGGCCCAACCACTGCGCATCATGTCTCTGCACGCCTCGCATATTGCGAACGGTTGTTATGTAGAGGCCAGGTGAGAATTCCAATGATGCCGAAAGGCGTTGAGTACTTGGAGGAGTTTGTCGATTAGTGCCATTCTCCTATGCACTAAGTTAATGCGTTCAGTGCGTCGACCAAACTCAAACTGCATTACTACTTTCCGGGGGCTGAACTTCGCGCAAGCGTCGTGCGAGAAAGCGGCGCTCGCTCTCGTTTGTAACGAGGGCGAGCGCTCGCTCGTAGCTCTGCGCCGCTTCTACTGCGGATCCAAGTCGGCGCAGCAAATCGGCACGCGCCGCATGCAGCAGATGATAACCGTCGAGATCTGCAGCTAACGCATCGATGAGCTCGAGAGCCGGCTGAGGGCCTTCCACCATCGCGATCGCCACCGCTCGATTCAGCGATACGATGGGGGAGGGTTGCGAACGCTCAAGAAGATCGTAGAACCCGACGATCTTAGGCCAGTCCGTATCTTCCGCCCGCGTGGCCCGACAATGCTGAGCAGCAATCGCAGCTTGCAATGCAAATGGACCCGGCCGGCGAGCAAGCGACTCTTCGACGAGCGGCAACGCCTCAGCGATCTGTTGCTGATCCCAGCGGGCGCGATCCTGCTCTTCGAGAATAATAAGATTACCAGCCTCATCGAGACGCGCAGCGCGCCGCGAATCGTGAAGCAGCATCAGGGCGACAAGAGCAGTCGCTTCCCTCGGCGGTTGTGGCGCCATCAAGAGCCTTACAAGGCGCCCAAGCCGGATGGCCTCGGAGCACAGATCCCCCCTCATGAGCGGCTCACCGCGAGTTGCAACATAACCTTCATTAAACACGAGATAGATCACTGTCAGCACTGCATCCAGTCGCGCCGGCATGTCGTTCGTGTCAGGCACCACGTACGGAATGCCGGCGTCGCGAATCTTGCGTTTCGCGCGCACAAGCCGTTGCGCCATTGTCGGTTCAGGTACCAGAAACGCGCGCGCGATTTCGTCAGTCTGAAGACCACACAGCGTGCGCAAGGTCAACGCGACCTGCGCCTCGGGCGCAAGCGCTGGATGGCAGCAGGTGAAGATCAGCCGCAGACGATCATCGGGGATTTCGTCCGTGAAGTATTGCGGCTCCTCTATTGTCGAGTTCAACTCTAACGCGTAGGATTCCACTTTCTCTTTGAAGCGCGTCTGGCGCCGGATGCGATCGATGGCCTTGTGACGAGCTGTTTGGATGATCCATGCGGCTGGGGAATCGGGGATGCCGGAGTCGCGCCACTGGTCGATCGCCGCCGCAAATGCTTCCTGCGCAGCTTCTTCGGCCAAGTCGAAGTCGCCGAAAGACCGGATCAGCGTGGCGACAATTCGGCCCCAATCAGAGCCATAAACTGCCTGGACCGCGGCGTTCGCTTCTATGAGCATTGCTCATGTTAAATAATTTTCCTCCCAAGTGTCGATCCGAGTACTCGCCGTTCGACTTACTGGTGAAGCACAATAACTCCCTCTTCTTTTGGCAGAGGGATGGGAAGAAGGACTTTGACGGCGCAGGATCAGGCTCAAAGCCTGGCCTCCACCGCGAAGGAGAGCAGAGCGTGATGAATACGATTGATTCGCTGAGAATGGAGTTTGAGAACGAAACGCAGACAACGCGCAAGCATTTGGAGCGCCTCTCCAACGACAAGCTGGACTGGCGACCCCACGAGAAGTCGTTTACGGCACGTGGACTGGCTTCTCACATCGTCAGTCTGGTCAGCTTGGGCGATTCGGTACTCACGACGGACGAACTAGACATCGATCCAGCTGCCTACAAGCCCTACCAGGCCACATCGGTGGTCGACTTGCTTAAGACCTTTGACGACAACGTCGCCAACTGTAGGCAAGCCCTGGCGGCCGCCGACGATGAGAGCATGGCGCGGCCCTGGCGCTTCAAGATTATGGGTCGGCAGCGGTTCGAAAAACCCAAGGCGGTCGTGTTCCGGGACTTCTCCTTGAGTCACTTGATCCATCACCGCGGCCAGTTTTCGGTCTATCTGCGCCTGCTCAACATCCCTGTGCCCGGCTCGTACGGCCCGACTGCCGACGAGCAATTCTGATTTGCTGTAAGGGAGATCACACAAAAAACTGAGAGGAGAGTGCATGCAAAAAATCACCCCGTTCTTGTGGTTCGACGACAAAGCCGAAGAGGCCGCGAACTTCTATGTGTCACTTTTCAAGAATTCTAAGATCGGTGACATTGCCCGCTATGACGAAGCGGGGGCAAAGGCAGCCGGAAGACCAAAGGGATCGGTAATGGTCATTGAATTCCAACTCGAGGGTCAGGAATTCGTCGGCTTAAACGGCGGCCCGCACTTCAAATTCACGGAAGCGGTATCGTTCGTCGTGAATTGCGAAACGCAGCAAGAAGTAGACGCATTCTGGGAGAAACTCTCCGAGGGTGGCGAAGAAGGTCAATGCGGCTGGCTTAAAGACAAATATGGTCTGTCGTGGCAAATCGTTCCCACTGTTCTGACCAAGATGCTGAAAGACAAAGATCCTCAGAAAGCAAAAAGGGTCATGGAGGCGATGCTTCAAATGAAAAAGCTTGACATTCAAACTTTGAAGCAGGCGTATGAAGGACAATAATATGAAATACATGCTGTTGGTTTATCTCGATGAGCAAGCCCTGAGCGAGGCCGAGCGGGAGCACTGTTACGTTGAGTCTGCCCAGCTCACGCAACAGCTCAACTCAACCGGACAGTATCTGGGCGCCAGTCCCCTACACCCTATTTCGACGGCGACGAGTGTTCGAGTGCGCGACGGGAAACGGTTCGTGACCGACGGGCCATTCGCGGAGACCCGCGAACAACTAGGCGGCTACTACCTAATCGACGCCAGCGATCTCGACGAGGCTATCCGCATTGCCGAACGGATCCCACCGGCACGATTCGGTACCATCGAAATCCGCCCAGTGATGGAAATCGAGGGCCTACCGGCAGGTTAAGCTTTCGCCGTGGACGAACGAAGACGAGCAGCTCCGTTGTCGAACGTTAATTACTATTCTGACGCCATATGAAATACATTTTATTGATTCACCACGAAGAAGTCTTAGACGAGGATGAGCGACAGCACCTGCTGGAGGAGTCTGTGCAGCTCGCTAATCAGCTCCATGAGAAGCGACAGTATCTGGATGCTGCGCCGCTACAACCAACATCGGCAACG
>Ga0070707_100005545_pt1 | contig 11791 bp, 9 predicted proteins | sample KBSK5502metaG_FD_65468 | JGI IMG/M metagenome (GOLD analysis project Ga0070707, IMG submission 65468) | Corn, switchgrass and miscanthus rhizosphere microbial communities from Kellogg Biological Station, Michigan, USA - KBS K5-50-2 metaG | ecosystem: Host-associated > Plants > Roots >... | reverse complement strand
GACCGGCTCGAGGTCGAGCACTGCGCGGGCCAGCGGCACCGGCCGGCGCTCCACCGTGCCCGCGTCCACATCCACGAGCAGCCAGCCCTTCCCGTCGTGCGCGTGGGCGCGGTCGTCCGCCACCTCACCCCAGATGTTCGGGGTCACGTACTCGAGCGCCCCTGCGTACCACGCCCTCGGCCCCACCCGATGCTGTGCGTGGTAGTGGCCGAGCGCGACGTAGGTCCACTCGCCGAGGTGGAGGTCGCGCGGGGCGACGACGGCGCCGCCATACTCGAGTCCGCTGCGATCGAAGGGGAAAACCCCCTCGACTTCGCCGTGCAGCACGAGGACCTGGCGCCGCGGGCCGCCCTCAGGGCGGAGCAGCGGCCGCTCGGCCCCCGTGAGAGCCGGATGGGGAACGGCGAGCACCGACATATCGAGCGCGGGGAACACGAGCCGCCTCGGCTCGTCGGTCGCCACCTCGACGCCCAGCTCGGCGAACAGGCGGAGGATGGATCCGGTCTCGGTAGAGCGGGGCGTGTCGTGATTCCCCGCGACGAGGATCACCGGCGTGTTGGGGAGGGCCTCGCGGAGTCGCTGGAATTGCGTGAAGGCGAAGACGATCGCGGCGTTGGTCGGCCGCACGGTATGGAACAGATCGCCCGCGATGACGACGACATCCGGCCGCGCGGCGAGAACGCTGTCCACCGTGACCCGGAACGCTTGGGCGACGTCGGCTTCGCGCTGGTTGATGCCGTTGGGGGTCTGGCGATGGTACTGCCGCGCCCCGAGGTGCGGGTCGGCGATGTGGGCGAGCTTCACGGGGTGGAGAATGGGGGCGTGCAGGCCAGGTTGCAAGGCGAACGGCCCGCGCGACTTGCACCGGCGGGGGCGGCCCGGTAGAATGGGCAAATATGGGACCCCATACACCTTCGCGCCGAGCCCGACCCCGCCGCGCCACCGACGTCCGAGCGGCGCTCGATGCGCTCCGGCGCATCGTTCAGGGCATCCGTCTCTCCGCGAGCCAGGCCGAGCGCCAGACGAGCCTTACCGGTGCGCAGCTCTTCGTGCTCCAGCAGCTGGCCGAGCAGCCCGCGCAGTCGCTCAACGAGCTGGCCCGGCGGACGCGCACGCACCAAAGCTCGGTGTCCACCATCATCACCCGATTGGTGGGACGGGGGCTCGTCTCCCGCCGCCGCGATCCCGCGGACGCGCGCCGCCTGGTGCTGGAGCTGACCGGCGCCGGCCGGGACCTTCTGACCGGCGCGCCGGAGACGGCGCAAAGCCGGCTCATCGCCGGCCTAGAGCGCCTGCCCCGCACCGCGGTACGGGCGCTCGTCGCCAATCTGGAAGCGCTGGTGGCGGCGCTGGGAATGGACGTGGAGCCCGCGCCCCTCTTCTTCGAGTCGCCCGAGAGGCCCGGCAAGCCGGGTCCCGTCCGCTAGCGTGGCGGACATCGACCCGGCGGCTGCCGCGGACCGAAGTCGAAGAGTGCCTGGCTGGAAGGCGAGCGGCGACGCGCGCGGCGGGACCACGAAGCGTAGCGAGGCCGGGCGCAGCCGTCCACGCGGAGTCCTTACCGGCCCAGGAAGTCCCCGATGGGCCGGAGCCGCTCGATATGGTCGGAGCAGATCTTCAGCGTGGCCATCACCGGTACCGCGACGAGCGCGCCCGGCACGCCCCAAATCCACCACCAGAAGGCCAGCCCGACCAGAACCGCGACCGGGTTCAGCGCCAGGCGATGTCCGAACGTCTTCGGACTCACCACGTTGGCCTGAAGAACGTTGATGGCGAGATAGGCCGCGGGCACGAGGAGCGCTTGACCCAGGTGGTCAAACGTCACGAGAGCGGCCAGCGAAAGCGTAATCACCATCCCGAGCGCGCCGAGATAGGGCACAAACTCGGCCACCGCCGCGAGGCCGCCCCAGAGCAGTGCGTTGGGCATACCGAGGAGACCCATCGCCGCCGCCACCGTCAGGCCCACTCCGAGGTTCACCAATGCTGCCGTGAAGAAGTACCTGGAGATGGCAGCCTCGGCCTGCCGCGCGATCGCGACGGCCTTGCGTTTGTCGCGGAGCTGTGGGAGCCCCTTGACCAGTTTGTCCAGGAACAGATCGCCGGCGGCGAGCAGGAAGTAGAGCAGGATGATGACTTCGAGCCCGCCGGCGAGCAGGCTCTGCGTAGTGCCGAATATCACGGACGTGAAACTGGGCCCCTTCAGGACGACTTCGGGCCTTTGGGCGTCGCCGTGGACCGTCGCGGCCTGCTCAACCTGCCCCACCGTGCGGGTGATCCATTCCAGCGGTGCGTTCAGCGCGTGAAGCTTGCGCTGGGCCTCGCGCAGGCTGCTCGGCCCCTTTGCCAGCCAGCTCCGAGCCGGCTCGGCGAGCCCATATCCGGCAAGGCCGAGCGCACCGAGCAGCCCCAGGATCACCAGGGCCGCGCCGAGCGGATGCGGCAGCCGTGCGCGCTTGAGCCCGCGGACGAGCGGACTGAGCAGGAAGTTGAGCAGCACGGCGATCGTGATGGGGAGGAGAAAGGCCCGGGCAAAGTAGAGCGTGTAGAGAACAGCGAGCACCACGAGCCCGGTGAGCACCGGCGAGCGGATGCCGACCCGCCGCGCCGGCGCCCGCCCGGCGTCGGTGCCCGGCTCCCCAACCGGGGTCACGTGCGTCATAGGACTCTCGTCATCTCAGCACTCCCGCGGTCAGGTGGCTTTCCATCACTCCACGGAGCGCCCGAGCCCCGGCGCCGGTAATCCGGCGCCGGGACCCGTAGCAGCCTCCGCCGAGTGCGGCGGGGCCCGTCAGATCCGTTGGGCCCCTCTCCCCGCAACGGCGTGGTAGAGAACGAGGATGAGCACCGCGCCAACCACGGCGACGACGAAGCTCCAGAGGTTCAGCCCGGTAACCCCGGGCTGGCCGAATTGATTGAAGAGCCACCCGCCGCCCACCGCACCGACGACGCCGAGCACGATATCCATCAGAACACCCTCACCGGTCTTGTTCACCAGCTTGCTCGCCACAAAGCCGGCGAGCAGACCGAGCACTACCCAAGCGAGAATCGACATACGCCTACCAACCTTTCCACAGGATGTACTGCCCGACTTCAAGGTGCGGCACCCTTTCTGGCACGAGTACCGTGCTGCAGAGCGAGAACGTGCTAGCGCTGGAGCGTGCCGGCGTCCGTCGTCTCGACCATCTTCCCATCGGCGTAGCGTTCGATCAGGTCCGCGGTTCCGTCACCCTTCCGATCCACCCAGCCCTGGACCGGCTTCCCGTCGCTGTCGATCCAGAGCGCCCGGTACAACTGATTGGTGCCGGGCCGGTTCTGGAGCGTCACCCGCGTCGCCGACGTCGGCACCCACCGCCTGACGTCGTCCGACACGCTCCGGTTCCTGGCGAAGGCCACGGCGGACGCCATCAACGGCATGGGGCTGGAGCCGATCGAGTTGTTGCGCGGATCCCCGGCCCAATCGCAGGTGCCATCCCGATTCCGGTCCCGGCAGTCGTTCTGGGAGCGCCAGCCGCCTCCAACGTCAGGCGCCTCGTTGCCGTCGAGAACGCGGATCCGCGACTGCGCCGCGCGCCGCGCGGTCGCGCAATCGGTGACCGGAGGCTGCTGGTTCGGCGCGAGCCCATCCAGCCAGATGCGGCACATGCCGCGGGCCGGGTACGCCTGCGGCGGAACACCGCCGTAGCCGACGTCTCGACTGCCGCCTTGGGCCGAGGCCGGGGCACAGCCAAGGACTGCGGCGGCGGCCGTGAGGAGAAACCAGTGTGTCCGCATATGAGCTCCCATGCCGCGCGCGGCGGCGGTTCAGTTCGATGTGCTACTCCGTGGGCGGCGTTTCGGGCAACGGTGCCACCGTTTGGGCCAGCCTCAGCCGTCGAGCGTGCAGGTGCGCGCGCTCGACGGCCTTCGGCGGTACCGCCGGCCCTACCGCAGGGCGAGCGGTGCCGTGAGCGCGTCTCCTCCGCTTGCGACCTCGAACCCGGCACGGCGGTTCAGGGCCCACGCGGCCTCAGTCTGGTTGGAATCGACGGGTGACGCGCTGCCGAAGGACACCGCGTCCAGGCGGCCGGCGTCGATGCCCCGCTCGACGAGATACTGCTTGGCCGCCGCGGCCCGGCGGTTGCCCAGGGCCAGGTTGTACTCGTCCGACCCACGCTCGTCGCAGTAGCCGGCGATACGAACGCGGACGGCGGGATTGGCGGCGAGGATCGCGGCCTTGCGGTCGAGTGCGGCGCGGTCGGCGGGCTGGATGCCGGACCGGTCGAACTCGAAGTGGATCAGCCCCCCCAACTCTTCCCGGAGTGCCGCACTCGCCTGCGCCAGCGAGTCGGCGCGGGCGCGGTTCGCCATGTCGAGAGCCGCGAGCCGCGCCTGCTCGACCGAATCGGCCCGGGCGCGGTTCGCTGCATCGAGAGAGTCCTGGTTGGGCGCCGCCGCGACTGCGATTGTGTCCAGCTGGGGCGTCTCGGTCATGCCCGTCTCGGGGGCGGGGGTTGCGTGGATGCCGTGACCATGGCTTCGGAGCACGTCGTCTCCGGTTTGGGGCTGGGCGCTCGTTTGCCCGTACAGGGAGCCGCAGGCCGCGAGGGCGACGATCGCGGCGGCCAGCGTGCGGAATCGGGGACTATGCATATGTCCTCCCGGACAGCGGTGCAGGCGGTGCAGAAGGCTTGGCCCAGGTCTAGGTTTCGTCGAGTCGCGCCCCAAGGAGGTCGGGCGCATATTGACCAAGCGGTTAATGCATTGTACCATATGTTGGACGAGTGGTCAATCAATCCTTAGGATGTATTGGCCGCGCGTGGTCAATCAATCCTTGGATCAGTAGCCGGCCCGTGCCGGTGGGCGCGGCGGCCACCGGAGACCCCCTAGCACGAGGAGCGAGGCAGAACATGCCCGGACGGAAAGCGCCGGAGGCCACCCGCCGAGAGCAGATCCTGAAGGCGGCGTATGAAGTGGCGTTGCGCAAAGGGATCGACGGCCTCACGGTGCGGGGCGTCGCCGCACGGGCGAAGCTCAGCCACGGGCTCGTCCACTTCCACTTCAAGCACAAGGCCCAGCTGGTCAGCGCGCTGCTCGACTGGGTGCTCGCGACCACCACGGTGCTTCACGTGCCGGCGGTCATCGCGCACATCCCGCGAGCGCAGGATCGGCTGCGGGCGCTCCTCCGGCAGGAAATGGATCGGCTGGCAAAGGAGCCCCGCCGGATCCGCCTGTTCTTCGAGTACTGGGCGCTGGGCACGCGGCACGCCGCAACCCGGGCGAGGATCAGAGCGGAGCTGGACCGCTATCGGGCGGCGTTCCGGACCATGACTGCGGAGATGGTCCAGACCGAAACCGCGCGCAGCGCAGGAGTGACGGCCGACGGGCTGGCCGCGGTAGCGGTGAGCTTCGTGAACGGGTGCGCCGTGCAGGAGATGATCGACCCCGCCCACTTCGATATCGAGCAATACCTCGCGGCCGTGGAAGGCGTCCTCGGGTTGGCCTGGTGGGCCGACCGGCAGGACCCGGCCGCGGTCGCGGCCGCCGGGCACGGCCGAAGCCGGGGCGCTTAACGCGCGCGTCTGGGATGCGCGCTGAGGGGCGCCGCCAATGGCCGACACCCCTCGGGCTAGGCCGGCGGCGGTCTTCGCGCGGCGTAATAGCGCCGAAGGCCGGCCTCCAGCCTCGGCACCAGGGTCACGGCGCTACCTGCCCCCAGGGCGGCCAGGACGAGGGCCCAGCGCGCATGACCGGGAAAAACTCTGTTGACGAGCGCAAGAAATACGAAGAAGAGCAGGAACCCGACGACTCTCGCCCAGACTCGGGAGCGCGGCACGGTCGATCAGCTCACCTTGCAGCGTACTTGGTCGCCGCCGCCAGCTTTCCGAGAGCGGTGAGGACGGCGCCCGGCTGCTCTTCCTGAATGTACTGGCCCGAGCGAGCGACGCTCTCCATCGCGAAGTCGGTCAGCCGCAGACGCAGCAGCTCGATCTCGTCCGCCCCGATCCCGCTCTGGTGGGGCACCGCACCGACGAGGAGCCGCACCGGCACCCTGCACTCCGCCAGTCGAACACGAAGGCTCTCCGCCTCCACGGACTTCGCCATCCCCTGCCAGGCGTCGATCGCGCCCGGCAGATCGGCCGTGGCCGCCGCCGTGTAGCCGCTCAGCACCTCGGCGGTCACCCAGGTCGTGTCGCTCGAGTTGGCGACGATTCCGCGCCGCACCTCGTTCCGGAACGCATCGGGCTGCAGCAATGCCTTGGTGAGCAGGCCGCCGAACCGCATGGCCCGGCGCAGGCCGGGCGCGGCCGCCGTCTCCTCGGGCCCCCCGTCGATCGACAGAATCCCCTCGACCAGGTCCGGCCTCTGATACGCCAGACGCAGGGCAATGGACGCGCCAGTCGAATGGGCCACGATCAACGCCTTCTCGATCCCCAAGCTGTCGAGGACGGCCGCGATGCGCGTGGTCTGGGCCGAGAGCGAGTAATTCGCGCGGCGGGGGTGCGAGGACCACCCCAAGCCCAACGGCTCGATCACGATGGCCCGGTAACCCAGCTCGGCCAGCGGCCCCACGAGCTTGCGATACCCGAACGCGGCCCCAAAGAGCCCGGGAATGAGCACGACCGGTCGGCCGGATCCGACGCTCGTGGTGCGCAGGACTTCTCCCACCGCCACCGGGATGTCGCGGACGACCGCGGTATCGGGCGGGCTGAGCAGGGCCAGGACCACGGCCAGAATGCCGATCACGAGCACCTCCAAGCGCACGCTCATTGACCAAGCGGTTAATGAATAGATACGACATATTAGACGCGCGGTCAATACCGGGCCAGCGGTCGCTAGGCCCGAGGTGCTGTGGCTTCCAAGAGGTTCGCGATCGCCGCGGCGAGAGCCGCCGAGCTGAACGGCTTGCGCAGCAGCGGGTGGTGTGCCTCCAGCAAGCCCTGGCCGACGATCTCGTCGTCCGCATACCCGCTCATGAAGAGAATCGGTGTGCCCGGATACAGCGCGGCGAGGCGGGTCCCCAACGCAGGACCGCTCATCACCGGCATGACGACATCCGACAGGACCAGCGCGACCGGGGTGCCACGCGCCTCCAGGATGCCGAGCGCCTCGACGCCGTCCACGGCCTCGAGGACCGTGTAGCCGAGCGCGCGCAAGACCCGGGCAACCCAGGCCCGCACCAGCTCTTCGTCCTCCACGAGCAGCACGGCCTCCGCATTGCGGGCGATCGCCGGTGGCGTCACCGGAGCGGTTGCGGGGCTGTCGCCGGGGACGGGGGCAACCTCGGGCAGGTCGATCATGACGGTGGTTCCGCGCCCTACCTCGCTCTCCACCCAGATGAAGCCCCCACTACCCTTGACGATCCCATACGCGCTGGCCAGCCCGAGCCCCGTGCCGCGACCCACCGGCTTGGTCGTGAAGAAGGGCTCGAAGACGCGCGGCAGCACCTCGGTCGGGATGCCCATGCCGGTATCGCTGATCGAGAGTCGCACGTACGACCCCTTGGGCACCACGAGGCCTGGGAATTGGGTCGCGCCACCCTCCTCCAGGACGAGACGCGTGGTCTCCACCGAGAGTCTCCCCCCCTGCGGCATGGCATCGCGCGCGTTCAATGCGAGGCTCACCAGGGTCTGCTCCAGCTCAGCGCGGTCCGCGCGGACATAGCAGTCCGGAGTGCCGAGCACCACGCGCACCTCGGTATGGGCGCCCAACAATCGTTGAAAGAGCGGTTCCAGGTCCTTAACGAACGTGTCAACGTCGACCACCACGGGCTGGGAGAACTGCTGCCGGCTGAAGGCCAGCAGCTGACGCGTGGTATTCGACGCGCGCTCGGCGGACTGCACAATCCGCAAGACGTCAGAGCGCCGCGCGTCGTCCGGCGGCAGACTCTCCATGACAAAGTGCGCGAAGCCGAGCACTCCCATCATGGCGTTGTTGATGTCGTGGGCAACGCCGCCAGCCAGCTGTCCCACGGCCTCCATCTTCGCGGCTTGACGAAGCCGTGCCTCGGCCAGGCGCCGATCGGTCACATCGCTCAGCGCGAGGAGAACGTTGCGGGAGTGCCGCGCGGGCTCGACGATGCGGCGCCCGTTGATGCGCAGCGTGCGTCGCCCCAGCTCCCGGAACTCGTGGGTGACCTCGTAGCCGTCGAACGGACGACCGTCTTCCCGGACCTCACGGAGCAGCTCGTTCAAGGCCGGGATGTCCCACTCCCCGTTGCGAAGCTCGGTGATGCGCTGGCCCAGCACCGCAGCCGGCGCCAGCTTGAACACCCGGTAGAACGCGTTGTTCGCGCTCTTCACCCGCAGCTCGTCATCCAGAATCAGCAGGGGCTCGAGGGCGGTCTCCACCACTGCCTCGCTGTAGTCCCGCGCGCGGCTCACCAGATCGAGGCTCCGCTTGAGCTGATCGATGTCTACCAGGACGAGCACGACGCCGCTGACGGTGCCGTCCGCGGCGCGGTAGGGCCGGAGGCGCAGCTCCCGCCAGTGCCCCTCATCATCCAGCAGCGTGCGCGCCTGCACGACGTTCTGGTCCATGGCCCGCCGGGCCAGTGCGGGCAGGTCGCTCGGCAGCGCCGATGGCCGGCACTTGCCGATCGGCCGCCCCTTGTGCGCAGGCGTCAGGCGCAGGAGCCGCTCGGCGTCGGGATTGTACCGCCGGATGCGCAGATCCGCGCTGAGGAGTACGATCGGGATCTCGACACTCTCCAGGAGGTTCGTCAGATCGCCGTTCAGCTCGGCGAGTGCCGCGTTACGCTGTTCGAGCTCGTCGTTGACGGTCGTCAGCTCCTCGTTCAACGACTGGAGCTCCTCCTTGGTCGTCTCGAGCTCCTCGTTGGTGCTCTGGTATTCCTCGTTGGACGAGAGGCTTTCTTCGTAGGCCGCCTGCAGCTCGGCGTTCGTCGCCTCCTTCTCCGCCACGACGGTATCCACGTACTCCCGCAACTCGCGTAGCTCGCGCTCCAGCTCCTCGATCCGCGGTTCCGGCCCGGAGCCAGGCGCTGGGCCACCCGCGCCGCCGGGCCGGCTTGAAGGAGTGGCGAGCCGGAGTGTTCGCCCAGCGCCTCGTTGTCTCGGTTCGTCAACCGAGGCGAAGGCGATGAGGTACAGCGGGGGGCCTCCGTCCATCCCGGCGAGCGGGATCACGTGCACGTCCGCCAGGAGAGTTCGATTCTCGTGGCGCAGGGCACAGCCGAATCGCCGCACCGCACGGCCCGTGCGCTGAGCGGTGCGGAGCGCCCGGCCGACCTCGAGCTTGAGATCGGCGTGCACGAGCCGCAGCAGGTGCGCCGTGGGGCCGCCGGTCGGCAGGTTGAGGTACGGGGCCGTCGGACCTCGGACGTGGAGTACCTCGAGCGTTTCCGTGACCAGCACGCTGGCCAGCCCGAAGGCCGCCAGGATCCCCTGCTCGAGCACCTGCTGCACGTCGTCGGTCGCCCGTGGTGTCGGGAGCATGATTGGCCTGCGGTCAACTGGCAAGCTGCGACCGGCAGGGGGCGGCCGGCGGGGGAAGTCCGTGTGCACCTGAGTCTCCGCCGGCTGACGCCGGTAGATCTTGTGCTTGCGGTCGCCGGGGGCGAACAGCGCTTCGAGGCGACCGACCGTCTCCGACTTGCCGAGGACGAGCATGCCGCCCGGGACGAGCGCGTAGTGGAACGCACGAAGGACTCGCTCCTGGAGCGGCGAAGCGAGGTAGATGAGGAGGTTGCGGCAACTGATGAGGTCGATGCGTGAGAACGGCGGATCGCGAGTGAGGTCGTGGCGGGTGAAGACGCAGCAATCCCGTAGAGACTGGCGAACCTGGTACCCGCCGTTCACCGCGGTGAAGAACCGATCGAGCCGCTCCGCCGTCATCTCACGACGGATCGTCGCCGGGTATACGCCGCGGCGCGCGATCTCGAGCGCGGGATCGCTCAGATCGGTCGCGAAGAGCTGGACGGCGGTGCCGGCCTGCAGCGTTTCGGCCGCCTCCACGGCGCTGATTGCCATCGAGTAGGCTTCCTGGCCGGTGGCGCACCCCGCCACCCAGAGGCGGAGCGGGGGCCCGGGCGAGCGGTCGCGCAGCAGGCCGGGAAGGACGCTCGACGAGACAGCGTCGTAGATCGCCGGGTCGCGAAAGAAGCCCGTGACGTGGATCAGGACATCCTCATACAGCGCTCGAACCTCTTCCGGCTGGTGCTGCAGGAGGGCGAGATAGGAGACGGCGGAATCGAGGCGATGACGGCGCTGACGACGGCCGATCCGACGGACGAGGGTGGCACGCTTGTACCGGCCGAAGTCCACTCCCGTGGCGTGATGGAGGAGCGCGGTCACTTCATCGAGTGCGGCGGCTTCCTCACTCGCCGGACCTTCGCTGCCGCTCCTCGGGCGCCCCGGCTGTGGCGTTTCCTCGATGGGCAGCCCTGCCAGCGCCTGCGCAATGCCGTCCGGGGACAGGACCAGATCGGCGCAGCCCGTGTCGATGGCGGCCAGGGGCATGCCGCGATGCTCTGCCGTCGCCGGATCCTGCGCGAAGGTCCGACCCCCAGCCGCGCGGATCGCGGCGATCCCGCGCGCACCGTCCGACCCGGTGCCCGAGAGAATCACGCCAACCGCCAGGGCACCTCGATCGGTGGCGAGCGACTCCAGGAACTGGTCGATCACCGTCGCCGGACCGGAAGGCGGCGGGCGGGGGGCAAGACGCAACCAGCCACCCGCAATCGTCAGGACGGCGCTGGGCGGGATGACATAGACGTGGCCCGGCTCGACGGCTTGCCCATCCGAGGCCTGGCAGACCGGCAACGTAGTTGCGCGCCCCAACAGCGCCGCGAGCTCACTCGGGTGCGTGGCGTCGAGGTGCTGGACCACGACGAACGCAAGGTCGGTCGTGGGTGGAAGCGCTCGCAGCAGCCGGCTGCAGGCCTCAAGGCCCCCCGCGGACGCGCCGACCCCGACGATCGGCGCGTGACCCATTACCGCTCTCCCGGACACGCTTGGCTCCATGGGTCTGGGCGTCCCTACCCCTCGCGGGCGTCGGGAGGGGCCGCTGGTCCGCGCCGTACTGAGGGCACCCACCGGATGAGCTTGCCGGGCTGTACCCGAAAGAATTGGCACAGACGGTCGAGCGTCTCCGCATGCAGGCGACCGAAGGCGCCGCCCGGACGGGAGAGCCGGTAGGCGCTCGGATACGTGAGGTCGGTCCCTCGGCTGAGCGCGTAAGCGGTGATGCCACGTGTCTTCATGAGCTGGTGGATCAGGAGCTGCACCATAAGAACCTTCTGGTTTGACCAGCGCCGGCCTATAGTAAATACCCTTGCGATATGTATTTCTGCATTATACACTTCAGGACCGAGAACAGCCATCACGAAGACTGGGGTACGCCGATCGGGTCACTCGCGCTCGCTTACACGACTTTGCCCGATTTCGGGTCGAGTCGTCGGAGCGGTCCGGCGCTTCTCTCGAGCCGGGGGATTACGGCGCAACAGACGTTCGCGGGGTCGCATGAGCAAGACGATTTCGCTGGTGCTCATCGACGACAACCGGCTGCTGCGCGAGGGGCTCGCGGGCCTGATCCGAAAGCAACCGGATTTCCGGATCCTGGCCGCCTCGGCCGACATCGAAGAGGCGTTGCGGAAGGTGCGGGAAGCCAAACCCCGGGTGGTGCTCCTGGACTTCGGGCTGGAGTCCCACGACAGCCTGCGCCTGACGATGACCGTCCGCCAAGAGGTGCCGGAGGCCAGAGTCATCATCATGGGCCTGTTTCCGCTCCAGGAGGATGTCGCCGCCTTCGTGCGGGCAGGGGCCTCCGGCTTCATCATGAAGGACGCGTCGTT
>Ga0070707_100005544_pt1 | contig 11792 bp, 13 predicted proteins | sample KBSK5502metaG_FD_65468 | JGI IMG/M metagenome (GOLD analysis project Ga0070707, IMG submission 65468) | Corn, switchgrass and miscanthus rhizosphere microbial communities from Kellogg Biological Station, Michigan, USA - KBS K5-50-2 metaG | ecosystem: Host-associated > Plants > Roots >... | reverse complement strand
GTCATCTCCCGTATCACCGACTCCCGGTCCAGCTTGCCCCGGAACTTGTGCGCGATCATCTGGTCCGAGGTGGACAGGGACAGGTTGTAGTGGCGCAGCCCCAGCGGCGCCGCGCGTTCCACGTCGGCGGTCACGGCCCGGCACCAGCCGGACAGCCGCAGCGGGCCGAACGCGCCCGCCTCCGCCAGGGCGAGGTTCGCCCGGATGTAGGGCACCTCGTGGAACAGGAACGGGAACCCGATCTCCGACTGGGCCACGCCAAGTTTGCCCAGGTAGAAGTTCACCATGGTCTTGCCGAACTTCGACAGGCCGGTGCGCGCGGTCTGCACGCCGTCCCGGTTGGTCACGTCGAGAAAATGTATGACGGGCACGGCTGCGGTCCTCTCTGAAATTCATGGGTGGTCTAGACCATGGTGGACTTATCGGCCAACATGAATCAATATTGATTAAAATCAATCTGAACGACGGCCGTGGGTGGTGTGAGTCTTGTGGTTCCGGTGGCTGAGGTGGGGCGCCACACCTGGCCTTGGACCAGCGGAGAGGCCCCAATACCCCCTTCCTGTCGGGTCGGCGGCTGTCTCTCCTCCCACCTCGGACGCGCTGGCATGGGAGACGGCGGGTCACGGTGGTGGAGCGGAGCAGGGCTGGCGGAGTGGCGCGGGAGGGGTTCGGGGTGGCCGGGAGCGTTGGGGAGTCGGGCCATCCACCCGGCCGCGCCTCTGGCGCATCGCCTTGCTTTCCCGCCGGCGGCCGTCCTGCGTGCCCATGCCCTGGGGCGGATCGCGCTCCCCTCGGCCGGCCGCTCCATCCTTGCGCCCACAGCACCGTCGCAGTTGGTCACGGGCAATGGGGCCACCGGCGCGAGGCGGGATGGGTGACTAGCCGCGTGGATGGGGAATGGAGCACGGATGACTGAGTGGATTGGGGCGGGGGAGGCGGCTCGGCGGCTGCGGATCAAGCCGGCCACGCTGTACTCCTACGTGAGCCGGGGAGCGCTGCGCCGGCGCACCGGCGAGGACGGGCGGTCCAGCCTGTTCGACGCTGGCGAGGTCGAGTCACTGGCCCGGCGGGGCCGCCCCCGCCATCCGGGCGCGGGAGAGTTCGTCATCGAGTCGGCGCTGACCGAGATCACCAGCGACCGCGCCTGCTACCGCGGCCTGGACATCACCACCCTGGCCGCCCGGTACGAGCTTGAGGACGCCGCCTGGCTGCTGTGGACCGGGGAACTCGCCGGCCGCGATCGCAGCCCCTGGCGGGCCTCTGAGGCCGCGCTGCGGGCAGGACGGGCGGCTCAGGCGGCCCTGCCGCCCGGCACGCTCCCGCTGGAGCGCTTCGGCGTGATCGTCCCGGCCCTGGCCGCCATGGATCCGCTGCGCCTGCAGCTTGACCCACCCGCCGTGATCGCGGCGGGCCAGGCCATCATGGCGGGCCTGGTGGACTGCCTGCCCCCGGCCGACGGACCCGGCGCGGCAGGCGGCGCAGAACCGGGCGGCGGAGCCGGGCCGGACCGCGGGGCCAGGCCCGGTGGTGCCAGCCTGGCTGGCGCAGGCCCGGACGGCGGTGGCGCTGGCGCGGATGGCGGTGGCAGCCTCACTGGGCGGCTGTGGGCAAAGCTGTGCCCCAGCCCGCCGGACGAAGGGCTCAAGGACGCCCTGCGCGTCGCGCTGGTACTGCTGGCCGACCATGAACTGGCCGCGTCCACGTTCGCCGCCCGGGTGGCCGCGTCCGTGCGCGCCGATCCCTACGCGGTGGTGGCGACCGGCCTGGGCGCCGCGGGCGGCGCGCTGCACGGCGGGGCGTCCCTGGGCGTGGAGGCCATGCTGGCCGCCGCGGCCGAACCTCAGGACGTCACGAGGGTGGTGGGATCCCTGCTGCGCCGGGGGGAGCGGATTCCCGGGTTCGGCCATTTCGTGTACCGGGCCGGTGATCCCCGGGCGGCGTTCCTGCTCGGCGAGATCAGGGCCAGGGCTCCCGGATCGCCCCGCCTGGCCGTGGCGGACGCCCTGGTGCGGGAGGTGGTCGGCCGTGGCCTGCCCACGCCGAACATCGACTTCGCCCTGGCGGTGCTGGCCAGCGTGGCCGGCATGGTGCCCGGGGCGGCGGAGGCGGTGTTCGCGGTGGCCCGCACCGCGGGCTGGATCGGCCATGCCCTGGAGGAGTACGCCCGGCACACGCCGCTGCGGCCCCGTGCCCGCTACACCGGCCCGCATTACCCGGCGCCCGGCGGGAATCAGCAGAGCACGCCGCGCTTTGATGGAGGGTAGAGCGTTACTGCGAACAGGAGCCTGCCATGGCCGTGCGCCGTCTCAACCACGCCGTCCTCTACGTCTACGATCTCGCCAGCGCCGTCGATTTCTACACCGCGACGCTCGGCTTCGAGGTCCGTACCGAGATGGCCGGCCGTGCGGCTTTCCTGCGCGCCCCTGGTTCCGCGAACGACCACGACCTGGGCCTGTTCGCGCTCGACGGGGCCAGCCCGATCCCCGGGGACGCCGCCGCGCGGGTGGGCCTGTACCACCTGGCGTGGGAGGTCGGCACGCTCGCCGAACTGGAAGAGGCGCGGCGGCGCCTTGCCGAGCGCGGCGCCCTCGTCGGCGCCAGCGACCACCGGGTTTCCAAGTCGCTGTACGCCAAGGACCCCAGCGGCATCGAGTTCGAGGTGATGTGGCGGGTGCCGGCCGAGGACTGGGAAGCGGAGCTGTCCAGCGGCCCGATGATCGCCCCGCTGGACCTGGCGGCGGCGCAGGCCCGCTGGGGAGACCGGGCCACCGGCGCGGCAGCCGGCTCCGTCACCTGACAGTCCGCCAGTCATCGGGCAGCCCGCCGATCACTGGACGGCGCAGCCGCGTCGGCGATCCGCTCGGCGCGTTTGTGGGCGTTCGCGCCATCGACCACATTCTTGTGTGGGCGTTGGCACCAACGACCACAATCAGGCCGGGTGCCCGGCGTCCCCGGGGCCGGGTTGGGTCACCGTTCTGCCGGGCGGCCAGCGACCGCGACGCTGCCCTTGTAGCTGTAGCCGCGCACGTGCACCACGGGCGCGTTAGGCGACAGCGGGCCGTCCTGGCCCGCGCTGCCCGTGGACACCCCGAGCCCACTCGTCTCGACCCGCACGCCCGGCGGGACGAGGATATCGATCCGCGACTTGTACGCGACCGCCGAGATCGTGGTGACGTGGGCGGTCAGTTCCGCCGCGCGCAGGTCGAGCACCCCGTCGCCCTTGTACACCACGGTCGTGAAGTGCTCCGGGACCCGCCACTGGCCGGCCCGGCCGCGGCTAGCTTGCGGGCTTGCCGTTGCGGAGCTTGCGCGTGGCGGCACGCTGCGCCAGCAGGCGGGCCGTCTCCATCGTCACTCCCAGGAGGATCGCCCAGCTCAGTGCCTCACCGAAGTGCACCTGAGGGTCCTGGGGATCGCTGGGCGGTTCCTTCCCTGTGACCTTTTTCCAGACGACCGTGACGAGCTTGCGGGTACCCATGGCCGCGGCAAGGGCGGCGAAGGTGCCTACCGCCCTGCTGACGCCGTCCCCGCGCTTGTCTGCCATGCCCGTTCCTCTCTGCGCTCCGGCTCCGGCGGCACTGGTGCGCGCTCGGCGATAGATCATCCCATGGTGGCGCCGCCCGCCCGCGCGGCGGCCCGCGCTCCGTTGATCGCGGCCACCAGTTCGGCCGGATGGCGTGTGCAGACCAGCCAGTAGGGGCTGCCCGCCGCCGGGCGGGTCATCTCGGCACGCAGCCGGAACCCGCGTAGCCGCCGGTGTGCCCTGGTCTCCGCGCCCGGCGTGGCCACCTCGACGTACACCGCCTGCCGCAGGTACGGCCGCAGCAGGAGAAAGGCGGCCGGGTCCCCGCGCGGCCCGCGCAGCGACCGGGTCTGCGCCTCGTCCAGGGCGGTCACCTCGCCCACGGCGGCCAGCGGCAGGCACGCCGGGCCGGCCCGCAGTTCTCGCTCGCTCACCAGCACCGTTGGCCGGCTCCACGACCAGAGCATGGCGGCGACCAGGCCGACGAGCACCACATAGATGGCCACCGCTATCGGCCAGGCGTATCCCGCGACCACCTCGGTGGCGAGCAGGAGCATCGTCGCAAGCCCGAGCAGCCACCAGGAGAACGGCACACGAAGCCGTTCGTGGTAAACACGCATGAGCCCACGGTAGTTGGTTACATGAGGACATGATGGGGCGACAGAGGTGGCGCGGCTTGGGGGGCCGCGGCGCTCCCGCTGCGACGGCTCCTGGTGACGCGGCCCGTGCCGGAGAAGACGGCATCGGGCCGGTGGAGCCGGAACCGGAACCGGACGAGACGCCGCCTGGCCCACAGGCCGGCCAGGCCGATCCGGCCAGGCAGCCCGCGCAGCCGCGGGTACCGGCCTGGCTGGAGCGCGCCGCCGGCTGGGCGTGGCGGCTGCTGATCCTCGGCGCGCTGATCTACGTCCTGTTCCGTGTGGTCGGCGCGCTGCGCCTGGTGGTGCTGCCGTGCGTGGCCGCGCTGCTGCTCACCGCGCTCCTGCAGCCGCTCACCCAGCGGCTACGGCGCTTCGGCCTGCCCGCGCTGGCGGCCACCTGGTGCACCCTGCTCACCGCCCTCGCGGTGCTGGCCGGGGTGGCCACGATTGCCGCCACCCGGACCTCGGCCGACTATCAGCGGCTGGTGACCGACCTCGGCGACACCACCAACGATCTGCAGCGGTGGCTGGCCGGGGCCCCGTTCCACGTGCACCGGCCCGGCCTGACGCAGCTGTCCAACCGGCTGCTCACTTTCCTCAAACAGCATCAGTCGGCGGTGGCTGGCACGGTGCTGTCCGGGGGAAGGATCTTCCTGGAAATTCTGGCCGGCCTGGTACTTACCGGGTTCATCACGTTCTTCCTGCTCAAGGACGGCGAGCGGATCTGGGCATGGCTGACGGATTTTCTCAGCAACGGCGCCCGGACGCGGGCCAGGGGCGCGGGCGCCGCGGCCTGGCTGGCACTGACCTACTACGTACGGGGCACCGTGGCGGTGGCGGCCATCCACGCCGTCGTGATCGGCTTCGCGCTGTGGGTGCTCGGCGTGCCCCTGCTGGTCCCGCTGGTGATCCTGGTATTCATCGCCGCGTTCATCCCGCTGGTGGGCATCCTCGTCGCGGGCACCCTCGCCGTCGCGGTCACCCTGGGCACCCGCGGCTGGGTAGCGGCCCTGATCCTGGTGGCGGTCTTCATCCTGGAGAACCAGCTGGAAAGCCATTTGCTGCAGCCGCTCGTGGTCGGCCGGATGGTCCGTTTCCACCCGCTCGCGATCATCCTGGTGCTGGCCGTCGGCGGTGTGGCGGGCGGCATCGCGGGAGCGGTGGTGGCCGTGCCGATGGCGGTCGCCCTATTCCGTGCCATGCCCTACCTGCTCGGCCGGCGCACCGACGCCCCGGACGGCCCGGATCCGCCGGGAGCAGTGCCACGGGCGGGGTAGGGTCACCTGCGTGACCGCGTACCAGCAAGCGCCCACCAGCCCCGTGGTGGACGCCGTTCCCGTCCTGATCAAGCGTCTCGACCAGGGGCTGCCGTTGCCCGCCCGGGCGCATCCGGGCGACGCCGGGGTCGACCTGTGCGCCGCGGTGGACGTGGTGCTGGCGCCGGGGGAGCGGGCGCTGGTGCCCACAGGGATCGCGATCGCCCTGCCCGAGGGTTATGCGGCGTTCGTGCACCCCCGCTCGGGCCTGGCTGCCCGGCATGGCGTGACGATCGTCAATGCGCCCGGCACCGTGGACGCCGGGTACCGTGGCGAGATCAAGGTGACGCTGCTCAACACCGACCGGGCGGAGCCGGCACGGTTCGAGCGCGGGGACCGGATCGCCCAGCTGGTTGTCCAGCAGGTGGCCTGCCCGCAGTTCCACGAGGTCCAGACGCTTCCCGGCTCGGCCCGCGGAGACGGCGGGTTCGGCTCGACCGGAGGTCACGGCCCGGTGACGGAGGATCCGGGCCGCAGGCCATCGGGGGGTTCCGGGGGGTCGCCCCCCCGGACCAGCACTGGCCGCAGGCCATCGGGGCCCAGGGGGGTCGCCCCCCCGGGCCAGCGAGGTCACGGCGGGGACAAGGGCACGGCGAGGCAGTAGGGAGCTTGAGTGTTGCGTCGGCGGCGCGGTCGGGATGAGGACCAGTCCGAGGGGACAGGGCTGGCCGGTGAGGCCGCAGAAGAATCAGATGAGTACATCGTGGCCGGTCCGTGGGACGTGAACGACGACGTGCCGCAGGCCGACAGGATCGACTTTGGCTGCATGCACGTGCCCGTCGCGGAGGGCTGCGAGGTACAGGTCAGCATGGCCGACGACCAGCCCGCGTGGATCACCGTCGTTCGTGGTGACAGCGGGCTGCAGTTGCAGGCCTTCGCCGCGCCCAAGAGAGATGGCCTGTGGGCGGACGTCCGCCAGGAGATCGCCGACGAGGTGGAGAAGTCCGGCGGCCAGAGCGAGGAGGCCGACGGGCCGTTCGGGGTCGAGGTGCACGCGCGGATCGCGCCACCGGAGCCGGTGCCGGGCATGCCCGCCGGCCTGCACCCGGTCAGGTTCCTCGGCGTGGACGGCCCGCGCTGGTTTCTCCGCGGGGTGATCAGCGGCCCCGCGGCGCTCCGGCCCGAGATCGCTGCGCCCCTGGAGCAGGTGTTCGCCAATGTCGTGGTGGTCCGCGGTGATCACCCGGTGCCACCACGGGACATGCTGGAGATACGGCTCCCCGCCGAGGCCCTCCAGGCGCTCGCCGACGAGGCCGAGGCCCAGGAGGAGGAGAACAGGTGGGGCGGGCTGGACCCGTTCCAGCGCGGCCCGGAAATCACCGAGACCCGCTAGGGAGCCACACCGGCACCAGGTGTTACCGTTTTGTAACATCTGGGAACCGGGCGGTGACCCGCAGTTAACACGGGACCGATACCGTGGTGACGTGGACACAACGGGCAGCAACGGCGCCCGGCCACGGGTGCGGATGACCGGGTCGCTGGGCCAGGTCAGGGCGGGAGCGCCCGGTGCGCCGCCGATGCTGAGCGCCGAACTCGCCGGAGGCCGGGACACCGTCACCGTCATCTGGCTGGGCCGCGACCGGATCACCGGGATCGAGCCCGGCCGCGTGCTCTCCGTGGAGGGCACCCTCGCGCTGCGGCGCGGCCGCCCGGTGATCTACAACCCCAGGTACGAGCTCGGGCCGCGCCCCGGCGGCTCAGTGCCCGGCTAGCAGCCTGCCCAGCTCGTCCTCCACGTCCTCGCTGGCCACGAACAGCAACTCGTCGCCTCCGGCCAGCGGGTCGTCCGCCTGAGGCACGATGACCCGGCCCGCCCGCAGGATCGCCACCAGCGCGGTGTCGGCGGGCCAGGAGATGTCGCCGATCCGGGATCCGGCCAGCGGCGCGTCGTCGGGCATGGTCAGCTCCACCAGGCTCGCCTCGCTCTGCCGGAACGTCATCAGCCGCACCAGGTCGCCGACGCTGACCGCCTCTTCCACCAGGGCCGACAGCAGCCGCGGGGTGGACACCGCGACGTCCACCCCCCAGGACTCGTTGAACAGCCACTCGTTGTTGGGGTGGTTGATCCGCGCGACCACCCGTGGCACCCCGTACTCGGTCTTGGCCAGCAGCGAGACGACCAGGTTCACCTTGTCGTCGCCGGTCGCGCAGATGACCACGTTGCAGCGCTCCAGGCCGGCCTCGTCCAGCGAGGTGATCTCGGCGGCGTCGGCGAGCAGCCACTCGGCCCGCGGCAGGCTGTCCACCTTGATGGACCGCGAGTTCTTGTCGATGAGCAGCACCTCGTGCCCGTTATCGAGCAGTTCACGCGCGATGGAACGGCCAACCGCGCCAGCGCCTGCGATGGCGACCCGCATCACTGCGCACCTTTCTGCTGCGGCTTCTTGTCCTGTCCCCTTTTCTCCTGCACGCGCCGGCTGGAGCCGTCACGCGTGCTGAGCGTGGCCTGAAGGTCATCCAGGTCGTGTTGCACCGCTATCACATGCAGGACATCCCCCTCTTGGAGCACCATCCCCGGCCCCGGCAGGATCGCCTCGCCCAGCCGGCTGACGAAGGCCACCCGGGCCTTGGTCGCCTCCTCCAGCGCGTGCACCTTCTCGCCCACCCACGCGGGGTCGAAGGCCACCTCGGCGAGCACCACCTCCCCGGTGGGATCGCGCCAGAGTTCCTCGGCTCCCTCGGGCAGCAGCCGCCGCAGCATCTGGTCCGCCGTCCAGCGCACGGTGGCCACCGTCGGTATGCCGAGCCGCTGGTACACCTCGGCACGCCGGGGGTCATAGATCCGCGCCGCGACCCGCTCCACGCCGAACGACTCCCGCGCCACCCGGGCGGCGATCACATTGGAGTTGTCACCGCTGCTCACCGCCGCGAACGCGGCGGCCTCCCGAATCCCCGCGGTTTCCAGGACGGTCTGATCGAAGCCGATGCCGGTGACCTTCTTGCCCTTGAAAGACGAGCCCAGCCGCCGGAAGGCCTCGGGGTCCTGGTCGATCACCGCAACCGAGTGGCCACGGTCTTCAAGGATGTGGGCGAGCGTGGAACCGACCCGCCCGCATCCCATGATCACGATGTGCACGGTCGCCTCCAGTGAATCCGCTGCCCGACACGGTAATCCCCCCACTGCGCACGCATCACGCCAGGCCGGCATACTGGCTCCAACGTAGGCGGGATTCCCCCGGGCTAGCAGGGAGGGTAATGGACGCAGGCGCCACTGGCGAAGTGCTGGACCTGGACATCTCCGGGGTTGCTCACGGGGGCTGGTGCGTGGCCAGGGACAGCAGCGGCCGGGTCGTGTTCGTCCGGCACGCGCTGCCCGGGGAACGGGTCCGGGCCAGGGTCACCGAGGCCACGGCCTCGTTCGCCCGGGCGGAGGCGATCGAGGTGCTCCGCGCCTCGCCGGACCGGGTGGCGCCCCGGTGCCCGCATGCCCACCCGGGCGGCTGCGGCGGCTGTGACTGGCAGCACGCGGCCCTCTCCGCGCAACGCCAGCTCAAGGCCGAGGTGGTCCGCGACCAGCTCCGGCGGATCGCCGGGCTGGACCGCGAGGTGACTGTCGAGCCGGTGGCCGGTGACGACGACGGGCTCGGCTGGCGGACCAGGGTCAGGTTCTCCGTCGGTCCCGGCGGAGCGGCAGGGCTGCTGGCGCACCGCTCCCACGACGTGGTGGAGGTGGGCGACTGCCCGATCGCCCACCCGCTGGTGCGGGCGCGCGCGGTGACCGGGCGGGACTGGGCACCCGCCCGGTCCGTGGAGGTCGTGGTCTCACCGGAGTCGGGGGAGCGGGCGGTGATTGTCGCTCCCGCGCCGCCCGGGGCGGGCGTTCGGGGCGCGCCGGGGGCGCCGGGCGGCCTCGGCGGTGAGGCGGACACGGTGCTCGTGGCCGGGCGTGGTGGCAGGCTCACCGCGCTGAGCGGCCGCGGATCCCTGCGCCAGCACGCGGCCGGGCGGTCCTGGCGGGTCAGCGCGGGCGCGTTCTGGCAGGTTCATCCGGGTGCGGCTGACGCGCTGAGCGCGGCAGTGCTTGATGTGCTCGGGCCACGGCGGGGCGAGGTGGCACTGGATCTGTTCTGCGGCGCCGGGCTTTTCGCCGGGGCGCTCGCCGCCGCGGTCGGGCCGGACGGCATGGTCGTCGCGGTGGACAGCGACCGGGCAGCGGTCCGGGATGCGCGGCACAACCTGCGCGGCACCCCCTGGGCGCGGGTGCACGCCGCGGACGCGGCGGCCGCGCTGGCCCGGGGCGGCTGGCCGCCACCGGCGCTGGCCGTCCTCGACCCGCCCAGGACCGGGGTGCCCCGCCAGGTCATCGAACGGCTGCTGGCATCCGGCGCTGATGGGCCGGGCTTCGATGGCGCGCCGGACGCGGGTGGCGCGCCCGGCGGAGGCCGCGCGCTGGGCGGGGGCAGCGTGCCGGGCGGGGATGGCACGCCGGCGGCGGGTGGCATGCCGGGCGGGGGTGGCGGCAGCCTGCGCGCGGTGGCCTATGTGTCGTGCGACCCGGCCACCCTGGCCCGCGACATCGCGGTGTTCGCCGGGCTTGGCTGGCGGCTGGACGGGCTCCGGGCGTTCGACATCTTCCCCATGACCCACCACGTGGAATGCGTCGCGGCGCTCACCCCGGAGCAAGCACAGGGATGAGGGCCGTCCTGGGCGCCTCGGTGAGCGCCGCCCGGGCCGGCGCCGCGGCGCCATCCGCGACGTAGCCCCGTGGCCGGCGGCAGCCGACTGCTTCAGAGCCGTCTCAGAAGAAAGCCCGAGCGCGGGCGCAGCGCGCTGCAGCATGCTCATCTCTGCCGGTGATCACGCCGCCGTCACCCCAGACGGCCCCGGAACTGGCGGTCCGCCGCTGATCGCGGCGGAACAGGAGGAGGTACGCCGTGCGCTGGCTGCGGTGGTTGCTCGCGGCCGTGGCCGCCGTCGTGGTGCTCGCGGTGGGCGGCACGTTCGTCTACATCCACTTCATCGAGGGACCGGCGCCCGCGCCGCTGACCCTGGGATCGGCCACGGCGAGCCCGTCCGCCACGGCGTCGCAGGCGGCCCAGGCGGCGACCGCGGCCGCGCCGCTTGCCGGAACCTGGCAGGTGGCGGCCGGCTCGCAGGCCGGCTACCGGGTGAAGGAGGTCCTCCTCGGGCAGAACAACATCGCGGTGGGCCGGACCAGTCACGTCACCGGGAACCTGGTCGTCAAGGGCAGCACCGTGACCGCGGCGAGCTTCCGGGTGCCGATGGCCACCATCCACAGCGACCAGAGCCAGCGCGACGCCCAGTTCGACGGCCGGATCATGGATGTGGCCACCTACCCCGTGGGCAGCTTCACCTTGACCCGCCCCATCAGCCTCGCGCCTGTGCCCGCGGCCGGGAAGATCAAGAGCTACACGGCCACCGGCCGGCTCACCCTGCACGGCCATACCCGCGAGGTCACGTTCGCCGTGCGGGCGGAACGGGTGGGCAGCAAGATCGAGATCTCCGGCTCGATACCGGTGAGGTTCGCCGACTACGGCATCGGCAACCCGAGCTTCGGCAGCTTCGTCACCACCGAGAACCACGGCGTGCTTGAGTTCCTGCTGGACTTCAGCAGGTCGTGACCCGGGGCCCTTGGCGCGCTCGCCGGTGTGGCCGCGAGGGCGGCACAAGCGAGCGTGGCCAGGCGCGCGCGGCCAGCGCGCGGGGCCCTGGCGCCCGGTCAGGCCAGGGGCGCGAGGGCCTCGGCCAGCGATTCGACCATCCCGGGGTCGGCGGGCACCGGCAGGTTCATGATCACCAGGTCGGCCCCGGCGTCCCGGTAGGCCGCGACCTGCTCGGCGGCTTGCTTGACCGCGTCGGGGCCCTCGACCCGGACGTTGACCGAGCAGGTGATCTCGCCTGGATCCCTGCCGGCGCTGGCGCAGTGCTCGATCAGCGTCTCCTTGAGGCTGAGCCAGTCCTCCGGGCCCGGGGTGATCGCGTTCCACTGCTGTGCGAGGCGTGCCGCGGTGCGAAGGGTCCTCGTCCGGCCACGCCCGCCGATCGTGATGGGCGGGTGCGGGCGCTGCACCGGCTTGGGCTCGCACCGCGCGTCGGTGAGCTTGACGTAGCGGCCGTCGAGCGTGGAGGTCTCCTGGGTGAGCAGAGAGATGATCGCCTCGACGCCCTCGTCGAACCGGTCGAACCGCTCCCGCAGCGGTGGCAGTTCGATGCCGTAGGCGTCGCACTCCATCTGGTTCCATCCCGCGCCGACCCCGAGTTCCAGCCGGCCGCCGGAGATGATGTCCGTGGTCGCCGCCATGTTGGCGAGCACCGCCGGGTGCCGGTAGACCATCCCGGTGACCTGGCAGC
>Ga0070707_100005541_pt1 | contig 11797 bp, 13 predicted proteins | sample KBSK5502metaG_FD_65468 | JGI IMG/M metagenome (GOLD analysis project Ga0070707, IMG submission 65468) | Corn, switchgrass and miscanthus rhizosphere microbial communities from Kellogg Biological Station, Michigan, USA - KBS K5-50-2 metaG | ecosystem: Host-associated > Plants > Roots >... | reverse complement strand
CGCTTCCTCGCCGGGGACGAGACGTTCTTCCAGGGCATCCGGAAGGTGCCTCCGGGGCACGTCTTCACGTGGTCCCGAGCCGCCGGCCCCCGACGGCATCGCTACTGGTCACTGCCAACCGGCACGGACGAGTCGTCGGCGGGGCTTGCGGAGCGAGCCGCCGATCTCAGGGACCGCCTGGAGGCGACGGTCCGTAGCCACTTGATGAGCGATGTGCCAGTCGGCCTCTTCCTGTCCGGCGGGCTCGACTCGACCGGACTGGCGGCCCTGATGGCGCCGATGGCGAGCGATCGCATCCAGACATTCGCGGTCGGCTTCGACGACCCCGCGAGCAACGAGCTTCCGTTTGCCAGGATGGCGGCGCGGGCGGTAGGAGGTCAGCACCACGAGGTGGTGCTTTCCGCGGACGAGTTCTTCCGGGCGCTGCCACGGCTCATCTGGCACGAGGACGAGCCGATCGCCTTCCCGTCCAGCATCGCCCTCAATGCGGTTTCACAGCTCGCCCGCTCCCACGTCAAGGTGGTGCTCACGGGCGAGGGGGCGGACGAGCTGTTCCTCGGCTACAACTGGTACCGCGTGACCGCCTGGAACGAAGCCCTTGGCCGCCGCTACTGGGCCTGGACCCCGGCGGCCGTTCGGAAGCGAATCCGGAGGGTAGTGTCGTCCTCGCCTCGGACCCTCCGACGGTATCTCGGCCGAAGTTTCCTGGCGCTGGATCCAGGAGTGAGGGCCGTGTACTACGAGAACTTCGCGGTCTTTCCGGATTCCTGGCGGCGAGCGCTGGTGGTCGACCGTCGGCTCATAGAGGCGACGGACCCTTATCGGGAGCAGATGCGGTACTTCGCCGAGGCACCGGGCTCCACGCTGGACCGGATGAGTCACGCCGATCTTCAGACGTACCTGGTCGAGCTCCTGATGAAGCAGGATCAGATGAGCATGGCCGCTTCCGTCGAGAGCCGCGTACCCTTCCTGGACCATCGGCTCGTGGAGCATGTGGTCCGGACGCCGATGGAGTTCAAGGTCCGGGGCATCACCACGAAGGCCGTCCTGCGTGAGGCCCTCCGGGACCGGATTCCCCGCGAGATCCTGCGTCGCCGGAAGCTTGGCTTCCCGGTGCCGCTCGCCCGATGGGCGCGGGAACGCTACGCGCCGTGCATCCGCCGGACCATCCTCGGCCCACGGGCCCTCGCGCGCGGCATATTCGAGCCGCGGGTTTTGGAGCAGCTCGTCGCCGAGCACGAGGGCGGGGTCGCGAGCCACACCGATCGCCTCTGGCTGCTGGTGAACCTGGAGATGTGGCATCGCATCTTCATCGATGGCGAAGATCCGGCTGCCCTCGCCCCGGGATGAGGCCGCTTCGAATCCTCTGGGTGAAGATCGGTGGTCTCTGGCCTCCGACTACTGGCGGCCGCCTCCGAAGCCTGCATATGCTCGATGAGCTGTCGCAGCGTCACCAGGTCGGCCTCGTCACCACCCATCAGCCGAGAGGAGACCCGGCGGGCCTCGTGAGCCGTCTGCCCGCCTGTGAGCGGATCGACTCCATCCCCTATGCTCTTCCCAAACAGGGAGGTCTCCGCTTCGCAGGCGACGTGGCCGGCTCCTGGGCGTCTCGATATCCGGCGGATCTCTGGCGGTGGCGCATCCCGGCGGTCAGGGCCCGAATCCGCGAGCGGATGGCGGAGGGGATCGACCTCTGCGTTGCCGACTTCCTCGTCGCGATGCCGAACCTTCCAGCGGTCGATCTGGCGCCGGTCGTTCTCTTCGAGCACAATGTCGAGCACATGATCTGGAAGCGCCTCTACCGGGTCGAGAAGCGGCCGTGGCGGCGCGCGCTGCTCGCGGTGGAATGGCGCAAGATGCGACGCTACGAGGCTAAGGCGTGCGCCCGGGCGGGTCTCACCGTCGCCGTCTCCGAGGCCGATCGCGCCCTCCTCACGGCGTGTGCCCCGGCCGCCGACATCCGGGCCATCCCCACCGGGGTGGACACCTCTTATTTTCACCCGAACGGCGCGGCCGAGGCGCCGGCCACGCTCGTGTTCACCGGATCCATGGACTGGTATCCCAACGAGGATGCCATCCTGTACTTCCTGGAGGCGATCCTTCCACAGGTCAGGCGCGAGGTGCCCGGCGTGGCGCTGGCGGTGGTGGGACGCGACCCGACCGATCGCCTGCGCGCGGCGGGAGAGGCCGCCGGCATCCGCGTCACCGGGACAGTGAGCGACGTGCGACCCTACGTTGCGGAGGCGGCCGTCTACGTGGTCCCGCTCCGGGTGGGCGGAGGTACGCGGCTCAAGATCTTCGAGGCGCTGGCCATGGGCAAGGCCGTCGTGTCGACCCGGATTGGCGCCGAGGGTCTGCCCATCGTCCCGGATCGGCATTTCGTTCAGGCCGACAGCCCGGCCGCCTTTGCCCAGGCCGTCATCGGACTGCTCAACGACCCCGACCGGCGCCGGGCTCTGGGCCTGGCCGGCCGCCGCCTGGTGGAGGAGCGCTACTCGTGGAGGCAGGTCACGAGGGAGTTCGAGAGCCACTGCCAGGAGCTTGTCTCGCGCCATGCGCGCTAGTGTCTTCGGCCTCGGCTACGTCGGCTGCGTCACCGCGGCATGCCTCGCCAAAGCGGGACATCGCGTGACTGGAGTCGACATCAATCCGGACAAAGTGGCAATGGTCAACTCGGGGACCTCGCCGCTCGTCGAGCCGGGGTTGGGCGAGCTGCTAGCCGAGGTCACGGCGGCTGGCCGGCTACGCGCGAGCACCGCCGTGGAGGAGGCGATCTCCGAGTCCGAGCTGGCTTTGATCTGCGTCGGCACGCCCAGCCGGGACAACGGTCAGCTGGACGTGGAAGCCGTCCGCCGCGTGGCCGAGCAGATCGGCGAGTGCCTTCGCCGCCGGCCTAAACCATACACGGTGGTTCTGCGGAGCACCGTCTTGCCCGGGACCACCGAGTCGATACTCGTGCCGGCCCTGCGAGGACCGGACGCTTCCCATCATCGGGATCTCACCGTCGCGGTCAACCCGGAGTTTCTCCGCGAAGGGTCAGCCCTGCGGGACTTCGCCCAGCCTCCCCTCACCCTGGTGGGAGCCGATACCCCGCATGCCGGCTCCATGCTGCGGGCGCTCTATGCGGGGCTCGATGCGCCCCTCGTCGAGACATCGATCCGCTCTGCGGAGATGGCCAAGTACGTCTCCAATGCCTTTCACGCGCTCAAGATCGCGTTCGCGAACGAGATCGGTGACCTGTGCGAGACCCTGGGCGCCGACGTCAAGGAGGTGATGCACGTCTTCCTAATGGACCGCAAGCTGAACATCTCGGAGGCGTACCTGCGCCCCGGTTTTGCGTTCGGCGGCTCGTGTCTTCCGAAGGACCTCCGGGCCCTGACCTACGCGGCCCGCAGTGCCGATCTGGCCATCCCGCTGCTGTCGCAGATATTGCCGTCCAACGATCGCCAGATCCAGCAAGGTGTCGGCCGCGTCCTAGCGACCCGACGTCGCCGTGTGGGCGTTCTGGGGCTCGCATTCAAGCCGGGCACGGACGATCTCCGGGAGAGTCCGACGGTGCTCCTCGTGGAGACCCTCATAGGGAAAGGCTGCGACGTCCGGATCCTCGACCGCAGCGTGTCCATCGGCCGCCTGGGTGGCGCCAACCGGCGGTACATCGAGGAGGAGATCCCGCACATCGCCTCGCTGATGTGCGACACGCCCAAGGAACTCCTCGCGCATGCCGAGGTGCTCGTGGCTGCGAACGTCGACGAACAGGCACGCCAGGTTCTGGCGGCCGCCCGGCCCGACCAGCTCGTGATCGACCTCGGACGAGACGGGTTGCATCGGTGAAGCCTAGGCGGTCGGTGTGGACGCGGGTGAGGGACTCGGCCCTCCAGGGCATCCGTCTCGCGGGAGGCCTCGCGGTGGCCAGCCGGAGCCGCTGGCGGACCAAGCGGCTGCTCATCCTGTGCTACCACGGCTTTGCGCTGGAAGACGAGCACCTCTGGGATCCCGCGCTCTTCGTGACCCGAGACCACCTCGAGTCACGGCTTGCGTTCCTGGCTGCCCGGGGGTACGCGGTGCTTCCGCTCGCCGAGGGGTTGAGCCGCCTGAGGGCGGGGACGCTGCCGCCGCGTGCGGTGGCGATCACGGTGGACGACGGGACCTACGACTTCCACGCGGTCGCCTATCCGGTATTCAAGCGCCTCGGTGTACCGGTGACGCTGTATATCTCGACCTACCACGTCTTTGACCATCGGCCGGTCTTCGACGTGGCCTTCCGGTATCTTTTCTGGAAGGCCGGGACATCAGGGAACGTCGAGGTGAGAGATCCGCTTGACGAAGAGGGGCGCCCGCTGCGCACGGTAGCGGGGCGGGAGCAGGCGGCTGCGCGCGTGTGCGAGACCGTCTGGCGCGAGCACTGGTCGGCCGAAAGAAAGCACGAGTGGCTGGGGCGCTTCGCCCGGAGAGTCGGGCTGGATTGGGACGACTTCCTGCGCAGCCGAGTGCTCGGCTTGATGCGAGCCGAGGAGATCGGAGCGCTCGACCCGGCCATCGTCGACGTCCAGCTCCATACCCACCGGCACCGGGTACCGGAGGAGCGGGAGCTCTTCATCCGCGAGATCGACGACAACCGGCGGGCGCTCGGGGATTGCGGATTGGACCCAACCCGGCTCACCCACTTCTGCTATCCGAGTGGCGTTCACCGTCCTGCCATGCTGCCCTGGCTCGCGGAGCTGGGTGTTACATCCGCGGTGACCACCGAACCCGGCCTGGCGTCCGCGGACCACCATCCTCTCCTGCTGCCTCGGTTCTTCGACGCGGGGACCACGTCGGAAGTGGAATTCGAGGGCTGGACGTCAGGGCTGCGTCATTTCATCAGCCGGGCCGGTGTAAATTGTGCCCAGTGAGTCGAGCCGCCGCTTTGGCGCAGGATGGGTACTGGGCTGGCTACCTCACCCCCCGCCCGACATGACCTGCTATCGGCTAGGGGGGATCGTGCTGGATGTCGGCTGTGGCCAAGGTGCCCAGCTGACCGCCCTGCGGGAAGCGGGCTACCAGGCCATCGGGCTCGAGCTGGCGTCGGAGGCAACTCGTGCCTGGCGCGCCATGGGGCATCCCGGTCATCATCGCCGCTGCCGAGAGCCTGCCGTTTCGCGGCGAGAGCTGCCACGGGATCCTCTGCAAGGTGGTCCTGCCATACACCGACGAGCGGCGCGCCATCACGGAGATCGCCCGCGTGGTGGCGAAAGGGGGTGTCGCCGTTGTCTACCTCCATGGCCTTGGCTACTCGCTTCGGTATCTCCTGAAGCCGGATACCTGGAAGCGATCGGTCTACGCAGCCCGGACCATCTTCAATACGATGGTCTACCGGCTGAGCGGCCGGCGACTTCCCGGATTCCTGGGCGACACCATCTTCCAGTCCGACGGGCGCCTGCGCCGGTACTATCGCTCGGCGGGACTGACCCTCGAATCGGCTATTCAAGCCAGACGCTTCCTAGGTCAACCAGTTTTCATCGGCCACGTGGTGCGGAAGTGAGATCGGCACCCGCAATATCACGGTCACGGATTGCTCTCGCCTCGATTCGATTGGCCACTCGGGCGTGGCCGCTTCCGTTCGGCCAGGGCTTGCCCGCGCACCTCGGCGCCTTCGCGACTAGGATCGGGATGCTCGGTTCCGAGTGGTACGAGTTTCGACTTGGCCTCTGGATGCAGCTGAACGTACAGGACCTCGTCCAGCAGACCATCCTGCTCGAGGGCATCTGGGACCCCGCGCTTACCACCCTCATCGAGAGCACTCGGAAGCCGGGGGACGTATTCGTCGACGTTGGCGCCCACGTCGGCTATTTCTTGCCCACACGGCCTGCGGAGATTCTCGCGATCCGGTACGGCTGTATTTGCATTCCGAATCGAATTCGAGCATGGCCTCCCTCTCCTCCGAGAATGCCACGAGCGGGGTCGCCATGGATGTGTCCTGCACGCCGCTCGACGACGTGTGCCTCGAGCGAGGGCTTGAGCGGATCAGTCTCGTCAAGATCGACGTGGAGGGTGCCGAGTTCTCGGTGCTGCGCGGCATGAGCCGACTCTTGCGGGAGACGCGACCAGTGGTCGTGCTCGAGATGGAGCCGCGCCTCCTCGGGAGCTTCGGTACGACCAGGGATTCGATAGTCGCCCTCCTCGCGGAGTACGATTACCGCGTCGCCCCGCTGGGCGGGCACTCCAACTACGTGTGCCACCCCGACTGCGCGTAATGGTACCAAGACTCAAGTCGTGGGCTAAAGCGCTGGTTCCTGAAGAGTACCGTCTTCTGCGGTACGAATGGTATGAGAGGCTGCGCTACTACCCCGAGCTCTTCGTGAGCTTGGGCGGTAGGTTCGAGTGTCCATTCTGCCACTGGCGCTTTCGCCGCATGAGGTCGGCCGGCTTCGACTATGTTGTCCTGAGGGAGAAGGACGTGGTCGGCGCCAGCTGCCATCCGAACGACGTGTGTCCGAGATGTCAGTCGAACGCGCGCGAGCGGCTTGTCTACCTGTATCTCCAGGACCGAAGCTCCGTGTTCAGCGAACCCCTCAGAGTCCTGCACGTCGCGCCCGAGCCTCATCTGGGCCGCGAACTCCGCCAAGTGCCCGGCATCCGGTACGTGACAGGTGACCTTGCGCAACGGTGGGTCAGCGTCAGGCTCGACGTCATGACGCTGCCATTCCCGGACAATTCGTTCGACCTAGTCATCTGCAATCACGTGCTCGAGCACGTCTTCGACGACCAGGCAGCGATGCGGGAGCTTCGCCGGGTGCTGCGTCCCGGCCGCCGCGCCATGTTGCAGGTTCCCATCGGGAGGGCGCTCGAGGACACGGTTGAGGACCCGGCGGCGGTCACGGAGGCAGACCGGGTCCGGATGTTCGGTCAGCGGGACCACGTGAGGTTGTACGCGGCGGGTGACTATATGCGGAGGCTGGCGAAGGCGGGCTTCCGGGTCGAGCTCGGCCGGGCGGTAGATTACCTCGGCGAGGAAACGATAAAACGGTATGCTCTGATACGGGAGGAGCCGGTGTTCTCTTGCCAACGGGAACCATGAAGGAAGTAGAAAGCCAGGCGGGCCTTGGAGAGTGCTCAATGATCGATACGATCGTCGCCGCTCTCGAGCAGGACGGGGTCGTCAAGTTGCCGACGCTTTTCGCTGCGGAGCAGCTCGCGGCCATGCAGCAGGCATTCAACGCACGGCTCCGCCAGCTACGCTGGAACAACATCAACGGATATGAGAAGACCGAGCCGCACCGGCACATGGTCGAGGATGTTCTGACCCTCGAGCAGGGCTTCGTGGATGTCGCGGTCCACCCCATCCTGAAGCAGGTGTTGCAACGATACCTGGACCAGTATGCCCTGGTCGAGGCCAGGGGGTGGCGATCCGTTCCGACCAAGCGCGACTTTCACGGCTGGCACGGTGACGAGTGGTACGACCAGGCGGTGAGCAAGGACATTCCAAAGGAAGTGAAGCTTGGCTTTTACCTGACGGACGTGCGGAGCGGGGCGTTCAACTACATCTGCGGCACCCATCGGAAGCACCACCCGAGACGCATTCGAACGGCCGAGTTGCCGGAAGTGCCCGCCTCACAGATCGCAGAGCTCACTGGACCGGCCGGCACGGCCTTCCTCTTCGATACGTCGGGAATACATCGTCAGGGGGTGCCGATGCTGGAGCCCCGACACGTCGTCTTCCTGAACTACCACGACCCCCGGGTGCCGCTGCAAAAGGAGGACCGCGAGTCGTATCGCTACCATCCACTGCTCCTGAATGCGGCGTTCCTGGGCAACCTGTCCGACGAGGACCGACGCATCCTTGGCTTCGGAGACAAGACCAACTACCGGCCTGGCTTCGCCCACGGCGGATCGAACCAAGGCATGCATCGCGCACTGAGTCGGATCCACGACGCCAATCTCAGACTCCAGCACCTGCGGATACGTTTCGTGGCGAGGTTGAATCGCGGAACAACGCGGGTACGTCCGTAGGCGTCGTCGCCCCTTCCGATGGTGCGATCCTCACCCGCGGTTGTATCCGTCTTCGACGTTGAGCCGCGGTTCATCGGAGGGACCGAGACGTACGCCCGAGAGCTATCGCGTCAGCTGGCCCAGCAGGGTTGGCGGAGCGTGCTCTGCTTCGCCACCCCGCCGACCTACGAGGTACGGCGTTTCCTCGACCTCCCGAGCGTGTCCCTCGAGGTTCTTCACCATGACGTAACCAGGTTCAGCGTCCAGGCGATGGCGCAGGTCGCGCGGGTTCTCCGACGCCATAGACCCAGGATCGCCCACTTCCACTACGTCGATCTTCTGAGCCTGTACCCTTGGATAAGTCGAGCGGTATCCACTGCGGCCGTGTTCTTTACCGATCATGGCTCCCGACCGGAGAGCCATCGGGCGGAACGGGAATCGCTCGCGAGGCGCTGGCTCGCCACGGCCATCACCTGGCCGGTGTCGAGGGTGATCTGTGTCAGCGACTACGGCTATCGCTCCCTCGTGACACGAGGCCTATTCCCTACGGCACGCTGCCAGCGCATCTACAACGGCGTAGACCTCGATCGCGTGGTCGTGAGTCGGGAGCGCGCCGCGTCCTTCCGGCGGCGCTTCGCGATCCCGGAGGACCGTGTCGTGATCACCCAAGTGAGCTGGATCATTCCGGAGAAAGGCATTCTCGACCTACTCGATGCGGCGCGACTCGTGGTCGGTGCTCGGCCTTCGTGCCACTTCGTGATTGTCGGTGAGGGCGCATTCCGCCAGGGGTACATGACGAAGAGTCGGGAGCTGGGGCTCGAGGAGCACGTCACGTGGACAGGGCTGGTCGAAGACCCCTTCACCGCCGGTGTGTACGACGCCGCGGACATTCTGTGCCAGGTCTCCCGCTGGGAGGAAGTCTTCGGATGGGTGATTGCCGAGGCGATGGCCTATGGGCGACCGGTCGTTGGTACCCGGGTCGGCGGCATTCCCGAGGTAATCAGCGACCAGGAGTCCGGCTTCTTGGTCGATCGGGGAGACGTCAACGCGTTGGCGGCGAGGATCGTAACGCTGGTCGATGACCCGAAGCGACGGAGTATCATGGGGACGGCAGGACGGAAGAGAGTGGCCGCGACTTTCGACCTGCGAACAAACGTGAGTCAGTTGTTGGAGAGCTACGGGATCTTGCCTGCCCGGTCGGTCGCTACCTTCATAAGGTGAGCCAGCAGAGTATCGTCCTTCTCCTGGATTCGGCGCCGAGCACGTGGACGAGCCAGGAGGACCTCCATCTCGGCCTGTGCAAGGCCCTCGTTCGCAGAGGTGTGCAGCCGGTCCTCGTTTTTGCGCGCCCGCTCCAGCCCGAGATCGAGTCCAGGCTCCGAGGCGGGGGAGCTCGTATCCAGACTATCGACTACGGAGCGGGGCTGTTTCACTACTGGCGCACCCTGCGACGCCTCGTCCGGGACCTGTCGGTGACGACAGCGCACGTCGTGTTCTTCGACTACTTCAGCGCGCTGCCCTGGATCGCCAGGCTGTGCGGCATTCACTACATCATCTACGAGATGGCGAACAGCGGGGAGTTCCGAGCAACCTCTTGGAGGAAGTGGCTGTTGCGGATCCGGACACGGTTGATGACGACGCCGGTCATCCGGGTGATCGCGATCTCGGAGTTCGTGAAGGAACAGCTGGTCAGGGCGGGAGTGCCGACACGAAAGATCGTGGTACGCTACCTTGGAGTTGACACTGAGCGGTTCACGCCCGACCGGGAAGCTCGAGCGCGATGGGTGGAGCGATTCCGGATTCCACCGGAGGCATTGGTTCTATCGACGGTGTCTTATCTGAGACCATTCAAGAACCCGCAGGTGCTGGTGATGGCCTGCGACGAGATCAGGAAGAGGGGTGTGGAGGCCAGGCTATTCGTCGCCGGTGGTGGAGACATTCTCCCGAGCTTGCGGGCCCTCGCCGAACGGCTCGGCATTGGCGAACGCGTCCACTGGCTAGGCAATGTGCAGGATCCCAAGCACTTGCTGCAGGCCTCCGACATCTTTCTCCTGGCATCGGTCGGAGAGGCGTTCGGCCTGGTCCTGGCGGAGGCGATGGCGTGCGGAGTTCCGATCGTCGGGAGCCGAAGCGGGTCACTCGCCGAAGTCGTGGATGAGCCGCGTACCGGCTTCTTGTGCACCCCCCTGGACACGAGAGGTTTTGCCGATGCGATCGAGTCCTTGGCCAAGGACGCCATCCTGAGGCGGCTGATGGGACAGCAGGCCGCGGACCGGGCGCGGAAGTACTTCACCGTCGACCTTGCAGTGGCCAAGACCGTGGAGATCTATGACGCACTCTGGTCCGAGCGATGAGGTTTTGACCTAAGCTCGTCGTTCGCTGGCGTTCTGTTTACCGCCGGAGTGAGCTTGAGACCCGGTTGCTGGGGCTCGAATATGATGTGTATGGGAACCCAGTTGGAACGTGCGGCGCGTCAAAGGAGTGCGGCGATGCGTCAAAGGACAACGGTGGCTCGAGCATGCGTGCTTCTGGTTCTTCTCAGTTCAGTGCTGGCCGGTTGCGCGACGGGTCTTGACGGAAGAGTCTCCGACTCGAGCGTCGTCCACTGGGTCGAGAAGACAATCGCCGAGCGGCAGGCGGCGGCCGCGGACAAGCGCTTCGACCAGATCGCGTGGGTCACTGATATCCGCACCGCGATTCAGTTGGGTAAGGAACACAATCGGCCGATCTTTCTTTACACCGGGAACGGCCGGATCAACACAGGTCGATGCTGAGGCTGAGAGCGGGTCCGCTCTCCGACGGCCGTGTGATCGATGTGTTGAACCGCCAGTTCGTGTGTGTTTACAGCGTCAATGAGGACCGCCCTTTTGCCCCGAAGACGTCGGACGAGTAAGGGCGGTGCTGCCGCGGGTCTCGCAACGCCGGGTCTGCCAGGTGCTCGCGGTGGCCCGCAGTGCGGTGCGCCGGCCGTCCGGGTCGACCGTCGGCGGGCTGGGAGCGTCGAGCACCTCGTGACGCGCCTCACCGCGCTGATTGAGCGCCACCCGACCTTCGGGTACCGGCGGCTCTGGGCGATTCTGCGATTTCGCGACGGGCAGCGCATCACCCCGAAGACGGTCTATCGGATCTGTGCGCTCAAGCGATGGTTTGTTCACCAGCGGCCGGTCGCGCCACGGCCGCGGGTGCAGGGCCGGATCAGTCATGCGGGGCGGAGCAACGAGCGGTGGGCCACCGATCTGACGCACGTGTATTGCGGACGAGATGGCTGGGCGCACCTGGTGGCCGTGATCGACTGCCATGATCGGGAACTGATCGGCCACGAGTTCGCCCTGCGCGGGCGGGCCAAGGCGGCCGAACGCGCGCTCGAGGAGGCGTGCCTAGAACGCTTCGGGACGCTGCGACCCGCCGGGGCCACCCCCGTCGTCCGCTCGCTTCCGCAGCCTGAAGGAGGAATGTGTCTGGCAGCACAACTTCACCAGCTTCGACCACGCGCGGCGTGAGCTGACCGCGTGGATCCGCTGGTACAACGAAGAGCGCCCACACCAGGCACTGGGCTATCGGAGCCCGCGCGAATTCAGGGCGCGCGAAGTCACTCAGGTGGCTTGATTCCAGGGGAGCACTACAAGATCGCCGCGTGGATTCGCTGGTACAACGAGGCGCGCCCGCATCAAGCCCTGCGCTATCGGAGCCCACGCAAACATCGGACGCAACAAGGTCAACGAGTGGCTTGATTTCGGGGGAACACTACACGAGACCGCCGGGGCTGCCTCGAGAGCTACAGCGCGGAGCCCCATCACAGCCTCGGCCAGGTGCCGCCGCTGGCGTCCGG
>Ga0070707_100005537_pt1 | contig 11800 bp, 12 predicted proteins | sample KBSK5502metaG_FD_65468 | JGI IMG/M metagenome (GOLD analysis project Ga0070707, IMG submission 65468) | Corn, switchgrass and miscanthus rhizosphere microbial communities from Kellogg Biological Station, Michigan, USA - KBS K5-50-2 metaG | ecosystem: Host-associated > Plants > Roots >... | reverse complement strand
CAGCCGTAGGTGGCGGTGCCGTCAGGCGTCATCTGGATCCCGTTCGCGTACTCCTGGCCCTGGTTGACCTTCTTGACGATCCCCCCGGCCGCCGGGGTCGTCCGGGCGACGGGGTCCTGATACACGACGGTGTAGATGTCGTACCCGTTGGACCGGAGACACAACTCCGCCTGGGGGCCGTTGCCCGATGTCGTCACAGCGGTCTGCTGTGTGAGCCGCAGGTCTCCTTCGAGGAGGTAGGAGGCGTTTTGCACGCGCCGCTGGGTGACCGAGCCCTGCCACCCCCATGACAGGGTGACCACGATGCCGATGATGGCGATGGCGAGTCCGACCTCGATCGCTGTGTTGCCTCGAGGGGCGCCGTCCCGCGGCAATGCGGTGAGGCCCGCCGGCGGTACGGTCGTGTGGCGTCCCGTGCTCAAAGACCAACCCCCCATGGCAAAAGAGGGCACGCCCGTGTGGGGGGCTACCCTCTTCGGCGGCGCAGCCGGCCACGATCTGTGGCCCTGTCGCTTTGCGTCCCCGGATCACTCCGGGTTTGCCCTTTCGTGAGGACCGGCGTACATCTCGTATGTATGCCCACAGCGGCAACGGGGGCGGACATGGTGGCCCCTGGCATGGTCAAATTGGGAACTCCATCGGGAGTTCCCCGCTCCGCCGCAGAGTTAGCGTGGCAACTTGCGGAGGTTATGGGAGAGGTATGAACAAGGGGTGGTGCCGCGGGCCGCTCAGGTTCCGAGAATCTCTAAAGAAGTTTCTCCCCCGGCCCGGGCATCAGGGCCGCCACCGCAGCACGGGCTTGCGCGCGGCCAGCACGTCGTCCAGCCGTGTGACGGGCGTCTCGTACGGGGCCCCGCGCACGAGGTCCGGGTTGGTTTCCGCTTCACCGGCGATCGCGATCATCGCGTCGATGAAGGCATCGAGGGTCTGGATGCTCTCGGTCTCCGTGGGCTCGATCATGATCGCCTCTTCGACGATCAGGGGGAAGTAGATCGTCGGCGAGTGGAAGCCGTAGTCGAGGAGGCGCTTGGCCATGTCCTTGGTGGTGACGTGGTGGCGGTCGCGCTGCCGCCGGCCGGACAGCACAAACTCGTGCTTGCAGACCCGGTCGTAGGGCAGATCATAGTGGTCCCGCAGGCGGCTGAGGACGTAGTTGGCGTTGAGGACGGCGGTCTCGGCCGCCTGGCGCAGCCCGGTCGGGCCCATCGTCCGGATGTAGGTGTAGGCGCGCACGAGGTTGCCGAAGTTGCCGTAGAACGCCCGGATCTTGCCGATGCTCCTCGGCCGGTCGTAGTCGAACGCGAACCGCTGCCCGTCCCGCTCGATGGTGGGGACCGGGAGGTAGGGGACCAGGTGCGCGCGGACGCCCACGGCCCCCGCGCCAGGCCCGCCGCCCCCGTGGGGTGTGGTGAACGTCTTGTGCAGGTTGAAGTGCATGACGTCGAACCCCTGATCCCCTGGCCGGGTGATCCCGAGGATCGCGTTGAAGTTGGCGCCGTCAAGGTAGAGCTGGGCCCCCACGTTGTGGACCGCGCGGGCGACCTCGATGATCTGCTCCTCGAACAGGCCGAGCGTGTTCGGATTGGTGAGCATCAGCGCTGCGACCTGTGGGCCGAGCACAGCCTTGAGGGCCTCGAGATCGATGTTGCCGCGCCGGTCGCTCTTGACCTCGACCACCTGGAACCCTGCGATCGCGGCTGAAGCCGGGTTGGTGCCGTGCGCCGAGTCCGGCACCACGACGGTGGTGCGGTGCTCTCCCCGATCCTCGAAGTACCGGCTGATCATCAGGAGGGCGGTCATCTCCCCGTGCGCGCCGGCCGCGGGCTGGAAGGTGACCCGGTCCATGCCGCTGATCTCGGCGAGGTCGTGCTCCAGTTCCCAGAGCACCTGCAGGGCTCCCTGGGCCAGCTCTGCGGGTTGATACGGATGGAGGCGGGCGAATCCTGGCTGACGGGCGACGTCCTCGTTGATCTTCGGGTTGTACTTCATCGTGCACGAGCCCAGCGGGTAGAAGCCTTCGTCGATCGAGTAGTTTCGATGGCTGAGCGCGGTGTAGTGTCGCACGACGTCGAGCTCGCTCACCTCGGGTAGCGCGGCGGGCCGGCTGCGGCGGTGAGACGCCGGGATGATCGCGTCCAGGGGGACCTCCGGCACGTCGCTCGGGGGGAGGCTGTACCCAACGCGGCCCGGCGCGCCCCGCTCGAAGATCACCGGAATGGGGCGCTTGGACAGCGGCGGCGCGGCGGTGGATCCCGCGCGCCGCGCGGGCGCGCTCACTGCAGCGCCTCGAGGTGCCCGACCAGCTGGTCGATCTCCTCGCGCGTGCGCGATTCGGTGACGCACACGAGCCAGCAGTCGCCGAGCTCGGGGTAGAACCGCCCCAGGGGGAGCCCGCCCAGGATCCGGTGCTCGAGCAGCCGCCGGTTGATCTCCTCGGGATTCACCGGGCACCGCACGACGAACTCGTTGAAGGTGGGGGCCTCGAACGCAGGGCGGTAGCCGCGGAGCGAGGCGATCCGCTCGCGGGCATAATGGGCCTTCCGCGCGTTGAGCTCCGCGACGTCCTGGATACCCTGCCGGCCCAGGGTCGACAGATACACCGCCGCAACGAGCGCGTTGAGCGCCTCGTTGGTGCAGATGTTGCTCGTGGCCCGCGCGCGGCGGATGTGCTGCTCCCGGGTCTGCAGGGTCAGGACATACCCCGGCCGCCCCTCGGTGTCGATCGTGCGGCCCACCAGGCGCCCGGGCAGGCGGCGGACGAACCGCTCCCTCGTGGCGATCACGCCGAGATACGGGCCGCCGAAGTTGAGCGCGTTCCCCAGGGCCTGCCCCTCCCCGGCGACGATATCAGCCTCGTACTCGGCGGGCGAGCGGAGCAGGCCCAGGCTGATCGGATCGGCCACCGCCACGATCAGCAGGGCGCCGCGATCGTGGGCGGCCTTCGCCAGCGCCTCGCCGTCCTCGAGACAGCCGAAAAAGTTGGGGGACTGGATGACGAGCGCCGCCGTTTCGTCGGTGATCGCGGCCAGCGCCGCCGCGGGGGCGGTGATCCCTCGTGAGAGGGGGAGGTCTTGGACCGTGATCCGCATGTGGCTCGTGAAGGTGCGGAGCACCTGCCGGTACTCCGGGTGGACGGCGGTGCTCACCAGGATTCGCGTGCGCTTCGTCAGGTCCGCGGCCATGCTGGCCGCCTCGCCCAAAGCGCTGGCGCCGTCATACATGGACGCGTTGGCCACGTCCATCCCGGTCAGCTCGCACATCAGGGTCTGATACTCAAAGATCGCCTGGAGCTCCCCCTGCATGAGCTCTGCCTGGTACGGAGTGTACGCGGTCAGGAACTCCGGTTTGAGCGCCAGGTGCGCCACCGTGCTGGGAACGAAGTGATCGTACGCCCCCGCACCGAGAAAGCAGATCAACTGATCGCAATTGCTGTTGAGGCCCGCGAGCCGGCGGGCGTGCCCGAGCAGGTCGGGGTCCGGCATCGCCGGCGGCAGGTCGAGCGGCCCGCGGAGCCGGACCTCCGGGGGGATATCGCGGAACAGATCCTCAACCGTGGGGACGCCGATAGCCCGGAGCATCCGCTCCCGTTCTGCGGAGGTCGCCGGAATGTACTTCACGACCGCTGTTCCCCGATCAGCGCCATGTAGGCATCGGCGTCGAGGAGTTTCGAGAGTTCGCTGAGATCGCGCGGCTCCACGACGATCATCCACGCCTGACCGTAGGGGTCGGTGTTGATGACCTCGGGTTTCTCCGTCAACCCGTCGTTGATCTCCACGACCTTGCCCGTTACCGGCGCATACAGGTCGCTGACGGCCTTCACCGATTCCACGACGCCGAACGACTCCATGAATGTGACCTCGGCGCCGACCTTGGGGAGCTCCACATAGACCACGTCCGAGAGGCGGTCCGCCGCAAACTGGGTGATGCCGACCCGGACGCGCGTCCCCTCGACCTTGGCCCATTCATGCTCTTTGGAGTACCGCAGCTCTTTCGGATACACTAGGCTCCTCCCGTTCCTCGCTTGTAGAACGGCAGCTTCGCGACCGCGCCCTGGACGGCCCGGCCTCGGATCTCGACCGCAATCTGCTGGCCGGGCTCGGCGTATGCTGGGGGAACGAATCCGAGCCCGATGCTATTCTCCACCGTGGGGCCGAAGCTCCCGCTGGTCACCTGGCCGACCGGCTTCCCGTCTCGGAGAATCGGGAAGCCGTGACGTGCGATGGCGCGCTCGCGCAGCGTGAATCCCACGAGGCAACGCCCGAGCCCCTCGCGTTGCTGGCGCTGGAGCGCCTGCGCGCCGATGAACTCGCCTTTGCCGAGCTTGACCGTCCACCCCAGGCCGACCTCGAGCGGGGTGATGGTTTTGTCCATGTCGTTCCCGTGGAGGAGGATCCCGGCCTCGAGCCTGAGCGTGTCGCGCGCGCCGAGCCCGGCGGGCAGAATCCCCGCGCCGCCGCCGGCCTCGAGGAGGGCTCCCCACACGTGGACGGCGTGCCCCGCGTCAACGTAGATCTCAAAGCCGTCCTCCCCCGTGTAGCCGGTACGCGAGACCAGGGCCCGCCGGCCGGCGACCTCGACCCCATCGAGGAACCAGTAATACCGGATCGCGTCGAGGGGAGCGGTGGTGAGCCGCAACAGGATCTCCTGAGCGCGCGGTCCCTGAAGGGCCAGGAGGGCGATCTCGTCGGTCCGATCGGTCACCCGCACGTTTTCCGGGCCGTGCTCGCGGATCCACGCGAGATCCTCGGCCGTGTTCGCCGCGTTGACCACGAGCATCAAGTGGTCGGCTCCGAGGGCGTACACGAGCAGATCATCGATGATGCCTCCGCCGGGGGTGCACATCGGAGTGTACCGGGCCTGGCTCACCGCCAACCGGCCGAGGTCGTTGGTCACGAGCCGCTGGACGAACGGCCGCGCTCCCGATCCTACCAGATCCACCTCGCCCATGTGGGACACATCGAAGAGGCCCGCACGCGTGCGGACCGCCCGGTGCTCTTCGATGATCCCCGTGTATTGCACGGGCATCTCCCACCCGCCGAACGAGACCATCCGCGCTCCCGCGGCGAGATGGGCGGAGTATAACGGTGTGCGCTTGAGCGGTGCATCCATCACGACACCCCGGGTTTCATCCAGGCCCGTTCGAGACAGGCCACCACCTCTTCATCGCCGGTCTGGCGAAAATCCTCGTAAAATTCCCCGACGGCAACGAACGCCGCCGGTCGCACCAGGCAGACGACCCGGTCTGCCTCCGCCTCCAGGCGACGAATGGCCTCGGGCGGCCCCACCGGGACCGCCACCGCGACCTCCCTGGCCAGCTGATGCCGCAGCGCCCGAACCGATGCGATCGCGGTGGCGCCCGTGGCGAGGCCGTCGTCGACAAGCACCGCCGTTCGAGCCCGAAGGTCCGGCTCCGGCCGGACCCCGCGATACGCGTGCCGCCGGCGGCTGATCTCGGCGATCTGGGCGGCGATCTCCTCACGGAGGTACTCGTCGGTGACGTGCAGGGTCCTCGCCAGCCGTGCATCCAAGTATATCGTGCCGTCTCCGGTGACGGCCCCAAAGGCCAGTTCCGGGTTGCGCGGGGCCCGGAGTTTCCGGGGGATCATCACATCAAGAGGCCAGCCCAACATCCGGACGATCGCATCTGCAACGATGACGCCGCCGCGGGGGATCGCCAGGACCGTCGTCGATCCGAGGTTCATCGCCCCCAACTGGCGGGCGAGTTGCTCCCCGGCGTCCTGGCGGTCTCGGAACTGCGTCACCGCTGTCTCGCGCGGATGCCCCGGGTGCCGCTCCGGCGATGCCGCAATGGGGGGTGGTGTCCAGGCGGGAGGTTAGCGGCGATTGTCCCGGGCGAGCGCCAGCGCCTGACGCTCTTCATCGGAGAGCGGGTAACTGGAGTTCCCGTTTTCCACCGCCTTGCCATAGACCCGCGATCCGTCGCGGTTGGTGAGCACGCTGAGGACGACCCCGTTCGCGTGCCCGTCGAGGAGCGCCAGGCTGAAACTCATGTTGCTTCCCATCTCCGGGAACGGGTTGTAGCGGACCACCCCGATCCCCTGGATCGACCGGGGCAGCGCGTCGACCACCCGAGTCACGCCCTGCTCGAGCGCCGCCAGCCTCGCGCCGATTTCCGAGAGATCCCGGTGGAGCGCCGGGTCAGGGGTGGGCGTCCCGCTCGCCGGCGCACGCCTCCCGCCCAGCATCCGTCCCAGCGCAAAGAGGATGATCAGGGCTTCCACCGTGGAGAGCAGGATGAACACGATGAGCCACGCCTGCGCTTCGCCGAGCGATGTGAACACAGGATCCTCCGCGGACGTCTCAGGCAGATTCTTGACCGGCCCCGGTGTTCCCTCCGGGCCCCGGCCGGGGCGCCGCGGTGGGCGGTGATTCATAACGGTTCCCCGCTACTCGAGCGCCGGCGAATCCAGAAACTCCTCGATCGCTCCGACGACCCGCTCGGGCGCGTCCTCCTGCAGGAAGTGGCTTGCGTCCTCGATCTCGCACGTCACCCCCTGCGGATAGCGGGCTTCCCACCAGCGCAGGATCTGTGGAGGGAGCACGGGGTCCTGCATGCCCCACACCAAGAGGACGGGGGTCCTCTGGAACAGCGACAGACCGTCCTCGATCCGCTTCATGGCCGGATACGACGGATCGGTTTCGGCGACGGGGATGTCGCGCGACCAGCTGAGCAGCGCGAGCCGTGATTGCGGAGTGGGAAAGGGCGCGCGATAGGCCTCCATGACCGCCGGGGTCAGCCGCTCCCGGTGAGCGGTCGTGCCGATCAACGCAGGCTCCAGGTAGCCGTTCTTCTCAAGGACGAACCGCTCGCCTTTGTCGGAACGGATCATCTCGAGGAGGCGTGGAAACGCACCGCCCGGCCACGGCGCGGACGCCCAGGTGTTCATGAGGACGAGGCGCTTCACGCGGTCGGGGTGGCGGACCGCGAACCCAAGGCCAACGGGCCCGCCCCAGTCGTGGAGGACGAGGGTGATCTTGTCCAAGCGGAGTCCGAGGAGCAACTCCTCGAGATTGGCGACGTGATGGCTCAGACGGTACGGATATGGCTCGGCCGGCGTCTCCGATTTTCCCATGCCCATGTGATCGGGAACGATGCACCGGCGGCAGCACGCCAGGGGTGGGATGAAGGCGCGATAGAGGTATCCCCACGTGGGGTCCCCGTGCACCAGCACCACGGGCTCCCCCCTTCCCTCGTCCACGTAGTGCATGCGAATGCCGTTGACCGAGCGGTAGTGGGGCGCGAACGGAAACGAGCTGTCGAACGTTTCCTCCTCGAGGCCGATCATCGGGTTCCTCGACGCGCTCAAAAGGTGTGGAACTCTGCGTCCGGGAGCGCTTTGCTCAATCCCATGGCAAGTCGCTGGGCCCACTGGCGGGCCAACTCCATAGGCGCGACGGCCGTCCCCCTGGCATCCTCGGGGGTGACGGTCACGATGACCAGGTCGCCGACCGAGATCGTTGCGGTGTCGCCTTTCGGGCGAATGGAGATCACCGCGCCCTTGCGGAACTTGGGGGTGCTCAGGGTCTCGGTGATCTGCTTGGTCATCGTTACCGCCCGCTGCTCCGCCGAGAGCCCCAGCGCAGGCTGCGTGATCCGGCACACCCACACGCCTCCGACCGAGATGTCCCCAACGTCCGCGAGCGCGGGCCGTGGCGTCCCCGTGACGACCCCCAACGCGAGCAAGACGGTGGCCATCAGCACCACCCGGACCATGCGCATGGACGCCTCCCCCTGTGTGTCAGATCGAGGTGCGATCGCGGTGCGAACTGAGGTCGCTCCTTCAATTGTTACGCGAGGTTGACCACATCCCCTGCGATCGGGACCCGGGATCTGGAGCGGGGGAGGTGAGGAAATGAGGAGGCCCGGAGTCGCGTGGGACGATGCGTTCTCCGGGCCTGCCGTTTCTCCGCGCTAGAAGGTGTGGTAGGTGTCGTCTGGGATGGCGTTCGTCAGCCCCCGCGCGAACCGCTGCGCCCACTGCCGTGCGAGTTCGAATGGGGTGACGCCGGTGTCGGCCGCGTCCTCCGGCATCACGGTGATGGCGAGCTGGTCGCCGACCAAGATCGCTGCCGACTGCCCGACCGAGCGGACCGATACGGCCGCCCCCGCGTGACGGTACACGGGATTGCTCAGAATCTCGGTGATCCGTTTGTTGACCTCGGTGGCACGCTGCTCCGCAGACAATCCGGCCGCGTCGTGCGTGATCTTGGAGACCCAGACGCCGCCGACCGAAATGTCTCCCACGTCTGCCATGGCCGGTTGCGTGAGGCCAGCGAAGACTCCCCAAGCCATCACGAGCGCGAGGACACATGCGGGCACGCGAGACGCATGCATAGGCACTGCCTCCCCTCTCGCAGCGGTTGCGAGTTTGTATTCCCCCCTCACCACATTATTCTTCCCCGGAACAGCCCCTCCGAATCATCACGAGACCCGCGCTCCGCTCGGCACATCCTGGTCCGGAGCAAGCAGAACAGGGCGATCGCCGTCGTTGGCGGCGAGCAGCATGCCTTGCGATTCCACGCCCCGGAGCTTGCGCGGCTGGAGGTTGGCGACGACCACGATCTTGCGGCCGATGAGGGCCTCGGGCGCATACTGCTGGGCGATCCCGGCGACCACCGTGCGCGTCTCCTGGCCGATTCTGACGACGAGTGCCAGCAATTTGTCCGCCCCGGCCACCCGCTTCACTTCGAGCACCTCGGCGATCCTGAGATCGACCTTGTTGAACTCCTCGATCGTGATCTCGCCCATTTCGGTGCCTCCTCTCGAAGATACCGGCGTGGGGCTCCCCGCCGCCCTGGTGGAGCCTGCCGCGCGAGCCGGCGCGGCCCCTGTTGACGCCCGCCGGGCCCCTGCCCCGCCGCCCGCAAGGAGCGTAGCCTGCCGGTCGGACCGGGCCTCGATCCGCGGGAACAGGGGCGGACCGGGCCGGATGCGGGTGCCTGCGGGAAGCCCGCCCCACCGGCGTGCGTCGTCCAGCCGCTGGGAGGCGAGCGGGGTGGAGATGCCGAGTTGCTCCCACACCCGCTGCGTGGCCGCCGGAAGCACCGGAGTCAGCAGGATCGTGGCGATCCGCAGCGCCTCAAGCGTGTTGTACAAGATCGCTCCCGCGCGCGGGGAGTTCCTCGCTTTGAGCGCCGACCAGGGGGCGGCTTCGTCGATGTACTTGTTCGCCACGCCCAGGAACCGCCAGATCTCGGCCAGCCCGCGGGTGAAGTCGAACGTTCCGATGCGCCGATCGGCCGCTCCCAGCACCTCTTCCGCCGCCTTTCGGAGCCCGCCGTCCGGTCCCTCGGGTGGCCCCGATGGCGGAATCTGGCCGCCGAAGTGGCGGTCCACCAGCGGCAGCGCCCGGTTGAGGAGGTTCCCGAAGTCGTTCGCCAGGTCGGCGTTGAACCGGTGGATCAGCGCTGCGTGCGAGTAATCCCCGTCCTGCCCGAACGGGACCTCCCGCAGCAGGGTATATCGGAACGCATCGGCCGCGACCTCCCATTGCGCCCCGCTCACCTCAGCCAGCCGGGTGATCTCCGCGATCGGATCGATGAAGTTGCCGCGCGTCTTGCTCATCTTCTCGCCCTCGACCGTCCAGAACCCGTGCGCCCACACCTGCTTGGGGGACGGCAGCCCGGCGGCCTCGAGGAAGCACGGCCAGATCACCGAGTGGAACCGGTTGATGTCCCGGCCCACAAGGTGGTGGACGTGCGGCCAGAACCGGTTGTATCGCTCCGGGTTGTCCAGATAGCCGATGGCGGTCACGTAGTTGATCAGCGCCTCGACCCACACGTAGATCGTTTGGGCGGGGTCGAACGGGACCGGGATCCCCCACTTCACCGACAGACGGCTCACGGCGAGGTCGCGAAGGCCGCCCCGAACCAGGCTGAGCATCTCGTTCCGTTGGGTCTCCGGCTGGAGGAACAGAGGCTCCTGCTCGAGCTTGCGCAGGATCCAGTCGCGGTACTGGCTCAGGCGGAAAAGGTAGTTCTCCTCGGCGGTCCACTCGACGCGTCGTTTGTGGATCGGACACAACTGCCCTTCGAGCAATTCCTCTTCGGCGTAGAAGGCCTCACACGATGGGCAGTACCACCCCTCGTACGTGCCCTTGTAGATGGCCCCCCGATCGTACGCCTTTTGGAACAGGTTCTGCGCGACGCGTATGTGCCGCGGCTCGGTCGTCCGGATGAAGTCGTCGTTCGAGATCCCGAGGCGCTTCCACAACGCCTGCCATTTGGGCGCGATCTCGTCGACCCACGCCTGCGGGGACACGCCGGCCTCGCGGGCCCGACGCTCGATGTTCACCCCGTGCTCGTCCGTGCCGGTCAGGAAGAATACATCGGCGCCCGCGAGCCGCTTCCACCGGGCGATCGTGTCCGCGGCCAGCGTGGTGTACGTGTGGCCGATGTGCGGGACGTCATTGACGTAATAGATTGGGGTCGTCACATAGAACGTGTCCATGGTTGCGCTCCTCGGCAAAAAACAGAACCGCCTCCCGTCCTTGGGACGAGAGGCAGCCGCCTTCGTGGTACCACCCAGATGCGCCCGCATTGGGCGGGCCTCACCGGCCCTGGCCTCCGATCGATCATCAGGCCAGAACCTCGGTCCATCACGCGGACCCCTGCGGCAACGCCTACTTCCCCGGCGCCCTCATCGAGCCCCGGGGGTTGAGCGCGCAGCTCCGGAGCCATGTTCGGCCCGCCGCCCCCGCCGGCTTGCACCTTCCCCGGCTCGCTCACCCGCGTCAGGCGGGTCTGGGTCGGCGGTCGAGCCTACTCCCGCTCCGTCATCGCTTTTGCCTCATCCTACGGGGCGCCTGGACGATTGTCAAGGGAAGGACAGAGGAGCGCGCGGCGTGCTGTGTTGCTCTCTTCAGTAGTCGATTCGCTCGATCTCGTCGAGAATCCGGGCTTGGAATTGCTCAGCACCGAGGCGCGACCGAAGATGGCTGCCGCCGCCCAGTGTCTCAAAGTCCAGGCCCAGGAAGCCTTTCCACGCCTGGCGCAGCGCAGGAAGGTCGAGAAATTTCTGTGCCTGTTCATGCGAAGAGAACTTCAGGCTCACGATGACATAGTTGGGATCGTCGTGAGGGCGGTGGATCGCATGTCGGATGACGCCGTTTTTCGCGCGCCCGGCCGGATCGCTGTCGAAGGCCTTCTTCCAAGCCTGGAAGTCCTTGACAGGGTGCTGAATGACGAGCACCGACATGGTTTGCTCCTCTCCTGACGCATCTAGAGCTTCGCCACACGTTCATGGATTAAGCTACTCCACTCTGATCCCACCACCTCCTCTCGAATTCCGCTGGTGAGAGATACCCGAGGGCGGAGTGTCGTCGGTGCGAGTTGTAGAAGCCCTCGATGTAATCGAAGAGCGCCACTCGGGCCGCCCCGCGACTGAGGACCGCCTGTCGCTGCAGCAATTCCGTCTCGAGCGTCGCGAAGAACGCCTCGGCTAACGCGTTGTCGTACGCGTTACCCGCGCTGCCCATCGACGGCACCACGCCTGCCTCCCGGCACCGCCGCTCGAAGGCCAGGCTCGTGTATTGTGTCCCGCGATCCGAGTGGTGCACCGCGTCGGACGTCGGGCGACGGTTCCAGAGCGCCATGTTCAACGCGTCCAGGACGAGGGCCACGACTGAGATGCTGGGATAACCTACTCGACTTCCGCGATCAGATACACCGACGTCGTATAGCCGAGCGGCAGACCGCTCACGCCGACGGCGGTTCTCGTATGCTTTCCCGCTTCGCCGAACACCTCCACAAAGAAATCGGAGGCGCCGTTCATCGCCGC